>Ga0310342_100001077_pt1 | contig 16567 bp, 15 predicted proteins | sample S15DNA20500_MG_FD_206155 | JGI IMG/M metagenome (GOLD analysis project Ga0310342, IMG submission 206155) | Marine microbial communities from station ALOHA, North Pacific Subtropical Gyre - S1503-DNA-20-500_MG | ecosystem: Environmental > Aquatic > Marine > Oceanic | place: Pacific Ocean: North... | reverse complement strand
TGCCATCGAAGCAACCGCCGCAGTCGTCAGCCAGGGACTCGATCACCTGGCCAGCCGAAACGGTCTCAGCCTGACGGAGACATTGCGACGCGTGAGCCTCGAACGTCTGTTCCAGGTAGGCGCGAACCTACGGGGCCGAAAGCCTCCGCCGACCCTGGACCGGGAACCGGATCCCGAGGCCGAGCCCTTGAACACGTGAGGGCCCGTCCGGGAACACTCCCGGAGGGCCCTCTGTGCTCTTGCCCGGCCGACCCCTCTCCCCGCTCTTCCGGAGTTCGCAGCGCAGGCTCGAGCGTGACTCTCTTCCAGGCTCCCGAGTCTCCAGGCTTTGGAACCTGAAACCCCAGGGTGCCGCCTCTAGAGATCGACAGCCTTCAGCGTCTTGCGCTTGTTGCCGATCGCGCGAGCTTCCGCGTCCTTGATCATTGCGCGGACAGCCCCGTCGAGCGCCCCGTAAAACTCGGCGCCTACGTTGCACTTCTTGACGGCGCCCTTGGTGCGAGACTTCGAGATGATCAGATCTACCGCCTTGCGCTTACCCTTCTTCTTCTTCCTGGCTGCCATTTCGACTTCTTCCCCCTGGTCGCCCCCATTCAGTGACGGGGGCGGGTAATTCACTCTCATCGGAACCGACAAAGCCTGCGGGGCGAGTTCAGCAAGATGCGGGAAACGCCCTGCAAGTCCCCAAACCGCGCGTTTCGCGGATTGAATGCGCCCGATCATACGGATTCCCACATGGGAGTCAAAGGGAAAACGGCTCGATTTGAGCTGTGGGGCTCGAACTCGGCACTTTTTCGAGATGCTCCGGCGGGCGAGCCAGTCGAGAACCGGCGTTTCACGACCACTCGAGGTCGAATCAGAGCTAGGGTCGAGCGCCGATGAGATCCCGGGACGAATACTTCAACACTTCGTCCCTCGAGGGTGTGCGACTCCACGCACTCCACTGGGGCGAGCCGGATCACGAGAAGGTGGTACTGCTGCACGGTGGCGGAGCCAACGCTCACTGGTGGGACCACGTCGCGCCGGCGATTGCCGAGAAATTCCACGTCATCGCACTCGACTTCCGCGGACACGGCGATGCGGACCATCCCGAACAGACGCGCGTCGGCGCGCTTTCCGACGACCTCGAGGCCCTGATCGACCACCTGGGCCGGCCTCCGGTACGCCTCGTGGGCCACTCGATGGGCGCTGCAATTGCGCTCGACCACGCCTGCCGACATACCGACGTGCGCGGTCTGGTGGCCGTCGACGTCGCACGCGGTGCATCGAAACGGTCGCGTCGCACCGCGCGGCTCGCTCTCACGCTGAAGCGCACCTACGCGAGCCGTGAAGAAGCCATCGCGCGCTACCGCTTCCTCCCGGCTGCCGACCACGCGAGCGAAGCCCTGCGGGCGCGGATCGCGACGCACTCAGTGCGTGAGGAGCCGGATGGCCGCTTCGGCTTCAAATTCGATCCCCGGTGGTTTTCGCTGCCCTCGCGCCCACGCCCGGACCTGGGAAAGATCCGATGCCCGGTTCTCGTCTTCCGTGGCAGCGAGAGTCCGATGTTGACCGCCGAGGGAGCCCGCTCCCTGGCTGCCGAACTCCGAGACGCACGCCTCGTCCTGGTCGAGGGCGCCGGCCACCACGTCCATCTCGACCGACCGGACGCGTTCCTCGAAGCCGCCGTGCCCTTCCTCGGGGGCGTCGGCTGACTCGGCGGTATCCTCTGCGAACGCTGAATCTCAGCCCCAAGGGAGGCGCCTCGTGACCGATCTGCTGCACGAACCGATGGCCGGAGTCGTCGAGAGGCTCGCGCGCAAGGAAACAAGCGCGGTGGAGTTGATGACTGCAACCCTGGCGCGCATCGAGGAGACCCAGGAAGCCGTGAACGCCTTCGTCGCCCTGCGAGATCCGGAAGACTGCATGGCGGACGCCCGAGCGGCGGATGCCCGCATCGCTTCGGGAGATGCGCGGGCACTCGAGGGAATTCCGCTCGGAGTCAAGGATCTGGAGGACGCGGCCGGATTGAATACGAGCAAGGGATCGGTGCCCTTCAAGGACAACCGGCCCGAGTGCGACTCCGTACAGGTGGAGCGTCTATGCGCGGCCGGAGCCATCGTCGTCGGCAAGACGAATGCACCCGAGTTCGGCCACACGGCGATCACAAAGAACCTGCTCTTCGGCGCCACGCGAAACCCCTGGAACCTCGAGAACACGCCCGGCGGCTCGAGTGGCGGGTCTTCCGCAGCGATCTCGGGAGGCATCGTCAGCTTGGCAACCGCGAGCGATGGCGGCGGATCGGTTCGGATCCCCGCGGCATTCACCGGTTGCTTCGGCCACAAGCCCAGCTTCGGGCGCATCCCGACGGGCCCGCATTCGACCTGGACGATGGACGACACCGCTGTCCACGGGCCACTGACGCGCACCGTCGAAGATGCCGCGATGCACCTCGACGCCGTGGTCGGCGACCACTCGCTCGATCCGAACTCCCTGCCTCACCCGGGCTTCCGTTATCGCGATGTGCTGGGCGACCTGCCGGACTCGCTCCGGATCGCGTTCTCGCCCGACCTCGGATACGGGGTCGTGCAGTCCGACGTGGCTCGGGTCGTCGCCGAGGCGACGACCGTTCTGGAGGGCCTGGGCCATACGATTGAGTCCATCGAGGGTGGACCTCCAGAGCCCGGGCGGGACTGGGGACTGTCGGGTGCCTTCGAGTTGCTCGCCGAGCTAGAACCCCTCCTGCCGGATCACGAGGAGGAGTTCGGGCGCGGGTTCATTCGGGGTGTGAAGGCGGGCGCCGGCATGACGCCGAAGCTGTGGGGGCAGATGAAGACCCGGCGCGAGGAACTGAATCGCTGGTGCGCGGAGATCTTCGACCGTTACGACCTCCTCGTCACGCCAACCGTCCCCTACGACCCCCCGGCCGCGCGAGGCCCGCTGACCTTGGAGGTCGAGGGACGCGAGCAGCCCCCCGCGAATGTCGGCACCTTCACGATGCCCTTCAACCTGTCCTGGCACCCCGCCTCGACGGTGCGAGCGGGACTCTCGGACGCCGGGCTGCCCGTGGGCATGCAGATCGTCGGTCCCCGGCTGAGGGACGAGCTGGTTCTGCAGGCCGCGAGGGCGTTCGAACGCGAGCAGCCGTGGCAAACCTGGCCGGAGCTCTCCGGTCGCGTCGCCGAAAAGTAGTCGGGATCGGATCCTTCTTCTTGAGCTCTTCGAACAACCCTGCAAGCCCCATCGATCTTCGCAGCGACACGGTCAGTCGCCCAAGTGCCCGCATGCGGGCTGCAATGGCCGAAGCCGACGTAGGCGATGACGTCTACGGCGAAGACCCGTGTGTGAATAGGCTCGAGGAGTTGGCGGCGGCACGGCTGGGCAAGGAAGCCGCTCTCTTCGTTCCGTCGGGCACGATGGCGAACCAGATTGCCATCCGATGCCTGACACGACCGGGCGACGTGGTCATCGCGGGAGAATACGCTCATGTCCTCCGCTACGAGAGCGGAGCCGCGGCGGCACTGTCGGGTGTCCAGATCCAAACCGTAGGCAACGGCGGCTTCTTCGACGCACCCGACGTCGCAGCGGCCGTCGCTCCGCCCGACGTCCACCGCGCGCCCGCCAGCCTGCTAGCGCTCGAGAATACCCACAACGTCTCGGGCGGCCGCGTCTGGCCCGCGGAGATGCAGGCGCGCGTGACCGCGAAGGCGCGTACGAAAGGCCTGCGGATCCACGTCGACGGTGCGCGTATCTTCAACGCCGAATGTGCCTCCGGCCGCCCCGCGGCCGAGTTGGTCGAGTCCGCCGACACCGTCGCCTTCTGCCTCTCGAAGGGGCTTGGTGCACCCGTCGGCTCGCTGGTCTGCGGTGAACGCGACGCAATGAAGGAGATGCGACGCGCACGCAAGATGCTCGGCGGGGGCATGCGCCAGGCGGGCATCCTCGCGGCGGCCGGGATCTTCGCCCTCGAGAACAACGTCGAACGACTGCGAGACGATCACGCAAACGCACGCACGCTCGCCAAGGGCCTCTCAGATCTCGGGCTCCAGGTCGAGACGCCTGAGACGAACATCGTCGTCTTCGAGGTGCCTGACGAGCGCTTCGAGAACGCCCCCGACGCGGGCCATTTTGCACAACTGGCGAAGCAGCAGGCGGTCTGGATCAACCCGATCGATCACAGGCGCTTGCGGGCCGTGACGCATCTGGACGTTCCGGCCGCATGCATCCTCGACGCGATCGAGCGGCTGGCCAGCGGCCTGCGCCCGATCCGTTGAAACCCCGATTGCGGCGAGATACCCGACTCCGCATCCTATCTGGAGTGAGTAATCGTCGGCGCTTCATTTGATCACCCTCGTCATGTCGGTGGTGATCGATGCGGACCCGAAGCGGGTCTGGCGCGCCCTCACGGTTCCCTCGGAACTCATCGCATGGAACGAGCAAGTCCTTTCCTCCATCGATGATCCGGGTGACTACCCGTTTGCGGGACAGCACGTCCGCTGGCAATACCGTCTCGGCTCCGTGCAAGTGGTGCTGCACGAACAACCCCTCGAGATCGTGCGACTCGAGCGTCTCTGCAGTGCCCTCACGACCGGCTCGATGCGCTTCGAACAGACCTACACGCTGACGCGCGAGTCGAGCGAGCCCCCACGCACGCGGCTCGGTATGAAGCTGGTTACGAAGAGTTCCGTGCCGGTGATCGGCGATGTCGTCGATCGCTTCAGCGTCCGAAAGATGGCCGCGGAGCGCCTCGACCACACGCTGCGTTCAGTCCAGCGTTGGTGCCACGAGCATCCCTAGGCGCGAGACCCGCAAATCGGGTGCGAAGCCCTAGTCGCCGACAGCCTTCGGGCTGTCGTGCCAGATCTCGGTGTCCGGGTGGAGGGACTTCCAGGCGAACCAGTAGGCATCCGTAACGCTCACGTCGTGCGGCACCTCCCACTGGAAGGTCGACGAATTGGTGTCGTAGGCGATCCGGATCTTCTTTCCCTCGAAGTCGTCGACGATGCGGCCTCCCTCGGCAGTCAGGATCGAGCCGAGATAGGCACGCGATTTGTCCCCGACGCGAACTCCCAATACCACCTCCTTCGGGTGGTAGCGACTATCGCGAGCCTTCACCTCGAAGGGCACCTTCTCCGATACCCAGTAGCTCGCGTAGGGGCTGTAGCGGTAATCGATTTTCATCCGCTCCGGACGCGCGAGAACCGTTGTATTGGGGTGCCGTTGGAACCAGGCGCCCATGAGTTCCTGGCGAACCTCGAGGCGCTCGAGCTTCTTGCCGGCGAGCGGGCCGGCCACCGCCTGTCCCTCGTACAGGGCCCACAGGCTCTCGGTCTCGCGATCGTAGAGAAGGAACTGGGCGTTGTAGATGAGCCCAGAGACCCCGAATGTCAGTGGCCTCCCGTCGACGCTGCGACGGTGAGCCAGTGGAATGCCGGTCAGCGGGTCGTAGCTGACCACGACTGGGACACCGTTCACCTCATCATTCACGATCTGGTGGTGTTCGAGCAGATGAACAGGATGAGCGCGAGCGACGTCCTCGAGCGCAACACCGATCACGGGCACCCGAGGTGGGGACCAGGTGGCCTCCTGCGGCGGAACGAAGACAGGAGCGTCGACGCTGCGAATGCGATCGCGTGTCGGGCCTCCAGGCCGGATCTCGGCGCGATCGACCACCGCGTTCGAGAGATCGAACCCATTGAGCCTCGCTGGATCGGCTGCTTCTGCCCCCGCTGCCAACGGCAACAGGGACGCGATGCAAACCACGAACATGCGACACCACAACACGTCGAGAGTCTACCCGCTCCATCCCTGGCGTCCGCGCGCACTGCGTGCCAAGCTCGCGAGCCATGGCGACCGGTCCGGAGCCCATCGGCCCTCCGAAGCTCTGGCGAGGCAAGAGAACCCCTCCGAAATCGACAGGGTCTGCGAGGCGCTCGGGCTGCCGAGTGGCCCTCTACACGCTCCTCGGTGTTGGGCTCTTGGTTGTCGTCGTCACTGGGATCGCCACCTGGTCGTATCTGCAAACCGAGCAAGGGCAGAAGCTTATCGAGGTCGCGAAGCAGAGCGCCGACTGGATGGCCGAAGCCAGCCAGGCGCCAGGCACCGCGGAGCTTCGAAGCGCCGGCTGCCAAGTAGCTCTCGTATCGGAGATGTCGGAGGCCGTCGATCTGCTGGCGATGCTCGTTTCGGACGAAGAGCGCGAGCGCGAAATGCTCGCACAGATGGAGTCCGCAGGAAGTCTGCAAGTGAACCTGCTCGTACTCTGCACGCTGCCACGAAAGAGCCCGGACGATCCCGATTGCGGAGGGCTCGCCCGCACCTACGAGACGGCCGTCCCCAGCGCGCCCGGCGGCTTCTTCCTGGTGGCGATCCGGCAGGGAGACGCCGCCCCGAGTTGTCAGGGTGCCTACGCGGGCGACGGAAGCCTGACCGAGTCGCCCCAACTCTGAGTCGCCAAACGCCAGCCGGCGAGGAGTTTCGGCCAAGTCTTGGCTAGAGCACCTCTTCCGCGAGGGTCCGGAGTACCTCGGGCGAGCCGCCACCGATCAGCATCGAGCTCACGTGACGCTTGCTGCCCGCCTGCTTCCAGGCCTGCAAGCGATCGATGATGCGCTCCTTCGGACCCACCAGATGGCATGCATCGACGAGTTCGTCGGGCACGGCCGCAGCTGCCTCGGCCTTCTTGCCGTCCAGGAAGAGATCCTGGATCTTGACGGCTGCCTCCTCGAAGCCGAGCCGCTTCGCGTAGTCGTTGTAGAAGTTCTTGTCGCGCGCGCCCATGCCGCCGATATACAGCGCCAGGTTCATCTTGACGGGCATACGGCACTTCTCGACATCGTCGCCCATGATGACCGTGACGAACGGACAGACATCGAAGTCGTCCAGGCTCTTGCCACCTCCGGCCTTGGCGAAGCCCTTCTGGAGGCTCTCCTCGAAGACGTCGAAGCGCTCCGGGTTCATCCAAACCGGGAAGACTCCATCGGCGACCTCACCCGCGCACTCCATCCCAGCTGTCGAGATCGACGCCGTGTAGATCTGCAGCGCCGGGTCGCCGTGCAGGATGCTCTTGAGCGGCTTGCCTAGCCCTGAGGCGCCCTCGCCCTCGAACGGAATCTGATAGTGGAAGCCCTCGTGGGTGAGCCTCTCCTCGCGCGCCAGGATCTTGCGAATGATCGAGATGTACTCCTTGGTGCGCGTGAGCGGTCGACCGTAGGCGACGCCATGCCATCCCTCGACAACCTGCGGACCCGACGGCCCGAGGCCCAGGATGAAACGGCCCTGCGACAGCGCGTAGAGCGTCATCGCAGTCATGGCGGTCATCGCGGGAGAACGCCCGGGCATCTGCATGATGGCCGTGCCCGCCTTGATCTTCGTCGTCTGCGCCAAGATCCACGCGACGGGTGACACCGCGTCGGAACCCCAGGCCTCCGCGGTCCAGACGGAGTCGTAACCGAGACTCTCGGCTTCCTTGATGAGATCGATCGGGACGTTCATGGTGGCGGGGGAGTATCCCGCGATGATTCCGAGCTTCATGGGGGGCTGTCCTCTGGGTGAGTTGGACTTATGACTCTAATTCGGGCGCCGGGGTGGCGTCGAGGGGCAGATCGATGATGAAACTGGTGCCCCTGCCCGCCTCGGAATCCACCTGGATCCGGCCGCCATGGCGGTCGATGGTCCTGTGCGCGAGCGATAGACCGAGCCCGGTGCCCTGGCCAACCGGCTTCGTCGTGAAGAACGGATCGAAGAGGCGGCTCTGAACGTTCGCGGGGATCCCGGGGCCGTCGTCGTGAAAATCGAGTCGAACCCCCCGATCGGTTCGGCGGGTGCTGATCGTGATGGTGCCACCAACCTCCAGCACGTCGCAGGCGTTCATCAGCAGGTTCAGGAAGACCTGGTTGAGCTGGCCTGGGTAGCAGCGCACCTCGGGGAGTTCCCCGTACTCGCGCTCCACCCGAATATCGCCCTTCAGCCGCGGCTCCATGAGGGCCAGCGTGCGATCGATCTCCTCGTGGAGATTGGCGTCCTGCAACTCGGCCTGGTCCAATCGGGAGAAGGAGCGAAGATCCATCACGATCTGCTTCATGCGATCGGTCCCCTCGCGACTTCGCGACAGGAGCTTGTCGATCGCGTCTCGAACCTTGTCCCTTTCTTCTCCGCTCTCGGTCTGCTCGAGCCTGGGGACGAACTCGTCGAGAAGCTTGAGGTTCGCGTGCACGAAGCCGACCGGGTTGTTGAGTTCATGCGCGACGCCGGCGACCATCTGGCCGAGAGATCTCATCTTCTCGCTCTGCATCAGTTGATCCTGGATCTCGCGCAGCTCCCGCGTCCGTTCATCGACGCGCGCCTCGAGAGTCTCGTTCAGCTGCGCAATCTCATCGAAAGCCCTGGCATTTTCGATCGCGATCGCTGAGTTGTTCGCGAGAGTGCGGAGAAGTTGGCGGTCGTCGGTGCCGAGGCGATCGCCCGAAATCTTGCGACCTACGGCGACCATCCCGCGCAGATCGACGCCGTAGAGAATCGGAACCAGCAACTCCACGTGGAGACTGTCGAAGATGTCCCAGCAGGCCTCCCGCTGCTCGGCATCGACTTCCTCGTCGAAGTCGCCGCGGGCGAGTTCCTCCCGCCGCATCCACATCTGCTTCCAGATCGGGTGATCCGAAGCGATCGAGATCTCGATCTCGGGCCCCTCCCACTCGCCACGCCAGGCCACCGGCACGAGGGCCTTCTCGCTCTCGTCCACCAGCAGCACCATGGCGCTCCTGGCCCCCATGGTTTCGGTCACCGCCACCGCAATCCGATCACTGATCTCCCGCTGCGAGAGCATCGAGACCATCGCGTCGGAGATCTCGCGCAGCGCTGCGCGATAGAGTGAGCGATCCCGGTCGAAGAAGGTGTCGACGAGCCGCTGCATGCGGTCTCGCAGCGGATACACCGCGAGAATCGCCAGGAACAGGAAGGCCACCTGGACGGAGCGTGCGTCCACGCCGATCTCGGGAAAAATCGCATCGGCAGAGGTGATCACGAAGGCGTAGAGGCCGGTGATCGCAAGACTCACGGCACCGTAGGCGGCTGAAGACTTGGCGATGATCCGAAAGTCGAAGAGCTGCCTGCGCAACATTCCATATCCGACGGTGGCGGGGAAGAAGACCACCCACATCATCGCGAGATACCAGGGCAGCGAGAGCGCCAGGAAGTACTCCATCAACATGACGACGAGTACGGGCAACAGGCTGAGGACACCCGCGAGCAGCATCAGACCTGCGCGATCGCCCACACCCGCCTCGCGGGCCGACCGACGCTCGGTGACCAGGATCCCCAGCGATACAACGGCGAGCACGACGCCGTACAGGAACGCGCCACTCTGCAGCCAGGGACTCCAGTAGCCCGCCAGCTCCCCGATCAAGACGCTCGCAGAGATCGCGAACGCGGCCACGTAAGGCAGCGCACGTATCTGTCGGTGGCGAACGATCCACTGGGGCTCGATCGGATAGGTGGTAAAGAGGTGGAACGTCGCAGCTCCGAGCCACGGCATGTTCACGAGGACGAGCGATGCCGACCAGGGGCTCAGGTGCACACGTACGGCCGCCGAGATCAGGACGGACATCGTCGAGCAGAAGAGCATCATGGCCCACGTTTCGACGGCCGTAGATTTGCTCCACCACACCACCATGCCGATCACGAGGTAGGAGATGGACACGAGCAGAAGCCCGAGGTGTATCAAGAAGTCGGTCGGATCCTGGCTGAGTTCCCGCCGCACGGGCTCGAGGGCAAACTCGCGGATCTCGCCGCCGGACGTCCGGATCCGGTAGACGTTGCGCTCGCCGAGCACCCACCGCTCCGTGGCTCCGCGCAGCGCGAGCGGAACTGCCGCCCCGTCGATCGCGAGCAACCGGTCGCCTTGCTGGATGCCGGCCTGCAAGGCCTCGCCGCTGGCGCTGTCGATGACCACGGCGGTACCGACGAACGAGCAGCGGACCGCCGGGGCGAGCGCGCTTCTCGGCGCCAGGAGTGCCGAGACAGAGAGAACGATGGCCAAAAGGGCCCAGCTTACGCCGAGGAGCCCAGTCCACCGGCGGAAGCGGCGTGTCGTAGCAGGATTCATGGCTGTCCAGGCTCTCCACAAGAGGGAGGCTCGGGCGCAGCCGAAAGAATGGCACAGGAAGCCGTCGAGAGCCTGACCCAAGGCTCCGGCAGGAATCCGCTGGAAGCTGTGGCGGGCACGGCTCGCGCGAGTGAAGTCGGGCGTGCCCAAGGCCGCGATGCCCCCCTCGGCAGGGCCTGTCGCGGGGCGTCTGGGATGCTGCGGCTAGGGGCCCGGAGACAGTCTCGTGGGTCGGTAGTTGTAGCCCCGGCCGTTGAGGACGATGCCCTGCTCGCTGGACTCGGGCGCGGCCTGCTGAGCGGCCACTCGCTTCGCGATCTCACGCAGCATCTGCTGGGTCTGGTATTCGGCGAGCGCGTCGTCGAGCATCGCCCCACGAGAGGGATCTTCGCAACTCGGGCCTTGCTCGGCCCGCGGCAGCTCGAGCCGGCGGCGCGGCGCCCTCTCGGCCAAGAGCGGATCGACCGACATGGCTCCAACGACGGAGTTGCCAGCAACCGTGGTGTCGTCGGCAGCACGAGCAACCTGGAGACCGGGCAACGCCAGTGCCAGGGTTGCCGCGACGGCTGCGATGCCGAAGAAGCTCCGAAGGCAGGCGACGCTTCGACGCAAACTCATGCCGCTGACCTCCGTGCCGCCCTCCACGCGCCGAGCGCCATCAGCTGGATCGGCGATTCACGACTGGACTTGAGTCCCGGCCAGCGAAACGCGCAGCAGGGCTGAAGCTCCGCGGCAACCTCCGCGAAGCCGGCACGCAACTCGCACCTTCGAGATCGAATCCGATCAGGTGGCAGCCCATATCGGGCCTACGCGCAGTGAACCTCAGCGGGGCTAGATGCCGGAGCCGTGGCTCTGCTCTTCGGTGACATGGAGGCCGCATTCCTTGGTGCCGTCACTCTCCCACCACCAGCGACCGTCGCGCTCCTCACCACCGTGGGGAACGGCGCGCGTGCAGGGCGCACATCCCACCGACGGATAACCCGCTTGGTGGAGACGGTTCACGGGCACGTCATGCTGCTCGACGTACTCCCACACCTCGTCACGACTCCAGTCGGCCAGCGGGTTCAGCTTGACGACGTCGCCGTTGGCCGAGTCTATGGTGACCTTCGGGGTGTCTGCCCGATTCGCATTCTGGTCCCGGCGGAGCCCGGATACGTAAGCATCCAGGTGCTCTTCCACGAAGCGACGCATGGGCGCCAGTTTCCGCACATAGCAGCAGCGCTTGCGGTGATCGAGAGACTCGTAGAAGAGATTCGCGCCGTTGCTGCGCACCATCTCCTCCACCTCGTCCGCCTGAGGAAACACGATCTCGACGGCCTTGCCGTAGCGGTCGCGCACCCGGTCGACGAGGTCGTACGTGGCCGCGTGCATGCGTCCCGTATCGAGCACGAACACGCGGCTCGCGGGCTCGATCTCGTGCATCATATGCAGCAGCAGCATGCCTTCGGGCGCGCCGAACGAGGCCGACAGGGCGAGGCGAGGGTGAAAGTTCTCGACCGCCCAGTTCAAGATCTTCTCGGGCTGCCAGTCCTCGAGCGCGCGCATTTCGACTTGCCGTCGAACCTCGCGGGAGAGCGGCTGAATCGTCGCCACGTTCCCACTTTCGGCTGTCTGGAGCGCTTCGCTGAGGGCCATCTGGAGACTCTTCGAACGTAGTCGTCTATTTCTTGATTACCACACCGTATTAAATAGGTCAAATTCCCTATTCATTTACCGTTCAATAGGCCGGATGCGCCGACCCGAGCGCAGCGCTCGTGGCCCTGGAGGCTCCCGCGGCCAGGCAGCGGCCTCAGCGCGCGATTCGCAGGCAGGGCTGCCAGGGGCGGACGCCCTCGCGCGACACTCGCTCGAGCAAGGTCGAGATCGTCTCACCGGCTACCGGGTGCACGAGATCGGGGGCCAGATCGGCAAGCGGGACGAGAACGAAGGCACGCTCGATCAGCCGGGGATGGGGGACCGTCAGATCTTGTTCGTCGATCCTGCGATCGCCGAACAAGAGCAGATCCAGATCGAGGCTGCGCGGGCCCCAGCGCGGGGCACCGGCGCGGCGGCTGCGCCCGGCACGATCCTCGATGTCCAACATCGTCTCGAGCAACGCCGCAGGTGCGAGGGACGTCTCCAGCGAGAGCACGGCGTTGAGATACGGCGTCTGCTCTCTGGGTCCCACGGGATCCGTTTCGTAGACCGGTGAGCACACGCTCGGCTGGACCCCGTCGAGGTCGACCAGCGCTCGCAACGCGAACTCGAGATGCGCGTCGCGATCACCCTGATTCGACCCGAGCGCCATGTACGCGACCTGGAGACTCACACCGAAAGTCTACAGCTACACTCGCACGATGCCGCTCGCGCAAGCCCAACTCCCCGAGGTCGTGACGCCCGTGCCGGGGCCGCGCTCCTGCCAACTCGCCTCCCGCCTCGGCCGCGTGGAGAGCCGCAACGTCACCTGCCTCGCGCCCACTCCACCCATCTTCTGGGAGCGCGCTTCCGGCACGAACGTCTGGGATGTGGACGGGAACCGCTTCGTCGACCTGAGCGCGGCCTTCGGCGTCGCGACCACAGGCCACGGACACCCACGGGTCGTTGCCGCACTGCACAAACAGGCAGATTCACTCGTCCACGGGATGGGCGACGTACATCCATCGCGCACCAAGGTCGAAGTGCTGGAAGCTCTGGCCCGCCTGTATCCTGGCGCTGAAGCCGTACGAACCGTGCTCGGATCGTCGGGGTCCGATGCGGTCGAATCTGCGCTCAAGACGGCCCTGCTCGCAACCGGGCGGCCTGGCGTGGTCGCCTTCGAAGGCGCCTACCACGGGCTCTCGCTGGGCGCTCTCGATGCCACCTGGCGCCACGACTTCCGCGATCCCTTCCAGGCACGGCTACCCCAACGAACCGTGTTCGCGCGATTCGGCGATCTCGAAGACGTCTCGCGCGTTGCCGCCGAGTCCGGCTCACCGATCGGAGCGGTGCTCGTCGAGCCGGTTCAGGGCCGGGGAGGGGAGCGCGTCCCTCCTGCGGGCTTCCTCGCAGCGCTACGCGGGCTGTGCGATCGCGAGGGCTGGCTCCTGATCGCCGACGAGATCTACACGGGCTTCGGCCGAACCGGACGCACCTGGGCGTGCGATCACGAAGCAGTGATCCCGGATCTGCTGTGCGCCGGCAAGGGGCTTGCCTCCGGCATGCCGCTGTCCGCATGCATGGGGCGCGCGGCGTTGATGGACGACGCATGGCCCGAGTCACGCGGAGAGGCGCTGCACACACAAACCTTCCTCGGCCACCCCCTCGGCTGTGCCGCGGCACTGGCGTCGATCGCCGTGTTCGAAGACGAGAACCTTGCAGCGCGGGCCGCCGCGACGGGCGCCGCAGCGCTCGACCGGCTCGGCTCGAAGCTATCGGGCACGGCAGGCATCTCTGACGTTCGCGGCAAGGGTCTGATGATCGGAGTCGAGTTCGAATCGGCCCAGCAGGCCCAGGGCGCCGTCACGCGCTGCCTCCAACGCGGCGTGATCCTGCTTCCCGCAGGCGACGACGGCCGGGTCATCTCGCTCACGCCACCTCTGAACATCGACGCCGATCTGCTCCTGCACACGCTCGACGTTCTCATCGACGCGATCCTCGAAGCCACGGCGTGAGCGATCCGAAGCGCCAACCCCTGGACGATCGCGTGCTTGCGTGGATGCGCGAGGGCCGCTGGGAGCAGGACGACGGGCGCTTCCGTGCTCTCGCCCTGCAGAGCTTCAGCTTCCAGTTCGAGCACTGCCTGCCATACCGGCGATTCTGCGAAGCCCGGGGCACGACCCCGAGTTCAATCAACGATTGGCGCGAGGTTCCTGCAGTTCCGGCCGGCGCCTTCAAGGAAGTCGCACTGCGGAGCTTCCCGACCGAACTCACCCACCACACCTTCCGCACCAGCGGCACCAGTGGCGTACGGCGCGGCGAGCTTCATCTCGACACGCTGTCGCTCTACGAGGCATCACTGCTGCCAGCGATCCGCCGCTTGCTGTTCCCGGACCTCGCAGAGGGCCAGCGCTGCCGGATCATCGTGATGACCCCGTCTCCCGCAGAGGCGCCGGACTCTTCGCTTTCGCACATGTTCGGCTGCATGCTCGAGGCGCTGGGGACGAAGGACAGCCGTTTCTGCTTGAAGCCGATCCACCTGCTCGAAGCGGCGACCGAGCCCCTGGCGCTTTGCGGAACCGCCTCGGCTTTCGCGCACTTGCTGGACTCTGCGACACCGTTGCGGCTTCCGAGCGGTTCCCGCGTGATGGAGACGGGCGGGTTCAAGGGACACGAGCGGACGCTCTCCAGAGACGAACTCTACGCGTCGATCGACGAGAAGCTCGGCATTCCCGAGTCGCGCATCGTGAACCAGTACGGCATGACGGAGTTGGGGAGTCAGTTCTACGACTCCGTGCTGCGCGAGCCCGAGCGGCCGCGACGCAAGCTCGCGCCGCCCTGGGTACGAGTCCGCGTCATCGACCCGCATTCCGGCCGCGACGCAGCGCCCGGCGAGCCCGGCATCATCACGATCCACGACCTCGCCAACACGGGCAGCGTCTCCGCGATCGAGACCGCCGATCTCGGCCAGGCGAGCGAGGAAGACGGCTTCGAGATCCTCGGGAGAGAGCCCGGTGCCGAGGAAAGGGGCTGCTCGATCGCCGCCGACGTGATGCTCGGCACGTGATGAGCGTCGACGACATCCGCGAGGCGCGCGCGCGTCTCGCAGCGGCTGGCTCGGCCCTGGAAGACCGCCCGCGGCAGAGAACCGTCGACGCATTCGCGACCCTGCTCGAAGCCTGGCGCAGCCCGGACTCGGTCTGGCAGAAGCGCCTCGTCGACCTGCTTCCCGGCGCGGCCGGTTTCGAGACGGGAACCGTCCGGGAGGGCCTGCTGCGTGCTCTCGAACACTGGTCCGGCGACGCGTTGCGCGAAATCGTCAGCCGCGAACTCGGCTCGATCGACGCGAACGCCAAGGGCTTCGCGCAGACGAGTGTGCTGCTCGCAGGCTCGATCCCGATGCCGACGATCACTTCGCTGATGGCGCCGCTGCTGCTGCACTCTCCCGTTCTCGCGAAGCCCGCATCGCGCGACCCCGTCACCGCCCACCTCTTCGCCGAATCCCTGCGCGAGATCGATCCGGAACTCGGCGCCGCGATCGAGATCGTCCGCTTCGCTCACGACGACCCCGCGTGCGCTGGCGCGTTCTTCGACGCCGACTGTGTCGTGGCAACGGGATCCGACGAGACCGTCGCCGCAGTTGCCGATCACGTCCGCAGCAACACGCATCTCGTACGCCATGGCCATCGCATGTCGATCTCCGTGGTGAGGCCCGAACACGCCGAGGCCACCGCACTCGACGTGGCGCTATGGGATCAGCAGGGATGCCTGTCCCCCGTTGCGGCGTATTGCGAGGCCGACCAGGCCGAGCCCTTCGCGCAAGCGCTCGCGGAAGCACTCGAAGAGATCGAGAGGCGACTGCCCCGCGGAGAGCTACCGACCCCCGCGGCTGCCGCGATTCGCCGCGAGACCGGCGAAGCCGAGATGCGCCGCGCTGCAGGCATCGACGTGAGCATTCGTGGCGACGAAGCGCTGCGCTGGACCGTCGTGCGCGAAGCCGACGCCAACTGGCGTCCCGCCCCCTTGCACCGCTTCGTAAGGGTGCACCCGATCGAAGGCCTGGACCATCTGCTTCGCGCACTCGAGCCCGTCGCCAGGCACCTGGCCGGCATCGCTTCCGACCGGCCCCGGCAGGATCTGGCGCCGCTCGGTGCAGCCCGGATCTGCAAACCCGGCAGCCTCCAGGCCCCGCCCCTCGCCTGGCACCACGACGGCCAGCCCCTGCTCGCTCCGCTTCTACGCTGACGCGTCAGCCGGAGGCTGCGGTTCCTCTAGCGAGTGGGCAGCAACCGGGACGAGCGCGATTTCGTCGTCGCCTGCAATGGCTTCGGGCTGCAGCCGAGGCGCATACCTTCGAGAAGCGTCCGCGTTAGCATCTCGGTCGATGGCCGCTGCGTTCACGTGCCCGATGCACCCGGAGGTCGAGGCCCCGACGGCCACGAGCTGTCCTCTGTGCGGAATGGCACTCGAGCCGATGTCGCCCTCGCTCGACGAGGCAGAGAATCCCGAACTCGTCGACTTCCGCAGGCGACTCCTCGTCGGCGCGCTCTTGACGGCGCCACTGCTGGTGCTCGAGATGGGGCGCATGACCGTCGACGCCTACGCGTGGCTGTCCCCGGGCGTCGCCTACTGGTCCGAACTCGTACTCGCGACTCCCGTGCTGTTCTGGTGCGGTTGGCCGTTCTTCGAGCGAGGCTGGGCATCCCTCGCGACCCGCAACCTCAACATGTTCACGTTGATTTCACTGGGCGTGGGCGCCGCCTACGGTTTCAGTCTGGTGGCGACCGTGGCAGCCGGGCTGCTGCCGGAAGCGATGCGCGGCGTCTACTTCGAATCCGCAGCTGTGATCGTCTGCCTGGTGCTGTTGGGGCA
>Ga0310342_100001076_pt1 | contig 16568 bp, 15 predicted proteins | sample S15DNA20500_MG_FD_206155 | JGI IMG/M metagenome (GOLD analysis project Ga0310342, IMG submission 206155) | Marine microbial communities from station ALOHA, North Pacific Subtropical Gyre - S1503-DNA-20-500_MG | ecosystem: Environmental > Aquatic > Marine > Oceanic | place: Pacific Ocean: North... | reverse complement strand
AGGCAAGGTCGTCGGCCGGACCGATTCGATCGCCGGAGACGTCGAGAACACGCCCGTCTCGCCGAAGGATGTCCTGGCCACGACGTTCCACCTGCTGGGAATCGACCCGCACACGACGTTGCCCGACCATGCCGGGCAACCTCAACCGATCGCGGGCGACGGCCGGGTTCGCCACGAATTGACGGGTTGAATCCCGATCCAACGCAAAAAGCCGAGGCATTGCGCCTCGGCTTTCTGACATTACGCCCAGGTCAATTTGAGTTTGATCCGGGACTTCAAGTAGCGGGGGCAGGATTCGAACCTGCGACCTCGAGGTTATGAGCCTCGCGAGCTACCGGGCTGCTCCACCCCGCGCCATGGCGCCGCCCCATCTGGGACGACCGGATTCATTTTATCGGGTTTCGGATCGCTTTCCAGTCACCCGAAAGTCCGAATTCCAGCCAACCGGTGTACCGGTTGCACCGGGGGTGACACGAGGAAGGACTGTTCAGAACTCGGCGCTCTTGGGAGTCCGTGGAAACGGGATGCAATCTCGGATGTTGGTCATGCCGGTGATCAACTGCACCATCCGCTCGAAACCCAGGCCGAAACCGCTGTGCGGGACACTGCCATAGCGACGCAGGTCCACGTACCACCAGTACTCCTCGGGCTCCATCCCGCACTCGGTGATCCGTTCCAGCAACACATCCAGCCGATCCTCACGCTGGCTTCCACCGATGATCTCACCCACCCGCGGCACCAGCACGTCCATTGCCCGCACCGTCTTTCCGTCATCGTTGCAACGCATGTAGAACGGCTTGATCGTTCGCGGGTAGTCATAAAGGATCACCGGCTGGCCAAAGTGCTCCTCGGTCAGAAACCGCTCGTGCTCGCTCTGCAGGTCCCGGCCCCATTCAACCGGGTATTCCCACTCGCGCCCCGCACCCTCCAGGATCTCAACCGCCTCGGTATATGTCAGGCGGATGAACTCGTTGTCGGTGATGTTGGCCAACGTCGCCAGGACCGTGTCGTCGATCCGCTTGTTGAAGAACTCCATGTCCTCGCCACACCGCTCCAGCACCTCGCCCACGATCGAGCGGATGAACGACTCGGCCAGGTCCATGTTGTCGGGCAACTCGTAGAAGGGCATCTCCGGCTCGACCATCCAGAACTCGGCCAGGTGCCGTGACGTGTTGGAATTCTCGGCCCGGAACGTCGGGCCGAACGTGTAACAATCCCCCACGCTCGTCGCGTAGATCTCGGCCTCCAGTTGACCACTGACCGTCAACGACGCCGGGCGACCGAAGAAGTCCTGCCCGTAGTCGATCTCGGTCTGCACCTGGGCCAATCGCTGGAGATTCAACGTCGTCACCTGGAACATCTCGCCAGCTCCCTCGCAGTCGCTGGTGGTGATGATCGGCGTGTGGACGTAGACGAACCCACGATCCTGGAAGAAGCGGTGGATGGCCGCCGAGAGTGCATTGCGAACACGGGCAATCGCCCCGAACGTATTGGTCCGCGGCCGGAGGTGAGCGATCTCGCGAAGAAACTCGAAGCTGTGCCGCTTTTTCTGCAACGGGTAGTTCTCGGGATCCGCCTCGCCGATCACCTCCATGGACTCGACACCCAGTTCGACCCGCTGGCCCTTGCCCGGTGACTCCTTGAGCGTGCCCGAGACCCGCAGGCTGGCTCCGGTGGTCACCTGGGCCACCATGTCTTCCCATCCGTCCAGGTCACCCGGCACGACCAGTTGCAGGCTCGAGAGACAACTGCCGTCGTTGAGTTCCACGAACGAGAGGCCCGCCTTCGAGTCGCGGCGGGTCCGCACCCAGCCACAGACCTCCTCCGACTCGCCCGGTTGCCCGTCGGCCAGAATCTGCACGATCCGTCGTGTCGCCATCTGGTCGATCCACACTCTGGGCCGACCGGCTGCCGGTCACCCGGCGTCGCGGCGGCTGCCCGAGATCATCACGGTCGGCCTCGGACTCAACGCAAACTACTTGGGGAAAGACTTCGGCGGCTTGATATGCTGCCAGCCTTCACCCGAGAGAGCCTTGAGAAAGGCGACCAGGTCCTTCTTGTCCTGCTTGGTCAATTTCAGCGGCTTCAGACGGCGGTCGAGGTTGGGGTTCTTGATGCCCCCCTTGTCGTAGTGCTCGACCACCTCTTCGAGCGTCTTGTACCGTCCGTCGTGCATGTACGGCGCGGTGTGTTCGATCTCCCGCAGGCTCGGCGTCTTGAACGACGCCTTGTCCGAACTTTTACCGGTAATCGCAAACCGTCCGAGGTCGGGCTTGGGCTTGTCCGTACCGATGCCGATGTTCTCGAACGACCCATCGGTGAAGTTAAACCCCAGGTGACAACTGTCACAGGCCACTTTCTTAAAGAAGATGTTGAAGCCTCGTTCCTGGGACGCATCCAGGGCGTTCTTGTCGCCATTGACATAGCGATCGTAGGGGGAGTTGCCCGAGAGCACGGTCCGCTCGAAGGTCGCGATGGCCTTGCCGACATGATCGATCGAAAAGTCCGCGGTCCCGAAGACACTGGCAAACCGCTTGCGGTAACTGCGAATCTTCTTCAACCGGGCAACGACCGCTCCGTGCGCCGCCTTTTCGCTCTTGAGATTGGTCATCTCGATCGGATTGGCGATCGGCCCCACGGCCTGGGCTTCCAGAGACGGGGCACGACCGTCCCAGAACTGGCGGGTCGAGTAGGCGCGGTTGATTACCGTAGGAGCACTGCGGCCCCCCTTCTGGCCGTTGATCCCCGTTGAAACCGGGGCACCATCGGTGAAGCCCTTCTTCGGCGAGTGACACGTCGCGCAGGCGACGGTGTTGTCGGTGCTGAGCCGCTTGTCGAAGTACAGCAGCCGTCCCAGTTCGACCTTCGCCGCCGAGTACGGGTTGTCCTCGGGGAAGTAGACCGGAGGCAACCCAAACGGCACCTTCGGCTCGGCCTCGGCCTCGGCCGCCAACGCCCTTGGTTGAACCGCACCAGAGTCAAGCAAACTCGCGGCGACCACCGCCACCAAGCACAACAGCGGAACACCAAGCACCGTCACGGCGCGCGACGAGTTCTTCATCGCCACACTCTCTTCCGATTGCGGATCCCATCAAACACATCCCCGGCCGACTCACTGCGAACCGCAACGGGGAAACACCCGGAACCAATCCGGGTGCCGATCGGACAAGACTACTTCTTCTTGACCGAGCCCTGAACGTAGATGGCCTTCTGGCCCTCGACCTCCGAGTAGGTCCCGTTGACACGTACGATGTGAGCCATGTGCTCGATCGCCTGCTTGCGGAAAGTGGTCAGGCCGTCACGACGTGAGTTGTGCTCTTCATCGATCAGCAGGTAGATAGAACCGTCCTTGGCCAGCAACCCAATCGGCTGACCGACAGCGGCACATTTCTGGCCACAGCCACGATGCTTGTCGCCGTGCTTGCCCACCTGCATGTAGCAGGAGAAGTCAATGATCTCGCCGACAACCGCCACAGGCTTGCCTGACAGGGTCTTGCCCAGGATTGAACTTTGTACCGTCTCGACACTCCAGGGACGTCCCTTGGTCGCCTTCTTGCCGAGTTCGGCCGAAGGCTTGGCATAGCTACCGGCGGTTACGTCAGACCAGTCGGGGAACAGGATCCCCTTGCCCTTGGCCGCAGCCAGAGAAATACCCACCAAAAGAACGGCAGCCAGTGTGGTGTTGAGAAGCCGCGTGCGCCAGTGAATCGAACGTGTCATCGAAGAATCTCCTACAGAAGCCGAATTGAGCAGGTCGTGCGAACTCTGCACGGCAAAGTGGGGAAACTGGGTTACCCAGCCGCCGTACTATACCCGTCGATCACGTGGACTCGCAAGCGGCCGAGACCCCCACCCGGACCAATGCCGCCTGGAGCGGCTCGACCCCGATGAATTCCGTTCCCAAGAGCCCCTCGGCACGTGCCGCCTCGACGTTTTCCGCCAAGTCGTCGACAAAGAAACACTCTTCGGCCGCACATCCTGCCACGGCGACTGCCTCCCTGTAGATTGCCGCGTCGGGCTTCATCACTCCCACCTCGTAACTGAACACCCGCTCATCAAACCGCTGGAGCACATCAAAATGCCGGGTGATCCACTCGACATGCGGTGGGCAGGTATTGGAGAGCACAACCAGGCGGTAGCCGGCCTGCCGCAGCCGATCCAGGACGGGCAGCAACGGCTGATTGAGCGTGAAGATATCCGAGGCGGCTTGCATCAGTGCCTCCTCATCGATCTCGCACCCGGCCCGCCGTTCCAACTCGTCCCGCACCGCGGCGGCATCGATTTCCCCTCGCTCGAAACGGGCCTGCAGCCCCGAATCCCACAACCATTCACGGATCTGGTGCCCCGTCGCACCACACACCTCACCCATCGCTGCAAACATCCTGTCGTGAGAGAAATGGACCAGGACCTTGCCCATGTCGAAGATGATGCAACGAATTGTCATCAACCGTCTCGCTGGCGAATTGACACTCTCTTCGCAGCTATCCTAGAGTGTGCACCGCGGGGCGTCAGGCGATCGACGTTCCGATCCTCGGAACATCGATAAAGAGAGCCGTCGGTCGATGAGTGGTGGAAGTGAAGCGTACACCGATCCGGAAACGCTGCACGGTCGCGACTGGCCCTGTCTGCGGCAGTTCTGCGTCTTCATGGAGAATCGCGTCGGGCGACTGCACAACCTGATGCGGCGGCTCGAACGAGATGACCTGAGAATCATCGCGCTCTCGATCGACGACAGTGTTGACTGTGCCGTGGTGCGGTTGATGTTCGACAACTTCGAACGCGCACGCGAGTTGCTGCAACTGGGCAGTTATTCGTTTATCGAAAACGACATCATCGGTGTCGAACTGCCCGAAGCCCCTCAACCCTTCCTCACCGTCTGCTCGACCCTGCTGCAGGCCGAGATCAACATCCACTACACCTACCCCCTGCTGTACCGCCGGGCCGGCCGGGCCGGGATCGCATTGTACGTCGACGACATCGAACGAGGCCTCGAACTGCTCTCTGACACGGGCCACCGACTGATCAACGAGGACGACCTGCTCCACGACGACGAGTTCTTCTAGGCCCGACCGGCCTTCGCTTTCCTCTCACCAGACAGGCCACAGGACGCGTTCCCCATGAGACTCGACCACCACACCGTCGGACTCCCCGTCGGATTCCACGCCGAGGGGGCCGACGTTGCCCCGGTCACCGCCGTTTCGTTTCTGGAGGGCCCGGCGTGCACCAGCGAGGGCACCGTCTACTTCAGTGACATTGCCAACAACCGGATCCTGACTTACACGCCCGGTGTCGGGGGCTTCGAGATCTTCCGTGAACCCAGCGGTCGGGCCAACGGGTTGTTGCTGGATTCCCTGGGACGACTGCTGGCCTGCGAGGGGAACGAGCACGGTGACGACGACGGTGGCCGGAGAATGACGCGGACCGACCTGGGCACCGGTGAAATCGAGATTCTGACCGACAACTTCCAGGGCCAGCGATACAACGCTCCCAACGACGTGGCCGCGGGCAGCAGTGGCCAGATCTTCTTCACCGACCCCTGCTACGGTGACCGGGCGACGATGGAACTTGACCACGACAGCGTTTACCGCATCGACGTCGACGGCTCGGTAACCCGTATCCTGACTCAACCCGAAATCCAACGCCCCAACGGCATCCACCTCTCGCCCGACGAGACCATCCTCTACCTGGTCGACAGTTGTCCGGTGATCGGTGGAAACCGCAAGATCTGGGCCTTCGATCTCTCCGAGGACGGCACTCCCTCGGGCCAGCGAGTCGTCTACGACTTTGCTCCCGGCCGCGGCGGCGATGGGATGACCGTCGACAGCCAGGGCAACCTCTACATCGCCGCGGGAATCAGTCGCTCCCGGGGACCTCATGAAACCGACGACATCCCCCCGGGAATCTGGGTGATCACTCCCGACGGTGAGGTCCGAGGACGAATCCCGATCGTCGAGGACGTCCTGACCAACGTGACCTTCGGTGGTGACGACCTGAAGACACTCTACGTAGCGGCCGGCAAGACCCTGTTTTGCACGCGGGTCGAAATTCCCGGTTGGGCCGTGCATCGGCGGGACGAGCTATGAGCCAGTCTGGCGGTGAATCGAGCCATCGTGATCACCTCGAGGCCTCCTCGGGTGTTGACTCCATCGGCTTTGCCATCATCACGCTCTCGGACACCCGCACCGAGGCGACCGACAAGAGCGGTGCGTTTCTGCGCGACGCGATTCACTCGTCCGGCCATGCCGTGGCACGGTACCAGATTGTCAGCGACGACCCCGAGGCGATCGCCGAGGCACTGGACGCGGCGCTGTCTGATCCGGCCGTCGGCGTGGTGGTCACCACCGGGGGCACGGGAATTTCGGCGCGTGACTCGGCTTACGAAACAATCTCGGCACGCCTCGACAAGCGGCTCGACGGGTTCGGCGAACTTTTCCGGATGTTGAGTTTCCAGGAAATCGGTGCTGCAGCAATGCTCAGCCGGGCGGTCGGAGGCATCGCATCCGGTCGACCGTTGTTTGCCCTGCCGGGCTCGACCGCGGCAGTCCGACTGGGCATCGAACAGTTGATCCTACCCCAGGTTGGTCACTTGCATCACGAACTGACACGCCACGCAACCGGATCATGACGACCCAGACGCCGAAGACGGGTTCGGCACCAGGGTGGAGTTGGCAACTGATCCGCTGGAGCGTGCTGGCAATCGTGCTGGTGGTGGTCGCCTGGCGGGGCAAGGCCCTGTGGGAACAGGGCCAGGGCTTCAGCGACGGAGTGACCTGGCGTCCCGGATGGCTGGCGGCCGCGGCAACCCTCTACGTTGTTGGCTGGCTGCCCAGCGCGTGGTTCTGGCGAAGCCTGCTGGTCGGCCTGGGACACACCGTTGGTTGGTGGCAATTGCTGCGAGCCTACTTCTGTGGGCACCTCGGCAAGTACATCCCGGGCAAGGCCGCTGTGCTGGTGATCCGGGCGGGGATGTTGAAAAACTCGGGAGTGCCGGCGGCGACGGCCGCGTGGACGGCCACGTGGGAGACCCTGCTGATGATGGGTGTCGGCGGTGTGCTGGGACTGGGATTGGCTCCGTGGCTGTTGACCGACGAAATCCTGGCCGCGTTGCCCGGCCCCCTGGGTACCGCCGGCCGCTATCCACTGGTCACTGCCGGGACGGTGGCGGTGGCCGCCCTGGCTGGATTCCCCTGGCTGACCCGACTGGTCACGCGACTGACCCGACGGATGACCGGTGACGAATCGACCGACGTGTCAGTTTCGACTCGACAGGTCCTGCTCGGTTCACTGGCAATGACCGCCGGCTGGGTCTGCCACGGCCTGAGCCTGTGGTGCACACTCGAAGGCCTGGGTGCCTCGCCCACCTCGGATTGTGCCGGCAGGACGCTGGCCGGTCTGACGGCCGCGGTCGGACTGGCCACGTCGCTGGGATTCGCAGCGATCTTCGCTCCCGGCGGTGTTGGTGTTCGCGAGGGTATACTGATCGAGGGCCTGTCGCGGTCGGGAATCGGATTCCAACCTGCTGTGCTGGGTTCGGTGACGCTGCGGGCCACCTGGCTGCTGGCTGAACTGATCACCTCCGCCGCGCTATACTATGGTCATCGCTCCACCTCACACCCCACACCGGACTCCAACGACTGATGCTCTCAATCGTCGTCCCCGTATTGAATGAAATGGAGAGCCTGGGCGAGTTGCATGCCCAGATCGCCACGGTGTGCAGCCAGCACGGGATCGACTGGGAATTGATCCTTGTCGACGACGGGTCGACCGACGGGTCGTGGACGATGATCGGCTCACTCGCCGAAGCCCATCGGCAGGTCTCGGGCATCCGGCTGAGACGGAATTTCGGCAAGGCCGCGGCGTTGATGGCCGGGATGAAGGCCGCCGGCGGTGAGTTGGTGATGATGATGGACGCCGATCTGCAAGACGATCCTGCCGAGATCCCCGGACTGATCGCCCATCTCCAGCAGGGCTTTGATGTCGTGAATGGCTGGAAGAAAAAACGCCTGGACCCATGGCACAAGGTCTTCCCCAGCAAGGTCTTCAACGGGATGATCGGCCGGCTGACCGGATTGAAGCTGCACGACCACAACTGTGGACTGAAGCTGTTCCGCCGCGAGGTGACCGAGGAGATCAAGATCTACGGCGAGTTGCACCGGTTCATCCCGGTGCTGGCTCATGCCCGGGGATTCCGTGTGGTCGAGCAGCCGGTCAACCATCGGCCCCGCGAACACGGTCATTCGAAGTACGGCGTACGGAGGTTCCTGCGAGGGTTTCTCGACCTGCTGACGGTGAAATTTCTGACCGGCTACGGCCAGCGGCCCGGGCACATCCTGGGAGCGTCGGGATTATTTTTCCTGGGATTGGGAACGCTGGGACTGGGTTTCCTGGCCGGGCTGTGGGTCTATTGCAAGTCACGGGGCGAGGATCCCGGGATCGGAGCAAACCACCTGCCGATGCTGGTCTACTCGGCCGCGTCGCTGCTGCTGGGCGGACAGGTACTGTCGCTGGGAATGCTGGCCGAGTTGCTGGTGTCGCGAACGGCCGACCCGGACGAGACGTACAGCATTGCGGAGCGGGTGGGCGGGTCGGTTTCCCGACCGGCACCTGGCTCGTGAGATTTCGTACCGGGCCCCGCCCGGTGCCTGAAATCTCCTGAGTCTCACTATCGGTCGCTGAAGTCCACCGCAATCGTCGAGCGATAGAACTCGAACGTCACTCGCTGGCTGACACGGCTCGAGACAGCCCGCATGGCACTGACCGGCAGGGCGCTGTTTTCCGTGTGCACGATCTTCCCGTTTCGAACATCCAGCACCAACACGCCGTACTCGGTCCGGGGTCTCTGCTGCAGCGCATTCTGCACCGGTCGGTACACCCGGCTGGCAAACGCCAGCAACGGCAGGTGCCGCGGCTGGTCCAACTCGATTGCCTGGTGCTCGATTCGCACCGGCCCCCAGTTGGGCCTGGCAACGGGTGCCCCACCAGTTCCATCCGTCCTCCCAAACGCCCAGGCCAGTCCGTGGACGGTGAGAGCCCGGGTCGAGGTACCACGCACTCGAGTATTGCTCGGTTGGTTGACCAACAGCAGGTACTGCCCGAACACCTCGAGCACCGTGAAGGACTGCAGTGGTTGCTTGGGCGAGATCCCGATCTTCGCATCAACGCGAATTGTCCCGTCGGCAACATCAACGATCCGAAAACGGCCGGTCGGTTCAAGCAGTCCCACGCCGTCGTGGCCAATGACGACCGGCCTGAGATCTCCGACCAGTTCGACAGCAAACGCCGTTTTGCCGGTGACCAGGTCGAAGGCCGAAACCGTTTGAGCCTGGTTGCCCACCCGTCGACTGACCACCCACTGCCCCACCCGGGCAATCAATTCCTCGGAGGACGGCAGCGTGCGGGTCGCCACGGCGGTGCCATCCGCAGCATCCAGCACCAGCACCTCGTTTCGCCCGTCAGGCTCGACACACAGAAATCGATCGGACCCGTAGATACGACAGCCGCGCGGAACGCCACTGCGTCGCCACAGCACTCCTCCGGTCACCGGATCGGCGGCCTCGATCGCTGTTCCAACCTGGTAGGTCAGGTGTCGCGGACCAAGTCGACCAACATGGCCAATCGGCCGACCGGTCGAATCGGTCATCTTGAACCACCTGGGCCCAACGCCGATCACTCCCGGCAACCGGGCAATCCGTGACTGCACACCACTCTTGTCCTCGAACAGGTTTCGACACCACAGCACATGAGGTTGTTGGAGGTTGCCGAGGCCGTCGATGACGGCGAACCGATTTCCCAGCACGATCAGCAGCAGGTGACCGTTGGCCTGGACATAGTTCCCCTCGAATGCATAGGGCACGCGGGCCTCGCTGCCGGGGACCGCCAGGTCGCCGACGGTCGTCAGTCGCCAGCGTTCGCGACCTCGGTCGTCAAAGGCGATCACGTATTGCCGCCTGTTGTCCAGCCGGAAGGTCCAACCCCGCCACGCCAACGGCCTGCGGCCGTAGAAGGGGATCGGGTAGGTGTTGACGCTGGTCCGCCGTTCCTCGTTCACGCTGCTGTTTGCCAGCACCTTGCCCGTCTTCCACTCGGGCAGAACTTCGACGAGTGCCTTGCGGGCCGGGTCCTTCCGCCAGGCAGCGACCGTCTCCTGGCCGGTCCGCCCCGGAACCAGTTCGACACCGGCAAAGCCTCCGGTTTCGAGTTCGCCCCTGAGCACCGCTATCGCTTCGGGTTTCTTCTGGGCAGCCCACAACGAGGCCAACTCGGCGGTGGCGCGGCCGGCGGCAGCCCGATCGGAACCGCCCCGCAGGTCCAGCAACAATCGCTCACGCTGGATGACCGGTGTGTTCTTCGCAAGTCGCTCGAGCAGCTTGACACGGGCCAGGTCGGCAACAGGGTGACCGTCGAAGAGTGTCACGAATTCCCAAAGCAACGCCGTGCCGGTTGCCCCGTCGATCGCGACCGCCGCGTCGAAAAGTTGCTTCCGCCTGGCGGCCAGGACCTGTTTCTGATCGGCCGTCGCCCGCGATTCGACCTCGGTCAGCCGCGACGCGATCCAGTGGGTTCGCCGTACCAGCAGATCCTCGTTGATCCTCTCGAGTCGGCCCCGTTGAGCATTGTCGTCCTGGTTGGGCGGCGGCTGTGCACCGGCCGCCTGCTTGTCGGGAGCCTGTCGCAACTTCAGGTACTCATCGAATGCCTCGACAACCTGGCCGCTTCTGGACAATCCGGCGGCCCGCAGGCGTCGAAAACTGAGTTGTTCGTCGGCCGAAGCCAGCAGGCTCTCGAGCCGAGATGCCTGGTCGGCATAGCGGGAGTAATCGAACTGGAGACCGTCGAGCAGGGCCTGGACCAACAGGCGTCGGACGTCCGGATCGGCCCGCGCCTCGAACGACGCGGCCAGGTCGGCGACTGCCGGTTCGAATTCACCCCGATGCAATCTTCGCCGTCCACGCAATGCCAACGCCGTGGCGTCCCGCTCGTCCTGGCTCAACTGCTCGGCAATCCGATCCTGCAACTCCCGATCGGTTTCAAAAACAACCAGTTCGTTGTGCGAGAGGCCCAGCAGGCGACCGCCCCCGTCGACAAGGTGCCCGACCAGCCGCCCGTCGGCCAACTCGGTACGGGCCAGCAGGCGACCGGATTGCAGGTCGATCGTGATGATCGCTCCACGACGGGCTGACCCCGCGGAACCTCCGCCGGCAGCATCACGAGATTCCACCGGCAGGTGATAGAGGTTCCCCACCCGCACTCCCACACCGGTTGGCCGAGGGATCGAGGTCGGCATCGGCCACGCCGCCTGACCATCCTTGATCCGGAACGCATGCACACGTGCCCGCTCGACGACCACCACGCTGTCCGAATGAACGGCCGCGACAAAATGAGCCTGTCCCCGACTTCGACTCCAGCGTAGACGACCCGTTTCGAGATCCAGGCAGTGCAGTTGATCCGAGTCGCGGGGAGTCAGGATGATCGTTCCTTCGGAGAGCATCGCGACCGAATCGAACCAGCCCTCATTGCGTGACAGTTCGGCAATGCGGTTGGGCATCAGGACCCGCCGCATCGCCTGTTGGCGACTGTAACTCAGTTGACGATGAGTGGGCGGGTACGAGTACGACCAGAGCAGTTGTCGCCGCGCCACGTCGATCCCGACCACCAGTCCCGCCTCGGTCGGACAGACCAACACACCGTCGGAGTAACTGGGGCTGAGGCCGGCCAATCGACGGCCGGGATGAGTCAGGATGTTGTATTCCGGCTGGGCAATCCCCTGGGACCATTCGACACCGGCCTCGTCGCCACCGTCGACACGATGCGGCCCATCGGGATGAATTGCCAACAAGCGGATCTCGCCATCCCGCTCACCCAGGCAGTACAGCCGTCCGCCCAGTGGCAGGGGAGGCCCCAGGAAGAAGGTGCCGTCGAGCTCATCTTCGCGGTCGCCACGAGAGCCACCCAGTTCCCACTGCAGCATGCCCTCGCTGGCCAGGTCAAAAGCCAGCAGGCGGTTGTGTTCGCGGGGCACCCACGGTGCAGCCGAATCGGCCCCACGACCAAAGCCCCCCGGCATGAAGACCTGCAACCCGAGCACCCCCACCCAATCGACAGCATAGACATGTCTGCCGTCGGTCGAGAGCGACCCGATCGTACGGTCGTACCAGGCCCGTTGACCAAGAAACAACTGGGTGAGCGACTGCCGCATGGACCGTCCGGCTACCGAGTAACTCGGAACGTTTCCGTCGAGAACCCGTTCGAAGGCCGGATCAACGGTGATGCTGTCCCACAGGTGTCGACCGGTGGGCAGGTGAACCGCCTTGATATCGAAGAGGCTGCGGAAAATGGCCACGTCGCCGACGACCAGCGGATCGACCGCCGGCAGCAGCAGTCCATCACGAGCGCGTTCCGTGGTTTCCAACTCGCCGAGCTCTCCCAGCACTTCGCCCAGACGATCCTGCCGCTTGGGGTCGTCGAGTTCCCGTTGAAACGTCGAAAACGACCACTGCGGCCTGGCACTGGGGACCGCCGGAGCCGCCTGGGCAGACCGATCATGCCGTCCACGCCATGCCACCCAGTTGCCCGTCACCTCGCCATTGCTGGAAAGCTGTTTTTCCGAGAGGCCGGCCAGCGAACGGACCACGTCGTCTTGTGCCCGGTGCGACAAGGCGGTCGCGAGTGGCCCCTTCCGGGCGGTCAGTTTTCCGCGGTCGGCCGCTGTCATCGCCGCCAGGATCTTTGCGGCACGTCGTGGCTGACCGATGCGGGCCCAGGCCAGGGCCGCCCGGATCGAAAGCAACGGCTCGAACTCCGTGGCATTCAGTTTCCTCAACTGCTCGTAACGCATCGCCGCCATCAGCGTCTGCCCCTTGTCCAGGGACCGGTTGCCCAACGAATAGGCCGCCTGGCGGCCCGCTTTGGAATGCAGGTACTTGCGGGCAATCTCCTCGAGCAATTCGCTGCCGCCGTCCTGCCGGGCGGCTTCCAGCAGCTTGCTGGCAATGCTGCCGTACTCGAGTTCGTAGGCCCTGAGGCCCTGGGCACCGATTTTGCCCAGCAATTCGGCCGCGGCCAGTTTCAGGCTGTGGTAAGGAGCCGCCGGATTATCGGTCCCGCCGGGTCCCGGCTCACGGAAAAACACGTCCTCGTCGTGTTCGATCAGGCTTTGCAACAACCGCACCGCCGGCTGCACCTGCTTCTGTTCCAACAACTCACGAGCCTTCAAAAGTCGTTGAACCAGCCGGCGGTCGGTGACGTGCACCATCCGCGACCGCCCTTCGGCGGTGCTCTTCAACGGTCGGGCCGGGAAGGGAACAACCTTGAGCCTGGCCTGGCCTGGCAGGCGAGACGGAACGACCAGCGTGAGCACGGCGGCCAGGGCCACCACCATCACCGGCATTCGTCTCGAGCACATCACGGGAGAGGTCCGGAAGGGACGTCTGTTTGACCAGGTCTCTCACTGCGAGAATAATCGATCCCGGCATCATTGCACACTGCAGTCCCTTCCCCGTCCTCCAAGGACCGACCCGACATGACCACCACCGATCTGGCCACGACCAACACCGACGACGTTGCAACCGAACAGCTGAAAGAGGCGATGGCGACAATCGAGACCTATTACCGTTCACGAGGCATCTTCGGAGATCACTTTGGCTTCGGAGAACGACCGGCAATCCTCGTTGTCGATTTCGCCAACGGCTGGACCGATGACGCCTATGCCGGCGGCAGCCGGCGTCTGGATCAGCCGGTCGAAAATACCGCAAAGCTGCTGGCGGCCGGCCGCGCGCACGGTGTGCCGATCGTCTACACGACCAGCCCCTGGCGGCCACAGACCGCCGACCAGATGTTCAAGACAGCCGCCGATGTCTCGGACGGGTTCCGGCCCTGGGACGAACACGCCTGCCGGATTGATGACCGGCTGGAGCCACGGGACGAAGACCTGGTGATCCAGAAGGAGAGCGCCAGCGCATTTGCCGGAACGCACCTGGCCGGTTTCCTGATCAGCCAGCAATGCGACAGCGTGCTGATCACCGGCTGCAGCACCAGCGCGTGCATCAGGGCGACGGCAACGGACGCGAAGAGCCTGAGACTGAAGCCGGTGCTGGTGGGGGATTGCTGCGGAGACCGCGCCGCAGCCGCTCACGTCTTCACGCTCTTCGATATCCAGGCCCGCTTCGCCGACGTGGTACCCGTCGACGCGGCCATCAATTCGCTCGTGCCCGGGTAGACCAGAAAAAAAGATCCGCTCCCCGGCGAACCGGAGAACGGATCTTCTCTTTTCACTTTTGCCACGAATGGCTCAGTGTCGACCGTTGTCGATTACTGAACCAGCGTGGTCGTGTCGCCAGCAACAACCTTCAGGGCGGCCTTGCTCAGCTTGCCCTTTTCGAAGCCCTTGTTCGAAGCCACTCGGCCCCGCTTCCACATCAAGATGGTCGTTTCCGCACCCTTGTTAATCTTGTAGGGCGGCGGACCGCTGATGCCATCAAAGATGGTCAACGGCACGTTCTTGATGCCGTGCTTCTTGGCCAGTGCCTTGAGCTTGGGCTCATCGGCATCGGGATCGTCGCTGAGGACAACGACGAACGCCTTCAACTGGCTTGCCTTGTTCTTGCCAACTGCTGTATCGACTTGCTTGACCAGACCGGCCAAGTTGTCCGTGATCGTGCGGGTAAAAATGCCGACCACGGGACGGTTACCATATCGTCAGCGATAGCAGAGTTTTTTGCCGGCGAACGGGCCGGTGATGTCCTGGACGTTGAACGCCTGAACACCCTGCCCGGGACGAAGCCCGGACTTCACATCTGCTGCTTCCGAAACGGCCACCGCCACGATCAGCAACGCAGCAGACGAAACCAAAATTCGGTTCATCCGTCGTTCCTCCATCGTATCTATACGGGACCCGGTAACTACACAGCTACCGGCACCCCCAGATTCTATCGAGATCACAACGGTATTGTCGAGCGATGCGGGCAAACGAACTCGCAAGAAAACACCCATCACCAAACCACGGTCAAACGTGGGACGGCGATGGGTGTGAAACTTCGTCGAAAACGCTACTTCGCCGCCTCGACTCCCAGGGCTTTCAGAGTTGCCGCCGCGGTCATGCCGTCGGTGGCCGCCTTGACCATGCGGTCGACCTTCAGGATCTTGCCGTTCTTCCCGATGTAGAAGGTCCAGCGGAACGGGACCTGTCGCTTGTCGGTCACCACACCATAGGCCCGCGCGACCTTCTTGCCCGGATCACTGAGAATCGGGTAGTCGGCCTCCAGGGACTTGGCGAACTTGGTGTTCAACTCGACCGTATCACAACTGGCGGTGAAGTAGGCAACGTTGAACTTCCTCAGCTCTTTGCCGCTCGAACCGAACGACTTGCACTGCTTGGTTCAGCCACCGGTGAAGGCCTTGGGGAACCACGCCACCACCACGGCCTTCTTGCCTTTGAACTGGGACAGCTTGTAGGTCTTGCCATCGCTGCCCTTGAGCGTGAAGTTGGGAGCAGCATTACCTTTTTTGAGCATCGGCGCCTCGGCGGCCGACGCCGTGTCGGCGACCATGGCCAACATTGCTCCAGCAGCCAGCACGGCCAGAATCTTCATGACAGGGTCTCCTCTGGTGGGAACATCACGTCGCGACCGTGCAACATCGCACACGGCGGCCCTAGGCTACCGCGCCGGGACAACGGAATTCAAACCGGGATCCAGGCGACCGGCTAACCAAGTGCCTCGGCGAGGTCGGCACAGAGGTCGTCGGGGTGTTCGATGCCGCAACTGACCCGCAACGTGCCGGCGGTAATTCCGGCGGCCCGCCGGGCTGTCTCGTCCATCGACGCGTGGCTCATCGTCTCGGGATACGAAACCAACGACTCCACACCTCCCAGCGACTCCGCCAACTGGAACAACCGGGTCCGTGTCAGCACCCGCTCGGCCATCTCGCGGCCCTCCACCTCAAAACTCAACATCGCTCCGAATCCGTCCTGCTGTCGCCCCGCCAACTGGTGACCGGGATGACTGGGCAGGCCCGGATAGTAAACCCGGCTCACCTTCGCGTGCGACTCGAGCATCTCGGCCACCGCCTGTGCGGCACGCTGGTGAGCCTCCATCCGCGGACCCAGTGTCTTGATTCCGCGCAGTACCAACCACGCGTCAAAGGGAGAACAGGCCAGGCCCAGCGCGTTGGTGATGTAACCGATCCGCTCGGCATGCTGTTCGTGCCGAGTCACCACGCAGCCACCGACGACGTCGGAATGGCCATTGAGGTACTTGGTCGTCGAGTGCATCACGATGTCAACACCGTGCTCGAAGGGCCGCTGCAGGTAGGGTGAACAGAACGTGTTGTCAGCGATCGTGATCGCACCCGCCTCGCCGGCAATCTCGCACACCGCCGCCATGTCGGTCACGTGCAGCAATGGGTTGCTGGGTGTCTCGATCCAGATCCCCCTGGTCTCCGGTCGTACCGCCGCGCGGATCGCGTCGAGATCGAGCATGTCGACGAAGGAGAACTCCAGGTGCTGGTGGGCCAGGATGTCGGCGAACAGGCGATAGGTGCCTCCGTAGATATCCTTGCCGGCGATGATGTGG
>Ga0310342_100001075_pt1 | contig 16573 bp, 25 predicted proteins | sample S15DNA20500_MG_FD_206155 | JGI IMG/M metagenome (GOLD analysis project Ga0310342, IMG submission 206155) | Marine microbial communities from station ALOHA, North Pacific Subtropical Gyre - S1503-DNA-20-500_MG | ecosystem: Environmental > Aquatic > Marine > Oceanic | place: Pacific Ocean: North... | reverse complement strand
ATTTCAATTTTCTAGCTTCGGCTTTGATTGTAGAAACTTTTAACCCCCTTTTATCAATAATATGAATTGGGGAATATTTCAATCTACTCATTCCTTCCACAACGATATCTAATTCTTCATTAGTAAGTCTTCCTGACATCAAGTCAGAAAAAGGAATTCTAGTTTCAGAACTTAGCATTCTCATGATTATTTGAGATACAGGCATTTCAAGAGAAAACATCAAAACAGGAGTGTTTTGATCCATCGCTACGTTTTGTAGAATGTTTGTAACTAAAGCTGATTTCCCCATAGATGGTCTAGCAGCAATAATTGACATATCTCCTCTGTGTAGTCCCTTAATCATTTCATCTAATTCAAAATATCCAGTTCGAACAGCGCCGTCTAGACCGGGGTCTAGTATTTTTGCTAATACTTTTGTTAGGTTATCTGCGACTAGAGTCTTTTGACTTGAATAAGCATCTCTATTCAAGGAAAAGACTTGTGCTTGTATTGCATCTAAGATTGAATCAACTGAAAGATCGAAATCATCTGATTGCAATTTCATGTGTTCGCCAATCGCAGATACTTTCTTTCTTATCCACGTTTCATGCAATATAGAAACGTAGTGTTCAAAATTATCCGTTTCGACGACCTTTGTAGTTAAGTCGTACAAATACATCGGACCGCCAGCCCTATTCATCTGATCTGCTTTCGATAAAACTTCACCTACGATTATAGGATCCGTTTTAGTATGAGATTCATAGGACTCACAGATAGCATTGAAAATTAATTGATGAGAGAGATTAGAAAATGCAATCTCATCAACTTTTTGCATTGCAAAAGGAACCAGGCTTGGCTCAATCATGAGTGAGCCAAGCACATAGTCCTCCACCATCCTTTCAAATTCTGTATTGTCAGACATTATTCCCCATTTGATGTTTCTCTTTCAGAATCTTCACGAATTCTATCCATGATTTTTCTCTCTTGAGTTTTAACCTCTTCTTTTCTAGAAGAAGTTTCTTTGCCTGCAACTCTTTGAGTCATGCCGTATTCGTTAATCATATCTCTGAATTCGGCGTCATCAGGATTTGAATCTCGTGCCACCCATTCTGATTGGAGAAATCCATGAAACATTTCAAATCGTCTACAAACGTAAACCCCTGCATTTTCAGTGTCTGTCAAACTCGCCAATACAACAGCTTTCTTATAGACTTCAAAACATTCCTTTTTTAATTCATCGTCAATGCCCGGAACGCAATTGGTAATAAAATCAATATCATCACCGAGCTGACTCTGAATAGACTGAATCCATTTAGGAGTCATCATCCTATTCTATTCAAATTCATCTGACAGAACAGGTGGTGTCTGTTCAACATAATTTTTAAAGGGACGAAGTGGAAAGTCTTTCCATCTACTATCTTTAAAAGCTAACTCGTGCACCTCCTTCACGTTAGAATCGAATTGAAATGGGGCATGAGCTTTCAACTGATATCCATATAAACAATGTTGATTTATATAATGCTGTTCAGCCCCATTGGGATACTGTTCACCAGTATCTGGGAAATCTTCTACAGTAGCCCAACCAGTTAGATATACATTTGCTGTCCCATCGTCTCTCAGCCAATGAACAAGAAGTTGAGCGATAACATGTCCTTGTCTATTAGACTTCTTTTTGATATGAGGAGGAATAGCAAGTATATAATCAAGTACAGAATACTTATTGGGATAAAGAAGATGTTCTTTACGAATTAGAGTCGTTTTGAAATCTATGTTCATTCCTATAATATCTGTACCATAATCTTTGTTATTTCTACTATTTTTAAAAGCGTTATGATGATCCCAAAAGGGTTCTACAGTACCTTTTATGGCTCTAATCGCTACATAGGGCCCAATAACAGATGCGGCATGATTGGGATATGCGATATTCGGGGATTTCTCATACTGTCTGTCAATAATCCGTTTAAGTTCATCCCACTCTTCCCCCATATACGGAAATTGAATTATGTCATTCATACTCAACATTTTGGGAGAAATGACATAAGTCGCAAATCTCTCTTCCAGCTTTTTAGTTCCCCTGTTAGTTTCATTGTTGCTTATAGTTTCGTTTAGTGTAGACAAATCATCAAGTATATCCGTCTTGACAGCATCGAACATACTGTAATCGGATGTCCTTTTACGAACTGTAAGTTCTGTAGGGACATTCGTTCCGACAGTCTCCTCGTGACTGTCGGAAGATGATTCATTTTCAAAAGGTTCTATAGTCATGGATTCAACTGCAATTTTTTCACTCATTTCAACTACCTCGCTTAAATGTTAGAACGGTATATCGTCGTCCGTTTTAGTTGTATCTTCAGACTTTTCTGAAGATGTGTCTTGAACTTTTTCACCCTTTTGGAATAATTCAAGTGCTCTTTCTTCAAACTTACTTAACCCCTTAAACCATTTCAATTCATTAGACTTGAATTCTCCCGATTCACGAATTGAAACCTCAGATTTAATTAGCTGTTCGGAACACATCATGTTGACGTTATCAGCATAAAACCCTGTAATATCAGCGGCGTTTATGACGTTACCATCATCATTCAGTTCTTCTTCTATATCGCAGTCATAGGCTTCTTGTATTTCTTCTTTCGAACCGTATCCAGATAATGCTTGAAGCATCTGAATAAAGATTCTACTACCTATAACATTCTGTTTAAACCCCATTTCGGGATCCTGTTTGTTAACTAGCGTGAACAGAAAGTGTCTATACCAAATTCTAGCACTAGAGTCAGGCTCTCTCATTATTGAGCCTGTTTCTCTATCAGGCTTAACTCCATCTTTAGCTAAGACATCAAATTCGCATTCACAGCAAAGATTACCGCTACTGTATGTTCTTAATTCAGCAGACTTGATTTGAAGATAGTATACGCCTTCTGGATGCAGATCCATTCCTTTTGATCCGCTATCGTTATCAAACGAAACGTCTCCAACTTTCTCGAAAATGTTAAATCCCATTATATACCCTCTCTTTTAAATTCCTTACCTAGATCGGTGTCAAGGAAGTTAATTAGATTTTCTAATGATTCTGAATTGAGTTCGTACATGGGAATATCTTTTTTCTTCTGTACATACTCATTCAGCTTTTGTTCATCTATACTATTACTTTCAATTTTATCCTTTAACTTGCTATGAAGTCGGATTTCGTTGAAGTAATCTTTACCTTTCTTACTAGCAATGAAAGAGTTTAATTTTTTCATTTCCGTGATTTCTAACTCATCAATGGTATTATCAAAGTTTTTATCAACGTAATTTTTAACTTCTTCTTCACTAAAAGAAAACTTTTTCATATTATCCCTGATAGACAGGGCTAATAGTGATTTCTCCTGCTCGTCAGCTTCACTTAAAAATATGAGTATCAATTCTCGATAGGCATCGACATTCAACAGGTTTTTAAGTGCGTTTCTTTGAGCCTTTGAAATACATTTTGCGAGTGCATACTGATCAGGTTTCCCATTAGCAAGATTTCTGGGCTGTTGAGCCCCTCCCTCTCTAGTGTCACCAGTTTGTATGTCTCGTGATTCATAGATTATATAGATTTCATCAGCGTCATGGTCTGAGATATTATCAAAGACTCGTGTCAACTGAATTCCTTTTTTCAAGTTAGCAAATGCAAAAAGTCCGTCCTTGCTTAAATCAACGACTTCATTACCTTGTGCATCTTTAAATCTATATACATAGGCTGGCAGTATATTTCCTCGCATTGTTTTAACAATTTCTTTATCTGCCATTCTATCAATAGTTTTGAACTCCTCAGTATCGCTAGGCAGTCTAACTACACTACCGTCAGATTTTTTGGAGATAACTTGAGTTTCTTCATATCCCATATAACACCTCTAAATTAGATTTAATTCGGGATGTTCTTTTTCTCTTGAAGTTAGGGTTTCTAAATCAACAGCTCCCCTACATACGTCAAAAAACTCACATGGCTTGTTGAAATAAAAACAACTACCTGAGTTTTTTCTACAAAAAACATCTTCTTCTATATGCCTGACAGTATCTTTCATGTCATTCATTGCTTCTTCAATTTTATATTCTGGTTTAAAGAGCCTATATATTCTAAAGAAGTCTTGATTACTGCCTTTATCATCTATTCGTTTCATCATATCATCTCTAATTCTAATAGATAAATCTTCAAAGGATTCGTCTTTTCTTCTTTTAATAGATGTTTGCTTAATTGCATTCACTAGAATGCCATGAACATCAAATCCTGTTTTTTTAGCTAACCAACAATATAAATTAAATTGTTGATGCAATTCGTATTGATTTTCACGAGGAAGTCTTTTACTCGTTTTATGATCTAAAACCCACAACTTATTATCATATTCTACTATTGCATCTAACTTTCCACCCAGTCTTATTTTGGAATCGAATTCTGATTGAGAATACTCGTTAAAGTCAGCATACAGTTCTTGTTCTACTTCTACAGGAATAATTTCTTCAAAGAAAGATGTTCTCATCATGAAAACTTCTACTATAGGTATAGACAATGAACTTATATGTTCTGGGTATTTTTTTGCGACATCAATCCATTCTACGGGTTGATGTGACAAATCATTTTTAAATTTTATATTAGTTAGAATTGCGTCAAAACATTCATGAATACATGATCCAATACTTATAGCTTCCCCTGAATCTAGAATGCTTTCAGGCGGGTTTACTTTATGCTTATAATAATAAGACCACAGCTTGGGACATCTATTATATTTAGCTAAACTTGAAGATGTGTGAATTCTAATATTTTCATATCCTGCATTTATATCCGATTCTTCTATAAACTGTATTTCAAACTGATGACTCATATGAACCCCTGATATCTAACTGTCATTATAGCACACAGTCTTTTGTTTTGCAACTTTTTTTTCTCAAATCTATAATTAAATTTTCACAGTCAAAGTATAAAAAAGCGACGGCAGGAGATTACCGTCGCATAATGCAAGACAATTAGAAGGAGTTAATTGTTTGCATGAGGAAAAACAAATTAATTGTAACATAAATTTTATGTCTCGTGTTAAGAGTTAAGAAGTGACTTGACTAGTGAAAGCGAGTGAAAGCCAGTCATAGCAAGACTTTCACTCGTTTTGCACCGTTTCAAAAATGAAACATTACAAGATTCTAAACTCCCGTTATGATTGACGACAGTTTTTTCCCAGTGTCAATATTGAAACGTTCATATGTTAGAGATTGCATAACATCGCTCCATACGTCATTCCAGTACGATGTCTTTGACTCGTATGAATTAACAACTGGACTGACAAGTAATTCATGAGAGATTCTCTCTACATACATTTCTATAGCACAGAAGTCATAGTCGAATCTAAATACAATGTTTCCGAAATTCTTCGTTTTGCATCTAGCATACCACTGAGAACCGTCCTCTTTAACTAGAATCTCGGCATCGTGAATAAATTCATCACCTTCAAATACATTGATGAAAGGATTCACTTCCATTTGAATATCTCTACAGACTACGAAAACCCCAAAATCTACACCTTCCCCATGAATCTTATCCCACAGAATTTGATTCATTGTGTTGTTTTGGAAATATTCATTATCGTCTAGCGATAAATTGAAAATATTAGTTTGTGCAGACGGGGCTGCTACGATCTTTTTCATTGTAACGTACCTCATATTATGATATAATGTGTTTTGACATAAGCAAAGGAATTTGCCGTTGTCAATCGATGAGTGAGTTTAAAAACCCTAAGCTAATTCATCATCATCACCTCGCTTTGGCCCCTAGAAATAGGGGCTTTTTTATTGCAAAAATCGAATTCACTTCTTATAATTACATTTGTTTAAAACAGTCCTATGAGGACTTTTTTGATCTTGACTACCAAAAGCACCCCTGTAAGAAATCCTTGCAGGGGTTTTTTTCGGGTTGATAGCATTTGTAAGTTGATTGTATACTTGATGCGTCTCCTTCTAAGGAAAGAGAAGAGATACTAGATGAGTTGACCTCGTTTCTGTTATTCATATAGCAGAGACGAGGTTTTTTTAATAAAACATTGTTAAAAATCTTCCGAATGCCCAAGCATCTCTAATCATCACTTTTATTGATGGTAAGTCTTTCCATCTGAAGTTATTCGCTTGAATCCCCCAAGCAGTTTCCATTCTCCAAAGCATCCATCTCTTAGGGGGAACTGGCAAAAACGGAAAACGTAGATGCCAGCTCTTTCTTCTAACAAACCAAATATACTTTATCAGTGTTTTTGCTATGTTATAGTTGCTTAGTCTATTCATTAGACGGGTTTTAGCTTCTCACATCTTTCCATTCTATATGTTCACTAATTTCGCCTTGTCCCTTCTCGATTACTTCACCGTCTTCAGGATCGAGTAATATATTATCGCCCTCTCGTCTGACAGCAATAATATCTAAATAGACACCATCGCCCAGAGACTTTTTGAAATAATTTATCAAAGCAAAGAATTCTTTCGTCGTGGGAATGTAAGAATTGTTTTCTAATCCCGATATTTTGGTTAAGCTGAAATTGGCTTCCAACTCATTATTATTGACAAATTCGGCTAGGGAATTTTTCAATTCGTCTTGTGACTTAAATCCAACCAAACTCCTCAACTGAAATACGTTCAACGGTCTTGTTTTCTTGATTATTGGCATTATATACTCCATTCGTTACTCTGACTTATATAATATATAGTATAACATAATGCATAATAAAATGCAATATGTTATTCATCTTGAAAGTGCATCTGCTTGTTGATTATGATCTCTGGATATCCATCTGAATTTTACGTTGTGTTTTTTGCACAGATTATCTAGTTCTGTCCACAGGTCAAAGTTTGTATTTTTTTTCCAGTTTTTAGTCATTGTGCTGACAACATATTGGGAATCAGAATAGACTGTTACGTCACTTTTGTAAATTAGAATCTTCAGTCCTTCAATTACAGCTTGAATTTCTGCACGATTGTTGGTTGTAAGCGGTATTTCGCCTGACTTTTCTAACTCTTTTAAGATCTGACCCTTTTTAACAGCTTTGAGAACAAAGCCCCATCCGGATCTGCTTGGGGTTGTTGAGCCATCTGTAAATAGTTCTATTCTCACGTTTTCTCCATAATTCCTATTGGGGAATATCATCATTTAATAATGCTTTTGTCACCTCTTTAATATAATCCGGAATTTCAAAATGTTCTTGTTCTGTAATGAATTCAAAATTCATTTGTAGATTATTACCTCGATTCTTTTTGAAACAGACCGGTCCTATTCCTTTTTGAATAGAATCAGAATCCTTCAAAGGTCTGTTGCAGACTCGACATCTTCGACTCGACTGCGGGTTCATTTTCTGTTTTAATTCCATATTTTTCACAAACGTATTTTTCTCCTTTTATTTTTATTAAGGCTTGAATGTGTGTGTTATTTCTATTAAGACATGACTTGTCTGTACTCCTTAACGAGTATTCTATTTGTTCGTCACGACTTAAACCCATATACCACTTACGCCACAGATCTTGTTTTACAAAATACGACTTTATGGATTCTTGATCTGGATGCCAGATTAGATTCACGTTGGGCTCATTATTGAACATTAGCATATCACCACCAAGCTTTTTCGTAATAGTACTGCAAGAAATCTTTAATAATACATTCAACTACAGAGTTTTCTGTGGCAAACCTATCAAATAGATCCCAAGAGTTAAGGCCGTCAATCATTTCGACTTCTTTAATGTATTGTTCTAGTTTCTTTGAGCCATTTTTCAGTTTGGAATCTTTTACATATTGGTGTAATTTTAATTTGTATATTTTTTTATTCATAAAATTTAACCTTAACCTTTTTTATTACTGTTTCACAGACTCCGCTATGATGTCGAACATCAGATACAGTGGCATTAATAAGTATTCTGTCACCTATATCTGCATCTTCACTTGTTTCACAAAACCAAGTAAGTTTGTTTTCATTATCATCTGATAAGCTAAACCATGTAAATCTGAAGAAATCTTTTCTTCTTATCACGGTACAAACTATTTCGATTTCATCGTCAATCATTGCTAATGGCTCGGACTTTTGAAAGTCAACATCTACAATTTTTTCTCTTCTAACCTTATCAAACATTTTAATTAGCAATGCTACAGTAGGGCAGTCTTTCAATGAAATATAATCCAGATTCTTAGTTATAGTGATTATATTGTCTAAAAAGGGTTCTGTGTCTTTTGCAGAATATGCCCATTTGAAACTTCTTTCTACGAATTTTATGTCTCTAAGAGAGGGCTCCACCCATTCTTTATGACCCATGAAGTTTATGGCTTTCATTTGTCTATATTCAATGTTTTGCATAGCTAATGTATGAGTTGAGGCTGTATTTTTTTCTCTTGATTTGTAGCCCCATCCATATTTTCTGTAACAAGCAACTACATTTTTTAAATAGAACTTTGTGTTTATATATTCTGGTGTATTTGATTCTTCAAACAAATACTTTACTGAGGATAAGAACTCAGATACTTTCTCTTGTTTCCCCATCATTTCTATATCTGCATACTTTTGATAGAGATTTTTGCGGATTTCTTTTATATGTTCATGATGAACTTCTATTAGAATCCTATCCCATCTTGAGAGATGGCTATTATGTTCGGATAGATTAATTTTTAATAGATTTAAATTTTTGTATGGAACAGATATCATTGAATTTAAAAAGTGAAAAGAGGCTTGCACGCCAGTTTGGTCGCTCTCGTGCAAGCCATATAATCTATAGCTGGATTGTACAATTACAGCATACTAAGCTGCAAATCCGATCATTGCACTCTTAACAAGATCTTGTAGAATCATTGTCTTTTGAGGCAACGTAAAGATGTTCTTGTTTGATGTTTTCATTACTGTTGTGAACGCATTGTGTAATCTGTACATGCTATCGCCCCATTCTTTAAACTCTGGATACGTGGGCTTTTCCCATTCTTTCACAACATCAATGATTCTAGTACCTGGAATAACACCACGTTTTGCGCCTTCAACTATTATGCTTCTGGCTCTATCTTGTTTCAGTTGTTCCTTTTTAAAACACTCAAACATTTCTTTTTGACGTTTGTGCATTTCAGGTATTTTATCAAATGCGCTGTTCAATCCGTTAATCACATCAACTTCAACATCTTTCGTATGCTTTCTAAAGAATTTAATTTCCCCAGAAAAAGCTAAATTATCACATACGAAAACTTTCTGCCCCAGACATACACCCACCGATAAAGATTTATCGTGTGAATGACGTGCGCCTAGAATTAAAGATGTGTCATCTTCGGGCAATGTACCCTCTTGTGATGTGATTTCGTACATACCGAAATATTTGTTCCCATCTTTATCTAAAGCATGTGCCTGATCGTTAATTGCAAGATCAGCCCCTTCTATTGCACATTCTATCTCCTCAATCAGAAATTTATGTGGAATTGGCTGATGCGTTGGTGTTGATTCGGGGGTTTCTACGTCAAAAACATTTTCTTTCTCGACGAGTCTTGAACCGCAGTGTAAAATAAGTGACATTAACTATTCTCCTATTTACAGTTAATTTAAAGTTAATTAGATAATTATCAGCAACCTCTGATAACTGTATCTATTATATGATAATTTTTTGTCTAATTCAAGCAAAAAAATCATCTTACGGACTTTTTGGATTGAAATTTTTCAACGGCTAGATCTATCATTTTTTCAAGATTTAACTTATTGAAATCGTTCCTAACTTCTTTTGACAAAAGGCTATAGTAATTACAGACAAGTGATGCCATGAAGGGTTGAACTGTTATAACAACAACGCCTGCTGATGTTTCTAGGTTGAATTTCTCAGGCGTCTTGGTTTGACAGATATTGTGTAATCTGTCTATCAAGCTAAATTCCGCTGAGATTTCTTTTGACATCTGGAATCTCTCGTAATATCTCTCTTGCCAGTTCTACGGAATCTTGATTTCTTAAGTCAACGGTATCTTTTTTAGCGAGTTCTTCAACAAACATAATAAAAAACCGCATAAGATTCTGTTGTAGTGTGGGATGATCATTTACCATCACATGAATGGCTGATTTCATTTCGGATGAATTGTGATTGATTCTATTAATGAAACTCATAATAGAAGCACCGAACTCCTCACCATCTTCTGAATTACGATTGACACTGCTTTTTAGTGCCAAATCTCGAATCAGTTTTTGCTTTGAGGTCATTAGTTTTTCCTCTCATTTGAAATTTTAGCATTAACTAAGTTAAGGGCCATGAAACTTGTTATTTCGATTAGTCTTGCTAAGTCTTCCCCATTTATGAAAACCATAAGCGGCTCTTCATATTCTTGCGAATTCACCGTTAAAGTAATCGAATCAATAACTATTTCTGATTCAATAATGCAGGCCTTCATATTCTCTTTTACTGCTTCTACATCAAACATAATGTAATTTGACATAACTAACTCCTTTCTATTTCTTTTCTTTCCATATAATAGCCCTTTTGACTTTATCATTCCAACAAAGACCACAACTACTACAAGATGAGGTTAATCTTTGTCCTGTCTTTTCATGTTTGATTTGATAAGGACAAATTGTAGCTTTTCCTTCTTTGAGAAGTTTTTGCGCTAAAGGCTCGGATTCAGACAATGCTACTCGATAATCCACTTCTTCAGGATTGTCTTCGTATCCTGAAAAGCGAATTAAACATCTATCAGAATGATTTTTGTTCATGCTTTCCACGATACTGAAAATCTGAGAATCGATGGGATTATATCTTTCATCAACAGGACTGAATTTCAGTCTTGCCGTATACCCCCATATATGCAATCTTTTATAGAAAGATAAACACATGTTCCAAAAAGCAGCATATTCTGGAGTATCAAAATCTCCCAAGACATGAAGTCTAACAATAAAGCCAAACTTATGTATTCTATTGAGAGATTGAAGCTGACCTTCAATTAGGTCAAGAACTTCGTCTGTTATTTGATAACGATGTGCTAATATCATATCGTTACCATAACACAGTCTTATGAATTTACAGTAAGGAGGACAAGTCTCCCTTTCTACCAAAGTCAATGAGAATATCGGCATATTTAACCATCGACCTTTGATTGTAGTTGGGACCTTATGACCTTTGTCCCCGCATAACTTTTTGTTGTTAGTTCCCTCTTTTAAGGGAAAGACTGCTTGTTTAACAGTCTTTCCGTCATCTCTAACAAATCTAACAGAAGAACCGGAAATCAAATTCAGTTGATCTGATTCATTCAATTGATGCAAAACAAATTTGGGATGTATTGTTGTCATTGCATCAATGCTAGGATGCTTGGGATTAAGATTCATTCTGATCTCCTTTTTTTCAGATATGATTCATGATTGTCGGAAATTAGATATAAGGGCTCTGCACCCGATCCTCTACATATTACCCCTTCAAACTCATAGAGATACTCGTCTTCACCCATCCAGGCGGGTTCTTCATTATTGTGAAGATACCCTACGTCACCTATTATTCGATAATTTTCGTCTATCCAACGATTGCGAATTACACGATTATGTCTCCACAGAAATTCACCCTGATTCACCCAGTTATAACCCAGAACAACTATTTTGTTTTTTAACAAATTCTTGAAATATTCTGGAGTTAGATAATCATCCCGTTCTTCGTAATTGAAATGGCTATTCATCTTCCCTCCTATTCTTGAAATTCAATTCATCTGTCACGATAGCTAGGTCCTTCTAAATACTTTAGAGACTCTTTAATCGTGAAATAGCTGGGACTCCCACAATCATGAATCCAATTCAGAAGTATGTATGATACTTCCTCAAATTCAAGATAGTCTTCATTAAATAAGACACCGTTCTGATGCTCATAATGAAACAGAATCAGCTCTTTAACACGTCGATTCAACTCTCTAGTAGGTTTACCCGAAATGGGCTGAAAAACGTCGTGTGACGAGAGCCAGAGTGCATTGTTCACTAAATGAACGTCGGCGTGAAATGAGGATAACAAATCATCAAATGTCAAAACGGTTCCATCGTCTTTTTGAAAATCGGTTATCTTGTCGTATGAAAACACTTCTTGTTCATCATCGTCTCCGATTAGAATAAAAACAGTTCCTTGATCAGACATTTCTGCATTTTCAAAATAGTTGCTTGAAATCGTACCGTGGGGAAAAGCTTTCCCCACGAATACGTTAATGTATAGTCTGTTAGACATTGCTTTTACTAAATGTTAAAGGAAAAGGCAGTCTAATTTTACGACTTGCCGCTTTCAATCTATCCCGAATCTGTCGGGTTACAATCTGTCCTTTCAGTATCAAATACTCAAAACCATTTAAGTGATTTATTGCATAAGAGAAAGGGGCTGGATGATTGACTCTCATAAAAGCATCCTGATAAATGAACTGAATGCTTGCTATTTGGCAATCATCGTTAGCTAAGGTTATTAGCTTGCTATAAGACATATATCGTCCGCGTCCACTTTGGGACAAAACTCTCATAACTGTTGGGCGTGATGAGTTAGAAAGAGCATCACACATTTCAAGTATGGAATGAACGTTCAGGTTTTTCTTAACGTGAACAACTACACTGTTGTCACGATATTCTGGGTTGTTCATAATCTATCTCCTTAATTTCTAAATTGAGATTATCAATCGATATCCCATAATGTTTTTCAATTGTTTTAATTGAAGGTGCAACTGCTTGAAGAATAACAGTTTTGCCTTCATCGTGTTGGGCAACAATCTTGAAAATCACACCCTGTGATTCATGATTCTTGCTTGATTTCTTTGATCCATTCATCTGCTTCCTCTTGAATCTCTTGCCACGACCAATTTTTCAGAATATTCTCGACAGTAGAAAAGCCTTTAACATTGACTTCTTTGTACTTTGACTGTTCGGACCTGAGAAATTCGTAGTTAAGAACAGGAAGATACGTTTTCTCGAATAGATGCAAGTAACTTCCACCTACGGCTATCAAGCCGTCAGAAAAAACTCTGACAACTGGGGTTCCCTGTTCGTAGATTTCTTCGATAGAGAACCAGCCTTGTTCTTGTGTGTACTTATTCATCAGGAAACCACCCCTTAACATCTTCTATATTTTGATAAGCATATCGTGCCAGAAAGTTAATAATGTCTTCCCTATCAAAATCTTCAGGGAAGACATCTTTCTCTATAAGAGAGTCAAGAGGACTCTTTTCAAACTTATAGTTCCAATCACGATATTCTTTGCTAGTTGTGATTGACACTTCAATTTTCTCCTAATGGGGATAAACTATATATCCAAGTCCCATGTTATCCCACTGACATGAAACTTTTGTCTCTGACAAAGACTCTTGCAAATCGTCAACAATCACAGCGGGGCCGTGATAGAACCATCGGCCGTCGTAGTGAATCACATCTAATCCAGCTTGTTCCATGTCATCACAGAACTCTTTGTAACTGGCTTTGTTGTAAGATTCAGCGTTAACCGAATCATGAGTTTGTAAGTTTTCCATTACATTTTCTCCTTTTTAGAATAATAAAAAAGCACCCGGCTATTTGCCGGATGCTTATCGGGTTAATTTCCCGAATACAGATGCACAATCGATGGACGTTAAATTTAGCTTACGAAAATTTAATTTTGTTTTATGGTGCGACCAAAACACCTCTGCTTTGTAGAATTCTTAACTTCCTTCAAAGCTACTTTTTGTCACCTGCCATCCCATTATAGCAGGTATCTGACATTTATAATGATCAGTTGAAATCCGCCATAATGGTCATTTGCTCAATGCGTACTCCGTTATGGTCATTTGTTCAATAGTCGATGGTCTAATGTTTTTTGTCGAGAGTTTCACTGAAATCGGAAATGGTTTTGCGTCCACACTGATTGATGGAAGAGTATAACCGAGATGATTACCCTTTCGAGTTTCACATGGGCGTATTTTTAATAATAAACCAAGGATGATTTTGTTTAATGGAGCAACCAAAGCCCCTATAGCACGATATTATCGTGTTTCTTTACATCAAACTGAGTACCGTGATTGTGTTTCACATAATTAAATGTGTGGATCAATCAAATCCTCTATTTCGTTAGTGACAAAACTTCTTGCGGTATGGTGTGATTCCATAGTACGAATGATTTTTTTTTAGAAGGAACAATCAAAGTCCCTATACTACGTATGACGTAGATACTTTTGTTAGCATGGCGATGATTATCAAGAGTTCCTGTGATTGTCAAATCGACTGCGGCTCAGCCCTATCCTCAACATGTCGCTATCGTTATTAATCGATGGCATCGTCGCACATTCTAAAGAAAGCTGGCTCGCACGCTAGTTTCGCGGCTCTCGTGCAAGCCATAGGGATTGTGCAACAGCCTGCGGCATTTTTGTGCCTGCTGGCTGAGGGCGGCTAATGGTTGTTTTTTTGTAAAGAAACCGCTTGTGATTTTGCCTTTCAATGATGGCTTCTTTTTATCGGGTCAACCAAAGACCCTCTATCACAATGTTATTGCGACTACTTTTCACGATGCCACTCCTAATGGTTGTAAATGCAAAGTTAAGAGATGATTTAGACATGCCGAAAATTCTCGTTGTCTATAGTAATTTGCAAACTTGAATGCAAGATGAGAATGGTTACTGACCAGTGGACTAGATGGTTTTCTCTAATTGTTTTGTTGATATGGGTCAACCAAAGACCCTCTATCGCAATAGTATTGCGACTACTTGATGTTTTCAAGCCCAGATGGTAGGGTTAAAGATGGTTATTTCGTATAGGGCGGATGCATTAGAAAGATGACTTTATGTCAAAACCTGATGCAGTTCAGTAAAAAACTTCAGCAAAAGGCTTTTATGATTGTTTTTCTTTTTATCGGGCTAACCAAAAGCCCTCTATCGCAATATTATTGCGACTACTTTTCATTGCCATGCATCAATGGTTAAACTATCCACCCTGATCAGTAGGTCAGCGCTGAGTTGTGGTTCTGCTTCTGATGAGACCGTTTTACATGAAGGACATCGATGATTGTGAATACAAAGTTAAGAGATGATTGAGACATACCGAAAGTTCTGACTGTCAGTCTCAACAATCTAGTGATGGTTACCTTTTCGAATCGTAATGGCTATTAAAGGTGACGGTAAAACAAAGGCTGATGATCCATTTGTTTTCATTGTAAATGCGGGCTAACCAAAAGCCCTCTATCACAATATTATTGTGACTACTTTCCATTACCATGCATCAATGGTTAAACTGACTTCTTTGATCGGACAGCTAATCCGCCGAGCGTGATTATTCCCAACAAACACGGATGGTATTTTGTTGATATGGGCTAATCAAAAGCCCTCTATCACAGTGTTACTGTGACTACTTTTCACGATGCCACTCCTTAATGATTGTAAATGCAAAGTTAAGAGATGATTTAGACATGCCGAAAATTCTCGTTGCCTATAGTAATGGTTATCATGAGAATTCTTATGCCGCAAAACGGTAGAGTCTAATGGTATAGAAGTGTTGATCGAGGCATGATTTAATTCCCATTGTAACTGGGGGGTCTACCAAAAACCCTCTACTACATTTATTGTAGTTACTTTAGATACTGTGATGGTATCAATGCTTGATGTCCGTTTAAGAAGTCAACGATAAAACTTCCAGAACAACTTCATGGTAGCTGATAGGTCGTGACATGGCATTTTTGTTGTAGACATGGCGCTTTTTTTGATATGGACTAACCAAAAGTCCTCTACTACATTATTAATGTAGCTACTTGATGATCTTCAATCCTTGATGGCTATTTCGACGTTGCTAATGCCATGAGGCCAATGGTTTAGAATCGTTATTACAAAGTTGTGCCCGTCGCACTTCGGCCTGTACGGACGTGGTATGATTTAGTTGTAAACGTGGGCCAACCAAAGACCCTCTGTCACATTATTATTGTGACTGCTTTGCAGGGGGGCATCCACTATGGTTACGATTATTTACCTGCCTAACTCGAAATGTAAAGAGATGGGACTCAAACAAGGAATCATGCGATCCACTATGGTTACAATTCTAATTTTCAATTCATCGTAAACTTAACGGGATTTTCCTGTAAGTTAATTGCTTCACTAACAAAATCATCACCAATCTCTTTTCTTAGAATGTTAATACTTCCATTTACGTCAGCATTGATTACTTGACCGTCAGATGCTTTAAAAAGTCCACGATGAACTCGTCGACCCTTATACTTTTCGTGTTTTTTCACTGGTTCTAGATCCAATGCTGAACATTTTGATGTGTAACTCTCCCCGATTTTAATTACTTCCATTCCGTATGTTTCTGCCTTGTACTCAATTTTAGAAATCAAACTATGAAATGGAATCATGACAAAATTCTGATTGTTAACTTTTCCTATTTGAACCCCAACTTTCCATTCTGGATTATATCCCACAACAATCTTAGAAACTTGATTGATAATACAATAATCAATCAAATATTTGCTGGCCTTGTGCATATAATCACTTACCTTAGCATTTCTTTTTCTGAAAAGTTTTCTGAGTCTCTTTGAAGTAAACAGACCTTTTTTGTTTAGGTCCGAAGACATTTCAGCCTTCTTTTTATTGAAATACTGATTTATGCTTTTAAGGGGTTTCCCGTTTATTATAAATGGAATGTCATCA
>Ga0310342_100001073_pt1 | contig 16617 bp, 11 predicted proteins | sample S15DNA20500_MG_FD_206155 | JGI IMG/M metagenome (GOLD analysis project Ga0310342, IMG submission 206155) | Marine microbial communities from station ALOHA, North Pacific Subtropical Gyre - S1503-DNA-20-500_MG | ecosystem: Environmental > Aquatic > Marine > Oceanic | place: Pacific Ocean: North... | reverse complement strand
AAGGGACGCGAGGGTGCCATCGAGCGACTCACCAAGGCGAGCAACTGCAAGGCCTGCCATACGCCCCACAAGGTCTACCCGCCCGAGACGAAAAAGTAAAATTCGTGTCCCAGCCGGCATGAAATTATGCGGTATACTTAATAGTTACAAAACAACCAACCAGCCCCAGCTGGGGCTTTGATTCCTGGCAAGGAGAATGAGCATGGCACGCAAGAACGATATTCGACGCCGAGATTTCATCAAGGCTACAGGCGCCGGAGCCACCATGGTTGCCGGCGGCGTTTTTAGCCAGCTGGATGCCGAGGAATCCAAGGCGGCCAGCGGGAAGCTGAACGTGGCCTGTATCGGTACGGCCAACCGTGCCGCGGCAGATATCAGTGGTGTGCAGGGCGAAAATATCGTCGCCCTGGTCGATATCGATTCGAATTACCTGGGACGGGCCGCAGCCCGGTTCCCCGCGGCACAAACCTACGCCGACTATCGCGAGATGATCGACAAGGAAGCGGGAAACATTGACGCTGTCGTCGTGGCCACCGCCGACCACAACCATGCGCCTGCCTCGATCCGGGCGATCCGGGCCGGCAAGCATGTCTACTGCGAGAAACCGCTCACGCACACGGTACACGAGTCCCGTGTGATTGCCGAGGCGGCCAAGAAACATGGTGTGGCCACACAACTGGGAACACAGATCCATGCCGGTGACAACTACCGCCGGGTGGTCGAGGTGATCCAGTCGGGTGCCATCGGGGACGTGACCAAGGTTCACGTCTGGGTGGGCAAGGCCTGGGGCGGCGGAGAACGTCCCGACACGGGCCAGGCGCCCCCGTCCAACCTGAACTGGGATCTCTGGCTGGGGCCCGCGCAGGAACGGCCCTACCTGGCCGGTCGTTATCACCCGGCCCAGTGGCGCAAGTGGTGGGAATTCGGTACTGGTACGCTCGGCGACATGGCCTGCCATTACATGGACCTGCCGTTCTGGGCTCTGAATCTCAAGTTTCCCACGTACTGTGAGGCCGAGGGGCCGGAAGTCCATCCGGAAACCTGCCCGCTGGGACTGATCGTGCGGCTGAAGTTCCCCGCCCGTGGAAACATGGGGCCGGTCGACTTTACCTGGTACGACGGCAACATGATCCCACGAGAGATCGAGGGGGAGCGAGTTCCTGGAAGCGGCGTGATGTTCATCGGGACCGAGGGAATGATGTTCGCCGATTACGGCAGCTACCGGTTGTTCCCGGCTGAAAAATTCACCGGTTTCAAGGCACCCGAGCCGACGATTCCCAAGTCCATCGGCCACCACGCCGAGTGGATCAAGGCCTGCAAGGAAGGGACGCCGACGACCTGTAATTTCGATTACTCCGGGGCACTCTCCGAGGCGGTCCTGCTGGGTAACGTTGCCTTCCGTGCCGGCAAGCCGCTGGAGTGGGATGCCAAGAACCTCAAGGCGACCAACTGCCCGGAGGCGGACCAGTATATCCGCAAGGAATACCGCGCGGGCTGGGAAGTCGCCTAGCGGCGGGGAGCCTGTCCTACTCGCCCTCGATGTACTTGAGCTGGATCGCGATGCCGGGGATCGTTTTCTTGAGCCGCGCGCTTGCCTCCTCGGTAACAGCGGTTCGCGTGACCCGCAGGTCCTCCAGGCTGGAGAGTCCCGCAAGGTGATCCATCCCCGCGTCGGTCACCTGCGTGGACCCGAGATGCAAAAAGGCCAGCTTCTTCATTGCGGCCAGGTGAACCAGCCCGGCGTCGGAGATCGGGCTGTTATCCAGGTTCAGCCACTCCATCTGGTCCATACCGGCCAGGTGCTCGAGGCCAAAATCAGTGATCGAGACTCGCCAGAGGTTCAGTTTCTTGAGCGAGGTCATGCCGGCCAGGTGACGAAACCCCTCGTCGGAGACCAGGCTGTTTTCACTCAGGTCCAGTTCCTCCAGTTGGGCGTTCTTGCCCAGGAGCTCCAGGCCCGTGTCGCTGACCTGGTTCCGCGAGATCCGTAGTTTCTTGAGCTTGGGGAACTGGCCGAGGAGTCCCATGGCGTCGTCGCCAATCGTGGACTGGGCCAGGTAAAGTTCCCTGAGACTGGTTAGCTTGTCAAGTTGGGCCAGCCCAGATTCACTGACCCAGAGGAAATCCACGGCAAGGACTTCCAGGCTGGTAAGGCCCGCCACGTGGACCATCCCGTCGTCGTCCACCGTGGTCATGTTGTTCTGCCCGGATAGCCGCAGGGCCCGCAGCTTCTTCATGCCCGCCAGGTGCGCCAGGCCGTCGTTGCCGATGGCGCAGCCACGCAGGTCGAGATTCTCCAGCGTGGCGAGTTGGCCGAGTGTCACCAGGCCCTCGTTGCTGATGGCCGTTTCATTGAGCAGGACGGATCGCAACAGCGGCAGTCCGGTAAGCGGCACCAGGTCCGTGTCGCTAATCTCGGCACCGCGGAAGTTGGCCTCAATGACGTTGCCATTGCCGTCGGTCTTGAGTTCGGTGGCCGTCTGTTCAAGCGCGGCGACGCTCGGCGGATCATCCGCCGGCGGGCCACCCTGGGTCTCCGGAACGGTCGGCTCGGGCCGGGCACAGCCTGACAGAAGGAGCAGGATTGTCAGAAGGGGTAATATCTTCATGCGGGAAGTCTGTTTTGAGGAGGGAATAGGTGGGCGGGTATCCTGTCTTTTCTAGATGTTCAGTCGGTCCTCGTCCACTGCCCGCTAGGCGTAAATCGGGGTCATTGGCTTGCCGATCGAAATCGGGTAAGGCCGGTCCAGCGGGTCGATATAGTGGCCTGCCGGGTCGATGCCCAGCGCATGGAACATTGTGGCCGCCACGTCCCAGGGGCCAAAACGGTCGGTGATCACGTCGCCCCCGGTCCGGTCGCTAGCGCCTACCACCTGTCCGCGGCCGACCCCTGCCCCGGCCATCACGATCGAGTAGGCGCTGGCCCAGTGCTTGCGGCCCGGCTTGTCGCCGAGAAAGTTCGGCTCCTTGGCCACCAGCGGTGCCCTGCCAAACTCGCCCATGCAGATCACCAGTGTCTCCTCCAGCAAACCACGACGGTCCATGTCCTTGATCAGGGCCGGAAACGTCTGGTCAAAGCGTGGCAGCAGCTGGTCCTTGAGGGCATAGAAGATATCGTTGTGTGTGTCCCAGCCGTAATCGTCCGTCACGTCCGGTTCCCGGTCCTGGCCGCGGTTGGAGTGATTCCAGATCACGTTCACAAAGGGGACTCCCACCTCGACAAGCCTCCTGGCCAGCAGGCAGGCCTGGCCCGAGCGATGGCGGCCATAGGCGTCCCGGAGCCGTTGCGGTTCCTTGTTCAGGTCAAAGGCGTCGCGGACTTTCCGGGATGACAGGAGCGACATCGCCTGGGAATAGAACTTGTCGTTTTTCTGCACCGCGTCGCTCTGGAGCAGATCCTGCCTGGTCGCATCGAGTATCCGCTTCAGATCTGCGCGGCTTGACAGGCGGCCATCGCTCAAGCGGGTTCCGGACGTCAGGCCAGGGATCGCCAGTTCTCCCTCCGTCACATCGCCAATCACCAGCGGGTCGTAAGCCTGGCCGAGCAGGCCGCCATACTGTCCAGGGGAAGGCTCAAACGGGACCAGGGCCGGCCCGTTAACATGGATCGAATCGTAAAAGAACCGCTGGGGAAAGGGGACCCGCTGCAGGATCGCCCCGAGCGTCGGCATATCGGTTGGGCGGGGAGGGGGGTTGGAACTGAGTCGCTGGTGATAGCGGCCGGTCAGAGCCAGGTAGGTGGCCGAGCCATGGTCAAGATCCTCATGCGACATGGAACGGATGACCGTGATGCGGTCGGCAATCCGGGCGATGCCCGGCATGTGCTCGGTAAACAGGGTCCCCGGGACACTGGTTGAAATCGGCCGGAAGATGCCACGGATGTGGTCGGGAGCATCCGGCTTCGGATCCCACATGTCGATGTGGCTCTGTCCACCACTGGCATAGATCATCAGCACACTTCGCGCCTTGCCAAAACCGGTCGGCTTGAGATCGGTGGGCCGTGCGGCTGGGAGTCTGCCGCCAAGCAGCATGGCGGCACTGCCAAATTGCAGCCACTGGCGGCGATGCAGCAGGGGAAAATGCCGGGGATGGTTCATGACATGCGGCATCCACCCCTCAGGCGAGTGCTTCCTTGACGGGAGAACCGCCGTGCGAGATGTGGACCGGCCGGTCACCCAGGTCGGGGACGGTCAGCGACGCGTCGACCCCCAGCAGGTGGTAGATCGTGGCCGCCATATCGCCGGCCGTGACCGGACGATCGGTCGGGTAGGCGGCGGTCTTGTCAGTGGTGCCGATCACACAGCCACGGCGCGTGCCACCGCCGAACATCAGCGAGAAGCCACACTGGGGCCAGTGATCCCGGCCTGCCTTGGCATTGATCTTGGGGGTCCGCCCCATTTCACCCATCACCACGACGAGTGTCGTCTCCAGCAGGCCACGCTCTTCCAGGTCCAGCACCAGTGCCTGGACGAACTGGTCCAGTTGCGGCAGGTGGCTGCGGAGCATGCCGAAGTTATTTGCATGCAGATCCCAGTGGTTGTTCCCCTTGGCTTCCCAGTGGATGGTCACCAGCATCGTCCCCGCTTCCACCAGCCGGCGGGCGATCAGGGCACTGGTCCCCCAGACATGGCTGCCGTACCGATCGCGGAGCTGCTGGGATTCCTGGTCCAGGTCAAAGGCGGCCCGGGTCTTGGTGGAGGTCAACAGTTCAAATGCCTTCTGGCGAAAGTTTCCCAGTCGCCGGACGCTACCGGTTTTTTCCACGCTACGGAGCCCGGCATCGATCTGGGCGAGCAGGGACTTGCGGGTGTTGAGCCGATCGACGGTCAGGTCCGGAAGCTCGGCGACCGAGGGGGGCGTGGGGATGCCCGAGGCGATCGTCGGGTTGTAGTCTCCCTCCACCTCCTCGGCCAGCTTGGGATCGAACTGGGTAAAAAGTGGATCAAAGCTGCTTCCCAGGTAACCCCCGTAAGGTCCGGCTCGCCGAAGTGCCTGCGTGTAGCCGGGGAAGGCCGGCATCATCACGTAGGGTGCGATGTCACTGGCTCCCATGCCCAGGTACTGACAGACCGAACCGATGCTGGGATGGTCGGTCACCTTGGAAAAGTAATTATCCCGGTCGCTGCCGCCGTCGTAGCCTGTCAGGACGTTGTATGGGTTGTGGCTGTTGTAGCGATGTGAGTAAGTGCGGATCAGTGTGGCCCGGTCCATGATGCCTGCGATCTTGGGCATCAGGTCACAGATCTGAAGCCCGGGCACCGAGGTGGCGGTCGGTTTCATCTCGCCGCGGGTTTCCTCCGGAGCGTCCGGCTTGAGGTCGAACATGTCCATGTGCGGCGGGCCACCGAAGAGGTTGACCAGGATCACGCTCTTGGCCCTACCATTGCCGGTCGGGGCGGCCGCTTCCAGGATCTGCGGAAGCGTCATGCCGGCAAACAGGCTCAGCCCACCGACGCGGAGGGCTTCCCGGCGGTTGATCCCGTCGCAGGCGCGTGCGTGTTGTCCAAGGACACGGAGCATAGTGCAATTATCGACGGTTTCGGTGCTGCCAACAAGACAAATTTCGCCGGCCCGACCCCACTACCGAGGGGTTACTTGTCCAGGACCAGCAGTTCCACTTTGCGAAATTCACAGGGGTGGCTTTCCGACTGCAGTGAAATAAACCCGCCCTCCAGTAGCAGCTTGCCATCCTTGATCAGTTTCTTGGCATCCGCGTCCCGGTCGTCCAGCTGGGGCTTGTCGTAGGTCAACACCGTTTTACCATCCATGATGTGCTTGATCACCTCGCCGCCGCGGACCTCGACCTCGACCGTGACCCATTCGTCTCCCCGGTAGGTCTTGGATGTGCTGCCGGTACAGTGCCGCCTGACCAACTCGCCGTTCATGACCACGTTGGTGCCGGGGGTGCAGAGGTTAGCCGTGGTCCGGTCGCCGGTCTCCTTGCCGCCGAGCAACTGGACCTCGATCGAGACCGGGAAATTCTGGTTCTTGCCCATGGTTTTGGGATCCTGGCAGTGCAGCATGATGCCACTGTTACGGAAGGCCCAGCCCGGGCCACCCGGGACCTGGTCGCCGAGAAAGCGGTACTCAAGCCTCAACCGGTAATGGGAGTAGCTCTCCTTGTAAAAGATATGCCCGAACTTGCTCTCGAAGTTCTCGTACTTGGCATAACCGACCTTCATCACGCCGTCCTCGACGCGGAAGGTGTCCCCAAAGTTTTCCCCCGCCTCGTAACCCTTGATCTTCACCGTCCAGCCATCAAGGTTCTTGCCGTTAAAAAGCGAGATCCACTTCTCTTTCTTGTCGGCCCCGAAGGCGAGCAGCAGGCAGGGAAGCAGGATGGCGGTGAGGAGGAGCCTAATCTTCATGGGAACATGTCCGTATGGGGGAAAGTAGTTTCCTATCACGTGAGGCTTCTATTGTGCCAGCCGGAGTGATCCATCGCCAGTCATGGCCGCTGATCGTTAGAGTTTCGGTGGCGACCAACGAGGGATACCACGATCCTTGAGCTGCTTCTCGTACCGGACCGCCTGGGGCTGCTCGGCGGCATAGGGAGCGTCCTCGTTGACCATCAGCGGCACGGTCTCTGTCCACCAGGCGTCGTATGCCTTTCGCAGCCGGCGGACTACATCGGGATGGTCCGCTGCCACGTTAGTCTTTTCATAAGGATCCGTCGTGATGTCGTAAAGTAGCTGGTTGTTGACCATCCGCCAGCGCTGCGACCGGATGGCACAGGACTTGAACTTGCTCAGGTTGGGGTCGGCCCCCTTTTCCCAGCGGCCGACATGGGTGAAAAGTTCCCGGTCGGCCCAGTCGGCATTCGGGTTTTCCAGCAGCGGCAGCAATGAACGGCCATCGATCTTCTGGATGTCGTCAGGGATCGTGACGCCGGCCAGCTGGCAGAATGTCTGGTACAGGTCGATATGCGCGGTCAGGGCCGGCACATCGACACCCTCCCCCAGGACCCCCTTCCATCGCCAGAAGGCCGGCACGTGGGTTCCTCCCTCGAAAGGGGATCCCTTGCCGCTCTTGAAGCCGGCACTGAAGATTCGCTGGGCCTTTCCATCCTTGCGGGCACCCCCTCCAGCCTGGCCATTGTCGGTCATGAAGATCACCAGCGTATTCTCCCAGAGCTTCCACTCGTCAAGCTTCTTCATCAACAGGCCGACGTTATCGTCGATGTTCTCGATCATGCCGTAGCGGCCCTGCGTCTTATCGTCCCAGCCCAGGTCGGCGAATCGCTTCTTGTACTTTCCCGGTGCAATCATCGGGCCGTGCGGCGCGTTAGTGCTGATGTAGGCAAAGAAAGGTGTCCCGGCCTGGTGCTGATTCTTGATAAAACCCAGCGCGGCCTGGAAAAAGACGTCGGTGCAAAATCCCTCGGTCTTGACGATCGTGTCATTGTGCAGGGCGGCGATATCGAAATAACGGGTCTCCTTGGCCCGGTTGGGGGGAAAGTCTGCACAGCTTCCCGGGTACGACTGCCCGATCCCTCCCGCGCCGTGGATAAAGACCTCGCTGAATCCGCGGTTGTAAGGCTGGTAGGCATCCTCGTCCCCAAGATGCCACTTGCCGAAGATACCGGTCGCATATCCGCTCTGGTGAAGCAGCTTTGGAAAGGTGGTGGTGGAGAGCGCCATTCGTTCCCGCTCCTTGATCGTGTGGGTGACGCCGTTACGAAACTCGTGGCGGCCACTCATGATCGCCGAGCGCGTGGGGGCACAAGTCGGGCTGACATGAAAATCCGTAAACCGGGTGGAGATCTTGTAGAGCTGGTCCAGGTGGGGTGTCCGCAGGGTCTTGTTCCCCATGCAGGAGAGATCGCCCAGTCCCTGGTCGTCGGTCATGACAAGGATGATGTTCGGGCGACTTCCAGCCAGGTCCGCCGCATCCACCGTGCGGTCAGATACGACAATCGCGGCCAGGACGAGAAGGGTAACAGGAAGCCGGTAGAGAACGGGAAGCGATTTCATGGAGATGCCTTGGAAGGTTGAGGGCTTGTGGTATCTGGTGATTCTCTCGACAGAACTGTCTGTGGCGGGGGGTCACTCCAGCTCAACGGTCCGGCCTCGCTCGGCCGCCTCGTAGATGGCATGGACCGTCTTCAGAGCCCGCAGGCTGTGAAGGTTGCTGATCGGGGGTTCGGTGAGACCGGCTGCCGCCCGAATCGCCTCGCGGACAAAGGGGGTATAACCACGTGGCTCTCGCTCCCCCTCGAATTGCTGGACCATGCCGGCATTTTCCCCCTCGGTGCTGTACCATTCCAGCGCGGTAGGGCCGATCGTGTCCACCTTGAGCCAGCCCTTGGAGCCCCAGACCCGCAGATGGGTGTGATATCCCTTGTCCAGGTAGTAGCCGGAGGTCATTGTTCCGAGTGCTCCGTTGTCAAACTTGAGGGCGGCCGTTGCCGAATCCTCGATATTCACTGGCTGCCCGCCAATGTTGGTCGTGAAGCCGGCCACGGTGGAAATCTTCGAGCCGGTGATGTGCATTGCCAGGTCCAGCCAGTGGATGCCCAGCCAGATCAGGTGACCTCCGCCGGCCCGCTCCTTGTCCGCGAACCACTGGTCGTGGTAACCGGTCTTCGTCAGGCGCGTCTGGTCGGCTATCAAGTGCATGTCGACGCCAAAGATGCGGCCGATCCTGCCGGAGGAGACCAGTTCGCGGGCGGCCAGGATCTCGGGGTTGGTCCGGTTGGCCAGGGCCAGCATCAGGTGGCGGTGCTTGCTGTCCGCCTTCTCGAGCAGGGGTTCAAATTCACGAGTATCCACGCAGGCAGGTTTCTCGGCAAAGACATGGCAATTGGCGTCCAGGGCCAGATCGATAACGGGGGGAGCCAGGCGGGCCTCGATGGTGATCAGTGCCATCTCCGGTTTCTCGGCAGTGAGCATTTCCCGGAAGCTGGTGTAAAAACCCTTCATCTTGTCACCTAGCGCCTGCTGGGCATCGGCCTTGTAACGGCCGTCCGGGTCTGCCAGGACCACCGACTCGCATTCCTCGGTCGCTGCAAGGGCCGTGAGGTAAGCTCCCACGTGGGCGCCCCCGGCATGCGTCATCAGGCCAACCTTGATCTTGTCCGGCATGGTGTCGTTCTAGAGAAATGAGTTAGTTGAATAGTTCGCTTACCACGCGTCCATGTACGTCGGTCAGGCTGACGTCCCGGCCCCCGAAGCGGAAGACCAGTTTTTCATGATCCAGGCCCATCTGGTGAAGCACGGTGGCGTGAATGTCATGGATGGCAAGCGGGTTTTCTGCCACGCTGTTACCGAAGGGGTCGGTCTGGCCATACGTCATGCCGCCGCGAAAACCGCCACCCGCCATGAAAATCGTGTAGCCATTGACATGGTGGTCCCGGCCGCAGGTGTCCGTGATCTTGGGGGTGTGGGGCGTGCGGCCCATTTCTCCCGCCCAGATCACGATCGTCTCATCGAGCAGGCCCCGCTGCTTCAGATCGGTGATCAGGCCGGCGACTGCCTGGCCGGTGATCAGGGAGTTCTCATCGTGGTATTTCTTGATGTTCCCGTGCTGGTCCCAGGGGGAATTGTTGGAGTGGGTCAGCGGGCAGGTGATCTCGATGAAGCGAACCCCGCGCTCGACCAGTCGCCGGGCCCGCAGGCACTGCAGCGAGTAATAGCGTTTGAGCTCGTGGTCGCTGTCGACACCGTACATCTTGAGGATATGCTCGGGCTCGTCCTTGATGCTGGCAACTTCCGGAATGGACGATTGCATACGAAAGGCGGTCTCGTAATTGCGGATGGCGGACTCGATCGCCACGCTGTCGGACGTCTGCCGTGCAAAGGCCTGGTCCTGGGAGGCGAGCAACCGTAGCTTGCGGCGCTGGATGGCGACCCTGTCGGCCGGATCAATGTTGTCGACCGTGGCACCCTTGGCCCGCAGCAGCGTGGCGGCATGGCTGGCGGGCAGAAAAGCGCTGGCAAAATTCTCGTAACCGCCGTTGGGGATCCAGTCATTGTTAAGCAGGACGTAGGAGGGGAGGTCCTTGTTTTCCGTTCCCAGTCCATAGGAAATCCAGGAACCGAGACTCGGGGCGCCCCCGGTCACGCGGCCCGTGTGCAGCAGCAGGGCCTGCTGGCCGTGCAGCGGCTGGATTCCCCGCATCGAGTGGACGACGCAGAGGTCATCGGCGATTTTTCCCAGGTGTGGGAAAAGGTCACTAACCCAGATCCCGCTTTCCCCGCGCTTCTGGAACTTCCAGGGACTCCCCATCCAGACGCGCCCGGGGCTACTCTGGGAGAGTCGGGAGACCCCCTCCTCACCGATCGGCTTGCCCTGCTGGCGAGCCAGTTCCGGCTTGTAATCAAACGAGTCGACATGGCTGGGGCCGCCGTCCATGAAACAGAAGATCACGTTCTTGGCACGCGGCTGGTGATGGGGGCCGGCAGGGCGGTCCTTGCGAGCAGCTGCAGTCTCTTCGGCCAGCAGGCCGGCCAGGGCCAGCATGCCAAAACCGTTGGAGGTGTGCTTGAGAAAATCGCGTCGACTGGACATGAACTTATCTATAACCGATGGAGGGATCGATCTGCAATTGTGCCGGTTCCTGTTATTGAGGAGGCCCGCAAAGGAGGGCGTTTCAACCCCTTTATCTTATGTAAATGAACTCTTTCGTGTTGAAAAACGCGTGAGCGATTTCCTGCCAGACCTGTTCACTGCCGAGCAGGTCTCCTTTCTCCACGCCATGCAGTACTGCCAGCTCCTCGGCCGCCTGCCGCCAGCGCCCAAGCTCCTCTTCGTCGGGGGGCCTGGCATAGGCCCGCTGGAACATCGTCTCGATTCGCTGGAGGATAGTATCGGTTTCCCGTGTGACTAGCTTCCCGGACCAGAATTGTGCCTGGGAAATGACAAAGGGGTCATTCAAAAGTGCCAGGGACTGGGAGGGGGTGTTGGTACTGTCCCGACGGCCGGTGGGGATCTTGGGCTTGGGCTGGTTAAACAGCGAAAGGAACCTTGGGGGCTCCATGATCGTGATCCGGGTGTAGATCGAACGCCGGCCATTTCCATCCAGCGGCCCGGAGAAAAGCCGCTTCTGGCCGTCCTCGTTGGCTCGCGGTGGGTTCGTGGTCGGGCCATAAAGGGCCGGATCCAGCCTGCCCGAAACAGCCAGGATGGCATCGCGAATGGACTCGGCTTCCAATCGCCGTAGCGGGTAGTGATGCAGCAGCCGGTTTTCCGGATCCACAGTCAGGCCTTCCTCGGACACCCGGCCCGATTGCTGCCAGGTCTGGCTGCTGACGATCACCCGTATCAACTGCTTGGTGGACCAGCCTTCCTGGATGAAACGATGGGTCAGCCAGTCGAGCAACTGCGGGTGGGAGGGCTGCTGTCCGAGCTGGCCAAAATCGCTGGGCGTGGCAACGATACCGGTACCGAAAAGCCAGTGCCAGGTCCGGTTGACATAAACCCGTGCGGTCAGCGGATGGTCCGGGCTGGCCACGATGCGGGCCAGTTGCAGTCGACCGCTGCCGGTCTCCTTGAATTCACTGTTGCCGTCGGGAGTGAGAGCCCGGGGTGCACCCCGTGAGACCGGGTCGCCAAGCTGGTTGTAATCACCACGGATATTGAGCCGATAATCGAAGCCCGGGTCCAGGTCGGCCAGGCCGTTGACCGTGTGTGGTACAAGGATCGACGCCTCCGCCTGCTGGTAGGCAGAAAGAATGTCCTCAATGCCCGCCAGGTCCCGCTGGTTGCTGATCCACTTCTGCTCCAGTAGCCAGTTGATGACCAGCACGTCCTCGTCCCCTGTCTGCCCCTGCTTCCAGCGCCCGACCGCTGCCTGGGACCAGTTACGAAAACGGTCCCGCGCCTCCGCGAGCGACGTCGGCGGGTCACCGGAAAGCAGGTCGGTAAAGCGACCGAGCTCGTCGGCCGGGGAGCCCGCCTGCTTGTGCGAGAGGATCCGGGAAATGCAGAACCAGCTGCGAGGGTCCGCTTCCTGCTCGGCAGTGGTCGCTCCTCCCAATCCCACCCTGGGTGGGAAGTTTGGATTGGAGGTCTTGGTGACGTACTCCAGGAAGATATGCCGCTCCGGCATGCTGGGAAATGTCGAGAACTGTTGCCAGGCGGCCGTCGGCGAGACCAGGTAGACCTGTTTCTCGGTCAGGAAGGCATTGTCGATCACGGTCCGGTGCGCGGCAAAATCACCTCCCGCCACCTGGAAACTCACGAACGGGTCGGAGATCGTATTGAGGTAGGGGCTGCGGATCGCCCCGTTGAGCTTGGAGGAGACTGAGGCGGTGAGGATGCCGCCGAGCGTGAGTGGCTCGATCGCCCTGTCACCGGAGAGACTGACGCGGAAATCTCCACAGGGAACCTGCTCACGTGTGCCGCTTCCATCGCGCGTCCACCCGTCCGGTATGCCCTCTCGTAGATCCGCCAGCAGGGTGAAAGTCTCGTTGTTTTTCGTGGCTCGCTGTGTCGATTCGGCCTGGTACTTCTCCCCCAGGGCCTTCCAGGCATCCGCCAGCTGCTCGGCCGAATCCCCGGCGGCCTGGAGTGTCTGCCAGGCGTGGCGGGTGTCTTCCAGCGGGGCGTTCTCCAGTGCCGGCAGCGCGGCAAGCTGTTCAAGGCCCAGTTGTTCCAGATCTGCCAGCCAACGATCGGCCAGCTGCTGTCGCAATTGGTCTTTCAGCTGCTGAAGCCTGGCCGTGGTCTCCCGGTTTCGCTCGGGCAGGTCGACCGTGTTGGTAATCCATCGCGAGCTCAAAATCGCGCCGGCCAGGGCATAATATTCCTGCTGGGTGATCGGATCCCGCTTGTGGTCGTGGCAGCGGGCGCAGGAAATCGTGGTCGCCAGCAGGGCCTTGGAAAAGGCGTCGATCTTGTTGTCCAGCATCTCCTGGTGGACCCCGTTGAATTCGGAACTGTCGCCGTGCCGCTTTTCACCAAGCTGGTAGAACATTGGGCCAATCAATGATTCGTTGATCCCCAGCTCGTGGTTCAGACGGGGCTGTACCAGCAGATCCCCGGCAATCTGTTCACGGACAAGCTGACGATACGAAACGTCTTGATTGAAGGCCCGTACCAGGTAATCCCGGTAACGCCAGGCCCCCCTGGCCTCGACGTCCCACTCGTAACCATAGGTATCGGTGTAGCGGACGACGTCCATCCAGTGGCGGGCCCAGTGCTCTCCGAAGTGATCCGATGAGAGAAACCTGGCGGCGGCGTTCTCCCAGGCATCCGCGGAGGGGTCTTCCAGGAAAGTTCGAACCTGCGCCTGGCTGGGTGGCAGTCCGGTGAGGGTAAACGAGAGTCGGCGAAGAAGTGTAAGTTGGTCGGCCCGGGGCGCCTGGGAAAGTCCCTGCTGACGGAGCGCTGACTGGATGAAACGGTCAATCGGATGGCCGGAGCCGTGGCGCCGGGCCCTTGGGATCTTTCCCTCCAGGACCGGTTGCAGGCTCCACCAGTCAAGTCGCCGGGCGAAGGTTGCCTGCTGCAGTTGGCTGGCAACCTCTCCAGGTTCCGCGGGCTCATTTCTCGGGTCCGGGGCTCCCCGCTGGATCCACTCGATAAAATCACGGATCGTCGAATCCGGCAATTTGTCCTCCGGGGGCATTTCCAGCGACTGGTGGCGTAGCGCCTCAACGAGCAGGCTCTGGCTGGGCTTGCCGGGGATAATGGCAGGGCCCGACTCTCCACCGGTGAGCATGGCAGGGCGGCTATCGACACGGAGTTCTCCCTTGAGTTCCGTACTGGCCGACGAATGACACTCGTAACAATGCAGGACCAGGACCGGCCGGATCTTCTTTTCAAAGAACTCGATACCCGCGGCATCAGGTGGCTCCTCTGCAAACGCCCCTTCCGGGAAAACGAGGAGCAGGCTACTGGTGGCCAGCAGCATGGAAAGAGTGATGGATTTCATCGTCAGGTTCTACCGGGGGGAGTGATTTCCTGGTGGATATTTTAACCGATAGAAGAACAGCACGTGAAACAACGCTACACTGGTGGGGACGTGATCTGAAATGTCCCCATGCCAGGAAAAATAACGATGACCAATCGACTTCGACGGTTCACCGTACTGACTCTTCTCACCTGCCTGGTCCTGTGTATATCGATGACAGGAGCCGAGGAGAAAGTGGCCACGCCACGGGCCTTTATCGACGGTGTGGGGCCAGGTTGGAAAGTGATGGAGGAAAAGGATTTTGTCGATGTCAACGGGAACGAGGATACCTGGACGTTCAAGGATGGCATGATCGTCTGTACCGGGCAGCCAGTGGGAGTGATCCGCACGGCCAAGGAGTACAAGAACCTGGAACTGGTGGTCGAGTGGCGTCATCTGAAATACGCCGGAAACTCGGGGGTCTTCCTCTGGGCCCCGGAAGAAGTGCTCAAGGACCTGCCCAAGGGAAAACTACCGCCAGGTGGTATTGAGGTGCAGGTGCTGGACCTGGGTTACACCGAACGGTTTGCGAAAAATAACGGCAAGCAGCCGGACTGGTTTACCTCGCATGGTGACGTTTTCCCGGTCGGATCCTCCACGATGACCCCCTTTGCACCCATGGCGCCGAACAAGCGGCGTAGTTTTCCCAGGAAGAAACTCAGCCGCGGAGTAGGTGAGTGGAATCACTATTACGTGCGGGCGATTAACGGGGAGGTTCGCTTGTGGGTCAATGGCGAGGAAGTGTCCGGGGGCAAGGACTGTAAGCCGAGCAGTGGTTTTCTCTGCCTGGAATCGGAGGGGTCACCGATTGAGTTTCGCAACCTGCGGATTCGTGAACTACCATAGCAGGCTGAAAAGGCACCATCTGAGCAGGCAGAAGGTTTCTGTTGGTGGAAAGTTGAGTAGCCGATATAATGAACATGTTGGCGATGTGTGAAGAAACCTGGCCAGGATAAAGCCATGTCCAGACCTCCCTTAACTCACCCGAGCATTTCGCGTCGAACTGCCTTGCAGGCTGGGGCCATCGGTATGCTCGGCATGGGGACCAATCACCTCGATGCGCTCCGCACGATGGCGGCGCCGGCACACGAGTACCCAGGTGGCGGAACGGCCAAGTCCTGTATTTACATCTTCCTCTCCGGTGGCCTGGCCCAGCACGAGAGTTTTGATCTGAAGCCGGATGCTCCCGATGATGTCCGCGGCGAGTTCAAGCCGGCGGCTACAGCGACGCCGGGAATCCAGATTTCTGAACACCTGCCGGAGCTGGCCAAGCGGAGCGAGAAATGGGCGATCGTTCGATCGCTAACCCATCCTACCAACGGACACACGCTGGGACATTTTTTCATGCTCACCGGCCGATCCGAAGCGCCTCCCGGATTCCGTGGGGACCGCGTGGCCCGATCGACCGACTGGCCCTCGATCTCCTCGATCGTGGGAGACCAGTTGCCCGCCCGCAACAACAACCTGCCGCCGGCGATCGTCTTGCCGGAACGGCTCGTGCACTGGTCAGGGGGTGTCATCCCCGGGGCCTACGGTGGCCTGATGGGACGCAACCGGGATCCCTTCTTTATCGAGGCGTCACCCTACGGGGATCCGATGTGGCGGGGTGCCTATCCCGAGTACACCTTTCCCAACCAGGCCACGAAACCTCCCAAGGATCCCGACGCGCGGGTCTACCAGGCACCGAACCTGAAACTTCCCCATGGCATGACGCCGGGGCGATTTAGCGGAAGGCTGGGACTGCTCAACACGATCGATCAGCAGCGACGGGAGCTGGAACGCTCCGCCACGGTACAGGGTTACGATGCCCAGCGAGAACGGGTGGTCTCGATGCTCGTGGACCCCAAGGTGCGACGGGCCTTTGATGTGACCAGAGCCAATCCGAAAATGCAGGAGCGCTACGGTGCGAACAGCTTTGGCTGGTCCCTGCTGATGGCCTACCGGCTCGTGGAGGCCGGAGTCAACCTGGTGCAGGTCAACCTGGGGAACAATGAGACATGGGACACCCATGGTAATGCCTTCCACCGGCTCAAGAACAAGCTCTTTCCGCCTACCGAGCGGGCGCTCTGTGCACTCCTGGATGACCTGGAGGCGAGTGGCATGCTGGACGAGACGTTGATCGTGATCGGTGGTGAATTCGGGCGGACACCGAAGCTTTCCACGCTGACAGAGAGTTTTACCGAACCGGGCCGCGACCACTGGGGGGCAGTGCAGAGTATCTTCATGGCCGGGGGAGGTGTCCGCGGTGGAACGGTGATCGGTTCATCGGACAAGATCGGGGCCTACCCTGCCTCGGATCCACAAAAGCCGGATAACATGGCGGCCACCATCTACCATTGCCTGGGGATCCCCTCCACGGCCGCCTGGATTGATGACGAGAACCGGCCCCACCAGGTCTACCATGGCAGCCCGATTCGTGGGCTTCTCTAGCCATTGCCGACAGGTGGGAATCCCTGTTAAAGGGAGTACGGAGATGGCGAAAAAATGCGACTGGTGTCATCGGCCATCTGGTGACCTGGAGGTCAAGGAAGTGACCTTCAAGTCGAGTGTGGAAGAGATCACGATCTGCAGCCAGGAGTGCGAGGATCAACTGGTGTCCTTTTACAGGTATGCCGAGTCCCGCGTCTGGCATTTCCTTGCCGGGCTCTTGCTGCTTCCGGCCATAGGTGGGGCAGTCGCTATCTGGCGAGAGAATGTCGACAACGGGGCGCTGGGTTACCTGA
>Ga0310342_100001072_pt1 | contig 16632 bp, 12 predicted proteins | sample S15DNA20500_MG_FD_206155 | JGI IMG/M metagenome (GOLD analysis project Ga0310342, IMG submission 206155) | Marine microbial communities from station ALOHA, North Pacific Subtropical Gyre - S1503-DNA-20-500_MG | ecosystem: Environmental > Aquatic > Marine > Oceanic | place: Pacific Ocean: North... | reverse complement strand
CGCGCAAGGATGAAGGAATACCACCCTGACAAGGTGGCACACCTGGGGGAGGAGCTTCAGAAGTTGGCACACGAAAAATCGCAGCAGTTCCAACGCGCGTACCGGCAGCTGCAGAGCTGACCGCTTATGAGCCCTAAGAGCATAGGAAGCTCACGCTGCCTTTTCCCTGGGTTCGATAAGTAGAGATTCCGTCAAATAGAGGCGGGGCAGGGGATACGGCCCCAATACGGGATCCCCGTCGCGGGGGGTCGGTCGACGGTGATTTCAAGCGCGGCGCACGGTCAGCCGACCCCCTGGCGATCTTGCGGGGATGGTCGTCACATAGAGAAGCCCGAAACGCCGGACCCCGCGTCGGACGCGGGGCATCTGCGGGCGTCTGTTTACCCCAAACGCCCCTGGCCTCTACCCCAACGGATGCTCCAAGCCGCGACGGCCAGGAGAAGCGCCGCGAGAAGTGCGGCACCCCGCGGCGACGCCACTGGGACCGCCGGAGGACCGTACTCCGCGTTGTGGGCGTCCATGATCGACTGGGCGATCGCCTTCAGGTCGGTCGTCCACTGCGGATTGTAGCCGTAGGTGAGCAGGTCGACGTCGTAGATGACGTTCAGCCACACGAGCTCGCCGAGGTCCTTCAGGATGTGGCCCGCGTGCCCGAGGGTGTCGGTGTGGAGGGACGTGGCGGCCGGACCCTGGACGGCGGTGATACCCGATAGGTTGCCTGCGTCGAAAAGCAGCCGAAGCTCCGGCCCGCTCTGGCCATAGGGGTTACAGATGATGTCGACGTTCGGGTAGAGCGCCCGCATGGTGTCGACGAAGTCGTGCCACGGCCCGGTATGGGCCGCGTGCCAGGCGTTCGCGTAGTCCGAGGCGGTGTAGCTCGCGGGCTGCCCCAGCCACGGGAGCGCGAGCATGAACCGCGTATCCGGGTTCTGCGCCAGCGCGTAGTCGAACCAATTGATGTAGCCTGTGAGCCCCGGGTAGTCCCCGGAGACGGTCATCCCGAACAGCTCGACATCGCCCGCATCCAGGTAGCCCTGGATCTCTGCACGCGCGACGGGATCGTTCCACAGTGCTTCGGGTGCGCCATTGGCGCCGCCCCGGAAGACCACGTTCTGCGTATGGCCGACGATCCCCGCCTGCGTGGCGTGGAATGGCATCTCTTCGGCGAAGTGGCGGAAGAAGCTGTGCCCCATGAAGAGCGCCTTGATGCCCGGAGGCTGGGCGTGGGCTGAGGACCCGGCCGACGTCAGGAGGGCGGCGGCGACCAGCAGGGCGGTCGCAAGGTTCGTTCGGGCCAGGGATCGGCGTGGAAACATGGGGGCTCCTCTGGGTGTCTGGTCGGTGTGAGCATAGGAAGTTCAAGCTGCGTTTTCGCGACGTCCGATAAGTAGAGATTCTGTCAAATAGGGGTAGGGGAGGGGGTCGGCCCCGATACGGGGCCTGTTCGGGCCCCGAGCGAGGCGGTGGTCGGCGCGGTCGACGAGCTGCGCGCGCGCGTCGATGCGGCGTCGCTTCCCGAGGAAGAGCGGGTTTCGGCGCTGGAGTTCGGCCAGTACCTCGGCAGCCAGATGCTGCGGGACACGGACGCCGTGAGCATGCACCACTCGCTCGAGGTGCGGACGCCGCTGGTCGACCGCGAGCTGCTCGAGCGCGCCTTCCGCGGCGGCCGGCTGCACTTCTCGCGCGTCTGTCTACTGCACGTGCTGTCGGAGTTCTCGACCTAGCTCGAGCTAGTCCTCCAACTGGTGGGCGATCCGCCGCTTGACGCGGAACTCGAAGAAACTCCGGGCCAGGGGAGAGAGCCGATAGCGGTCGTGCAGCGAGTTCATCTCCTCGCTCAGCACGTCGCGGTACATCCAGTAGATCGAGGACGCGTCATTGCGCGCGGGCCCGATGACCGAGCAGGCCGCGGTGTACCCGGCCTTGCTCACCATGCGCGCCACGCCGGCATCGAAGGCCCCGCCCGGGTAGGCGAACAGATCCACGGTGATGTCCAGCGCGCTCTCCAGGTCCTCCTTGCAGCCGGCGATCTCGTTCATTGCCTCGTCCTTGTTGAGTCGAGTCAGCGTGACATGCGAGCGCGTGTGTCCCCCGATCGTCATGCCCGCATCGACCAGCTCGCGAAGCTGGTCGCGCGTCATCTTCCTCGGATCGTCCATCCCTCGATGCAGGTGCTCGGTGGTGACGAAGAATGTCGCCGTGATGCCCAGGTCGCGCAGGATCGGCAGCGCGTACTGGTAGTTGTCGAGCCAGCCGTCGTCGAAGGTCAGCTGGGCGACGCCCGGCGGCTCAGCTCCAGTTTCCCGGATCGCTCCCACGCAATCGCTCAGGGACTCAAAGTGAAAACCGCGTCGCTGAAGCCGGCGTAGCTGTCGCTCGAAGCCCGCAGGGGAATGGTTGTAATGCCAGGCCTCGTCCGGACCGGGATCGCCCGGAATCGACTCGAGCGGGGCCACGTGGTGGTACATCAAGATCATTGATGCGAGCTCCAGCAGCTACCGTGCCTACAGTTTCACTGTAGGTTGAGCGTGCGCGAAACTCAAGCCTCGCTTGCGATGTCTAGAGTACAATCGGTACGCGAATCAACGTCGGCTTCGTGTGCCTTCGACTGAACAGGCTGGCTGTTCGGCGCCGACGTGGTCTTCACAGTCCGGTTCTACGGTAGATCTGGAGGCGAACGCAGCGATGGAGAAGGGAGGCCAGGTCGGGCTGCGAGCGAAGCTGCTCCTCCTTGCGTTCGGGACCCTGGTTGCCTTCGCGATCGTCGAGATCTGGGTGCGCATCAATCCGCCCTTCGAACTGCGGGTGAAGGGCGAGAAGATATCTCTCTGGGTCAACACCGAGCGCATCACCAACAACAACGGCCACTCTCCAAAGCTCGACTCCCGGATCGTCTTTCGCAAGAACTCACTGGGCTTCCGCGGCCTCGATCCTCCGAAGGACTTCGACGAGTCCCTGACCCTGGTGGCGGTTGGTGGCAGCACGACCGAGAGCACCTTCCAGTCCGAAGGCACCACGTGGCCCGATCGGCTGGGGCAGCTGTTCGAGAAGAGCTTTGCGCGTTTCTGGGTCAACAACGCAGGGCTGGATGGCCATTCCACCTTCGGTCATCTCGCACTGCTGCGCGACCATCTCGTGCAGCTCGGGCCGGACGTCATCGTCTTCCTGATCGGCAACAACGACGGCGGACTGGGGGCGCCGAGTCACAAGCATCTCGGGCTACAGCGGGGTGGCCTCGACTGGACGTCCCCCAGCGCCTTCGTGAAGAGCACGGCGGAGTACAGCGACGCGGCGGCGATGGCACTTCAGATCTACCGCTACAAGCGCGCCATGGACCTCGGTCTCGTCTATCGCGGCCAGATCGACCTGGTAGACCTCGGCCGTCTGTCGACGCCGCCGGCGGAGCGCAACAGGCTCCGGGCGCTGCATCGCGAGACGCATCTTCCGCCCTACCGGAGCAGGCTCCTGGAGCTCATCGAGGTCTCGCGCAGCCACGGCATCGAGCCGGTCTTCGTGACTCAGCCAGGACTCTACGGTCCCGCGGTCGACGACGTCACCGGGATCGATCTGGCCACGATCGAGCGCAACGGCATCGATGGCGGGCTTGCCTGGGAGATCCTCGAGCTCTACAACGAGGAGACGCGAGTCGTGGGAACGGAAGAGGGTTTGCTCGTCGTCGACCTCGCACGCTCGCTGCCGAAGAGCTCCCGGCTCTTCTACGACCTGGTCCACTACACGAACGAGGGGGCCGTCGAGATCGCGAGCATTCTGCACGCAGACCTCTGCCCCTTCCTCGCCGAACGCTTCCCGGCGCACCTGGTCCAGGACTGCAGCACGGCTCGCCGAACAGCGGGCGATCTATAGATCGACGCCGAGCCCGATCGGCCCATCGCCGTCGCCGCGGGTCACGATCGCGTCGTCCAGCTGTACATCGTGGCCATCGAGAAACCCCTGCAATTCCCTCGAGGTTGCCAGGTAGAAGCTGGTGAGGCGCTCGATGAAGCCGCAGTTCCTGAGGCTGAGGATCGTCTTGCGGTGCGGCGTGTTCGCGATCACGGCGTTGAGGTCACGTTGGACCAGGTATCTCGTCAACGCTGCGACTCCGTCTTCGAGATAGCGATCCAGGAAGTTGGCTTCGACGAGTGTGGCGATCTTCATTGCCGAGAACCGGCCGGGCCCTTCCGGGTCCGGGACCAGCAGCACCGCGAATCCGACGAGCCGATCTCCTCGAAAGAGGGCGAGCTTCTCGAACTCCGGAATGTGACTCGGAAAGATCGAGTTCATTTGATTTCGATCGCGCACGAGCGAGAATCCGACCTCTTGGGAGTAATCGCGCCAGAAACCGTCCAGGGACTCGTCGAATTCTGCGACGGACTCGACTCGGATGCCATCGCCGCTGCGTCTTCGTCTCGAAAACGCGAGACGCAAGAGGGCATCACCGGCATCGAAGAGGCGAAGGGCACCGACGATTCGAGCGAGACTGGCAAGGAGGGCACGCCCGGAGACCGCCTCCTGCACCAGCGGACCCAGTCTCACCGGGAGAAGAAAGTAGGGGATCGGATTCAGCGTCCAGCCCATCGCTGCGACGAGTTGGGCGATCCTGCTGACCTCCGGTCGTCCCATGCCCAGCAGAAAGTTCAGGGGATAGGCCTGCGCCAACTTCGTGAAGATGAAGACGCCGACCGTGGCGTATTTCGGATCCACGATGCCGAGCGACACCGGATACTTCACGACCGCAATGCGAGTCGTCTCTCCAGCGACGGAATAGTTCTGGAGCTTGATGTCGACGGCCCCGACGACGGTCGCTCCGTCGGAGCCTTCCTCGAGCACGAGGTGACGTTTGACGGAAATGTCGGGCGAAGGAAGGTAGTAGGAGAATGGCAGGTCAGACGTGACCGCGCCGTTCCCCGCAATCTGTTCGAGGAAACGCCGGTAGCCCTGGGCGTGCTGCTCGCTGAATTCGACGAGTTCCATCCCATCACGATAGCGACCCCGGCGCCTTAGATCGCGTCCTTTGCCCGTTGAATGGTATCTTCGAAGCGTCGGCTTTCGAGGTAGCAATGAACGAGATACTCGACGTGCACGAGTACACGCCTCTCGATCAGGAGGGGTTTGCGGCGCTTTCCTGCGATTTCAACCCCGTGCACATCGATCCGCTCGCGGCCCGGCGCGCGCTCTTCGGAGACACAGTCGTCCACGGAATGCACACACTGCTGCGCGCACTCGATGCATGGCACGGCCAGCGACGCGCTGGAGAGGCCGGACCTCTTGCGCCAACCCGACTCGTCGTGCGATTCCCGAACCCCATTCATCTGGGTCAGCGTATCGAGACCCGCCTGCGCGAGGCCGACAGCGGTCATGTACGCCTCGAGGCGTGTCACGGGAGTCGTCTGGTGCTGCGCGCCGACCTGCATTTCGGGACGGGACCGCCACCGCCGGATCGAGAGATCGCGAGCGCCCCCCGCGAACCCGATGAGAGCCCACTCGATCTGACGATCGATGAAATCGAAGGACGGGCTGGGGCGCTGCCTGTGTTCGCAGATCGGGAGCGGCTGACTGCTGCCTTCCCCCGCCTCGCCGAGTCGCAGTCCGTGGGAACCACGGCCGAGCTGCTCGCCTTGACCCGACTGGTGGGGATGCGCTGCCCCGGTCTGCACTCGCTCTTCTCTGGCTTCGATGTCGAATTCCAACCGCCGGAGGAGGGCGGCGACCTCGAATGGAAGGTGGAGCTCGTCGACGATCGCGTCTCCCTCGTGCGTCTTCAGGTGGAGGGTCCGACGCTCCGCGGCCGCCTCGAGACATTCCGGCGTCCGCAGCCCCAGTCGCAACCGGGCATCGGCGAGGTCCGGGCGCGCGTAGGCGCTGAGGAGTTCCGCGAGCAGGTTGCGCTCGTGATCGGGGGCTCTCGAGGACTCGGTGAGGTCACGGCGCGAATCGTCGCCGCCGGCGGTGGGCATCCGGTCGTTACCTACTACCGCGGGCTTCGCGAAGCGACGGGGCTGGTGAGCGAGATTCGATCCGCTGGCTTCGCGTGCGACGCAATCGCTTGCGACGTTGCAGCGCCGGACGCCGCGGTCGCCGCATTTGGAGAGATGAATCTACAGCCGACCCACCTCTACTACTTCGCGAGCCCCAGGATCTTCGTGAACAAGGGCGAGGAGTGGGAGCCGAGCTTGTTCCAGAGCTTCGTCGCCAGCTATGTGACGCATTTCCACGACACTCTCCGCGCCGTGCAACGCGAGCTCAGCGGTTCACTCACCGTCTTCTACCCGTCCAGCACTGCGCTCACTGAGCCCGTCAGCACGCTCGCCGAGTACGCGGCCGCGAAGGCCGCTGGCGAGGAGCTGTGCCGCTACCTCGATCGCTTCGAGAAGGCTCTTCGCATCGACGTCCGCCGTCTTCCCCGCATTGCGACGGATCAGACGCTCACGCTGGTGCCGGTCCCAGCGGAGGACGCTCTCGAAGTAATGTTGGAGATCGTGCGCGACCTGGCGACCTGAACCCGGTTGGCCGAAGGAATGCGTGAGCCGTGGCCCTGGACGGCCGTCGCCTAGGGATGCCATCCGGCGGTGGCACGCTCTCAGCCGCTCTCCGTTTCCCGTACCAACGCGTCGAGAGTCGTCAGCTCCGGAATCCGATCGGTGATGAAACGGACTCCCATCTCCTGCTCCACTTCCAGTACCAGTCGGATGTGTCCCAACGAATCCCAGGCCGGCGGATTCCCCAGCTCCGGTTCATCCGGCAGTTCGGCCTCGGCGACTTCGAACACCCTTGCCATCACTTCCCGAATCCGGTCCCGCGCTGATTCACTCATCCTTCACTTCGATCCAATGGGGCACCACCGGCGCCCGGTTCAAGTCGATCACCAGCCTATCCCCATCGGCAGCGAAGCCGTTGTCCTCGAGAAAACTTTCGGCCATTCCGTTCCGCCCGCTCGGAATGTACTCCGCAGCGCAGCGTGAATCCCCGAGTCTCGCCAGCCGCGAAAGGAGCAAGGAGAGCATCGCGACTTCGATGCCCCGCCCCAGCACTCTGCAACTCATCAGAAAGCTGTCGATCCGAGGCTCGCCACCGTCGAGGGCGGCGATCGCGACTCCCACCAGACCGGAGTCACCGAGCTTGTCCGCTGCAGAGATCGCCAGGATCTGCCAGTCGTCCGAATCACGCATCTTGGCGATGTCTCCATCGCTGTATCGGCGCGTCGTGAGATTGAATTGGTTGGTCCGCTGGGTCAGCTGAGAGATTCTGGGTGTATTGAACCGAGTCGCCGACTGCGCGGTGACCTCGATGCCCAGGGAAATCAGGAAATCCTCGAGCGTCTCGCTCTTTTCCTCGATCTCCCGACGCTCTCGCTCCTGAACGTACATCCTGCTCCGGCCGCTGTCCTCGCGAGTGAGAGCGAAGGTTTCGAAGTAGGGCAGGCTCGCAAGGAACGTCGGGTAGTCCGAGGGATCAGAGGGAAGGTCCGGAACGACGACTTCCGGGGCGATGGCGCGAACCAGTTCGCGCTCGTGGGCTGAGTCATCGAGGAACACCATGCTGTCCGTACCGATGTTGATCTCGCGAGCGAGTTCCCGGATGTTCTGCCCCTTGTCCGACCAATTGATGCGCCAGGCTGCGAGGTGCTCCTTTCGCAACAGCATGTCGGGGTGCGTTTCGATGACCTCGAGAGCGGGTTCTTCGTCGTTCTTGCTGCACACGGCCAGGATGATCCCGGCGTCGTACAGTCGCAGGATCTGTCGTTGAAAATCGTGGAAGGCGCGGCCCTCCCCATCGCTGGACAGCTTGATCTTCTCGATTCCGTCCTCGCCGAGAACGCCACCCCAAAGCGTGTTGTCCAAATCGAGAACGAGGCACTTGAGACGTCGCTGCCCGAGCGCGGCCAACGCGTGGGCGGTCTCCGTGGCCAGCAAGTCGGTTCCCGCCTGGCTGAACTCCATCTTCGCGAGGTAGTACATGCGTGAGTCGAAGAGCGTCTGGCTGCCGTGACGCAGAGCTAGGCCCTCCACATCGAGGATGTGCACGTTGTCATGGTCCGCGGCGCTTCTGGCTAGCTGCTCGTTGATGCGCGCAAGGCGCCAACGCTTCGATTCCGTGTGGTTCCACTCTAGGAAACGGGGGGCTTCGGGACGCAGCCCGACGGCGTTGTGGATCAGTATCGGGGCTCCGGGATACGCCTTCGCTGCACCGGATACAATGGAGCCCACGTCATACTGACGTCGAAGCCATTCCTCGGCATGAAGCGCCAGCACGACGAAGTCGGGAGTCTGGGCCTTGGATGCCGCCGCCGGATCGAGGATCTCCTGCTGGTATTGGCCGAAAGGAGCGACGTACCAGTCGCTCTCGATGCCCACGGCTTCGAGCTTCTTTGCCGCGGATCGAGCGATCAGATCGAAGGTATAGGAGCCGAGGGCTACGATGCGCGCCGGCTCGCGCTTCGGCGTCTCACTCATGCGCGCGATGATAGCGAGATGTGAGCGAGGTCTGGTTCCTCGGGCGCGACCGGGCCGGTCCCTATGCGGGAGGCTTTGGCTCATGGGTGGCCCGGGGTGCCTGAGTGGATCTTCTGCTCGGAGGTCGGAAGCGCCCCGTCTCCCAGAAACGTCGAGCGCGTCTGGTATCGCGTCCGCCCCCGGAGCGTTGCCCCGGGTAGGACGACAGCCGGGGCCGGGCTTGAAACAGCACCCCAAAACAGGGATTGGAAACCGGAGGTAACGCGGGTCTAGCCGGCTTCTTCCGTTATCGGCTCCCCCAGTTTCCGCGCGCGCTCGAGCCGGCTGGCTTCGTCCCCGGGCAGGTGGCGCCACGCCAGAGTCAAGAAGACCAGGCTCACCACGAAAACGAGAAGCGACGACGTGATTGCCATCCGCAGCGACTCGGCCGAGTCCATGCCGCCCGCCGCGTAGAAGTCCGACAACTTTCCCATCGCGTAGGGGCCGATGGCCAGTCCGACGAAGGTATTCACCAGGATGTAATAGGCACCGGCCACGGCTCTCATGCGCGGCATGACGAGATCGGTCGCGGTACTGGGCGGGACGCCCGGCCAGGAAGCGCCCGGGATGTGGTAGAGGAAGTTCAGCGCAAACGCGAGCATGAGATCTTCCGTGTGGATCATCCAGAGCACCAGGGGGACGGTGCCGAAAATCGCGAAGTAGCCGATGATGAGGCGGCCGTTGGGCGTGCGACGCTTGAGGAGGTCGGCGAAATACCCGCCCAGAGTCACGCCGAGGAGCCCCCCGATGGCGCTTCCCAACCCCACGTACATACCGACTTCGCTGGCGCTGGTGTCGTGCGACCGCATGAGAAGCGGCGCGATCCAGAAACCAATGCCGTACCCGAAGAAGCTGATCGTGGGGAAGGCGATCATGGTGTAGATCATGGCCTTCGAACGAAAGATCATCCCGAAGGTTGCCGGGTCGCGTTTCGCAAGTGATTGCGCCCACGATACGGTCACGTACGCTCCCATCCCGAGAGCGATCCACTGCGCAACGCTGTCGGTCGCTCGAATCAACAGGACGGACGCAGCCGCGATTCCTGCCGCGGCAACCGCGTTGAACTTCAGCGAGGCCCCCACGCGCTTGAGGCCAACGAGGTTGAACACCGGGATCATCGCCGCAAGTTCGGTGGCCAGCACGCGGAAGGGCGCCGGGTGCTCCTCGGCCACGATGCCTTCGCTGATCCCCCGCCGGGGCTCGCGCAGCGTCCGCACCCACGCGGCCATCGCAATACCGGGAAGCCCCACGGCCAGGAAGGCGGCTTGCCACCCGCGGAGACCGAAGGGCGCATCGCCCGCCTGTGGGTAGAGATCGCCCCAGGCATCGAGAATCCACCCACCGAGGAAGAGCCCCACCCCACCGCCGACGTAGACGCCTCCGGAGTAGATCGCCAACACGGTTGCTCGCAGTCGGGGTGTGTAGTAGTCCGACAGAATCGAATAGGCAGCGGGCGAGGCGCTGGCCTCGCCGATTCCGACACCCACCCGGAAGGTCGCCAGGGTGGGGAAGGAACGGGCCAGTCCCGAGAGGGCCGTCATCAGGCTCCAAAAGAGAAGACCCGCTGAGATGAGGCTCCGTCTCACCCAGGCGTCGGCAAAGCGCGCCAGGGGTATGCCGAAGACGGCATAGAACACCGCAAAGACCGTCCCGTAAAGGAATCCCATCTCGGCGTCCGTTACCCCGAGGTCGGCCTTGATGTCTTCGGCCAGGATCGAAAGAATGTTCCGGTCGATGAAATTGAAGACGTAGACGATGACGAGAACGAACAGCACGTAGTGCGCGTAGGGACCGCCGACTTTCGGCTCTCGGATCGTCATGGCGTGACCGCGCGGGTGGGCCCGTGGTACCGGTCTTCGAATGGAGACTACGGATGGGAGCCATTCTGTCAGATGTAGACCCGAAAAGGGGTCTGGCCCCGGTAGGGGCGGGCCATAAGACCGCTCGCCCCTGGAATCCGGGGCCTCTCTTTCGGTCAATCGGATTCGTCCTCGTAATGCTTGGGGCACCCGGCACCGCTTTTGCGGAGGCTTCCGCGGCCGAAGGCCCGGCAGGCCGACATTCGTCGGCCGAGATCATCCCGCTCGCCGCGTGGCAGGATCCGCCGCCGGAAGCACGGCCCGTGGCGCGTTGGTGGTGGCCGGGCGGGAGCGTGGAGCCCGAAGGGCTGCGGCAGCAACTGGCTTCGATAAAGAGCGCCGGTTTCGGGGGGGTGGAGCTTCAGCCTCTGCTCCTCGGGCTGGGGGATGCCGACCTAGCGGCCGACCCGAATCTGCGCAGTGTTGGGAAGCCGGGTTTTCATTCCCGGGTCGCTCAGGCCGCCGCAATGGCGAAGGGGAATGGCCTCGCTTTCGATCTCACCCTTGGAAGCGGGTGGCCCGGTGGCCTCCCCACGCCGCCGAAAAATGCCGAACGACAACTCCTCATGGCCGAATTCGATCTGCAGGGGCCCTCTGCCTTCGTGGGTTCACTTCCCCCTCCGCCCGATCAGAGCTACCGAAGCAGCGTGGAGTGGGTGCTCGATGTACTGGGGCCTGCCGATCCTGCAGTCGAACTCGTAGCCGTGCTTGCCGCGCGCGTGGGCCCCGAGCGCGACGGCGTTGCGACCCTCGGCGACGCACGGGAAATTACCGAGAACGTCCAGTCCGGTCGGCTCGAGTGGGCGGTGCCTCCGGGGGAGTGGCGCGTTCTTGTCTTCTACACCAATTCGACGGAACACTTTGTCATGGGCGGGGCCTTCCCGGGCGAAGAAACCGATGCGCGCGTCGTCGACCACCTGTCTCGGAGCGGTGCCGATGCGCTGCTCGACGGCTACGGAGTACCGGCCGTCGATTCGCTTCCTTCGGACCAGGTTCGTGGCGTCTTCGTGGATAGCTTCGAGTTGATGGGTGAACTGCCCTTTACGGCTGATTTCCAAAGCTCCTTCGAGCACCTTGCAGGCTATGACGTGACCCCACACCTGCCGCTTCTTTTTCGCGTCGGAGGAGAATCCAAGTACGGGGAGATGGTCGATTTCCTGGGTCGCACGGGAGGCCCCGTCTATCTTTCTTCGGAGCCCGGTCGATCCAAGCGTATTCGCGAGGACTACGAAAGAGTTCGCCGGATTCTCTTCGAGGAGAAATTCGTGGACCGGTTCGTGCAGTGGGCAAGAGCGCGGGGCCTCGAATTCAGATTGCAGGCGCACGGTGGCTATGGCGATTACCTCGACACGTACGCGCTCGCCGACGTGCCCGAATCCGAGGGACTCTTTGGAGGCGGTAGTTTCGACTTCCTGAAACTCGCGGCGTCTGCGGCCCACGTCGCCGATCGGCGGTGGGCTTCCTCGGAGTCCTTCATCACGCTTCGGCTGTTCGGAACGCGCCTGTCCAAAGAGGAGATGCGACTTCTCGCGGGGCGAGCCTATTCGGCTGGAATCAACCGATTGGTGTTTCACGGTGTGCCCTATCCCTACCGCCGTGCCGATGGCGAGACCTGGTACCCGTTTTCGGGCGGATTCGGCCGCATTCTTGCCGGTCCCTTCCCCATGTCCTCGCAGTTCGATGCCTCGTTTCTCGAAGAACTCCCAGAGTTCAATCGTCATCTGGGACGTCTCTCCGTCGCCATGAGCCAGGGCCAGCCCGATGCGGAGATCGCGTGGTTGCGGTCCGATCCGAGCTACCCCGATGCGGCCAGTCTCCAACTGGGGTCGGTCGAACCGCAGGCAGGCGAATCGCCGACCACGCGCGCTCTTCGGGCGCGCGGCCTGGTTCACGACCGGATCAGTCGCCGCATGTTGTCGCAAGCCCGTCTTGGGGAAAACCGTTTCAAGGTAGGGGCCAGGACCTACCGAGCCCTGATGATCGATCCCCTTCCAGTCGCCGAGCCCGCGCTCGTCGAACGAGTGGCCCATCTAGCTGAGTCGGGGATCCCGGTTTTCGCTCTGGGCGAACTTCCTCATCGTGCGCCAGGGCTTCGCGATGCCAAGGCGCGAGATGAACGCGTGCGGGCCGCCACCAAGAAGCTCGAACCGCTCGTTCTTCGTGCCGGGGAGGGGAAGGAGATGGAGACACTTCTATCACAGCACGTGACGGGTTCTCTTGTCGAGCCGGTGCCCGGTGAGAAGCTGACGCTTTCACTCGAGAGACGGCGGAGCGAGGGCGGCGACGTTCTGCTTCTTTTCAATGAGTCGTGGTCACCCACGAGTACACATTTGCGTTTTACGCAAAATGGTCGCGACCTCACGCGCTGGCACCCGCGGAGCGGGAAGCGGCAAAAGCTCCGAGAGACCATAACGGCGGGTGATGTGGTTCCGGTGGAACTCGAAGCGGCGGAGTCTCTGGTATGGACGCTGGGTCGGGACGAGTAAGAGCTCTCGGACCCGTCCGAACGAGCTCTGAGTATGGGAAGTTCAAGCTGCGTTTTCGCGACGTCCGATAAGTAGAGATTCTGTCAAATAGGGGTGGGGCAGGGGATACGGCCCCAATACGGGCCCGCTAGGCCGACGCCGGAGTCGGGGGGGAGTCGCCTCCTTCGAGAGGTTTCCACCCTCGCAGCTCTCTCCACCCCAGCCACGCCATCAAGAGTACGGCTCCATTGAGTGAGAGCGTCACCGCGATGGCGACTCCGAGATCGAGCCAGATCGTGCCCAGGGCCATCATTCCAAGTACTGCGATGACCGCGGCACTCATCATGATCAACATCGCCCCCTTTGCGTGGCCCATGTACTGGTAGAGGATAATGAAGAGAAGATTGAGCGATCCGATCAGGTAGTTGAAGACGTATACGATGAATGTCCAGTAGGCGTCTTCGAATTTTGTTCCGAACAGGCCAAGCAGCCAGGGGGCAAACGCGATCATGACCGCGGCCATCGGAACAACGAGCATCGACATCCGCAAGAACCAGATTCGAAAGATCCTTCGAACTGCCAGAGGGTCTCGTTTCAAGATCACTTCGACCAAAACCGGTGTGAAGATGTTCCGGACATTCATGGCTGTCGTGAGCATGACCGTTGCCAGCGCAGAAGCGGCCGCAAGGCGCGCTGCGGCTCCTGCGTTGGCGTTAACCCAGCCCAAAACGACGACGCCCGCGTTGTCGATGATGGTCAACCCCAGGGTAGTCATGGAGAAAGTGATTCCCGCCTTGACCCAGCTTCTGACTTCGTAACGCCGCTTCCCGATATGGAGGTATCCCGGTTCCACCCGAAGCACCAGTAACCAGATCGCAAACAGGATGAGCATAGAGCTGGTGGTTCTCGTTGCAGCGACTGCCAGTAGTGCCATCGGATGACCCCAGATGTAGATCGCCGCTCCGAGGAGAAGAAGAAAGAGAACCGCGGCGATCCACCCGTTGAGCGCGTTTGCGGTGACGGCTGCGCCATGCGCAGCGCCGCTGGCCCGGAAAAAGCTTCGCAAGCAGACTATCGGAAGCAGCGAAAGGACTGCGGCAAAGCTCGCCAGCCGCACGGCCGTCTTGTCGTGGATCAGTGCGTGGGATCCGACCAGGGCCGCGTAAGTTACCGTGGATACGATCACGATCAGGGCTGGGCCCGCCGTGCGGAGGCCCCGAGCCTTGAGATGATTCTCTTCGTTCGAGGTGTCTCGGTAGATCTTGGTCGCGACACGTCCCATGCCGATCGAAGCAATGACCGAGGTGATCCAGAGCACTCCCAGGGCGGCGGAATACTCTCCGTATGCCTCGAATTCCATGGCTCGAGCCAGTGCCATGCTGACGGCGGATCCTATGATTGCGGTAGCAAGCCCCTGAAGGGTGCCATCCAGGACGCGTTTGCCCGATAGTTCCTGGTTTTCCATGGTGTAGTCCGGGACCTGCGTTGGGATAGCGGATAAGAATTTCAAAGAGCATAGGAAGTTCAAGCTGCGTTTTCGCGACGTCCGATCAGTAGACAGTCTGTCACGATAGGGGCGGGGGAGCTACTCCGGCGGCAGTCCGAAGTAAAGCGGAGCAGGCAGCGGGAATGTCAGGCCCAGATCGGGAATCAGCCTCACCGGAACAACGGAGTGATCTACGTCCAGGCTGAAGCAACCACCTTCACTGAGTAACGATCTCTTAGTCCTTGAGCATAGGAAGCCCAAGCTGCGTTTTCTCTGGGTCCGACAAGTAGAGATTCTGTCAAATAGAGGCGGGGCAGGGGATACGGCCCCAATACGGGCGTGTGTCTAGCGCGAGCGGCGGCGTCCGACCGCGAGGACGAGCAGCGCGCCACCCACGAGCGCCAGCGTGCCCGGCTCGGGAACGATGGTGCCCCGAATCTCGCCGCCCGGATTCGCCGCCGTGTGGACGTTGATGTAGAGCCGGCCTTCGAGCAGGCTGGTCACCTGGCCTGCGGTGAGCTCAACGGTGCCGACGAGCCCGCCCCTGCTGGGCGACGGATCGAAGCCAGGAAGCCCGGTGAGACCGATCAACACCCCGGCATCCTCGTTGAAGCTCATCGGCGCGGGGCTCGCGGTGGGACCGTGGATGTGCATCGCCGACGCAAGACCCGTCAGGTCGGTGAAGCCGTACCCGCTGCCCCAGACCAGGTTGAGCCTCAACATGTTGGTGGCGGTGTCCAGAATGATTCCGCCCGGACCCAGGAAACTGGGCGGGCGGAGCCCCCCGGTCCCACCCGTCGTCGCAGGATTCTCGTTCCCGGGCAGGAGATCCGTCCCGGCTTTGCCGTCGAGGGTGAATTTGACGAGATCGGCCCCAGCTGGGGCGGAGGCGACAAGAGCAAGCGCAGTCACGAGAGTCGCAATGAACTGCTGCATGGCGGCTTACCTCCTATGGAGGTAGTGGTGCGCCAGCCCCTCTATATGTCGGAGAAATCGATCCCCCGCTCCCGAAAGACCTCGTCGTTGTGCTCTGAGCATGGGAAGCCCAAGCTGCTTTTTCCCTGGGTCCGATAAGTAGAGATTCTGTCAAATAGAGGCGGGGCAGGGGATACGGCCCCAATACGGGCTTCAGGTTTTCCATTGCGTATCAGCATGTGTTCGATACTGCCCGCGTTATGGTGCATCGCCCGGTCGGGTAGGGTTTCGACGATACGCGGAGCATCTCTTCACGAAGCCCGCATCGGGACTCGGTACCCGCGCCCGCCCTAGTTTGACGGTCTCCGGCGCGGAGCTGGCGGTGGACCGGATCAAAGGCTTCCGCCCTTCGACCGTTCCAGGATTCGCGTGATCAGTCCGGTGGAGCTAGTGCCCAAGTGATAGGGGATCCGATGCATGATCCCCACCCTTTCGGCCGGCGCGTAAAACTTCGGAGTGCAGTCGCCGGCATAGACGACTGCTGCAAGTTGGTAATTTTTGATTAGCCGTTCCATCGTTTCGGCCACGAGCGGTTCGTCGAGGATGAAGGCTTCGTCCACGCTAGACAAACTTTTTACGACCGCTAGGCGTTCGGCCTCAGAGACAACGGGGTCTCGCTTGTATTCCCGTGCTCGCCTGTCGCTAATAACACCGACGATCAGGCGATCGCCAAATGCCCGCGCCTCATCCAGCAGTGCCACGTGGTTGGCGTGCAGTAGATCGAATACTCCGTCGGTGAAAACCGCAGCTTTCTGCGGACTCTTCGTACGCGGGTTCCCCTTCACGGGATTGCCCTCAAGCCACGTGTCTCCGCCTCCCACATCTCCGGGCCGGATATGAATGTTGCGGTTTCTCAGGCGCCAGATCGTCCTTTTGATAAAAAAAGACGCGCGCCAGGACAATGTTCCATGGGGGCGAGCGTTTTCGGGTCCATACCGATAATCCCAGGCAGTAACTGGCAGGTGCCAGTTCCTTCCGTAAATCGTTTCCAGGTACTGTTCTGGCGGAGACGGCACCAGCACATCAACGCCCTGAAACACGGCCGGTTCGAGATCAAATGGTGGATACGCGCAGCGGATACTTCGCTTTCCTCGGTAGACGGCAGTCCAGAAGGCTTCTGGTGTGCGCAGGTAGAATTGAATATCGACGTGTGTGTCCCCATCGAAGAATTGAAGAACTAGCCCGTTCTCTGGATCGCCATATTCACGAAGCAGATAGAATCCAGCAGACCTCAAAGAGTGGATCAAGGTGTCTTCGTAAGCATCGATCCACATACCGAAGTCGATGTCGTAGTCTCGGTCTATGAAATCTCCATTCCTGATCAAGCCCAGCAGCGTTCCATCAATGACGAAGAA
>Ga0310342_100001068_pt1 | contig 16660 bp, 13 predicted proteins | sample S15DNA20500_MG_FD_206155 | JGI IMG/M metagenome (GOLD analysis project Ga0310342, IMG submission 206155) | Marine microbial communities from station ALOHA, North Pacific Subtropical Gyre - S1503-DNA-20-500_MG | ecosystem: Environmental > Aquatic > Marine > Oceanic | place: Pacific Ocean: North... | reverse complement strand
CCGGATGTGACATCACCCTGACCTCCAGCGAGGACACCGCGGTCATCCTCTACACCTCGGGAACCACGGGAAAACCCAAGGGCGCCGAGCTGACCCACTTCAACATGTACTCCAACGCCCAGTACTGCTCGGAGCAGCTCATGGGCGAGCCCGGCAGGCGGGAGATCTTCGGGCCGGGTGATGTCAGCCTCAGCGCCCTGCCGCTCTTTCACTCCTTCGGCCAGACCTGCAACCAGAACTCCAGCATCATGGGCGGGGCGGCGCTGACCTACCTCGAACGCTTCGACCCGGAGGCGGCGCTCGAGGTCATGGAGCGTGACCGCGTGACCCAGTTCGCCGGGGTCCCGACGATGTACTTCGCCCTGCTCAACTTCGAGGAAGCCGATCGCTACGACCTCTCGAGCCTGCGGTATTGCTGCTCGGGAGGAGCGGCGATGCCGGTCGAGGTCATGAAGGACTTCGATGAAAAATACAATGTGAACATCCTCGAAGGCTACGGATTGTCGGAAACCGCGCCGGTGGCTACCTTCAATGTCACCTACCGGCCAAAGAAGGTCGGCTCCATCGGCGTAGCGATCGCCGGCTGCGAGGTCAAGGTCTTCGACGGCGATGACAGGGAGGCCCCCCCCGGGGAGGTCGGCGAGATCGTCATACGGGGCTACAACGTCATGAAGAGCTATTACAAGCGCCCCGAGGCCACCGAGGAAGCCTTCCGAAACGGTTGGTTCCATACCGGAGACATGGGCACCATGGATGAGGATGAATATTTCTTCATCGTCGACCGCAAGAACGACATGATCATCCGCGGCGGCTTCAACGTCTATCCGCGCGAGGTGGAAGAGATTCTCTACGCGCACCCGGCGGTCCGGGAAGCGGCGGTGATCGGGGTCCCGGATGAAAAATACGGCGAAGAGATCAAGGCCTTCGTAGCGCTGAAGGAAGGCCAGGAGCTATCCGGGGAGGAGCTGCTCGAGTTCGCGAAGGAGCGTCTCTCTGCCTCAAAATACCCGCGGCTCTACGAGATCCTCGACGAGCTCCCCAAGGGTTCGACCGGTAAAATCCTGCGCAAATCACTTCGCAGGGGTGAAGACGCGGAAGAGGGCTGAGAGTCATCGAGAGACCCCTGGGAGCGCCTGGATGTCTTCAGGACCCGGCGTGTGGCCGAATCCCCGTCCATCGGGGAAGGCCCCTGAGACGAATTGTAGCGCCCGGGACGAACCGCAGCGGATCCTTGTGGAGGCCGACCTTACCGGAACTCTCAGTCCCCGGTGAACCCCTCCATGGGGATCGGGTTCAGATCTCCGCTCTGGCGATCGATACCCCGGAAGAAGCAGGAGCGCTCCCCGGTATGACAGGCGACTCCCTTGCCCTGCTGCTCTACGAGCACCAGCAGGCAGTCCTTGTCGCAGTCGATTCCAACCTGCACCACGCGCTGGGTGTTTCCAGAGGTCAGTCCCTTCACCCAATACTCCTGCCGTGAGCGGCTCCAGAAGCAGGTATTCTCCCCCTCGAGGGTCCGGCGCAGAGACTCCCTGTTCATGTAGGCGACCATCAGGACCTGGCCATCGACCGAATCCTGCACCACGGCAGGTACCAGGCCATTGTCGTCATACTTCAAACCGTCGAGAAGCTCGTCCATTTCAATTACCTCTAAATCCTGGCTGTTGATTTCCTTCGTTAACCCGGCCGGCTCCGTTCAGGATGCGCCGGCCCTTCTGCTGCGAGCCAGCTCTACGGCGCTGGAGAGCTCGACATTGCCCTCGTAGAGGGCGCGACCGACGACAACCCCCTCCAGCAACGAGTGGGAGAGACTGAGCAGGCTGTCGACATCCTCCAATGAGCCGATCCCCCCCGCCGCGATAACCCGCATATCCCCCTCCTCCAGCACCCGCTCGATGAGCTCGACACGCGGGCCGCTGAGTGTTCCATCCCTGTCGGTGGCGGTCACCAGGAGACGGCGCACACCGGCGCCGCGAACCAGATCGATCCCTCCCGCCAGATCGAGACCGCTCTCCTCCTCCCAGCCCGCGACCTGCACCTGCCCATCCCTGGTATCGAGACAGGCGACAACCCTGCTCTCGCCGTAGCGCTCCACCTCTGCAGCGAGAAACTCCGGATCCCTGAAGGCTCTCGTTCCAAGCAGCACTCGCGCGACCCCGCCATCGAGGAAGCGGCTCACGGCCTCGGCGTCGCGGATCCCCCCCCCCGTCTGCACCGGGACATCGACCCGTGAGGCGATCTCGAGAATGACCTCGGCGCTGTCCTCTTCGCCGAACGCCGACCCGAGGTCGATCACGTGCAGGCACTCGGCGCCCTGCTCCACCCATCTCTGCGCGACGGCAACAGGATCATCTCCATAGTGGATCTCGGCATCTCTGCGCCCCTGCACCAGGCGCACGAAGCGCCCTCCCCTCAGATCGATGGCGGGAAAGATCCTAGAATATTCAAAGTCGGGAAACAGGCTCATCCCGCCGTATCCTCCGAGGGCTTCCTGCTCTCGTCCTCGCTCAGGCTCCCCTTGGTGGAGGGAACCGCTCCGAGGCCGGTATCGATTCTCACCGCGCTCCTGAGCGCCAGGGCGAAGGCCTTGAAGACCGCCTCCAGCTGATGGTGCGCGTTGTGGCCCCGGATCAGGTCGAGATGCAGGTTCAGACGGGCGTTGGCCGTGAAGGCCTGGAAGAATTCCAGCACCAGGTCGGTGTCGAACTCTCCTACCATCGGCCGGCTAATCTCCACTCCGTAGTAGAGATAAGAACGGCCGCTGATATCCACCACGGCGCGGGCGAGGGCATCGTCAAGCGGGGCGTAGGCGGCGGAGAACCGCTGGATGCGCAGGTCCTCACCGAGCGCCTCCCTGACGGCCTGCCCGAAGACGATGCCCACATCCTCGACAAGGTGGTGCTGGTCGATGTGCAGATCTCCCTCGGCTTCGAGCTCCACGCCGATGCGCCCATGCACGGCGAGAGCCTCGAGCATGTGATCGAAGAAACCCACCCCGGTTGAGATCTTCGGCTCACGAGCCTGGTCGAGATCCAGCCGCAGCGCGATCCTGGTCTCCTTTGTCTCGCGCCGGACCTCTGACTGACGTGTGTTTGACATTTGAATTCTCCTGCCTGGTTACCTTTTCAAGGGGCCCTCAGCCCTGGATCTCCCGCAGCGCGTCCAGGAAGCCGTCATTCTCTTCGATCGTTCCCGCGTTGACCCTGAGACAGTTTTCGAGGCGCTCGCTGCCACCCTGCCTCCGGATGAGGATCCCGCGCTTCTTCAACTCATCATGGACCCTCCCCGCGTCGGCGACCTCGAAGAGAAAGAAGTTCGCCTCGCTGGGGAATACCTTCACACCCGAGATCTTCTCCGCCTCCTCCTGCATTCTCCGGCGCTGAGCATTCAGCTTCACGGCGCGCTCATCGAAGATGGTCCGGTTCTCCCAGAGAACATCACCGAGAACCGCGGTGAAAAGTCCCAGGTGAAATGGAGGCACCAGCTTCGAGAGTTCGGTCGCCAGGGCGACCGGCGCCAGCAGGTATCCCAGCCGCATACCAGCCGCCGAGAAGGCCTTCGAGCAGGTTCGCACAAGAACCAGGTTGTCGAATTCCTTCACCAGGGCTGTGCGATCGAAGGACTCGGCGCTGAACTCACGGTAGGCTTCGTCGATGACGAGCAAGCCTCCGTACTCTCCCACAGCCGCGGCGATCTCCCGCGTCTTCTCCGTCTCCAGCTCCGACCCCGTGGGGTTATTCGGAAGGCAGAGAACCATCATGTCCGGCCTGCCGCCTCGAATCGCGGCAAGGATCGCGTCCGCATCGTAGGAGAGATCCTCGGCCAGCTGAACCGTCTCGAGACGCGACTCCGTCACCTGGGCCCAGAGAGGATAGAGCGAGAACGAGGGGGACGGAACGAGGATAGAACGTCCCGGGCCCGCGTAGGCCTCGAAGATCCACTGCAGGATGAGATTGGAGCCCGATGCCGCCAGTACGCTGCCGGTGGGGAGGTCCGCATCCGCGGCGATCCGGTCGAGAAAAGCCTGCGGTATGCTCTGGTGGTAGCGATTCCAGGGGATGTCCTTCAGACGCCTTGAAACCTCATCCTTGAGCTCCCCGGGGATATCCCAGGGAGACTCGTTCTGGTTGAGCTTGGTCTCACCCTCCTCCTCGACGAGCAGGTAGGGCGTGACCCCCTGCAGGCCGCCACGTACCCTGGCTTTGCCTGTCTCTTGCCGCCTGAGGGCGACCGAGGTGGCGTGGGCGGGAAGCCCCTCTCCAAGGGCCAGCTCCTCGACATCCCGGCTCGAGTCCCGGGTAAAGTCCAGGCTCATGCGCACCAGGTTGGAGCGCTTCATGAAGTCCTCGACCGACAGACAGGAGGCGAAACGCGCCGTACCGCCGGTGGGAAGCACGTGATTGGGGCCGGCAAAATAGTCCCCGATCGCCACGGGGCTCTCCTTGCCGAGGAAGATCGCGCCGGCGTTTCTCACCAGCGGCAGGAAAGAAAAGGGATTGGCAACCTGGATCGCCAGGTGCTCCGGAGCTATCTCATCGATCCTCGCCGCGGCGCTGCGCGGGTCGGCAACGACCTCGAAGCTGCCGTTGCGCTCGAGCGAAATCTCGATCGTCTCCCGCCTGGGGCTCTCCTCGAGGAGCTCGGCCACGCACTTGCGGACGGCCTCCAGGACTCCCTGGCCGGAGGCCAGGAGAGTTACCCTCGTGCTCTCATCGTGCTCCGCCTGGGCGAGAAGATCCGCGGCCGCCCAGCGGGGATCGGCCGTTTCGTCGGCGTAGACCACCAGCTCGCTGGGTCCGGCCAACATATCGATTCCCACCTCTCCAAAGAGCTGCAGCTTGGCCTCCGCCACGAAGGCGTTGCCGGGACCGAAGATCTTGTCGACCTTCGGTATGCTGTCGGTGCCGATGGCGAGGGCGGCGATCGCCTGGGCTCCGCCCACCCTGTAGACCTCCTCGAGCCCGAGCATCCGCGCCGCCATCAGCACCTGGGGGCTGATCTCACCGTCGGAACCCGGGGGGGAGACGACAACGATGCGCTCCACCCCGGCGATTCTCGCCGGCAGCGCCGTCATGGCGAGGGTGGAGGGATAGGCCGCCTTGCCGCCGGGGACGTAGAGCCCGACCGAACGGATCGGCGTCCACCGCATTCCCATGAGCACGCCTTCGTCATCCTCGTAGAGGCTCGTCCTGGGCTTCACCCGGCTGTGGAACTTCCCGATTCGATCGACCGCCCGGGCGAAGGCCCGCGAGAAATCGCTCTCCTCGACCTCCGCCTCGAGGACATCGGCGCCAACGCGCAGCCCCCCGCTGTCCAGGCGCACTCCATCCCAGCGCTCGGTATAGTCGAGCAGGGCCTGGTCACCGCGCGCGCGAACATCGGCGATAATTTCAGCTACGCTCTTTGCGATGTCACTCATCAGGAAACTCTCCGGAGCGGACCTGCCGCTCCCCGCTCCCCTGCGACCAGGGGAGCTCACTCGGCCTGCTAATCGATCACTTTATTCAAGGGGTACTCGATGATGTCCCTGGCGCCGGCCTCCTTGAGCTCCGGGATGATGGACCGAACCTCGGTCTCCAGGAGAATGGTCTCGACCGCGACCCACTCGTCGTCGGAGAGCCTGGAGATCGTCGGATTCTTCATCGAGGGCAGGATGCCAAGCACCTTATCGAGCCCTTCACGGGGACAGTTGAGCTTGAGTCCGACCCTTCCCTCCGCGTTCAACGCGCCCTCCAGGAGCAGCGCCATGTTCTCGATCTTCCGCCTCTTCCAGGGATCCTCCCAGCTCGAGCGGTTGGCGATCAGCCGCGGGGTGGTGACCAGGAGCTCATCCACGATCCGCAGCTTGTTGGCGCGGAGCGATGATCCCGTCTCCGTGATCTCGACGATCGCATCGACGAGGTCAGGGGTCTTGACCTCGGTGGCACCCCAGGAGAATTCGACCTCCGCCTGCACCCCGTTCTTCTCGAGATAGCCCTGGGTCATCTTGACGGCCTCGGTGGCGATGTGCTTGCCCTCGAGATCCTTGACGCTCTTGACGGGCGAGTCCTCGGGAACAGCGAGAATCCAGCGACAGGGCCGCATCGACTGCTTGGAATAGCAGAGATCCATCACCTCGTGGACATCGGCATCGTTCTCGAGAATCCAGTCCTTGCCGGTCAGCCCCGCATCGAAGATACCCTCCTCGACATAGCGGGCGATCTCCTGCGCGCGCACCAGCATCGCCTCGAGCTCGTTGTCGTCGGTCGATGGAAAATACGAGCGGGAAGAGACACTGAAGCCGTAGCCCGCCTTCTTGAAGAGAGAAAAGGTCGATTCCTGCAGGCTTCCCTTGGGAAGCCCCAGCTTGAGAATTTGATCAGACATTGGTAACTCCAAAAAAAAACCCGTAACCACGGTTACGGGGGCTTTCAGCTCATGCTATGCACAATATCAGCAGACCTGCGAACCCCCCCTGGGCGAATGCCGCAAATGATGATGAACCGGGTGATGAAAAACGTGGAGAGTCTTGGTCATGCTTAACCTCTATGGTAAGCGGGCGATTGTAGCACCTCGCGCCCCGGTGTCAAACAACTGATCCCCGCCACTCGATGAGAAGCGCCTCCAGGGCTATAATGCCGCCTTATTTTCCACCAGGAGGAAGCAAACCATGGCCCCCAGGCTGTATCTCGGGCTCAATCTCAATTTCGCCAAGTATGTCTTCGGACGCCGACATACGATCGATCTGGCCCGTGATCAGCTTGGCCTCAGGCACCTCGAGATGGTGGCCGATAATGATTATGGTCCCGTGCTCTACAGCAGGTCTCCTGAAGCTTTCAGAGATTATCACCACCGGGTGGCTGAGCACGCAGCCGCCCGGGAGGTCAAGCTCGTCAGCGCTTTTACGGTATACCGCGATGCCGGAGCGATCACCCACGCCAATAAAGAGATCCGCGAAAGCGCCTATATCTCGGGGCTTTCCATCATCGAACAGGCCGCCTGCTATGGCGCCGAATTTGCTGGCCTCTCTCTCTTCACCATGAACCGGGAGGATTCTGAGGACCCCGAGCTCTACTCCAGGCTCTTTGATGAGGGAATGGAGATTTGGAAACGCTGGATGGAAGATGCCAGCCGGCTGGGAGTGCCCCGCCTCGTCGTTGAGATGGCCGCCTCCCACCGCGAGGGCTGCTCCAGCATATCCGAGACCCGCCGTACACTCGACCTGCTGGGAAAACATCACGCGGAAAACCCCTCGAGCACGGCTCCCGTATGCCTCTGCTACGACACCGGGCACGGCATCAGCCCACAGGAGAGCCCCGACGACGGCGACCGGGATTACAACGCCTGGTTCGAGGCGTTCCCCGCCGAGACCTATGAGTTGCACCTCAAGCAGACCGACCCCGAATTCCTCGCTACCGGCCACTTCGAGGAGGGAACCGGGTTCATCGACCCCCTCGAGGTGCTGCGGGCGCTGAGCGACAAGATCACCGTCCCCGAGGTCTACATGTTCCTCGAGATACCCGGCAAGCGGGGCCGTACGCTCGGTGAGGATCGCAATATCGAAGAACACAAGGCCTCCATCGCGGTCATCGAGACCGCGCTGGAGAAGCTGGGATATGAAAAAGACGAGACCGACGGTGGCTGGGACCTGCGGGAAGAAGCGCCGCCAGATGCTGAAAGCTGAGCGTCACCTTCGCCTCCACCACTGAGCGGCCCGGACCCGGCCGAAAAACGTACTGTAGAAAACGGCAACACCCCCTGGAGAAACCAATGGCACCCATCGACCCCGCGATCCTGGACATCGACCCCGCGATCCTGGAAAAGCTGCGGCAATACGACACCCCCACCGTGCTCAACGTCATCGAGCTTTTCGATGTCCGCCCCCGGCACGAAGGTTTCCTCAACGGCGAGATCAAGGCCTGCTTCCCCGAGATGGGACCCATCGTCGGCTACGCGAGCACGGCGACCTTCCAGAGCGCCACCGAACCGGCAGAAGGCGATGCCTACTCCAATCTCGCCGACCAGGTAGGCGCCTTCGAAAAAGACCTGCCGGCCCCGCGCATCGTGGTATTCCAGGACATCGACCCCGAGCCCTGCGGCGCCACCTTCGGAGAGGTCATGTGCACGGTCTACCAGAACTTCGGCTGCGTGGGGCTCATCACCTCGGGCGGAGCCAGGGACCTTGACCAGGTGCGAGAGCTTGGATTCCCCTGCTGGTCGTCCTCCGTCATCTCCTCCCATGCCTGGTGCAGAATTGTCGACACCCACGTCCCGGTGAAGGTCGGCGGTTGCGACATCCAGACTGGAGATCTCCTTCACGCCGACTGTAACGGCGTGGCGATCGTTCCTGTTGAGCTGGCCGCGGAAATAGCGCTCGGCTGCGAGCTCCTGGCGGAGGCCGAAGAAGGCGTCATGGGCTACGCCCGCTCGGAGAATCCCGATGCCGAGGGCCTGAAACAGGCCTACGAGGCGACAAAGGAGGCGTTTGAGGCGATTCCCGGCGAGGTGAAGCGCCGCCTCAGCGACTGAGCCCGCTCGAAAACTGGGCGTAAAAAAAGAGACCGGGAAGGAGAAGTCTCCATCCCGGTCTCCACTGGTCGATTCAGCTTTGAATCACCCCCTGGGGGTCATTAGAAGCTGGTGACCAGGTTCAGGTTGAGCGAGCTCTGGTTGTCTTCGTCAGCATCACCGCCAAGCCCTTCATCACTGTCACGGTCCCAGCGATACTCGATCCTCATGAGAAGGTTGTCGGAAGCCTGGTAGCCGAGAGTCGAGGTGACTCCCCACTCGTTACCATTGTTACTTCCGGCATCGTAATTCCCATAGCGGACGGCGAGATACCAGTTCTTGGTCGAGCCGTCGTCACCGAGAAGGGGAAGACCGAAGTCATAGCGCGCGCCGGTGGAGAAACCGAACTCATCGTCCTCACCCCATACGAGGTGACCGGCGATGGTGGTGTCGCCGAGGAGACTGACCACATCGGCCAGGGCACCGGGGACATCCATGCTGACGCCAAGATCGAAGGTGGTGTCATCATTCGCACCAGCATCGTGAAGAACGTTGAGGCCGAGGTCGATACCGGCAAGACCGGCGTAGTCGATACCGACGAGCCATGAGGGACTATTGCCGCCACCATCGGTGTTGACCAGGCCCAGACGGCCAGAGGCGACAGCGCCATCAGCACCGGAAACGATAGCTCTCTCGACCATGACACCCGTGTGGGCGACCGGGTCGGTGTTCTGGCTAACGTGACCGCGCGTGACGTGGTCGTTGCCGTTACCGTAGATGGACTCGCCGCCGAGAGGACTCTCGAAACGACCGAGGGTCAGCTTGCCACCGGAGAGACCGGGGATGCCGGCGGGAAGAACCCACTGGACATTGGCGTTGGTGAAAGCGAAATCATCGCTACCACCAAGGGCAGCGGATTCATCTCCGTAAACGAAAGTCACGCGATGGCCGACACTCTTGTCGCCGCCAGCGCCGCTGTTCAGATCGAGACCGATCTGGTTGACGCCGAACTTGTTGTTGTCATTGCCGCCCCTGCGATCACCAGCCTGTATACCATCAAAGTCATGGCCCCAGCCGGCTTCGGCCCAACCAGTTACCGGAGTGCCCGTGAGCTGGCCCAGCATGGACGAGTTCAGCAGTGAACCCTCATCCGCGACAACACTCGAAGTACTGAACGCCATGGCGATCAGAAGTCCCAATCCCGTAAGTCCTATACGATTCATATTCGTATCCTTCCTTTAAACTTAAAACCGAGGCCGTCACTTGAAGACCTCATCACACGTTTACAAAATTGCGGTCCCGCCCCTGTAGCGAAACCTTTCCTGGCATACTAAGTTCTTTTTGTTCTTTAGCCTCCCTGACTATCCGGCCCTCCTGTGTACCTGTTTTTTTGTTTTTTATTACTCTTTAATTACCCCTGGCGGGCTTTGCGGCTTATTTGCATCCGGCAAACCGAATCTCCGATTCGCTCAAGCCGCCCCCAGCCTAGGGCGAAATTCCAAATCTATCTATCTGATCAAGAGCTGAAATCTACTCTCAATTGTCTCTCTCTGGTTCGTTCGAAGCCTCAGTACGAAATACGCACCAAGAACTGACTCTTCCACCTGGAAGCCGGGCCGCATGCCCGTCCAAAGTCTGCGGCGATTCAAACTGTCTACAGTTTCACTCGCTCTTGGAGTCTCTCTCCTCGAACCTGACCTCCCCGGCTGTTCAGCCGTCTGGAGATCACTCTGTCACACGCTCCCTCGAGCACTCTGCTTGCCCGAGACGCTCAGCCGGAGTCCTTCTTTCGACCAGGGCGAAAAACCGCCCTTTTCTCTACTCCTGCTGAATTAGCTTCGCATCCTGCCTGCAGAACAGACCTGTTGCAAGCCTCAAAATCAGTTTTCTTAATTTTCCGTATAGAGGCTTTATCGTCACTTAAATGCTTTAGAATTAAGCATTTTGGGAATTTCACCCGCCTGAATACCTGAAACCAGCATATCTTCGGTGTTTTGAGCCGGAAAGTCGTTATTCTGATAATAGAAGCCGGTTTGAGACCTTATAGGATAATTGGGACAAGCTGGCCGGACTTGAAGGGCAGGAACCTGCATCCAGGGTAAAAACTACTGATACTGTGAGATCAAAAACCTCTGAATTACCGGAACAAAACTGCTGGTGACTACCGAAAGCGACGAAAATCAGCAGAAAACCCGAACCTTACCGCGTCTGAAAGGAGGATACGGCGGCTTTCAGCCGGCGAATCCTTTTTATATAATGAGGTTCCCTAGGTGGGGCAACAGAATCGGATATCGAGGAATAACGATGAAATCAGCACCTTATCAGTGCTTCTGCGTCCTGACACTCTCCCTGACGATTTTCTGCCAGAGCGGTCTGTGCCTGGATGGAGAGAAACCGACAAAGAAGAAAGAGGCCTCCTCCCCCGCGGCAAAGACGGCCGGATGGGAAATACCCTGGCTGCAGGGTACGAGCTTGAGCAAGGGCACTATTGTCATCAAACGTTTCGGGCGGCTGCAGCGAAACGAGATCTGGGATCCCCCGCCCGGTTACGACATCGGCGGAATCGACTACCTCGCCAACACGGTCCTGGCCCTCGACGAGAAATCCTACGAGGGATCTCCAGCCGTCCAGAAAGACATCCGGGAGATGAAGAGCTACGCCTACTTTTACAGGGCCCGCTCGCGTGGAAGAAAGATCGACGCTGAGAATCCATCCAGGGAGGAACTCGAGGGCGTAAAGGACGACCTGAGAAAAGCTGTCGCGCTCGGCTACACCAACCACCTCGAGATCCTCGGCTCGAAGAAAGAGCTCCACCTCATCTTCGACCACGCCGACTTCAAGGAGCTCATCAGGGACCTTGCGGAGAAAGCCTTCAAGCGAATCCGCGACGGCTATGCAAAGCAGGTCACCGACGGCTTCGCCCTCTTCGCCAGGGCCGGGGAGAAGAGCTGGAAGCCTGATCTCAAGACGGCCGGCGGCGATGCCTTCTGGCCCGCGGAGTCACCAGCCATCGTCGTCCTCTCCCGCATCCATCACGATGGCTACAATAAGTTCATCGGACGTATCGAGAAGCTCGCCGAGACCAAGGGCGCCAAGCCGGCGCTGCGCACAGCCTTCTACCAGATGAAGGCTGACAATAAGGCGCGCCTCGCGCAGACCGCCAACTACGTCACAACGCTCGGCACCACCTCGCCTTATTGCGTGATCGATCGAGGCCAGTACAGGACTCTTCGTGAGACCCTCAAGGACCGCTACGAGGAGGGCTCGGCTAAGGATGGAAAGAAAGCCGTGTTCGACATCTTCCAGCCGGTCGTGATCTTCTTCGACTCCGCCGGCATCCCTATCTACCAGACCAACGGGGTGCTCGAGGACTGGCAGATTGAAGCCGTCCTCGATGGCTTCACCGCCGCGACCGCCTCAGCACCGGTGAAAGAAGCCGAAAAAGCCACGCCGCCGGCCAAGGAACCCGGGAAGCCGGCAGAAGCGGAAAAGCCCGCTGAAGCTGAGCCCCCTGCCGAAGCCGAGAAAGCAAAAACTCCCGATTCTTCAGACGACTGAAGAATCCCGAGTTTTTCCAGTATTCAACCGGACCTGCGGATAGCCGGTTGGTGGACGTCTTCGACCTCAGGAGGACTTGGGGAAGAACTCATCCCAGTAGACCGCGCGATCTTCGCGCATGGCGATATTGGCCATGAGGGCCGCGACGGCGCTGTTCATGCCCACGATCGCATCAGCCCGAAGCTCCCCGGCAAAAGAGTTCTTATCGCGAGCGAGCCGGACACATTTGTGGAAGCTCTCGACCGCCAGCAGCGTCTCGATCTTGTCGTAGGCGCCCTCGATCGGCTCGATGAAATGAGACCAGTGCTTATCGCCTCGCTCGAGGGGCTTCTCTTCGATCTCATCTCCAGGCGTACCGCCCAGCTTGGCCATGGTGGCTCCGCTCTTGAGAATCTTTTTCTGGCTGGAACGCCTGGGGTTGGTTCCCTCCGCGATCCGGTTGGGATCCTTCCGGGCCTTCTTCTCCTTCCAGAACTCGCCGCCGGCCAGGGAGACCTGGATGGTTCCATAGCGCCCAAGCATCATCTCCGAGGGGCCGAGATGAGCATTCGCCATGGTGCACATATAATCAAAGGTCACCTCGCGCATGCGAATGCCTCCGGAAGCATCCTTCTCGTAGACGGTCTTACCCGCGCCATCTTTCTTCACACGGCCATACGCATCGCGCTGAACAGCCGGCACCTTGTAGGTGAAGATGAGATGGATATTGTCATGGGTGTCCCGGGAATCCTGGTAATACCAGTCAACCCCGCCGTAGCCGCGCACCGAGTGCGGATGAATTCCCACATGGGATCCTTCTTCGCCGAAGAACCAATTCGCCACATCTATCTGGTGGGTGGCAAACTCCGTCGTCAGGCCGCCTGAATATTCAGAATAGAGCCGCCAATTGATAATCCGCTCGAGCTCGAGCGATGGAGCGGGCCTGCTGATCTTATCGTTCTGATTCCACTGCGCGCGAATGGTGGCGACCTCGCCAATCCTGTCGCCGTGAATCATATCCGCGACCTTCTGGTACAGCGGTGAATAGTGGCGCTGATGACCGACCTGGAAAACGATATCTTCGCCACCCGGCGTCTTCGCCCCGCTGGCGATGAGATCGACGATGTCCTGGTTCTCACCAATGGTGAAGGCCATCGCCTTCTCGCAATAGACATGCTTACCGGCCTCTACCGCGTCGATGGCCATCGGACCGTGGAGATAATGCGGGGTAGCTATAAAGACCGCCTCGACATCCTTATTGTCGAGTATGCGACGGTAATCATCGGATGTCTGGATGGTGGGCTTGTTCTCATCGCCATCTCTCCTGCTGATGACGTCCTCGATGCTCTTCTTGAAATCCTTGATCTTCGATGGCTGCTTGTCGCAGACGGCGATCGGCATGCTCCCGGGCACCTGCAGGGCCGTGCGAAGAAGGGATCCGCCCCGGTTGCCAACGCCGATGTGGCCTGTTTTTACGTGATTACTCTCACCAAAATCCTCACGCCATCCTTTTACCTGGTCAAGGTAGGGATGCTCGCCGTATTTGTGAAACAGGAATGAAATGCCCGAGGCGGCGCCTCCAACTCCCAATGCCGCCGCGCCGATGAAATCCCGGCGAGGCAGGTCGCCGGCTCCGTTACCGTCGGTGATTTCCCCAGCTGGTTCACTCGCCGAGTTTTTCTCTTCGGACATGTAGGCTCTCCTGCTTGTTCACTCTAGGGCGGTACATGATACGAACCGGCGGATACCTCTGCCACTGCGAAATGAGCCTCCCGGCATCCCCGGCACGCGGACAAACCGGTGAAAGCCACGAGGGTGGATGCTTGCAGACTGTGGGCGCATTGCTACAATATCGCAAGCCAGCACGGCAGGCCGTCTGCAAGACAGCCGCGCATAGTGAATCATGTCACCGAGCTTCCCCTACGGAGGGTTCATGGTCTCGAGAAAAGAGCGTTTCTGGATCACCTTTATGCTGAGGATGTCCTTCGGGTTCCTCTTCCTCATCGTTTCCCTGGGCCAGTTCGATGCCGGCACTGGTGTGTTCGCTGACAAGGTCTCCAGCCCTTACTCGGGAACCTGGCTGGCCGGCGCGTTCGAAAACCTGTTCGGCTTTGACGATGGCACCGCGCCCCTCAGATTCTTCCTCCATTGCATCCCCTTCATCTTCGCGGCGATCTCGGTTCCGATCCTCACCGGGCTCTTCCTTCGCCCCGCGCTGAGGCTTGGAGCGATCCTCCTCATCATGCTGGGACTGGGAAAATACATCACCTCGGGCAACGACGTCGCCCCGACAGCGATGAACTTCTTCCTCGCCTTCCTGATCTGCTGCGGACTTTACTTCCTGGGCCAGGAAGACGAGGCGAAAACCGAGTAAGGATTCCGATCCCGGCTTGCCGGCCGACACCATGAGGCGATTCTTCCGATGGACAAGAACCCGCCATCCCCCGAGCCTGGCAGCCGCGGCTGGCGGTCCTCCGAGGATCAACCCGGAACGGGCCCTCTCATCGAATCCTACTCCCAGCCCGATTCGGGACTCTCGCGCTACGAGGGCTGGGCCCTCGGGACCCTCAACGTGCTCCTGCTCCAGGGAGACGAGCAGGCAGCCCAGGCCGCCTTTGACTGTCTCAACGCCATCGAGCAGCGCCTGTCGAAATTCCTGCCCGAGAGCGACGTCTCTCTCCTGAACTCCCTCGGCTCCAGCCGCCCTGTCACAGTGGGCGGGGAGCTCCTGGAGCTCATCCGCAGATCCAGGGAGGCCTGGGAGCTCACCGGCGGGGTCTTCGACCCGACCATAGGGTCCCTGATGCGAGCCTGGGGACTGGTCGATATGGTTGCAAGGACCCCCGACTCAAATGAACTTTCCAGGCTCCTGGAGAGCCGTGGTATGGATCTCGTCGAGATTGACCCCGAGACCCAGGCTGTCAGCTTCTCGCGCCCGGAGGTGAGCCTGGACCTCGGCGCCATCGGCAAGGGATACGCCGCTGACCGGATCTCCTCGCTCCTGGAGGAAAAAGGAGTCGAGACGGGAGCCATACTGTCGGGACGATCCACCGTGCTGACCTGGGGCCTGCCGCCGGGAGAGAAGACCTGGCAGGTCGAGGTCTGCCATCCGGGCAATAGAGACGAGGCTCTCTGCCGGCTCTCGATGCAGCCTGGAGCCCTGAGCTCATCGAGCGCGGCAGAACGATTTCTACGGGCGAAAGGAAAGACCTACGGGCACATACTCGATCCCAGGGATGGCCTCCCCACCGAGACCATCGAGGGCGCCACGATCTGGACCCGCCAGGCGGCCCTTGGCGACATTCTCTCAACAACCCTCTTCATCCTGGGACGTGACGCCCTCGGCGAAGGAGGCTGCGTCGAGCAGTTGGTCAAGGCCTGGACACCGCCGGGCGAGGAACCGCGCGCCTCGATCATCCTGGCTGAGAAAGATTCCCGAAGCTGGGGCGGAATCGGCTGGGAAACTTTCTACATCGGTGAGCCGGGTTTTGTGCACTCGGGCTGAAAGACATAGTTATTCGGCCCTACCCAATTGGGCTCTTTTCCTTTTGCCACCCCCCGGCTTTTCGATAGAATTCCCGTTTCCCAGCGGTTGCTGCTGACGTATTCTTTTGCGGCCGGGTCTGAATTGCCGGTGCCGGCTGGGAGACAGCGGGAGGGTTCCCCCTCCCCGCTGAGCGATTCGAAAAATAGAAACGGCCCGGCGCGAGGGTATCGCCCGGGCAGAGACGAGAATTTACAGAACCCGGAAGGACGGGCCGGAGACTGCAATGGTCTGGAGTCATGACGACTTCATCCGCGAGCTGAGCCGACAACTCGTCGAGCTGGAGACTCTGCGTAAAAAACTCGAAGGTCCCGGCGATCCAGGAGAGATCCTCGAGCGCATCGAGGAATCCAACCGCCATCTTCTGAAGAAGATGCACGAGTTCTTCAATTGCCACATCGAGGTGAAGATCTGCGGGGCCTTCACGGGTGAGCCCCAGGATGAATTCCCCAGCGATGCCCAGCCCGAATACCTGATGGCCTGCCTGCAATCGATGCTGCAGCAGCCCGGCGTTCTCAAGCACCTGACCAGCTTCAGCGTCGAGCCTCACGTCGAGCAGGTTACCGACTGGAACTCCCTCGCCCTGGCGGAGGGACTCATCGACCCCGGTCACAACGACTCGCTCCTGCAGGCCAGGTGCGGAACCTGTGAGAAGCTCATGGTGTCCACCGTGATGGGCGGGGGACAGATCGTCAAGGTCGGCGCCTACTGGCATCACAAGGACTGTCTGCAGGCGACGGAAGACAGCTCGGAGTCGCTCTGGCAGCCGAGCGTCCTGAATTGAGGATCGACCTCGACGAGGTCTGCTCCCTCCCCCCCGCGAGCCTCGGCGAAAACAGCCCCCTGCGGGAAATCGGCAGGTCGCGCGAGGGACGCCCGCTGCCGGGAGCGACGCTCGGCGATGGCCCCCTCAGGATTTCCCTCATCGCCGGAGCGCACGCCGACGAGCCGGTCGGCCCGCGCGCCCTCGAGCGGCTCATCACCTGGCTGGCGGCCGGAACGGGGACAGGCGACCTGCTCAACGAGGCGACCTTTACCATCTGTCCCGGCATCAACCCGGACGGCCGAGAGCGCAACTCGGCCTGGGCGAAC
>Ga0310342_100001066_pt1 | contig 16674 bp, 12 predicted proteins | sample S15DNA20500_MG_FD_206155 | JGI IMG/M metagenome (GOLD analysis project Ga0310342, IMG submission 206155) | Marine microbial communities from station ALOHA, North Pacific Subtropical Gyre - S1503-DNA-20-500_MG | ecosystem: Environmental > Aquatic > Marine > Oceanic | place: Pacific Ocean: North... | reverse complement strand
GACCCACAGCAGCTCCTGGGAGGGCAGCTTGGCGAGTCGGATCCGCTGCGCGCTCGCCGGGCCCTGCATCGACTTGTAGATACCGTCGACGTTGTACACCTGGGAGTACCAGGTCGCCGTGTAAGTTAGCGCTGGGGATGCACCGGAGTCGGTCGCGAGCAGGAGAAGTGCGAGCGCCGCGGCGGAGAGTCGCATCAGTCGCCGTCGGAAGTCGCCGAGCCGACGCTCGAGCGTGTCGTCGATGAGGGTCAACCCCGGCATGTGCCCAGGCTAGCGGACGATCCGACCTCCTGGCGAATCGGCTACGACCCTGCGGACCGCGCGCCCTATCTACCCGCCGTCCGAGCCACTCCGACAGATCCCCTACGCTCTCGCCTAGCGAATCCGGGGCTTAGTCTTCCTATGCACGCTGGGTCTAATCGCTGGCGGCTTCGCGCAAGCGCGTGGCTGCTCGATTGAACGCGGGTGCGAGGCTGGGATCCTGCGCAACGCCGGGCCGAGCCTGCTGGAGCCAACGCCTCGCCGCGCCGAGTTCTCCCAGCTCCGTGTGGCAGCGCGCAAGTGCCAGTGCGTAGCGAGGGTCCGGGTTGGGCTGGGATACTTCAAAGAGTCGCTGTTGGATTCCCGCTGCGCGTCGGAGATCGCCCAGGGCCTCGAAGCCGAGGGCGGCGCAGTAGTACAGGGGCGCGAGCGCGGCAGGGTTCGGCGAGGAAGGCTGGATCGAGCCGACGAGGGGCAGGCTGTCCTCGGGCTTTCCGACCTGTAGGTTCACCATGCAGTAGAGCTCGGCGACATCGACCTCGCGCAGGTAGCTGGCGTGTCCCTCGAACTCCGGGAGCCTTCCGAACATGGCCTCCAGGGTGGTCTTTGCATCGGCTGCTCGACCCTCGACGGCCTGGGCCCGGGCCAGCATGTAGGCACCTTCGCGATACAGCGGGTCGCGTGCGACGTCTCGAGCGAAGAGGGTCATATTCGATTGCCAGTCCGGCAGACGGGCCAGGGTTCGCTCGGCCAGGCCGCCGACGATCAGGATGACGATCACGCCAGCCACGCGTCGCCGCCTCGCAGAAGAGACTGCCGGCAGCGATGCCAGCGCCGCTGGGATCAGCGCCGCACCATAGAGACTGAGGTGCAGGTAGCGATCGGCGCTCGCGTGGGTGAGCGGCACGATGCCCGAAGAGGGCGCGAAGGCAATCCATACCCAGGCCAGCGCCAAGGCGGCGAGTGGCTGTCCGCGGCGAAGCAGTACCACGAAGGACACGGCCGAGCCGACGACCAGCAGAGCGCTCGCCCAGACGCGAACGTCCCCGAAGTTCGCCAGCCGCACCACATCGCTCGAGTTCGATTCGAGGGGGAACAGCAGCCAGGCGAGTGCACCGGGCCAGGAGGCCATGCACGTCAACACGTGCGTCAACATGCTCTCGTCCATCGGGGGCGACCCGACCAGCGCGCCGCCCAGCACGAAGGGTCGCCAGACCACGGCGTAGACGCCCGTGACGATGATCTGGGCGGGCAGGAGCCACGCGACCACACGGCCGAAATGGGGGCCGCTGCCCGCCACGCGGTCGTGGAGTGCGAGCGCGAGAAGCATCGCGGGGAGGGCGACGGCGTTCTCCTTCGAGAGGAGCGCGAGGACCAGCAACAAGGTGGATGCAGCAGCCAGACCGTAGGCACGACCCAGCCTGGTTTCGCGGAATGCCAGCGCTGCGAACAGCAGGCTCGAGATGGCGAAGGCAGCGACGAGCACGTTGGCGAAGCCCGCGATCCAGACGTACACCTCGATCGAGACGGGGTGTACGGCGGCGATCGCGCCGCAGGCGAGGGCCGCTCCCCGGCGGCGACAGAGCACCCAGGCCAGACCGGTGAACAGGGCGACGGTCAGCGCCCCGATCGCGAAGCCGAGGCCCCGGAAGCCACGCGGTGTTCGGCCCAGGCTGCGGTCGACGGTATTCATCGCGATGACTTGCAGCGGCCGGTAGTAGGGCTGGCTCGCTCCCGGAACGGCCTCCTGGAGGCGGGAGTGCATGGGCCGCCAGAGGGCCGTCACCAGCGGGAGGTCCCCCATCAGGATTCCCTCGTTCACGATCTCGCCTTCGTCCGTCCAGACGAACTCGTAATCGAGGCTTGTGTAGAGGATCGCGACGAAGAGGAGGGACGGCAGCCCGAAAACAAGCGACTTCGTCACGGCCGGTCGGATGGGTGTCAGACCGGCTGCTCCGACACGTGGCTCGAGTTCACGGTCACCCTGTAGCCGCTGGGATCGACCATCGTAAAGGAGTCGTGGATGTCTCCGCGACTCATCTCGCTCGGCGCGAAGCCGAGTTTCTCGTAGCGGAGATGGGCCTCGTCGACGTCCTCGACCATGATGTCGAAGGGGCAGGGAGTGCCCTGACTCACGTCGGCCTCCGAGGGCAAGAGCACCAAGTGCGTTCCTCCCCGGAGTTCGAGGATCGCAAAGCCGTCGCCATTCTCGAGCGGGCGCATCCCGGCCGCCACCCAGTAATCGTTCGCCCTCGCGATGTCAGTCGTCGCCAGCACGATGTGGCCGACCCAGACGAGGGGCCGCGGCTCTCGCTCTGTCTTCGACATGGCCGGCTCCCGGGATTCTTGCGCGGCGAATCGCGCCGATGATAGCCCGCTACCGTGGTCGACGTTCGCGGGAAGCCATTCGTCTGCCACAGAGGGGTGCGTGCACGTCGCGGGCTTCAAGGACGCGGGAGAGACGCCGCACTTCGGCGAGATCGCCAAACGACTGAGGATCCGGGCCAAGTGCATAGGAAGAATAGGCCCTGGCGGCTATCCTTGAGGTCTCTCACCGGGGTATCCGTATGACCCGCCCCAGCGATATCACCACCAGCCACCTGATCCTGCATGTGGCAGACACCCAGGCCAGCATCGACTTCTGGTGCGGCGCGCTCGGCGCCACGCTCGAGAGCGATGAAGAGATCGAGGCGCCGGCACTCGACGCCATCTTCGAGCGCAAGGGCGTCCGGATCCGAGATACGTTCATGCGAATCGGGGGCGTGCGGCTTCACACCATCGAAACCCTGGACGTGCCGCGTCAGCGAGAGCCCAACCGGGGACCGGCGCATTCGCTCGGGCTGACGGGAATCTCGTTTCGCGTGCCAGACCTGGATGGCCAGCATGCTCGCGCCGTCGAGGCAGGCCGGGAGCCCACCAGCATCTATGAGTTCAATGATCTAGAAGCCCCCGTACGCTTGTTCTTCGTCGAGGATCCCGACGGCGTTCGGGTGGAGATGATCGAGGGCGAGCCCCAGCCGGCTTCCTAGCAACTCGCCGGGCAAGCGCTTGCACCGATTCAGGCGAGGACCGGCAGGCGGCCCCGCACCCGAGGCTCTGGAAGAGATCCGAGCCGATCCGAGAGATTCCCTACTCTCTCGCCTAGCGAGTCCGGGGCGTAATTTCCCTGTCCACCTCGACCCGGCAGGCCTCGATTGGGAACGCACATAATGACGAAATTCCGGGTTCGAGTCGCACTTTTGTGGATCTGCCTCGCCGCACTTCCCCAGGTTCCCGAAGCCCTGGCGGACGAGGAGGTTGATCTTTCAAAACACGAGCGCAGCGTTTACGCGCAGTCCGGTGAGGACGGCATCATTGAAAAGATCTTCGAGATCATAAAGCCAACACACAAGTACGCGGTCGAGTTCGGTGCTTCGGACGGAGTCACAGGTAACAACATGCGCCGGCTCGTCATCGAAGATGGCTGGCAGGGGCTTCAGATCGAGGGCGGTGAACGCCTTGCGAAGAAGCTCGCTGAGAACTACGCCGACTTTCCCCGCGTAAAGACGCTGCAAGCCTGGATCTACCCGGGAAACATCGAAATTCTCTTCGAGGAGAACGGTGTTCCGTTGGATCTCGACTTACTCGTAATCGACCTTGACAGCAACGACTACTACGTGTGGCGCGCGATCCAGTCGTATCGACCCAAGGTCGTCCAGATCGAGTACAACAGCGCCTTTGCACCGCCCGAGCTTGCGGTGGTGGACTTTCATCCAATGAACTACTGGGATGGCACGGATTATTTCGGCGCAAGCATCCAGTCCTACTACGAGTTGGGGAAAAAGAAGGGGTACGACTTGATCTACGGGAACCAGGCTGGATCCAACCTGTTTTTCGTAGACAGCAAGTACTACAACCGATTCAAGCTCAAGGACAACTCCCCTGAGCGCTTCTACCATCCGCCGAACTTCGGGTTGGAGAAGGAAGGTCGCGCGCCTAACGGGCGAGGCTTCCATCCATCTGACCGAAAACCCACGTTGCCGTGGAAGGAGTTCGAGATCCAAAAGGAGATCGTCGAGCGCTAGTTGCGCCCGTCCTCGACAGGGTCTCCTTGGCCCCACGCGCGAGCCTCTCGAGGAGATCCGAGCCAATCCGCGGGAACCAGGAGAGAAGAGCATGAAGCTGGCACACAAGTGTTTGCAGAGGACTCTGTTGGTCGCGCTTGTAGTCGGTCTAAGCGGGTGTACTTCTGTTCCGATCACTGGACGGAAGCAACTTCGACTGATGCCGGTCTCCACCATGATGTCGATGTCCTCACAGCAGTACTCCGATTTTCTCGAGAAAAACCCTCCCAGCAACGACGCAGAAGGGCAGGCGCAAGTCCGCCGTGTCGGGCGCCGGATTCAGGGCGCGGTCGAGGAACATATGACTTCCATTGGGCATCGGGAGGACATGACCGATTATGACTGGCAATTCAATCTCGTCGATGATGACCAGATCAATGCCTGGGCGTTGCCCGGAGGGCGGGTCGTAGTCTATTCCGGGTTGCTGGAGGTGGCGCAGAACGACACCGGTCTCGCCGTGGTCATGGGACATGAAATCGCGCATGCGCTGGCCGACCATGGGAACGAGCGGGTGAGCCAGATGATGCTCGCGCAAGCGGGTACGCTGGCGTTGGCCATTGGTTTGAGCAATAGCGATGCCGAAAATCCCCAGTTATGGATGCTGGCTTTCGGGATAGGGACGCAGTTGGGATTGATGCTCCCCTACAGCAGGCTGCACGAATCAGAGGCGGACTATCTGGGCTTGGTCTTCATGTCCATGGCTGGGTACGATCCGCGGGAATCGGTCGCCTTCTGGCAACGCATGTCCGAGGCAGGAGAAGCCAAACCACCGGAGATCATCAGCACGCATCCTTCGGATGCCACCCGGATCCGGAACCTGACCGAACGGTTACCGGAGACGATACCGCTCTACGAAAAGGCGCTGGCGGAACACGAGGCGGAGCGTGACGGCTGAACGAGAAGGCACCCCGGAGAGCAGTCGAACGCGTCGAAGAGAATCGACTCGGAAGAAAGATCCAGCAACGCGAAGTTCCGCATCGTCAGGCGGGGCCCCTGGCTAGGAGATCGCGGCTTGCCGAGTTCATCTACCCTTCATCTCCACCCGGGTCATACCGAGAACGCTGACGAACCAACCCGAGAGAATCGTCTGGAAGCCCAAGGCTGCGAGGGTCACGCCTGGGATGACCCAGCGCATGGATTGTGCGTAGTCGAGAGCACCGAATTCCTCGAGTCGCCACTGCCGCCCCGCGACGCCGATCAAGCCAATGCCCAGAAGCAGGGAGCCGAAACCGACGAGAAGCCCCCGTTCGAGATTCACGATCTCGAAGAAACGGCTCATGCGTGCGTCCTCGGGCACCAGCCCGGTGGCAATCGCGTAGGTCTTGGAGAAGATGGCGAATAGCAGCGACTGATAACCCATGAGAATCGCGAGGCTCGCAACGAGCAGGCTGTGAGGCCCGAACTCCACCCCGCCGATGCGCAAGCCCGGCAGTACCGCTGCGTAGCCCGCGAGGCCTGCCAATACCATCAGCACCCCCGGCACCAGGAAGAGCCAGCGCGGGCTAAAGAGCAGGAAGAAGCGCAGTGTTCGCCAGCCGTCCCGGAAGGTCCGGAGGTGGGGCCCATGAGCGCGACGGCCGTCTGGGTGGAGGGTTATGGGCACCTCCCCGATCCGCGCGGCGTGGAGAGTCGACTTGATGATCATCTCCGTTGCGAACTCCATCCCGGTACAGCGCTGGTCGAGACGCTGGTAGAGCTCTCGGGTGAAGGCGCGCATGCCGCAGTAGGTATCCGTGACCGGGGCGCCGAACATCAGCCGCACGAGCGCCGAGAGCAGCGGGTTACCGAACCAACGATGCAGGAAGGGCATGGCTCCCGGCAGCACCCGCCCGCCTCCGCGCGGGAGCCGACATCCCTGCACGAGGTCGTAGCCCTCGCGCATCTTGTCGACGTAGGCGGGGATCTCGAGGAAGTCGTAGCTGTCGTCGGCATCGCCCATCAACACGATCTCGCCCTGACTCGCGGCGATGCCGCCCATCAATGCACTGCCGTAGCCCCGTTCGGCCACGTGAACGACGCGCGCGCCGGCCCCCTCGGCGATCTCGACCGAATCGTCCTGGCTGCCGTTGTCCGCGACGATCACCTCGCCCCGAACACCGTGCTCGGCCATGGCCCGCTGCGCCTTCGAGATGCACGTGGCCAGGGTGTCTGCCTCATCGAGACAGGGCATCACCACCGACAGTTCGAGAGGTTCGCCTTGCATCGGCTCAGAGTACACGGTCTCCCCACGGTTCACAGGAAGAACAAGCCCCGAATTCACGACGTCCGCTGGTAGGCAGTCTCTCGACTCGGCGAGGATCTCGCGCGTTGGGCAAGTCGCGGCCGTCGCCCTCGTGACGCTCGTACGCGACTGGCCGAAACGCCCGATCTCGCCGACATTCTCGGTCGAGCCGGTCGTTCGGAAGAGTAGCCCGGCCAAGCCTCGAAGCGATCGGAGTTCGAATGCCTACCTTGAATCCCGCCCCCAGTCATCCGCTGGATCCCTTTACGCCTTCCGAGTTGACGCGCGCCGTCGAACTCCTGCGGGCAACCGGACAGGTGAGCGAGGCCGCGCGTTTCTCGGCGGCTCTCCCAGTCGAGCCCTCGAAGCAGGTCGTCCGCGCTTTCCGAAAGGGAGACGCTTTCGAGAGAGAGGTCCGGCTGGTGGGCTACGACCCCAAGAAGATCGGGAGCTTCGACGCCCATATCTCGCTCGATCGAGGCGAAGTCTTGGCCTTCGACAAGACCAAAGGCGGCCAGGCACCGCTCAACATGATGGACTTCGTGCGCGTCATGCAGATCGTGAAGGAGGACCCGGGTTGGCAGGCCGCGATGCGCAAGCGCGGCGTCGATGACTTTACCCACGTGCAGATCGACCCCTGGCCCGGCGGGGGGTTCCCTCCTGAAGAGATTCCCGAAGGCACACGCATGATGCGGGCGATCTCGTTCGCGCGAGATTCCAAGACCGACAATGGTTACGCCCACCCGATCGAAGGCTTGATGGCCTATGTCGACCTCGACAAGGAGTGCGTGGCGCGCCTCGACGACTATGGTGTCGTGGCCCTTCCGCGAGAATCCGGCAACTACGACGCGGCGAGTGTCGGCGCCCTGCGAGAAGATCTGCAGCCCATCGCCATCACCCAACCGGAGGGGCCCAGCTTCGAAGTCGAGGGCCACGCGATCCGCTGGCAGAAGTGGAACTTCCGAATTTCGTTGCACCCCATCCACGGCCTGGTGCTACACGACGTAGGTTACGAAGACGCCGGGCGCGTTCGCAAGATCCTGCACCGGGCTGCGCTTTCCGACATGGTGGTTCCGTACAGCGAAACCTCGCCGATGCACAGCTGGAAGCACGTCTTCGACGCCAGTGAGACCTGCATGGGGCAATTCGCCAACTCGCTCAAGCTGGGTTGCGATTGCCTCGGAGAGATCCGCTATTTCGATGCCACCTTGCTCGGGTTCAACGGCGCGCCGGTGACCGTCGAAAACGCCATCTGCATGCACGAGGAGGACTACGGCATCCTGTGGAAGCACACCGATCTTCACGGCCAGGAGGTGGAAGTTCGTCGGTCGAGGCGCCTGGTCGTCAGCGCAATCCACACGGTGGGCAATTACGAGTACGGCTTCTTCTGGTATCTCTACCTGGACGGAACGATCCAGATGGAAGTCAAGCTCACCGGGATCGTCGGGGTGTCGGCAACGGAGACCGGCCAGACGAGCGAGACTTCGGCCATGATCGCGCCGCATCTCAGCTCCCCGAACCACCAGCACCTGTTCTGCTTCCGGTTGGACTTTGCCGTCGACGGGGACGAGAACAGTCTCTACGAGGTCAATGCCGTGGCAGATCCCATCGGCCCGGAGAACCCGAACGGCACTATCTTTCGATCCGTGTCGACGCCCCTAACGACTGAAAATGAGGCGATTCGAGACGTGAACGCGGCCAGCAGCCGACATTGGAAAGTCGTGAATCCAGGATCACTGAACGGAATGGGACAACCGGTGGCCTACAAGCTGCTGCCTCAGGCAACACCGACCCTCTTGGCCCACGAAAAATCGATTCACGCCCGCCGCGCTGGATTTGCAAAGCACAACCTCTGGGCAACCGCGTACGAACCCAGCGAGATGTCCGCTGCCGGCGAGTTCACCAACTTGAATCCCGGCCCGGATGGTCTTCCGGTGTATACCGAGAATGATCGCCCGCTGGAAAATACCGACCTCGTGGTCTGGCATACCTTCGGGTTGACTCACGTTCCCCGGCCCGAGGACTGGCCCGTCATGCCGGTCGAGTACTGCGGCTTTTCGCTCTTGCCCGTGGGATTCTTCGACCGGAACCCGGCCCTCGACGTCCCTCCGTCCAAGACCTGCTCGACGTGAGCGGCACGCCAGACGGCCAGCGCCGCACGCCGGTCGCACCTCCGGCCGAAGTTCACTCCCGGCAGTGCAGCTTCTCGACCATGGCGACCGGAATCACCTCGCCGCCTCGCGTCTCGATCCGCTGGATGCGACCTTCGTCCAGGGCGTGGGCGCGAGCCCAGCGGGCGACCTCAAACTCGAGGGCACAGCGCTCGGCCAAGCTCTGGACGTTGACCTGCGCCAGCCCCCAGCCCTTGGGAGAATTTCCGCTGTAGAGGTTGAGGGTGGGCACGCCGCTGCGCTGCTGGGCGAGCATCGCGCGGATGTGGATCTCGTAGGAGGGCACAGGGCCTCCCTCCCGAGCGGTGACGATGAACGCCTCGCTGCTGGGTTCGATCGCCTCGACGATTCCCGTGACGGCGGCTTGCGTGGGCTGCTTGTCGAATCTCGCGATTTCGACGCCTTGCTCCAGAAGACAGAAGCCAACCACGCCCCACACCACGATCTGTCGGCTGCGCGGCCGGGGCACACGGTCGATCCACCAGGCGAGCGCCAGGCCGGCTGGCAAGAGCAGCAACAGCCCGATGCGCGACACCGCGCGGATCGCCGACATCCCCGGGATCACGTAGTAGGGCACGCGATGGAGGTAGATGCCCGCCGGAAACATCGTTAGCAGCAGCACGAGCGTCGCGGCCGTGAAGAGGCCGATTCGGACGGCGGGACGCGCGCGCTGGCGCCAACTCACCCAGGCGAGGATGCCGCTGGTGACGAGGCCCATGCCGAGGGCATGCTCGTCCGGCTGCGGCAGCGAACGAAAAGGAGGGAGTTCGCCCATCCAGCCGTAGAGCCAGCTCCAGGGTGTCACGAAGAAGTAGGAGGCGAGTCGCGGCAGCATCGGTTTCATCACGCCCGGCGCGCGCGTCCCGATTTCGGCTGCCACGCTCCAGTACGCCCAGGCGAGCGGCGCAAGGGCGAGCGACGCCACCAAAGCGGTCCCGCACAGAAAGACCGCGTGCTCGCGCAGCCGCAACACGACACCGGCCCGGGTGCTGCGAAGCGCGAGCGCCCAGGCGAGTCCGACGGCACAGGCCAACACCAGGAAGTACCCCATGTAGAAGCCGCCGTAGAACTGCAGGACGGTGCACGCGAAGAAGGCCATGATCGAAACGCGCCGCGTTCGACGCGAAGTTCGCGGCCCGGAGCCTCGCCCGAACAGAACTGCGAGCGACCAGAATGCTCCTGCCAGGTAGAAAACCGGCAGAAGCTGTTGGTGACCGATCTGCGCCAGCCTCGGCGCGCCGAAGGCGAACAGGAAGGCACCGGCCGCAGCAGCACCTGACGAGAAGGCGAAAGCACGGCGCAGCATGCCGTAGGTCACGAAGAACCCGATTGCCGGCACGGTGATCATCCACAGCTGCATGCTCAAGAGCGGCCCGCTGCCAAGCGCTCGAAACAGCCAATAAGGCGGGCCGAATCCGACCATCGCGTCGGAGTACGCCAGGGTGCCACTCGCCGGGTAACCCATCGCGGGGCTCCAGAACCCGGCCTGCCCCGGCCCGCCCGTCAGCCACAACCACGAGTGCTCGAGCAGGTACGCGTTGAGAAGGCTGTCGCCGGGGTCCGTCAACATGTCACGAAAGCCCGAGCCGAGCATCGGGGCCGCCACGATCAGTGTCCCGAACGCGCAGAGCGCCAGGGGTAGCCAACTGGCGAGGAACCGCACCGGCACGCGAGCAGCATCGGATGCAGGCGACGGCACGAGCCTCCCGACGTTCGTCACGGGCCGATGCTAGACGCCCTCGCAGGGAACGTCGAAGGGGTCGCGCGGGTGCCCGAGCACGACCCGGCTCGCGCCGAACGCGTTCGGGGTCAGGGCGCCCCCCCGGCACTCGTGCAATCCGGTGTGAAGAAAGCGGGTTCTGGCGGCAAGTGCCGCCAGGCGCCGGCCGCGTCCTCTTCCCGCCAGCCACGGCCGCGGTGTGTCTGCTCGGCACTCGCGATCCCGAGCCGCATGCGCGCCTCGTCGATCTGCACGCCCAGGAGTTCGTCCCACGGCGCCGACGCCGGGATGCATGCCGCGCGCCCGCGTCGGTAGGCGCGCACTATGTCGAGCGCAAACGCGACGTAGTAGCGCAGGGGCACGGCGAGGAGACCGAGAGCGAGACTCACGCGAAGGACCGTCTTTGGCACGATCGCCTGCGTGAACGCGAGCAGCAGCAGTTCGCCCGGATGATCCCGGCCGTAGCTGGTGAGCACGTGCAGCAAGTCGTGGCTCGCGACCCTGCGCGCGTGAAACCAGCGACGCACATCATCGGGGGTGCGCTCGCGCGCGTCGGGCTGCGCCTGTTGCGCCTCGATCAGATCCGAGACGCGAATGCCATCGCGCTGCGCGAGCGTGAGGTAGGCGCGGCCCAGCGAGCCGCCGGGCAGCTTGGCGAGTGCCTCGAAGTCGTCGAGGCGAGCCTCGAGACACGGGCGCTCGCGCAGCAGGGCAGTAGCACCCGGCTCGACGAGGAACGCCTGAAAGTCGCGCTCGCCATCGTCGCCCTCGAGAGCCGCCGCGTAGTCGAGCGCAGCCTGGTCGTCGTAGCCTTCGTGGATGCGCAGCATGGCGCGTGCCGCCCGGCTCCACTGAAGTGCACGGTGCGGCAGCGGGCTCGGGTCGAAGCCTTCACCAACGCACTCGATGAACGGCAGCTGGTGGGTTGCGGCATTCGGCATGGGTTTTCCCCTCATGACAGGTTCCGCGTGAATGGAAGATCGTCGCGGTGCATGAGGTAGATTGTCGGTCGAGCGTCGAGCCGCTGCGACTCGCATTCGCCGGACCTGGAGGGAGCAGCCGATGTCACGCGAAATGCCCGAATCGGCGCGGAAAACACCGCGTCAGGCGCGCGCACGAGCGACCGTGGACGCAATCTTGATGGCGGCTGCTCACATCCTGAAGGAGGAGGGAGTCGAGAATATCACCACCAATCGCATCGCCGAGGTTGCCGGCGTGAGCATCGGCTCGCTGTACCAGTATTTTCCGAACAAGGGAGCCGTGGTGGCAGCGCTTCGCGAGCGCCACGACGACTACTACGACGAGGAGGTGCACGATCGTATCGAGCGCGTCGCTGGCCGCAGCCTGCGCCCGGCCGTTTCGGAAATGCTCCACCGCATGGTCGATATCCACCTGCAGGACGCTCCGCTCTACGGAGCGCTGCGAGACCAACTGCACCTGCTCGATCCCGAGCGGGAGACCGAGTTCAAGCGCATGGTGATGGAACATTTCGAGGAGAATGCCGCCGAACTTCGCCCGATGCCGGACCCCGAGTTGACGGCCTTCATCGTGATGCGAGCACTCGAATTCATGATCCACGGCGTCGCGCTCCACGAGCCCGACCGGCTGAAAAACCCGCACTACGCCGATGAGCTGACCGAACTCCTAGTGCGCTTCATCGGGGCGAACGACGGCTGAAGGAGCGGCTCGCCCGCCTGCCCGCGCCTCTCGGGCAGATCCGGCAGATTTCCTGCTTTCTCGCCTAGCAAATTCTGGGCATATCCTTGCAATCCACGGGTGCGATACTCTCTAAGGGCGGTGCCGTGCCCCTCGAGGCGGGCCCCGCTTCCCCGCACCCGACGAACCGATACCACCATGGACGAGTAGGGCTGTGAACAACCCGGACCAAAACGCGCACAACCAGACGCCGAGCAAGGACGGCCGACCCGGGCCGGGGCGCGGGCGTTGGCTGAGCGAGCCCCTCAGGGGTCTCTTCGACGAGCGGACGCAGCGCCGCCTCCTCGACACCGTGTCGCTGCTCGCGGCGGTCCTCCTGACGGGCGAAGGCCTCTACATCTGGTACGCCGACAAACCCATCGGCTCCGTGTTGCAGATCGCCCTCTTGCTGGGTCTCGTAGGTTTCCTATCGGTCCCCTGGGTCATTCGGGCAACCAACTCCGCAGCCTCTGGCGCTCTGATCGTATTGGTCGCGCTCGCAGGCCTCATCGTGGTGCCCGCCTACTACCAAGGCGGCACGTCGGCGCTCTTCACCATGTGGTTCCTGCTCGTCCCCCTGCTCGGCGGGATCCTCCTGGGGCAGCGGATCGCGCTGACGATGGGCTTCTTCGGTGTGGCGGTAATGACGGGCCTGTTCACGCTCGAAAGCCTGGGCAAGCTTCCCGACTCGTCCGGTGCGATGGATCCCCTGCCTGCCTGGCTCAATCTCGTCGCTGCCATCGGCTTCTCGGCAGGGATCGGCGCGATCTCTGCCAAGACGCTCGTCACCTTCGCGGACCGCCTCCAGGCTGCCACGCTGGCCGATGCCGCGAAGACGCGCGCCCTCGAAGGGGTCGCACGCGTGGGAAGCGATGGCCGCTTTCAGACGGTGAACATCGCCTTCGCCGCCATGCACAGGAGCGATGCGGAAGACCTCGTAGGGTCGGCTGCCAACGATTGGATCGTCGAAGAAGACCGGGAACAAGTCATGCGGGCTGTCGTCGATCTGCACGAGAGCGGAAGGCAGGATATCACCGTGCGCGGACAGAGGGGCGACGGCTCTTCGTTCTTCGCAAACCTCTTTCTGATTGCTATTCCAAACGAAGAGCCCGGAGAACACTATCGCTTTGCCCGAGACGTGACCCGACAGCGCGAGCTGACCGCACAGCTCACGCAGTCGATGAAGATGGACGCGATCGGGCGCCTGGCCGGCGGCGTCGCCCACGACTTCAACAATCTCCTGATGACGATCCTCGCGGCGAGCGACCGCTTGAAGGATCCGGTCGCGGAGCTTCCGGACCCGGACCGCGGACGAGAATACCTGGGCTGGATCAACACGGCGGCGCAACGCGGAGCGTCTCTCACCCGACAACTCCTGGATTTCAGCCATATGCAGTCCTCGGAGACGGGACTCATCGATGTAAACCAGAGCCTGCGCCGATTGATCCGGATGCTCGACTCGGTGCTGAGCACCTCGATAAAGGTAGAGAGCGAGTTGCATTCCGAGCCGCTGATGACGGTGGGGGATCTCGGTCGCTTCGAGAGCGGCCTCATGAACCTGGCCCTGAACGCACGCGACGCCATGCCCAACGACGGGATCCTGCAATTCCGGACCAGCGAGTGCCGTCTCGATCCGTCCGACCCACGCTTTGCTGCCTTCAACCTCGAAGGTGACCGTTTCGTCTGCGTGGAGGTGACCGACGACGGTGAGGGGATTGCTTCGGAGATCCTCGACGACATCTTCGATCCCTTCTTCACCACGAAGCCGGTGGGCAAGGGAACGGGCCTGGGGCTCTCTCTCTTCTACACCTACACCCGCGAGGTGGGCGGCGCCCTCGAAATCGAAAGCGAACCCGGGCACGGGACGCGGGTCACGATCTTCCTGCGCTCCAGCAGCGAGCTGCCCCTTGCCGTCGAAGCCCCTGTCGAATCCGGAGTCACCGGCAACGAAACGGTGCTGCTCGCCGAGGACGAAGCGATCGTGGCCAAACTGCTGAGCGCGCTGCTCCGGGAGGCGGGTTTCCAGGTGATATCCTGCGCGGACGGACGCGAAGCGGTCGAAACCTTCCAGAAATACCGCGAAGAGATCGACGTCGTGCTGCTCGATTACCTCATGCCAGAACTCGATGGGATCGAGGTCTTCGACTCGATCCACCGGGCAGCGCCGAGCCTGCCCGTGATCCTGATGAGTGGGAACATCGTCGGCGCCGAGATTCGAGACCTCGAGGCGCGAGGAATCCGTGAGGTCTTGCGCAAGCCCTGTTCGGGGATCGATGTCTTGCACTCGGTGCGAAGTGTCATCGACGACAGCAAGTAAGGGATTCTCTGGCCGTCCGCATCTGGTAGAATCACGCGCCGTGACCCCCCCCCTCGTTCGCATTCGGCGCGGCCCTTACGACGACGGCAGCCCGTCGAGTCTGGATGCGCTCTTCGAGCGTTTCCAGCGCGTGCTCGAGGAGAAACACCGACCACCGACGCGGGCTTCGTAGGGTCCGCAAACGTGAACCGCGCACCCCAGACCGGTCTGCTGCTGTTGAATCTCGGAACTCCGTCGAGTCCCGAAGTACCCGATGTCCGGCGCTACCTTCTCCAGCTTCTCATGGACGAACGCGTGCTCGAGATGCCCGCGTGGCGGCGCTTCTTGCTGGTTCGGCTGTTGATCGTTCCGCGCCGGTCGCGCCGGTCCGCCGCGAGTTACCGCAAGATCTGGACCGAGCGCGGCTCACCGTTACTCGTGCACGGCCAGGATCTGCGCGACTCGGTGGCAGGCCAACTCGGTGACGGCGTCGCAGTCGATCTCGCGATGCGCTTCGGCGAGCCTTCGATCCGGTCGGCACTCGACCGATTCGAGGCCCAAGAAATAGACCGGCTCGTCCTCTTCCCGCTCTATGCCCAGTCGAGTTCGGCATCGACGGGGTCCTCGGTGGAAGCGGTCCGGACGGAACTCGCGCGTCGCGGTTCGCGTGTCGAACTCGACATCGTTCCGGCATTCTACGAACATCCGGCCTACCTCGAAGCCAAGCGGCAACTCGCCATGCCCGTGCTCGAAGAACTCGACCCCGACTTGGTCCTCTTCAGCTTTCACGGCGTGCCCGAGCAACCGCTCCGAGCGTCGAGCGCCGCCTGTCTCGAGGAGGACGGCTGCTGTTCAGCAGACGCTGCCCGGCGCGGCTGCTACCGAGCGCAGTGCCTCACCAGCGCGAGGGCGCTGGCCGAGCAATTGGGCCTCTCCCGGGACCGGATTGCCGTGAGCTTTCAGTCGCGTCTGGGGCGCACGCCCTGGATCGGGCCGTTTACCGACGAGGTGTTGGCCGAAGAGGCCCGCCGCGCACGTCGGCGCGTCGTGGACAACAGCGCGTTCGTCGCGGATTGTCTCGATACCCACGAGGAGATTACCATCCGCGGCCGTGAGATCTGGTTGCGAAACGGCGGCGAGGCCTTCGAAGTCGTTTCCGCTCCCAACGCCAGCGCAGCGTGGACGAAGGCCTTGGTCGAGATCGCGGGCAAGCCCCTGCTCGGCGCGGACGCGCGGCCGTGACGGCCGCCCATCGAGACGATCTCGACCCGCGCTCGTTGGATGTGGCAATCATCGGCGGGGGCATCTCGGGCCTCGCGGCCGCGTTTCACCTGCGCTCACGCCAGGAGCCCAACGGATCGCTGTCGCTGCGCGTGTTCGAAGCCCGCGACCGTTTGGGCGGCACGATCCAGACCGAGCGAATCGGGGCCGAAATTCCAGGCGACTGCCTGTGTGAGGCCGGCGCCGATTCGATGATCACCAGCAAGCCTGCGGCGATCGAACTCTGCCGTGAACTCGGACTGGGTGATGCGCTGGTCGAGCCCAAGTCCGACGAGGGTTTCTCGGTGGTCCACGAGCAGCACTTGCATCCGTTGCCGCGGGGACTCCGCCTGATCGCACCCACCGAGCGCTGGCCCTTGCTGCGGTCGAGCCTGTTTACCTGGCCGGGCAAGCTGCGGATGCTTCGCGAGCCACGCGCCGAGAAGAAGGAGCGACCCACCGAGGACGAGAGCGTCGAGAGCTTCGTCGTGCGGCGCTTCGGCCGAGAGGCCTTCGAGCGCGTGGCGGAGCCGGTGCTGGGCGGATTGTTCGTCGCCGACGCGACGCAGCTGAGCGCAGCCCGAACGCTCGGTCCGTTCGTGGAACTCGAACGCCGCTCCGGCAGTGTCCTGCGCGGCCTCCGAAAAGGTGCCCAGGCTTCGAACTCGCCCGCACAACTGACCCTCGAAGCTGGCCTCGGCTCGCTCGTGGAAAAACTGTCCGAGCAACTCCCGTCGAGCTGGATCGAACTCGGCTGTGGCGTGGAGAAGCTCCGTGCACTGCCTCGAGGAGGCTGGCGGATCGAGACGGCTCGGGGGACGTGGTTCGCGCGCAGCGTGCTGCTCGCCTGTCCGTCGCCGCGCGGCAGCGCACTACTGAGTGGCACCGCACCCGCCCTGGCGAGCGCGCTTCTGGAATTACGCTTCGCCTCCTGTGTCACCGTCAAC
>Ga0310342_100001065_pt1 | contig 16683 bp, 13 predicted proteins | sample S15DNA20500_MG_FD_206155 | JGI IMG/M metagenome (GOLD analysis project Ga0310342, IMG submission 206155) | Marine microbial communities from station ALOHA, North Pacific Subtropical Gyre - S1503-DNA-20-500_MG | ecosystem: Environmental > Aquatic > Marine > Oceanic | place: Pacific Ocean: North... | reverse complement strand
ATCGTCGCTGCGACCGCCCTGGATGACGTCGGTCCACGTGGGTGGAGGATCGGAGAGGGTAAGGCGTGAGATGAGCGTCGGTTCGACGTAGGCGGCGTGTCGTGCGGGGACCGTGAGGCCCCCATGGGCGTGGAGGTGAATGGGTGAACCTGGCAGTTCGGCCGCTAGCCACCGTGCTGACGCGAGGATGTCCTCGGCGCGCATGCCCACGTATGAGCGTCCGAGCAGGTACGCCATGTACACGTCCACGCCGTCCTGACCCTGCCCGCGGTGATAGGTCTGGCCGGACTGGCGCGTCTCGCCGCTCCCGCGCACATCGACGGCGCATACGGCGTGGCCTTTGCCCAGGAGCTGGGCGGCGATCCCATCTGGGCCGAAGGCTGCGTGCTTGCCTCGTGCATCGACGACGAGGGTGACGTGGCCGGGCTCGCCGTTCTCCGGGCGGGCGAGGATCGCTGGGATGTGCAGCCCCCGCGTGTCCGAGAGATGGATGGCCTCGACCCGTTCGCCCGTCGTCTTCCGGCTGACGACCTGCAGGGCGGGGATCCCTGCGAGATCTCGGATGTTCGCGACCTGTCGCACGGTGTCCGGGTTCAGGGGCGGCCGACTCTCCTCGAGCTTGGCGAGCCGCTCACGTGCGAGGTCGTAGACGCTGCGTGCCCCGGGTTCGCGCATCACCTGTCCATGGCGCGTACAGAGGATCTCCTGCTGCGTGAGGATCTTGAGGTCGGCTGGCTCGGTGATGTGCTCGTCGCGTCCGGCGAGCCATCGCAACATCCAGCGCACCGCGGCTTCGCGGAGTGGCCTCGCGTAGCCGTGCTTTGCGTCGTGTTCGACGAGCTCGATGCGCTCGGGATGGCCGAGCCGGGAGTAGAGGCGCTTCGCCGTGCGAAACGACGCCCAGGTCCCGCGGATGTCGAAGAAGTCCCTGGTCGCGGCGCAGATCAGCGTCGGTGTCGGCGCCCGCATCGTCAGGTAGTCGGCGTGGTCCATGTGCCACGCGAGCTGCCCAAAGATGTTCTGCTCCGCGTCCTGCGGACCGAGGTCGAGGATCCGCTCGTACAGGTCGGTGATGTAGCAGCTCGGCGACGCGGCCTTGATGCGGTCATCGAGGGCGACGAGGTAGGCGGTCTGGGTGCCGCCGCCGCTGTTCCCCATGCAGCCGAGGCGTTCACCGTCGATGTCTGGGCGCTGTACCAGATAGTCGAGGCAGCGCATGGCATCCCAGATCTCGTGAGTAGCCGTGTTGGTGCCGAGGAGGATGCACCCGACGCCTGCGTGGGTGTGGGCATGGGTACCCCACATACGCACGCCGCCCTTGTCGTTGAGCAGCTGTACGCGCTCGCCCTGATCGACAGGGTCGAAGATGAACGCGGCGATGCCGTTGATGGCGAGGAGCGCGCATGCCCGTTGGTAGAGCTCGGATCCCTTGCCCTCACGAGAGTGTCCGCAGGGGACCAGTACGGCAGGCCACGGCCCCCGGTGTCGGTCCTCGCGCGGCAGGAACAGGGCTCCGGTTACGAGGAAGCCGGGGCGGCTTTCGAGGGTGATCTTGTCGACCCCGTAGAGGGGCTTGTCCACGTGCCCGACAACGCTCGCGTTGAGCGGTGTCCGCGTCGGGAACCCACCAAGGGCGTCGACGAATTGCTCGCGGAGTTGCGTCTGCCACGTCCGGATCTGGTCGACCGTTCTTCGTTCCCGGTGCGCTCTTTGCCATCGCGTTTGCTCACGGGCCGCTGCGGCCCTCAGCAGGCGGTGGGTCATGTCCTTGCGGGCGCCGCCGTCGATCTTGTCCGGGAGAACGGACTGTCCCTGCGCATGCCCGCGCGGGCACGGGAGGGCTGCAATGGTCACCGCGAGCAATACGGGGAGTAAGGAACGTGGAGATATCATCCAGAGCACGCCAGGAGATCGGGGCATCGCGATATTGTCGCCCCCTCCCTATTCGGGTGGGGGTGGGGTTAAGGACCCTAGTGTAGGCGCGGAACGCCGTCGTCGTCGGATCGCCCCCTGATACGATCCTCGCGGCCGAGATGACATCCGCCGTGGGGGCGTCTGCCGTCCGCCCGGGGAGAGGGAGCTGAGGACCCGATGATCGAACGCGACATCTTTGTCCGCCGACTCGATGGGTTGCTCGAGGTCGAGGGCGTCTCGGACTGGGGGCCCAATGGGCTTCAGGTTCAGGGCGTCGCTGAGATCGAGCGCGTGGTCACCGGGGTGACGGCCTCCCTCGAGCTCATCGAGGCGGCCCGGGACCGTGGCGCGCAGGCGCTGGTTGTCCACCATGGCATCTTCTGGGGACATCAGAGCCCGGTCCTCGTCGGCTCGTTGCTCAAGCGCGTGCGGGCGCTGCTCGATGCGGGGATCACGCTCTGCGGTTACCACCTGCCGCTTGATCGCCACCCTGACGTCGGCAACAACGCACCGGCGCTACGCGAACTCGGCTGCACGGACCTGGAGCCGTTTGCTCATGCCAAGGGCGTGTCCGTCGGCTGGAAGGGGCGCTTCGAGACGCCGATCACGCCCGATGATCTCCTGTCTCGCATCAGGGACGTCTATGGCGTGAAAGCTCCGACCGCCTTCCTTGACGGGCCCGCCGAAATCCGGACGCTCGGGCTCGTCTCCGGCGCCGCCCAGGGCGAGCTCAGCACCGCGGTCGGAGAAGGCCTCGACGCGTTCATGACAGGGGAGGTCTCGGAATACAACTTCCACCTCGCGAAGGAGGAGGGCATCCACCATGTCTCCATCGGTCATCACGCGTCCGAGCGCATTGGGCCCAGGTGTCTGGCGCGGTGGATTGGCGAGAACCTGGGGGTCGAGGCGGAGTTCATCGACGTGCCCAACCCGATCTGACGCTCTTCGGCGGGGAACACGGATCGAGTCGGCTTACAGGGGGGTACCATTCCGACATGGACCCGGCAGGTAGGACAGCGCTCGTCACGGGAGGTGGCACCGGCATCGGTCGGGCCGTCGCCCTCGAGCTTGCTCGCTCAGGCGCGCGGGTGGGCTTGCTGGGGCGGAGGCCTGAGCCCATCCAGCGGGTGGCAACCGAGATCGCGTCCCAGGATGGGGAGGCGTTGCCGGTTCCATGCGACATCACGGACGACCGGCAGGTCACCTCGGCGGTCGCGATGGTGCGCGCGGCGCTGGGACCCATCGAGATCCTCGTCAACAACGCTGGTCGCGCTCACTCGGCGCCGATCGGCAAGGTCGATGACGTGACGTTCGATGAGTTGATCGCCCTCAATGTCCGCGCCGTATGGGTCATGGTCCGCGCCGTCGTGGGCGATATGCGCGACTCTGGATGGGGTCGCATCGTCAACGTAGCGAGCGTCGCGGCGCATCGGGGTTGGCGCTACACGGCGCCGTACACCGCCAGCAAGCACGCGGTCGGTGCGCTCACCCGTTCGTTGGCTGCCGAGCTCAAGGGCGACGGGATCACCGTCAACGCGGTCTGCCCGGGTTACGTCGACACGCCGATCGTCGACCGCGCGGCGCAGGTGATCGCTGATCGCACGGATCGGACCGAAGCGGAGGCTCGGGAGTCTCTCGCCTCGTTGAATCCCCTGGGGAGGTTCGTGACACCGGAAGAGGTCGCGGGCGCTGTCCTGGGGCTGTTGCGTCCAGAAGCGAGCGCCATGGCGGGGCACTCACTGATCATCGACGGCGGAAGTCAGCCTGTCTGAGAGGAGCTTGATGGGAATCACGGTCGCGGTGATGCAGACAGATCCGAAGCTCGGCGACGTCGAGGGGAACCTCGAAGACATCGTCGATGCGGTGCAGAGGATCAGCTGCGATCTCATGGTCTTGCCCGAGTGTGCGCTTCAGGGTTACGGATACGACCAGCCCCGCGAAGCTGGTGCCATCGCGCAGCCGGTTCCCGGGCCTGCCACGGAGGCCGTCGCTGATGTCTGCCGACGCATGAAGCGCCACGCCGTCTTCGGCATGATCGAGTCGGATGGCGATCGCTACTACAACACCGCGGTTCTCATCGGACCGGATGGGATCGTCGGCAAGTATCGCAAGATGCACCTCCCCTTCCTCGGAGTCGATCGGTTCACCTGGCCCGGTGATCTTGGCTTCCCGGTGTTCGAGACACCGTTGGGTCGTATCGGGCTCCTCATCTGTTTCGACCTGAGCTTCCCCGAGGCCGCGCGGGCGCTGAAGCTCGGCGGCGCGCAGATCATCTGCGTTCCGACGAACTGGCCAGAGGCGGCGGAGGTGTCGTGCGTTCATGCCCCCATGGTGCGTGCGCAGGAGAACCACGTCTGGCTCGTGACGGCGAATCGCGTGGGAACCGAAGCGGGGACGACGTTCCGGGGGGAGAGTCGGATCTGCGACCCGGATGGCCGCATCCTCGAGGAGAGCGGGTGGGGCATGGGCTCCATCAGCGCCGAGTTCGAACCCCTGGACGCCGATCGCAATCGCATCGTCATCCGTCCCGGCGAGTACGAAATCGATCGCATCATGAGCCGGCGTCCGGATCACTACGGTGCTCTTAGCGAGGGGACGTCGCGGGGGACGCTGGAGCAGGACCCGGCTCCGGCTCCGTAGATCCCGCACCGCCGGCCCTTGTCGTTCATGTCATAGTCCGTTCTTGGGGAAGAGGGAAAGGCCGGCAGAGGCCTGCTCGGTGTTCATGAAGAGACTCATTTGCCTGCTCTTGCTCGTCGCCCTGTCGCCGGCACAAGGGGACCCGGCCGCTGGTGTCCCCGCGCAAGTCCGCGCGCTCTTTGCCCAGAAGTGCAGTCAGTGCCACGGCGGGGATCTCGTACGTCCGAAGGGGCGCTTCGGGTACGCGGAGGATCTCGCCCGGATCGCGAAGAGATACGTGAAGGCAGGGGCCGCGGATGAGTCCGAGCTCTGGTGGTACCTGACCGGGGAGCAGGAGCAGATGCCGCCAAAGAACGCCAAGAATGGTCCGCTGTCGCTCAGCGACCTCGCCCTGGTGAGATGGTGGATCCGCGATGGGGCCAAGGCTCCCCTGGCAGACGCGAGCTCGGCGACTCCCGAGGTGGAGGGCTCACCGTCCTTGGTCGCGAAGAGCCACGTCCTGTTCGTTCACTTTCCGATCGCCCTGGTCTTCGCTGCTTTGCTGGCAGAGGTCTTGTTCATGTGGCGCGGGGGCCTGGGGGTCTGTAATACGGGGCGGTTTTGTATCACCTTCGCTGCCCTGAGTGCGTGCGTCACGGCCTTCACGGGGTGGTCCGCAGCCGAGTCCTGGTCACCAGGCCGTGTCGAGACCCACCGATGGCTGGCGGTCGCCGCGCTCTGTACGTCTACCCTGGCGGCGCTGGTGTGCCCCCTGGCGGCGCGGCGCGGGGGCTGGCCTCGGCGTTCTTACCGCCTCTTGCTCGTGGTGGCGGCTGCCCTGGTGATGCTCGCCGGGCATCAGGGCGGTCTCCTGGTCCACGGACGGGGGTATTTCGACCTCTGAGCAGCGAATCTCGCCTCGGGGTTCAGGTGAGGGCGGACGCCGCGTAGGATCCCCGTCCCGTTCGATGACAAGGGTGGCCGCAAGGCCCCTTCGCTCACGCCGCCCCAGGAGATCTTCATGACGCTGTTCCGCCGGCCGCTCGTTGCCTTGTTCGCGCTCGCCGTTCTTTGTGGATTCGCCTCTCCCGCGCTTGCACAGAAGCACAAGGAACTCGGGCGTATGTGGACGTTCGAGAACGTCCCCCTCGACTTCATGAAGGAGGCCTACGGCTTCGAGCCATCTCAGCAGTGGTTGGATCACGCACGCATGTCGTCGCTCAGGTACGGGAACGGCTGCTCTGCGTCATTCGTTTCGCCTCGTGGTCTCATCATGACCAACAACCACTGCACGCGTGACAACGTCGTCTCCGTCTCTCCCGAGGACAAGGATTGGCTCAACAACGGCTTCTTCGCCAACAGCCTGGCCGAAGAGGTGCCGGTGCCCGGTCTCGTCGTGCGGCAGCTGGTCAAGATGACCAACGTCACCGAGCGCGTACAGAAGGGTGAGAGCGCCAAGGACATCGAGGCGGCGGCAAAAGAGAAGGACGAGAACCTGGAGGCGCAGGTGGTCTCCCTGTACCAGGGCGGCATGTACCAGCTCTATCAGTACAAGGTCTTCAAGGACATTCGCCTGGTTGCGTTCCCGCATCTGCAGGCGGCGAAGTTCGGTGGCGATCCGGACAACTTCACGTTCCCGCGCTACAGCCTCGACTATGCGTTCATGCGCGCGTACGAGGACGGCAAGCCAGCGGACACGTCCAAGCACCACTTTGGCTGGAGAACGGAAGGGCCGAACGACGGCGAGGCCGTGTTCGTGACCGGCAATCCTGGTTCGACGGGCCGCCTTAACACCGTGGCGCAGATGGAGTTCCTGCGTGATGCGGAGTATCCGCTCATTCTCGCCAACAGCATCAAGCGGCCCCTCGGCCAGCTCTATTCGCGCGAAAAGGGTCACAAGGACAAGGGGGAGCCGGTTCCCCCCAAGCTCACCGAGGAGATCCTCGGGCTCGAGAATGCACGCAAGGCTTACACCGGTTTCCTCGACGGGCTCAAGAACGAGGCCGTCATGGATGTCAAGCGGAAGGCGGAGAAGGCCATCCGCGAGAAGGTCGACGCCGACGCCGCTCTTAAGGAAAAGTACGGAGACGCGTGGACCCGCCTCGAGGAGATCTGCGCGGAAAAGACGTTGCTGGTCGCGGATCGCCCGAGCGGCTGGCGAAACAAGTTCGGCAGCCTCCAGAGCGAGGAGAAGAAGGTCGCCAAGAGCGTCGGCGAGGCGTTCTTCGCCGTGTACGGCACCGAGATCCCGCCGGACGCCACGTTTACCCTGCGCCTGTCCGACGGCGTCGTCCGTGGGTTTCCGATGAACGGGACGATCGCTCCGTGGTTCACATCTCTCTACGGTCTCTACGGCCGGCACACGGAGTTCGGGGGTAAGGACCCGTTCAACATGCCCGAGGTCTGGATGAAGCGCCTGCATGACCTCGACCTCAAGACGCGGGTCAATCTCGTCAGCACCAATGACATCGTCGGTGGCAACTCCGGCAGCCCCATGATCGATACCAAGGGGCGTATCGTCGGGCTGGTGTTCGACGGCAACATCGAGAGTCTCGGGAACAAGTTCGTGTTCACCGACGACGTGCCGCGTACGGTCTCAGTCCATCCGCACATCATCATCGAGTCCCTGCGGAAGGTGTACGACCGGCCCAAGCTCGCTGACGAGATCGAGGGCAAGGGCAAGGGCTACAAGTAGCCGCGAGAGCTGCTTGCGAGACTTGGGGGCTGGATGGCACCGCCCCCGGGTCTACTGCCCTGCGGCACCCATTCCGTGCCGCATGGGCACGGAAAGTCGTTGGAAGTCCTTGATTCGGTGGATGTTGCGTCCGATTCCGGGTGTACGATGCCGGGCTGGGGCGACCCGGGGAGGGTCGCCCGATGCTGGAGTCCGCCCATGCCATACCTGGGCCGTAACGTCGCTAAGACCGGCGAGTTGAAGGTCGAGCAGGACCTCATCGCGGTGCGCGTTCGTGAGCGCCACGCGGAGGACCTCGGGGTCTGGGGCCCGCGCCGCTGGCTCGCCGAGCGTCGTGTGCGCAAGGAGATCGACCAGGAGATCTCGCGCGCCGAGGCCCTCGCCAGCCGGGGAAGCAGCCACAAGAAGCGCTTGTTCTGAGAGGCACCGGAGACCTCGGGCCCCGCTCCTGCTATCTCTGGGGGCCGTGGATCCTGTGTACAAGAGCCCCCAGAACGCTGCGGTTCCCCCCGCGCGGCCCGACGAGTTCTCGCCGATCCCGATCGGATCGATGCGGGTGTGGCCGCCCGTGGTCCTGGCGCCGATGGCCGGCGTCACCAACTACCCCTTCCGGGCCATCTGCCGTCGCTTTGGTGCGGGGCTGTATGTCAGCGAGATGATCACGGCGCGGCCGCTGGTAGAGGGGCAGCGGAAGACGCTCAAGCTCGCCGACTTCGGTCCCGACGAGTCGCCGAGAAGCCTGCAGTTGTACGGCGTAGATCCCCACTACGTGGGCGAGGCGGTGAAGCGGCTGGTGGAGGAAGGCCGGATCGACCACATCGACATGAACTTCGGATGTCCCGTGCGCAAGGTGACCCGCAAGGGCGGCGGCTCAGCGATCCCCATCAAGCGCAGCCTGCTGCGGAACATCGTCCGGGCGGCGGTCCAGTCGGCCGGCTCGGTGCCGTTGACGATCAAGTTCCGTATGGGCATCGACGACGACCTGCTCACTTATCTCGACGCCGGTCGAATCGGGGAGGGAGAGGGTTGCGCGGCCGTCTCGTTGCACGCGCGGACGGCGGCGCAGCTCTACGACGGGGACGCTCGATGGGAGGCGATCGCGCGGCTGAAGGAGGCGGTCACCTCGATCCCGGTCCTTGGCAACGGAGATGTGTGGGAGGCCTGGGACGGGCTCCGGATGATGCGTGAGACCGGCTGCGACGGCGTCGTCGTCGGTCGCGGATGTCTCGGCCGCCCCTGGTTATTTCGTGACCTCGCGGATGTCTTCGAAGGGAACGAACCGCAGGACCCACCCCGTTTCGGGGAGATCGCTCAGATCATGCTGGACCACGCGACGCGCCTCGCGGAGTGGTTGGAGGAGGATCACGCTGTGAAGATGTTCCGGCGCCACGCATCCTGGTACACGAAGGGCTTCCCCAAGAGCGCGGCGCTGCGCCAGCGACTGGTCAGGATCGTAACCCTGGAGGATCTGAAGGCGGCGCTCGATGATGTCGACGCGGACACGCCGTTCCCACCGTCGGCTATGCGGGTACCGCGTGGAAAGTCCTCGGGTAGGCAGGAGGTCAGCCTCCCTGACGGCTGGCTTGAGGACCCGGACGATCCGACTCCGCCGGGGGCGGACGCGGAGATCCTCACCACGGGGGGCTGAAAGATCCGCTCGGCGAGGGCGTCGGCAATACACGTCTCCAGGCTTCGGTCAGACCTGCGCCTCGGGACCGCCGACCCAGCTTGGCATGGTCAATGTGCTCTCCACTTCGTGCGCCGGGATCGGTGGTCCACCTGGGACGCCGTGCTTCAGGCTCCGAGTGCAGTGCCAGGGTCTCCCGCCGATCGACGCCAGGTTCCGGAGCCAGTGACGTGCGCTGGCCTGGCGTTGGAATCGTTAGACTGGCGCCATGTCACGCGTTGTCTATCTGATCGCCTTGCTGACCGTCCTGGGGGGGCTCCCCGCCCAGGCCCCGCCCGCTGATCTCTGTGGCCGGTACGTCAACGAAGACGGCTTCCGGGTGCTGTACCTGTGGGGGACGCCGGAGCAGCGCGGCTTCGCCCAGGGGTGGCTGCTGGCGGACGTGATCGTCCGCAACCTCGATGCCGACCTGACCAAGCTCATGGGGCGGGCTCGCAAGAACCAGTACGAGGAGCGGTTGATCAAGACGGTCGTCCCCCGGTTCGCGTTCTCCGCGGATGAGGAGGCGGAACTGGCGGGGATGCTGAAGGGGATCGAGGCGCGGCTCCCGCAAGAGGAGCGCCGGATCGGGCTCCTTGGCCGCGCGCTCAGCCTCGCCGACCTGAAGGCAACGAACACGGTCGGTGACTGGATGTCGCTCGGCTGCTCGACGTTCGTCGTCGACGGCACATACACGAAGGACGGGGCCCCGGCGGTCGCCCGCAACTTCGACTTCCCGGGGTTTCGCATGGTCCTCGACGATCAGCACATCGTCGTGCACGCGCCGGACGGTGACTCGCTTGGGTGGGTAGGGGTCAGCTATCCGGGCAGCGTCGCGACCATGACCGCGTTGAATTCTGATGGGGTGTTCATCTCGATTCACGACGTCATGGTCATCCCGAGCCTCCTGGCGCCCTTCCGTCCCAATGTCCCGCGGTTGTGTGCCCTGCGCCGGGTGATGCGAGATGTCTCGTCGGTCGGCGCCATCGCGAGCGTTCACGAGCGGTTGAAGTCGTGGAAGACGATGTACGGCAACAACTTCATGGTGGTTACGCCGGGGGCGAACAAGGGCGATCCGTTCGCTGGCGTGTTCGAGTACGACAGCCGCTACAAGGCGACCGATGGAGTCCACCTGCGGGTGACGGACCACCTGGACTCCAAGGGCCAGCCGTTTCTCCTCTGCACCAATCACCATCGCGTACGTAAGCCGCGCAGGGACGATCCGGAGAAGCTCTGCCGTCGCTACAACGGCCTCCGCGACGCGGTCGCGGGCATCGACTCGATCGCCGGCGTCAAGGTCAGCGCGGAGCGCTTGTTCGAGGTCCTGTCCGTCGCGGCTTTCCCGAAAGACGATCGGCCTCAGGCACGGTATCGTCACGGGACGACCCATCAGGCAGTCGCCTTTACGGGCTCCAAGGAGCTCTGGGTCCGACTCGGCGTCGTGGGCAAGAACATCCGCCAGATCACGCCACGCCGCGTGAAGGTCTCGGAGGCGTTGGCGGCGGCGAAGGCCTTTTCCAGCAAGCGTTGATCGCCGTAGCGCAGCGGTTCACCCGGTGGCGTGGTACGTTCCTCGCCTGCGGAGCAGGGACATGGAATTCGACGCATTCAAGCTAGATCGATCGAAGGACGGCCTGGTCACGATCACGCTGAACCGGCCGGAGCGGCGTAACGCCCTGACCTTCGAGACCTACCGGCAGCTGTGCGACTTTTTCGAGTCGGAGCGCCGCGTCGACGCGACACGGGTGGTGATGCTGACGGGGGAAGGGCAGGGGTTCTGTTCCGGCGGCGACGTGCACGAGATCATCGGCGCGTTGCGGGACGCGCCCATGCGCGAGGTCCTCGAGTTCGCGTGGATGACCGGAGAGCTGATTCAGAACATCCGGGAGTTCGACCGCCCGGTGATTGCGGCCATCAACGGTACGTGCGTCGGGGCGGGCGCGGTGATCGCCCTCGCCTGTGACTTCCGCGTGTTGGCCGAAGACGCGTCCATCGGCTTCATCTTCACCAAGGTGGGGCTCGCCGGATCCGACATGGGCGCGGCCTACCTGTTGCCGCGCGTCGTCGGGATGGCCCACGCCACCGAGATCCTCATGCTCGGCGAGCCGGTTGACGCGGAGAAGGCCATGAGGATCGGCCTCGCGAATGAAACGGTCCCCGCCGCCGACGTGGTCGCCGCGGCGAAGGCGATCGCGAGCAAGCTGCTCGCGGGTCCGCCTCTCGGCTTGCGGGTCACCAAGCGCATGCTCAACAACGAGTGGAACATGGACCTCGCGTCCGGCATCGAGTCGGAGGCGCAGGCTCAGGCGCTGCTCATGATGGGCGAGGATCACACCGAGTACTTCCGCGCGTTCTCCGAGAAGCGGAAGCCCGAGTTCCGGGGCAAGTAGGCGTGGACTTCGGGCTGAGTGAACAGGACGCCGCGGTGCAGGCGGCGGTGCGCGCGTTCGCGGCGGAGCACCTCGCGCCCGCGGCCCGTCGGGCCGACGAGGAGGGGGCGTTCGATGGGACGCGGGTCCCCTTGCTGGGGGAGGCCGGGTTGCTCGGCGGCCCCATCGACCCGGCGCACGGCGGTCGCGGCTGGACACACGTCCAGTGGGCCCTGGCGCTGATGGAGCTCGGCGCGGTGGATTCGTCGTGGCGTGGCTTCGCCACCGTGCAGACGTGTCTGTGCGGGATGCTGATCGAGCGGTTCGGGACCGACGCCCAGAGGTCCGCGCTGCTCCCCGGGCTCACGTCGGGGCGCGCGATCTTCGCGTACGCCCTCACCGAACCGGAGGCCGGGACCGACGTGGCGTCCCTGCGCACGACCGCGACGGCGGACGGGGACGGCTGGCAGCTCCATGGCACCAAGCACTGGATCACCAACGGCGGCGTGGCGGATCACATCGTTGTGTTCGCCAACGCTGACCCGGACGCGGGCAAGAACGGCATGGCCTGCTTCCTCGTCGCCGGCGATGCTGCGGGGCTCAAGCGTGAACCCATGGAGGGCCAGGAGCTGGGACACCGGGCCTCCGACCACGCGACGCTGAAGTTCGACGGGGTTCGCGTCGGACCTGATGACGTGGTGGGTGGTGTGGGCGGTGGATTTGATGTCGCCATGGGGGGGCTGGGGGAGGGTCGACTGGGCGTCGCGGCTGGCGCGGTCGGCATACAGCAGGCCGCGCTCGACGCGTGCCTCGATTGGACCCGTACGCGTCGCCAGTTCGGGCGCCGCATCGGGGACTTCCAGCTGGTGCAGTCGGACCTGGCCGAGATGCACGCCGCGCTCGAGTCGACGCGGCTCCTGACGCTGAAGGCGGCGTGGCAGCGGGACCACGGCGAGGACAACCACCGCGCGGTGTCCGTGGCAAAATGGGCCGCCTGCGAGGCTGCGGTGATGGCTGCCGACAAGGCCGTGCTCTTGCACGGGGCGCGGGGTTACACCAGCGCCTACCCGGTGGAGCGGTTGCTGAGGGACGCCAAGGGGCTGCAGATCTACGAAGGCACAGCGCACATTCAACGCATCATCATCGCCCGCGATCTCTTGGGAAAGGAGTCGCGATGAACTCTCCGTTCTGGAATCCGAAGAATGAGAACCTGCCTCGCGCAGACCTGGAGCGGCTCCAGGTCGCGAAGCTGCGCCGGTTACTCGTTGACGCATCGGAGCGCAGCGCGTTCCATCGGCGCAAGCTGGATGAGGCCGCGGTCACCGCGGACTCCATCACCTCGATTGACGACCTGCGTCGCATCCCGTTCACGACCCGTGACGAGTGGATGGAAGCCCAGGACGCGAACCCGATGTTCGGCGACCTGCTCGCTCGCCCACGGGAAGACGCGATCCGGTACCACCTGACGTCCGGCACATCGGGCCGCAATCCTCTCCGCGTGCTGGATTCGCGCAAGGACTGGCAGTGGATCTCCGAGTGCTGGGCTTATGGGTTCTGGGCTGCGGGTGTGCGGCCGACGGACACGGTGTTCTTCGCGTTTTCTTACGGGTCGTTCATCGGTTTCTGGGGCGCCCACTATTGCTGCGAACGGATCGGGTCGCTGGTCATTCCGTCGGGCAACATGTCCACCGACATGCGCGTCCGCCAGATCGCCGAAATGGATGTGACGACCGTCTGCGCGACCCCTACCTACGCGCTGCGGCTCGCGCAGGCCGCGTCCGAGCAGGGGGTCGACCTGGCGGGATCCGCCGTCGACAAGGTCATCGTGTCCGGGGAACCCGCGGGTAGCATCCCCGAGACCAAGGCGCTCATCGAGCGGCACTGGGGCGCCAAGTGCTTCGACACCGCCGGCATGACCGAGCTCGGCACGATCTGCATGTTCGAGTGTTCGCATCAGCCGGGGGGCATGCACGTCATCGACGATCACTACATCGAGGAGGTGATCAATCCGGATACCGGAGACCCGGTCGGTTACGGGGAGCGTGGTGAGCGAGTCGTGACCTCCTTCGGTCGCGCCATGATCCCCGTGTTGCGCTACAAGACCCGCGACCTGGTCGTCAAGGTGCCCCACGACACATGCTCGTGCGGCCGCACCTTCGACATCTACGAGGGCGGTATTCAGGGCCGCGTGGACGACATGCTGCTCATCCGCGGGACCAATGTCTATCCGCGCGCCATCGAATCGATCGTGCGGTCGTTCGATGCCGTGGACGAATTTCAGATCCTCGTAGAGACCATCGACAACGTCGACGAGTTGACCGTTCGCGTGGAGATGAAGCCCGGATCGAGCGTGACCTTCGGAGATATTTGCGGTGAGCTCCAAGAGGACCTGAAGGAGCACCACGAGATGCTTCGCATGAATGTCGCCGAGGCCGAGCGGGGCTCGTTGCCCCGGTTTGAGCTCAAGGCCAAGCGCGTCGTTGACAACCGGAGGACGAAGGCATGAGCGTTCCCGACACCGATCTGCTCGGGCAGCCGCTGACCGAATTGGAGCAGGAGGTCGCGCGCGTGCACGCGTCGCTGGAGGCGCTGGCCCGTCGCGACGATCTGCCGCCGTGCGTCGCCGCGGGTGCGCGCCACGCGCTCGCCGCGACGTGGCAGGTCATGAATGATCTGGATCTACCCTGCGGTCAACCCGAGGACGTGTGAGGGGGGTCTCCCTCGACCCGGTTCGCCCCTTCATCAAGTGGGCAGGGGGCAAGCAGGCGCTCGTGGCCGACCTGGTCGGCCGTTTCCCTGAGCGCTTCGAACGCTACTTCGAGCCGTTCCTCGGCGGCGGCTCGGTCTTCCTCTCGCTGCGCCCGCCGAACGCGGTCCTGGCTGATCAGAACCGCTGGCTGGTCGACACCTACAGGGCCGTGCGCTGGAGCTGGCGCCGCGTCGTGGCGGAGCTCGAGGCGCTGCCGAACACGCGCCGAGACTATCTCCAGATTCGCGCTCGCGATCCGTGGTCGCTTGCCCTGGCGGAGCGCGCGGCACAGTTCATCTATCTCAACAAGACAGGGTTCCGCGGGTTGTTCCGGGTGAATCGAGCGGGCCGCTTCAACGTTCCGTACGGCGAGTATGACCGTCGCACCCACGACCCCGATCAACTCCGGGATGTGGCCCGTGCGCTCCGCGGGGTGACGCTGCGCTGCGGTGACTTCGAGTCTGCCCTCTCCGATGTCACGGCGCGAGACTTCGTCTATCTCGATCCTCCATACGTCAAGCAAGGTGGCCACGCGGACTTCAATCGCTACACGGCTGACCAGTTTCGCCAACGGGACCATGAGCGCCTGGCGGAAACCTGCCGCGAGCTCTCCGCTCGAGGTGTCCGGTGGCTCCTGAGTCAGTCCGATACGGAGACGGTCCGCAGTTTGTATGAGGGTTTCGCGATGGAGCGCGTCGCGGCTCGTCGTGAGATCAACCTCAACAGCCGTCGCCGTGACGTGGACGAACTCCTGATACGGAGCTGGTGAGGAGCGAGGTCGGGCCGACGGCGGCTCAGGCCCTCCTACAGGGGGAGGACCCGCTCGAAGACCGGAGGGGATCCGGGGATGATGACCTGCACGCGCAGGCTGCGCGCGCCCGGCTTGCGCACGATGGGTTGGGATATGGGCAAGGGGAGATCCGCCCCGATGCCGCGCGAAGGGAGGGGGAGGCGTTGGTGGTGGAGCACCCCCCCCTGTGCGTCGAGGACGTCGATACGCACGTAGGGTCCCCACGAGTGGAACCCGCCGGCGAGGGCGTGTCCACGTGATGCGCGAAGCTCGATGTCGATCCACGCGCCCGGCGGGTCGATGCTGATCTCGGCGGTGACCGTGTCCGCCGTTCGCATGCCGTCTTGGGCTCGCGGTCGGGAGAGCAGCTCTTCAACCAGGTCGTCCGGCGCTGGCCACTCGAACCGAATGCGATCGCTCGCGCTGGCGATGACGCGCTCCTCGAGGATCAGCCCCCAGTCGACGTGCTCGCCGTCCGTGGCCGCGAGCTTCGCTGCCATGAGGGCTTCACGAGCCGCGGGGAGATTCGTCGCGTGTGCTGCCTCTCGCATCTTGCGCAGGCTGGCCTCGATGAGCTCGAGCCTAGGGGCCCACTCTGGAGTCATGCGCTGCAGCGCCGCCGACACGCGGCCTCGGAGCGCTGTCGACTCCATGCTCCCTCCGGGGTCGAGCATGGTGCGGAGGATCGGCGCGACGTAAGCGGGGTCCGATTCTCGGCCGAGCCGATGGGTGACGGCGAAGCGGATCATGGGATGCCCCAGCGGGGTCCCCATGCGCAGGTACAGGTCGGCGTGGATGCCTGACTCGGGGTGGTCCTTGCCGGCGATCCAGGCGGCCAGGAGCGCCTCGGGGCCGGTGTCCACGCACGTGATGACCGAGCCGAGAGTGGCCAGCGCCTTGTCGTCACCGAGGGCTGCCCGTGCGGCGAGATGCCAGCGGCCCGATTCAGGGTTGGCAGGCCGCACGGTCCTGAGGCGTTCTGCTCCGCGTGTGTCGCCGAGCAGTGCCAGTCCCGCGAGCGCCGCGTCGGCGACCTCGATGTCACTGTCCTGCGCGAGCTCGGTGAGCAGCGCGCGGTTGCCAGGTTGGTCGCCGAGGGTGACCCACGCGGCGACCTGGATGCGCAGCGCGGAGTCCGGGTGACCGGAGAGGTCCTTGAGCAGGGGGAAGGCGGCTTCGGGGCTGAGCAGGGACAGCAGGCGCAGGGCCAGGTGCCCGTTCGAGTCGTTCGGGTTTTCCCGAACCAGCGCGGCGAGTCGTGCGGAGGCCCGGGGGTCCCCGTTGTAGACACCCACCGAGTGGCGTTGCAGGCGAGAGATGCGGGTGCCGGCCTCGCCACTTGCCTGCCGCCGGGTAGGGGTGATGCTGTCCGCTCGCGCGAGTCGGCGAAATGCCGCTGCCTGTGCGCGCAGCTTGGCCAGCACCGGCGGGTCCTCGAGGGCGAGGTCGTGTGCCTCCGGATCCTTGGCTGACAGGTCGTACAGCCGCTCGATGCCCGCCCCATGATCGCGAACGAGCTTCCATCGTTTCTCCACCAGGGAGTCGAGGCTCTCGCCGTCGCGGATGAACTGGACGTACGCGTAGCCTGAGGGCGGGGTGACGTCGCCTCGCCGGTCCTCCGGCAACAGGTGGCTGATCAAGCTGTGTCCGTGCCGCGGGCCATCGGCCTTTACTGCGAGGAGCTCTTCCAGGGTCGGGAGGACGTCGATGAGCTCTACCGGATCGGCAACACGACGGGCGGGCGCGCCGGGGACACGCATGATCAAGGGAACGTGGATCTGCTGCTCCCATAGGCCCGTGCCGTGGTCGGACATGCCGTATTCGCCCAGGGATTCGCCGTGGTCGCCGTCGATGACGACGACGGTCCGGTCCCAGGACGGT
>Ga0310342_100001064_pt1 | contig 16687 bp, 11 predicted proteins | sample S15DNA20500_MG_FD_206155 | JGI IMG/M metagenome (GOLD analysis project Ga0310342, IMG submission 206155) | Marine microbial communities from station ALOHA, North Pacific Subtropical Gyre - S1503-DNA-20-500_MG | ecosystem: Environmental > Aquatic > Marine > Oceanic | place: Pacific Ocean: North... | reverse complement strand
GAACCCATGCCGTTGATCCAGGGCACGGCGCAGGTGCCGGATCGCCCGGGCCTGGGCGTGACCTTCAACGAGGAATCGCTGAAGTGGCGCGTCGATACCGACGCCAGGCCCAACGTGGAGGCGATCTATGCCATCGTGCGTGCCAATGGCACCCGCACGTGGTACAGCGGTGAGTACGGCCCCCAAGGCTACTGGGATGCGTGCCGGGCGGGAAACGAAGCCCTTGACGAAGGCGGCGTGAAACTGCAACGCTGGGACAGGGATGGATCGAGCCAGTGGGAGACGCTGGCGCAGCGGGTCAAGGAGAACCCGGTGCGAGAAGGGCGCACGGTATGAACACGCGGTATTCTGCGGTTGCCACGATCCTTCCGGCAGCCGACGCCGCCGATCGACAGGCCCGCCCTGACCACGCTAGGGGACCGACGCATCGCCCGATACCGATGCGTTGATCCACCGACCATGCTTCACGGTGTGCTCGCTGTTTCGATCGTGATAAAGCAAGCACAATGGCCCATGTTCCATGGCCATCGGAACGTGAGAAGGGCGCCGACCCGCGGCGTACCTACCGGTCCACCTGTCCCATCACCACGTCGATCGAGCCGATGATGGCAGGCACGTCGGCCAGAAGACAATCCCTCGCGACCTCGTTCAGAACCGAAAGGTTGCAGAAGGTGGCGGCGCGTGCCTTGCAGCGATATGGCATGGGCCCGCCCTGACTTTCGAGGAAGAACCCCAACACGCCGCGGGGATTCTCGGTTTCCACGTAGACCTCGCCCGGGTCCGGCTTGAAGTTCTTCGGCAATTTCACCCGGTAGGCGGCGCCGTCGCCCTCGGTGGGCAGCATCTTGATGCACTGGCGGAGAATGCGGCAGGTCTGCTCCATCTCGCGCATGCGTACGATGTACCGGTCCCAACAGTCGCCCAGCGTCCCCGCCTCGCCCGACGCGGTAATCACGTCGAATTCCAGTTCGGGGTACACGCTGTAGGGCCGCACGCGGCGCAGGTCGTACGGCACACCGCTGCCTCGAATCACGGGACCGGTCAGAGCCCACTTCGTCGCCACTTCCTTGCTGATCACCCCGACGTCCGCGGTACGCTTCACAAAAATATGGTTGTGGCTCAGCAGGTCATTGTATTCGTCCAGTTTCGGCTCAAAGTAGTCGAGGAACTCGATCACCCGATCCGTGAAGCCGTCCGGAAGGTCGTGCGTCGAGCCGCCGATGGTGAAGTAGCTGTAGGTCAGGCGGGCGCCGCATACCATCTCGAACAGGTCGAGGATGTACTCCCGCTCACGGAAGGCATACAGGAACGGCGTGAAGGCCCCGATGTCGAGCCCATAGGTACCGAAACTGACCAGGTGCGAGGCGAGGCGGTTCAGTTCACCGATGAGCACGCGAATGAATTCGGCCCGGCGCGGCAACTGGATGTCAGCCAATGCCTCCACCGCGCGACAGAACGCCCAGTTCTCGTTCATGCCGGCCAGGTAGTCCATGCGATCGGTATAGGGAATGTACTGGTAGTAGGCGACGTTCTCGCCGATCTTCTCGGCGCAGCGGTGCAAGTAGCCGATGTGCGGGATGGTTTCCAGCACCATCTCGCCGTCGGTGCGAAGCACGACGCGCAACACCCCGTGGGTCGAGGGGTGCTGGGGACCCATATTGACCAGCATTTCTTCCGTCTGGACGTCGGCCTGTCCCGTCGCTGCCGCGGATTCCGGAGCCTCGATGAGATAGGTCTGCTGCGTGGTCGTTTCGGTCGCCGTCATGGTGGGAACATTGTAGAGCAATCACCGGAACGTGCCACGGTCATACAGCGCCAAGAGACAACCCCGTCGATCTTGCGGTGACGGCGTTCACGACGTTCCGGCAGGCGATTCCAGCATCATTGCCGGCGCCACCTGCTCTGCTTCCGATTCGTCCGGCTCGGCGTCCACCGCCTCTTGGTCGATCCGGCCTTCGGCACCAACTTGGTCGAACTTGACCGACACACGCTTCGATACGCCGCTTTGCTGCATCGTGATTCCGTAGAGCACATCGCATTCCTGCATGGTCTGCTTGTGATGGGTCACCACGATGAAATGGGAGTGACCCAGGAAACTCTTGACCACGTCGATAAAGCGCTTGACGTTGCTTTCGTCCAACGCGGCGTCGACCTCGTCAAGGATGCAGAAGGGACTGGGCTTGGTCTGAAAGACGCTCATCAGCAACGCCACCGCGGTCATCGACTTCTCCCCACCGGAAAGCAGCGAAATCGTCCGCGGTTCCTTGCCGGGGGGCTTGGCCACGATGTCGATACCCGACTCGAGCACGTCGATCTCACCGTTCTCATCCGGTTGCAGGATCAGGTCGGCGCGGCCACCACCGAACAGGCGTCGGAACAGGCCATCCTGCGAGGCGAAGTTCTCGCGGATCTGTTCGAACGTGGCGGCAAACCGACGCCGCGAATCGTCATTGATCTGACGAATCAGCTTCTGCAACTGGCTTCTCGCCGTATCGATGTCCTTCACCTGGGCCTGGAGTTCCGCATGGCGATCTTCCAGCTCGTCCTGCTCCTCGATCGCGTCGAGATTCACCGAGCCCAGACGCGTCAGTTTCGTACGCAATTCGGCGATGCGTGTCTCGACCCACGTCCAGTCGATGGCAAACGGATCGGCCTCATCGGCGAGGGTCGAAGGCGCCTGCGACGCGACCACGGCTTCGCGGTAGGCCGCGTCGACATCCATGTCCAGTTGTTCACTGCCCCGCTGTCGCACCGCGTCGAACTTCACTTCGACTTCACGAAGATCGACCTCGATGCGATGGGCCTGTTGTTCCACTGCGACCACCGCCTCCCTCGCCTTGGCCAGGGCCGTGCGGGTCTCCTCGAACTGCTCGTCGATCTTCTGCAGACGATGGGCGGCCATGTCGCAGCGGACCTGCAGTTCCTGCATCCGCTGCGTGACCTGCGCGATCTCGGCGACGGCCTCGCGACCCGACTGATCCAGTTCCTCGATGCGCTCGACATGCCGCTGGATCTGCCCGTCGAGCGATCCCCGTTGCCGTGTCACGTCGGCCTGCGCGATTTCTATCTGCCGTTGGTGACGCTGCGTGGCGAGCAACTGCTCACCGATCCGGCCCAATTCCACGCGAAAATGGGTGACCCGCTCCTGCGTGGACGCCACATCGCTGATCATCGACGCCACATCGGTCTCGAGCCCCTGGATCACGCTCCGGCGGACATCCGAATCGGTTTCCAACTGCTCGGCTTCATCCAGGTGTACACGGCGCCGCTCGTCGGCTTCGCGGAGTTGGGCATGGATCTGCTCCGTCTCCGCGGCCAGCAGCGGCTGTTCGCGTTCCAAAATCGCAATCTGTGAAGCCACCGCTTCCAGGCCGCTGTTGCATTCGATGCGCACGGCGTTGGCTTCGAAGATGGACTGCCGCAGGTCCGTGATGACCGATTCCACGTGCGAAGCCTTGTCGCTCATCTCGGTGAGCGTGCGTTGGGCCTCGTCGATCCGCCCGTCCAGATCTTCGATCTGTTCATGCAACTGGGCCAGTTCGCTGCGTCGGCTGATGAAACCGTCCGCGGTGGCGCCATCTCCCATCGGGCCGAGGATCACCCGCCCATCGGCCTCCAACACGTGCCGGTCACGGGTCACGAAACGGAACCCACCACGCAGGTCAGCCCGGGCCTGCCGGGCTTCGACCAAGTCCTCCACGAGAAGCGTGCGGCCCAGGAGCCGGTCAGCGACGGCGGCCATCTCGGCGGGGAATCGGACCAGGTCGATCAACCGCGGCAAGCCGTTCGGTGGCGGCGGCGAGGAAGGACCGTCCTGGCACGCATCCATGGGCAGGAAACAGACCCGCCCAGACAAGGTGTCCGGCTGCATCACCTCGTTCTCAAGCAACTGATCCATGCTCGAAATCACCAACGCCTGCTGGTAGTCGCCCAGCGCCGCCTCGGCGATACCGGCGAACTGAACCTCTGCCTCGAAGAAGTCGGCCACCAGGCCACGCACGAAGGAAAAGGTGCCATCCCTGTCGCCACCGTCGGCAGAGCGGCGGGCGAGTACGGCCCTGACAGGGTCGGCCAAGCCCTCCTGACGGTCCTGCATCTCCTGCAACACCGCCTGCCGGGAGGCCAAGCCACTGCGATGCTGTCGCAGGTCGGCCAAGGCATCGGCCCGTTGCCGTTGCTGACCACCGAGATCTTCGAACTGCTGCTTCAGGGCATCGGCCTGGCAGTTCTGGTCGTCCAGCAGTTTCTCGACCTGGGCCAGTCGCTCGGACGCCTTGTCGCGGCCCGTCAGCATCGACTCCAGGTCGGCGCCGAACTTCGAGGCCCGCTGGTTCAGTTTTTGCTGGGTGGTCGTGAGATTCTGTGCAAAGTCGCCGATCGAACGTATCTCGTTCTGCAGTTCCGCCGTTTGGCGCATGAGGTCAACGATGCCGTTCTTTTCGTCTTCGAGCTGGCTGCGGCGCTCGTTCAACCCGTGCTGCGCGGTGCGGGACGCCTCTTCCGACTCTGCCAGGCGCTGGCCCGTCGACTCCTTTGCAGTGGTCAGCGACGCGATGAGCTCCGACTGCGCCGTGACCTCGCCGTCCAACTCCTCCTGGCGTCCGGCCAACTCGCCGGCGCGGAGGCGGTCCTGTTCCAACTGCTTGTGCAGGTGCTCGAGGTTGGACTGCGAAAATTCCCGTCGCTGCTCGGCCTGCCGCAGTGTTCCCTCCTGCTGTACGCGTTCGTATTCGAGTTGCTTCTGCTCGGTCTGCAAGGACTGGCGCTGCGTCTCCACGTCACTGACCTTCGCCTCCCCCCCGACGACGTGACGCTGGGCGGCGGCGTGATCAGCGTCGGCCTGCTCCTTCGCCTCCTTCAACCCGGCCAGGTCACTCTGCAGCTTGTGGTATTCGGCCAGGATGAACTGCAGTTGCAATCGGCGCAGCTGGTCGGCGTAGTCGCGGTAGTTGCGGGCACGCGTGGCCTGGATCTTGACCGATCGGAGTCGCTTCTCCGTCTCCTGGACCCGCTGGCGGCTGATGGTCAAATTCTGCTCGGTCCGTTCCAGTTTGCGTAGAGCCTCCTTCTTCCTCGCCTTGAAGCGGCTAATTCCCGCCGCTTCTTCAAAGATCTCTCTTCGCTCCTGCGGCTTGGCCTGCAACAGCAATTCGACCTTCCCCTGTTCGATGATCGAATAGGCATCGGTGCCGACGCCCGTGTCCATGAACAGCTCACGAATGTCGCGCAAGCGGGCCCGCTGCTTGTTGATCAGATATTCACTGGAGCCGTCGCGGTACAACTGGCGGGTGACGCTGACACGATCCGCTTCCAGGGGCAAGGCACGATCGCCGGTGCGATGCAGCGACGACTCGGCATCGTTCGTATCGGCCGTTTCCTCTTCGGCGGTGGTCGGCGTGGCCAACGAAGGGTCGCCAGCCGCCAAGGGCGGGTTGTCGAAGGTCAACGTGACACTGGCCAGCGCCGACGGCTTCCGCGTGGCCGACCCGTTGAAGATCATGTCCACCATCGCGGCGCCGCGGAGGCTCTTGGCCGACAACTCGCCGAGCACCCATTTCACCGCATCGACGATGTTGCTCTTGCCACAGCCGTTGGGACCGACGATGCCGACGATCGGATCATCGAACCGGATCTCGGTCCGGCCCGCGAACGATTTGAATCCCACGAGTGTGATGCTGGCAAGACGCATGGTGGTTGACCTCCTTGTCGAATATCGGCCGCTCCGCGACCGACGGCGTGCGGGCGCGATCCGCGGCGTCTCACGCCGCGGGCGGGCCCTTGTTTCTCAGACTCCTCTCAGATCACGATGCACCCTTGTCACCATCATCATCGATGACCGTCGCTTCCGGCTCAAGCGAGCCCGACGTCTCGGGACGCGCATCAGGCACGGGCACGTCCTCGAAGGGCAGCGAATCGCCGACGCCAGGTATCGGCGCCGATCCGGGTACCGCCAGTTCCGGCCGCTCGATGGCCGCCGTGCCGCGGAACTTGGCCACGGCCGACGCCAGGGTCGTCTGGCGGACGACCAGACGGCAGGGAATCGTCTGCTGGCTCGTCAATTCGTACAGGGCGTTGACCACGCGGCCGTAGCTTAGATCCAGCCCCGCATGGGGCTGCTCGGCTGAGGGCCGGTGGCCCATCAGCAAGATCAGGTTGGCCACGGTCGGGGCAATCTGGTGGGTCTGCCCGCGTTGCTCGCCGTGCGGCTGGAAGAAGACGTCTACGGGCGCTTCGGGTGCCGAGGCCTTGATCATGAAGTGGTTGTCCCACAGGCGGGCGTGCGACGGCGCCTGGACCCGGGTGTCGATGTTGAAAAGGGCGATCCGGGGAAATTCGTCCTGCACCACGTAAATCAACGGCTCCCGGGCCGGGACCATGTCGAGCAGGAACTTGGCCTTCTCGCGGTAACCGATCGGTACACGCCGCACGATCGCATCGCCGTTGGCCGCCAGCGAATCATAGGCGGCCAAACGCACGGACTGCTGATCGTCGTCCAGCAGGGCGTAGAGCGCGCGGCTGGCGGTCTGGCTCTGCGGCAGGTGCTTGAGGATCGCCGCCGCCCGCTGCCGATGGCCCGCATCCGGGCTATGGGCCACCACCGCCAGAGCATCGGCGGCACGTTCGTCATCGAGGGCAGCGCCGGCCTCCATCGCGGCAAACCGAACGGGCCACTTCGCGTGCCGGTAGTACTGACGCAGCACAGGAAGCGTGCGCTTGCCCAAGGCCTGCCAGGCGAGGCTGATCCGCTCGGCGTAACCCGCGTGCGCCAGCAGTAGGTCCCCCAGTTGCTGGGCCTTGCGCACTTCAAACCCCGAAGTCCGCTCCAGGTAGAGGTGGTTGACCAAGCGGAGGAATCGCTGCGGATCGCGGCTGAATCGGCGCGGGATGCTCAGGTCGATCGTCGTGTCATTGCGTGCATTGGCCGTCGGGTCACGGTCTACCACTTCCATCGGGAAACGTTCGTTGATCCTGTCCGCGATCAACCCGCTGCGGGTGTAGCTGGCGCGGTTCAGGATGATTTTGATCTGGCGGTCCACGGTGACTCGCCCCCCTGCGATCACCAGCGCGGAAAGTACCTGATCGCCGTGCTTGCGGGCTTGCGACGAAAACGGATCCACGTAGATCCAGCCGTTGGCTTCGGCCTGGGGGCGACTGAACATGCCGGTCGGATTGGCCCCCATGATCGCCAGTTCGGTCGTGTAGAGCACGCCGTGCTCAAGGCTGGTCGTCTGCGTGCCCTCCAACGCCGTCACGAGCAGGTCGAAACGGGTCCCTCGCATGGCGCCGGCCGGGATCAACCCCTCCACCTTCACCGCGGCGAACCGATCGTCGCTCAACACCGTGCGGGGGGACTTGAAATGGGGATCACGATCCCCGCGTTTGCGAAGCATCGTCATGTAGAACTGGCTGAGACGCTGCGGCACCGAAGTCGAGCCGGTGTGCCGCAGCTGGGCCACGAGACCATAGCCACTGATCAACAACGGGCGGTCGTCTGCACGACGCACACGCGTCAGCGAGCCCACGGTCCCATGGAGGTACCCCGGCCCCATGTAGGTGGGCAGCGGTGGCATGGCCTTGGGGTTTTCCGTGGTCGTACAGGCGACAAGCAGGCAAGCCGCCACCGCAGGCGTCCCCGCGCAGAGAAGCCGCCGACATGCGTCGAGGCATCGCGACATGGTCATCGTCATCCTCAAGAGGCCGGTGGCAGGCACCCCCGGGCGTGGTGGAACGGACGCACGTCGCGGGCTTGCCGCGAGAGACGACCGCCAAGGTAATTCATCATTTTCTCCGGGTCCCCGGCCCTGTCAAGAATCCTCCCGCCGACCGCGGCGGCCCCGGCATCGCAACCCGTTATGATGCGGTCGACCACGATGCATGAACACGTCGAATCGGTCCTGATCAGCCGGCAAGACATTGCGGAGCGTGTCGCGGCCACCGCCCACCAGATCACGGACGATCTCTCCAGGCCCGTGGCGGGCGGCGGGGCCGATCGCACCGATGCGGCGGCGCTGACCATCATTCCCATCCTCACCGGGTCGATCATCTTCGTCGCCGACCTGATCCGGGAAATGCCTCTGCCGATGCAGATTCACCTCGTGTCGGTGACCTCCTATCCCGAACGCTCGACCCTCAGCCGCGGGGCACAGTTGCGGCGCGACCTGACGCAGTTGCCCGCCTCGCTCGACGGCGCCGACGTTCTCATCATTGACGACATCCTCGACACCGGACGCACTTTGGCCTTGGTGCGTGAACTGGTCGCGGAACGGAACCCACGTTCCCTTCGTACCTGCGTGTTGCTGCGAAAGCAGTTGCCCGGCATCGACCGGGTACCGGTCGACTACGTCTGTTTTGATATTCCCGATGCGTTCGTGGTGGGCTACGGACTCGATTTCAACAACTGCTACCGAAACCTTCCCGATGTCGTGACGCTGCGACCGGAGATCTTCGCGACCGTGGAGGATCCACCGATTTCATGACACCCAACACCCCCAAGCCCTTCGCAGAGGCCCAGATCGACATCGCCGAGCCCACCGCGGCGCGTGTGGCTGCCACGCTTCCCGAGCAACTGCTGCAAGGGGGTGAAACCGTTGTGCTCCTGCTCAAGCCGAGCCCATGGTTCATCCTCCTGGAACCGGCTGGTACCTTCCTGGTGATCTTCCTGGCAATGGTGGCCACGCTGATGGTTGATCGCCTGACATTGCTGTCGGTCTCGTCGCGCGACGCGGTACTGATGGCCGCGGCCCTGGGAGTGATCCGCATGGCGTGGCAACTGCTCGAATGGCTCAGCCGGGTCTACGTTCTGACCGACATGCGTGTCATCCGGGTGCGTGGAGTCTTGCGGGTATCGATCTTCGAATCACCGTTGCACAACGTCCAGCACACGCGGCTGGCGCTGTCACTGCGTGAGCGTTTCTTCGGGCTCGGCACGATCGTCTTTGCCACCGCGGGCACCGGCACCGACGAAGCCGCCTGGACGATGGTCTCCCACCCACTGGAGGTACACCGGATCGTCAGGCAGACGCTGCAGCGTTACCGCTGACAGCGGCCCGGCGTTTCGCCGTGCCAAGGCCCTCCCTTTCGCACTGGCATCCGGATCACACGGTCAGCGATGCGACGGGTCACGAGCGTGGCATCCGCAGGCGGGCCGAGGCCGCATGGCCGTCGAGACCTTCCGCCTCGGCCAGCGTGGCGATCGCCTCGGACGTTTCCGGGGCCATCCCTCCACGGTAACAGACCGTCCCCGTCCGCTTCATAAACGTGCTGACACTGATCCCGCTGGCAAAGCGAGCCGTCGTGCCGGTGGGCAGGCAATGGCTGGGTCCGGCGATGTAATCGCCGGCAGCCACGGGGGTCGCGTCGCCCAAGAAGATCTCCCCCGCGTGACGGATCGAGGCCGCCAGGGCCTGGGCATCTTTCACCGCGAGGCTGACATGTTCGGCGGCAATCCGGTTCACGACCTCGACCGCCTGCACGTGATCGGACACGAGGACGGCGCAGGATGTGTCGGACAGTGCGTGGGCAATGGCGTCACGACGATTCCGATCGGCCAGTTGTACGCGGATGGCAGCCACGACCGCCTCGAACACGTTGGAAGACCAGGTCACGAGAAAACATTTGCCCGGATCGTGCTCTGCCTGAGCGACAAGATCGGCAGCCACGCGACCGGGATCGGCAGAATCGTCGGCGACCACGACGACCTCGCTGGGGCCGTAGAAACCGCCGTCCGTGCCGACGGTCCCGCTCAACTGGGCCTTGGCCAGTTGCACGAAGATGTTGCCCGGCCCCGCCACCATATCGACCGGTTCAACCTGTCGCGTGCCAAAGGCCAGGGCCGCCACGGCCTGCGCGCCACCCATTCGGTAGATCCGGGACAAACCGAGCAGGGCGCAGGTGGCCAACACGGGCCCGCCGTGGTCCTCGAACGGTTGCCCTTCGCGCCGGGTCGGCGGCGGATGGACGACGGCGATGCGATCCGCAGGCACCCCTGCCACCAGCGCGGGCACCGCGAGCATGATCAGTGTCGAGAACAGCACCGCGGTGCCACCGGGCACCATGAGGCCGGCACTATCGACCGGCAGGTATCGCAGGCCGAGTGTGCATCCGTCCACCTCCAACGGTGCAGGTTCCTCCGGGCGTACGTGCTGCTGGTAGGCCCGCACGTGCGCGATGGAGGATTCAATCGCGACGCGTAGCGGCCGGTCGAGGGCGTCAAGAGCTGCCTCGCAGCGTGCGGGCTCCACCGTGATGGTCTCAGCTGTGAACTGCGGATCGGTCCACCGCCGCATGTACCGCACCACCGCCTCGTCGCCGTCGCGGCGCACGTCCGCAATGATTTGGTCAACGGTGGCCGCCTCGTCGCTGTCGAGCGCCGCTGTCTGCCGCAGGCGTTGCAACACCTGCGCAAAACCGTCGCGTCCTTCACCGGTATCGAGATCGAAGCAAGGAAGCATACCTAAGGGCGAAGAATACCCGAAACCAACGACGAGACGGCGGGCGGCCTCGCCGGCGAGACCAGAAAGGTCAACCTCCGCACCGCTCGAAGCGGGGTCCCTGCTTCCGCAGGACACCTCGAATTTCCAGCATGGTCAGATCCGCTTGAATAGCACCCACCGTCAATCCGGTACCGGCCGCGATTTCGTCGGCGCTGCACGGGCGATCCAGCGCGGCCACAATCACACGCTGCGAAGGCGACAGGACCGGATTCCTCCGCGGCGCCGTCTCCTGCCCAGACCCTCCGGCGCGCAGCAGTTGCCCCGTTTCACCCAGGGCCTCCAAGACATCGGCCATGTCCGTCACCAGCGCCGCCCACCCCTCCCGAATCATGCGGTGACATCCTGCCGAGGTGGCGCTATCCACCCGTCCCGGGACGGCCAGCACCTCGCGTCCGTGTTCCTCCGCGGCCAGGCGAGCCGTCAGCAGGGCCCCAGATCGCAGGGCCGCTTCGATGACCAGCACCCCGAGAGCGAGCCCTGAAATGATGCGGTTACGCCTCGGGAAGTGTTCCGCCATTGGAGGGGCGGCCATGGGCAATTCACTGACCACCACGCCACGGCCATCGGCAATCCGGTCGAACAGCACCGCATGTTCCGAGGGATAGGGCCGAGCCAGTCCGCTACCCAGGACCGCGATCGTGCGACCGCCGTGTCGTAATGCGGCCTCGTGGGCCGCCGCATCGATGCCATACGCGCCACCGCTGACCACGCAAAGACCGGTTTCGGCACAAAGGCCGGCAAGGCGATCGGCTTGACCGCGACCATATTGCGTACAACGCCGTGCGCCGACAATGGCGATCGCAACGGCGTCGTCTTCGTGCCAGACCCCATTGACGTAGAGCAGAGGCGGGGCATCGGGGATGTGCAGAAGCAGGCGGGGATAGCGGGGATCGGAGGTCGCCAGCAGCGTGGTGTCCGATTCGGCAATGGCCTGTTGTTCACGCCGGAGAGCATCGCCGGAAAGCACCGCGTCAATGCCGCGACGAATTTCCTCCGACCTGCGCGGGCCGATCCCACGAACGCGGGCAAGATCTCCGGCGGCTGCCGCCAGCACGTTTTCGGGAGACCCAAGGCACGCCACCGCGCGACGGATCAGCGTGGGCCCCATTCCACGCGTCAGCGACAGCACCATCAGGGCTTGAATCTCCTCCTGATCCATGGCATTGAGTCTACCGCGACAACATCTACCGGGGACAGCGGGGCGGGGTGCGACTTTGCTGACGGCATGTGCCAGGGAAATCTGCGGCCAAGACTCCCGCCCGGTCCGTGGCCCTTCGCCGTGAATCAAAAAGCCCGCCCCGGCAAGCCGGGACGGGCATGTTCAATTGGGCGGGCTGCGTTTCAGGCCAACCCGTCGGACCGCTTGCTTACGCAGCCCACCTCATACAGTCATACAACACTAGACCACCCCCTTTCATTAGAAGAGCCGCTCCAGCTGTCGCGCCGCATGTTGCCGCCTGCGAATCAAACGTATGAAACACGGTACGAACGACACCGACACCGCCGGAATTACCACGCCCCACGACGTCTCACGGAGCCCGTTCGGCAGTGAACCTAAGGGACCAGCCCATCGCCGAGCCGCCAGATCTCAGACCGTCGATGCACGGGGTTTTCCCAACACCGACACCGGCCCGAACCCTGTCGACGCTGTTATTATTGGCGTGTCGAAAGCGCAAGTCAAGCTTTTAGAAGACAAATGCTGCGATCAAACGGGGTTCGGCCTCACACCCTCTCAGGCGGCCGACTCGACGGCGGCCACCAGAAATTTGCGCTTCCGCTTGATCAGGTCAAACAGGTGCGGGACCTCTGCCGACGCCATCAGGTTCCAAGTCGCCCAATGGACAGAAACCGCACATTTGGCGGAACGAATCCCGTTGCGAACAAGTTTATTCAGGCGACGCATGGGAAGCGTGTCCACCTGACCGTTGGTCAGGGGAACACATACGACCGGCCGCTCGGCGTTGGGAACGAGGTAGCAGAGGGCCTCGGGTTCCTGCTCGCCCACGCCCCCTTCCATCTGGAGGCGGTATTCGATCGTCCACCGCCATGCCGGGCCATACCAGTGCAAACGATGATTGAGCCCCTCAAGGCCAGCCACCTGGCCCATCAAGGTTCGCAACGCCTTGCGGGACTGCTCCTGGATCGGCTGAATAAGATCATCCATCTCAGGCAGTGTCCAGCGATTTTCCCACGGAAGCCGCTGTTGTATCAACGTCTCTGCCATAATGAATAACGCTCCTGAGAAAACCCGACTCCGACGGCATAACAACCGCCCGGAACCGCTTTCCGCCCTTTGATTCCGGTGCTGCTTCTCTCTCGTATTTTGTCGGTAACTTCAGATCTCACTCTATTATAGCGATTCTTTTCAATTTGGCAACGACTCCGAGTATGAAGATCGTCGTTCTCGCCAAACCGCCGGTCGCCGGCTACGCCAAGACACGCCTCATCGGCCCGCTCAGCCCCGAGGCCGCTGCCGCCGCCCATGCAGCCATGGTTCTCTGCACCTTGCAGCGTGTGGAGGCAGCCCTGGGTCGCTGTCCCGGCCGCGACTTGGTACTGGCCCTGGACCGGCACCCAGGCCCCCGTGTAGGAGGCTCCGACGGCGATGGGTGGCTCGGCAGTGCGACAGCGCAATGGCAGGTGACGGACCAGAGCACCGGCGACCTGGGCCAGCGGCTGGACCGGATCTGGCAGGAAGACGCCGAGCGGCCAACGCTATTTTTGGGATGTGACTGCCCCGATGTTCCATTCGAGGTCATGGCGTCGATCCCGGGGGCCCTGCAACGGGCCGACGCCTGTGTGGGCCCAACCAGTGACGGTGGTTACTGGACGCTCGGCGCCGGTTGCCGTCAAGAGACCCTGCTTGAGGGAATCGACTGGGGCACCGGCAGCGTGTACCATCAGACAATGACTGCGGCACGGCGTGGTGGGCTGGTCGTGTCGGAACTTCGCGCATGGCGCGACGTGGACACCATCGAAGATCTGGCCGATTTGCGTGGCCGCCTAGCGGCCACCCGTGAAGGTCCGCTAACCACGCTTCGCCACCGGCTTGACGAACTGTTCGGGGGCTCCCAGAGATGACCGATCAGGATTCCCACGCAAGCGGCACGGCCACCGTCACCCCATCGTCACAGGTGGGGGCCGACGAACCCGATCTGAGCCAGTACACCATCCTCATCGTTGACGACAATCAGCAGAACCTTGAACTGCTTCAAGCCTACTTGGAGGTGCTTCCCTGCCGCCTGCTGACGGCATCTGACGGGATCGAGGCGATGCGGCTGATCGAGCAGAGTGCCTCCAGCACCCCCGATCTGGTCCTCCTTGACATCATGATGCCGCGTATGAGCGGCTTCGAGGTATGCCGGAAGCTGAAGGAGGATCCAGCCACGCGGTCGATCCCGATCATGATGATCACTGCCCTCAACGAATTGGGCGACATCGAGCGCGGTGTCGAATCGGGTACCGACGACTTCCTGTCCAAGCCAGTGAACAAGCTTGAGTTGATCACCCGGGTCAAGTCCCTGCTGCGGGTGCGCCACCTCAAGCGGGAACTGGATCGGACCATGGCCTATATTCAGGACGTCGAGCAGCGGCTGATCCCCGGTGCCACGCCACCACCCCACCGCCAAGACGGTTAGCACCTCTTTTTGCCCCCCCCGCCCACACGGCGATCATCTTGGCGGCCTGCCCTGAGGCCACCGCCAACTCCCCGCTTTACAGCCCGTCTCATCGCCGGTTCACCCACCCATTGCCCTTTTCGTCCCCCTGGAAGGTCCTTCACCAGTCTCCACCCCTCCCAACCCGGGTCTATGACCCGGCCATGCTAGGCGGTGAAATCGGCGGGCCATATCGCTGCAGAGACAATATGCGTAAGTAACTTGTTATAATATGTTTGTGTTGATTTTTTATTGTTCTATAACAGTTGCGCTCTCGCACGACGTCTGGCCATCGAAGCGGATGTGGTACGCGACCACCTAGCGGTTCTGGAAAACGGCTTCGTTATAAGCCGCGTCCTTATCAAGAGCCGAAAGGGCCCCAGCCCGCCGAGGAGGATGACCACGTCAGCCGGATTTCCAACGTGCATTCGCTGATCGGACAGCGTTTTCTGCATCATCATTTTCTGGATCAACTCAACGCTGTCCGGAACAAGTCGCTGTAGCGACTGAGCGCTGATTAAGGAGTGTGCGAACTACGCCGATGGTAACACTGATGCGGGTCAACGGACACGTTCAAGGACGGGTCACGAACGGCTTGTCCGATAAGAAACCTCCGCCAGACAAAGTGTGCCAGCCATGAGCCTTGAGCCGAACAGAAGCAATCGCCGGTTGACATCGGGCCAGAACATTCCCAAGCGGAAATGCCTTGGGAGGTACACCACACTGCAGCAAACTTGGACACATCCACCACAGGCCGCCGGCGGCGCCGGACATATGCAAGTATCGGAAGGGATTGGATCTCTGCTGATCCCTGGCAGGGAGGCCCCTGCCTATCGAGAGTGAACCCACCGCGTTCACGAAGGACCACACGCCATGAGTCGCATCAACACCAACGTGAGCTCTCTGATTGCCCAGCGGATGCTGGGTCAACATAATCTGCAGTTGACCAAGTCGCTTGAGCGACTCAGCACAGGACTGGCCATCAACCGCGGATCCGACGGCCCCGCCGCCTTGATCGCCAGCGAGCGGCTGCGATCGGAAAAAGTCGCCCTGGCCTCCGCCATTGGTAACGCGGAACGGGCCGACCAGGTGGTCAACATCGCCGAAGGCGGCCTGCAGGAGATCAATGCACTGCTGCTGGAGGTCCAGTCACTGGTGGTCGACTCGGCCAACGAAGCCGGCCTGAGCATCGAAGAAAAGCATGCGAATCAGTTGCAGATCGACTCAATCCTGCAGACGATCGACCGCATTTCCACTGCAACGACGTTCCAGGACACGAAACTGCTGAATGGAACCTATGACTTCACCGTCAGCAATCAGGCTGCTATCGTCGACGACTTCGCGATTCACGCCGCCAAGCTCGGACATGACGACACCCGTGCGGTCAACCTCGTGGTCACGGCGTCGGCCCAGCACGGTGGCCTTTTCCTATCCGCCAACGGGGTGAAGTTCAACCTGGACGACGCGGATGCGAGATTCACGATTGAAATCGCCGGCAACAAGGGAACCCGAGAGTTTTCTTTCGCCTCGGGAACACTACTCGTCGACGCGGCGGATGCCATCAACACCTTCAAGTCTGTGACCGGCGTGGTGGCGACAAAAATTGGGACCGGCATCGCACTGCGGAGCGAGGCCTTCGGTTCCAACGCCTTCGTCTCGGTCGACGTGATCGACGACGCTGGACAGAACGGTGCGGTGCATATGTTCTCGTCTTCCGATGAGAACACGGTCAGGCACGGCAACGCTACGGCGTTCGCTTCCGCTACGAATCCGATCCGTGACAACGGCCAGGATGTCGGTGCGATCGTCAACGGCATCACGGCCACGTCGGACGGCAAGTCGCTGACGATCAACACCGACTTCCTGAATCTGGACATCGACCTGTCCGACGCCGGGGCCACGAGCTTGTCGAGAACAAGGGCCTTCAACATCACCGGCGGCGGCGCGAAGTTCAACCTCGGGCCCTCGATCAACTTCACCAACCAGGTCAGCCTGGGGGTGCCGAACATTGCCTCGCGGTACCTGGGGGGGACGGTGGACGGAAGCACAAGGTTCCAGCTCGACGATCTGGGCTACGGCAAGGGCCTGAACGTGGTCGACGGCGATCTGCAGACCGCCCAGATGGTCGTGAACAAGGCCATTTCGCAGGTATCGACACTGCGGGGGCGACTCGGCGCGTTCCAGAGCAACGTGATCGGGTCCACCATCCGGTCTCTTGGTGTCACGCTCGAAAACACATCCGCAGCCGAAAGCGCGATCCGTGACACCGACTTCGCCAGCGAATCGGCCCAGTTGACTCGGTCGCAGATCTTGGTGAACGCCGCGACGAACGTGCTGGCCATCGCCAATGCCCTGCCGCAGAATGTCCTGACCCTGCTTGGATAAGAATGATCATGACCCAATCACCGGATCACCCACCGGGGTATCCGATCACTGATGCCGAAGCGGGGGCCCCCCGGCCGCCGGGTGATTTTTTTGGGAGCCGGCCCCGCGACGGGGCGCCCCCCCACAATGGTGTAGGCGGCTGGGGGGGGCGGC
>Ga0310342_100001062_pt1 | contig 16689 bp, 14 predicted proteins | sample S15DNA20500_MG_FD_206155 | JGI IMG/M metagenome (GOLD analysis project Ga0310342, IMG submission 206155) | Marine microbial communities from station ALOHA, North Pacific Subtropical Gyre - S1503-DNA-20-500_MG | ecosystem: Environmental > Aquatic > Marine > Oceanic | place: Pacific Ocean: North... | reverse complement strand
CCCGCACCCGTGGCGTCGTAAGAATGGTAGGTGGATCTTCGGCAAGAACGGGAAGGATACCGCAAGCTGAGAAATAAGAACCGGCAGCCACTGGCGACGGACGGCTTAACAGTAACCAGCCATCTTGATTCTGGCTAAAGAACTTGCCGCCAAATCACATTCGGCTGATTTCTTGAAATGTCTGTCCTGTTACCAGGTCCATTCCAAACCGGCTGTAAAACCGTGCAACAAGATGCTGCCATTGTGATTCAGCGAAACCGTACGATTCTCGCCTGCGGGTGGGACGAAAATGGACGGAGGCGTGGAATCGAAGTTTTCCAGTCCCAGGGCAACTCCCTCCAGGTACATCACGTGATAACCACCACGCAATGTGAACCGACTTGTCACTTTATAGATAGCAATGAAACTGGCTTCGAAGACCCCAGCCACGTCCGTGTCACTCAGACTCTCATCAATGGGTTCCAGCGACCGGGTGAAATCGAACGCTGTTTCCTGTTGGGCATGATTCCCATAAATGCCAGCTTTGAGCTCCCCACCTACTAGAAAACCGGGCAGTGTGCAAAGAAAACTATTCACTCCTACTTGAAAACCAAGCAGATCGTTGGTGGCATCCGTGTCGTAATCCAACTCTGCCGGACCACGCTCTTCGGAATCTACCGTGCCGGTAAGCGGGTCATCGTGAGCCTCCACGACACTTAACAACCGGAAATCGTCTTCGACTTTCAAGTAACGTAACCCCAAGAGCCAGGAAGTATGAACTCGGCAATTACGGGAAACATTACGTCTGCGCAGGTTCAACTCGATGCTGTTAAGAGTCGACTCGTGGAGAAGGGAGTGTTCGGCGGCTTGATCACTCTCCAAATATCCCCCGATGGGAGTTGTGCCAAAATCGCTGAAGGCCGAATAAAGATTGTCGCTGCCACTGACTTCACTTGCTGGAGTCGACCAATCAAATCCCCCCATGAACGTCGCTTCCAGATTGGTTCCGGGCCCCCAGAGATAGGCAATCGTAGCTCGCAGGCCTGGCTCGTCGGCGAAATCCAGATTCTCCGAACCCAGCACGACATCCGGTGTTCCTAAACCGGCTGCGCCATCGGAAGAAAATTCCTCTGGACGGGACGCCCTGTCGCGGGTCAGGTACATGAATTCAAAATGCACATCGTACCAACGTGGATGACAACAACGTCCGCTACCCTGGGGGCCATGTAATCCCAGGATTCCCATACGATCGGCGCAACCTGGTCCCGAACCTTCGCATCCAACACAGTAGTTCGAGTTGTTGTTCGATCCCAGCAAATTTCCTTTGGCAGCGCGAACCGTGCGGTCAATCAACCCATCGTCAGATTGGTTTTTTTTGCGGCATTGGTCACAACGACAATTGTCGCTATCTCCGTCACCGATCTCTGAACAGCCGGTACAGTCAGAATAAGTTGCGACGTCCCCGTAGGACATCGTCACACCAGGGGCACCAAGTCGCTGGTAATCCGCCTGGTAAACATCCGGCCCACCGGAAAACTGTGCTGTCACTGGCTGAGCGGACGTACCCACCAACAAAATTGCCGCGATACGAAGATGCCACGTCGACTGGAATCTCATCGTTTGCTCTCCAACAAGCAATCTTTTCGCCAAAATGCCCCAAGGTACCGACATCAAGCGGTCCTGGTTTTTCCATGGTCCCTCGGCGCGATAAAACCAAACCGCTACGACCGTCGGGATCCATAGGTTCTCTACAGTCCATCGGTTCGACAGATTGGGAACAATCAGTACTTCCCCTAGGGTCGGAAACAATTTCTTAATCGGCAAACAAGACACATTTCATCTATTTTATTTATTTAACTTATTTTTACATTTTTGGATCTGCGCAGCTCAAACGCCGTGGTTTGGTGGGCATGATCCGTTGGGAACAGAGTGCCCCTACCCACTGGGTCCGCGAGAGAGAAAAGTTTAGCCTAGCAATATCGGACTACCGTCGGCGGCATCCGACAATTCAGACTTTTGAAAACCGCCACCCCAACCTCCTGAACACACGATCTGGCAACCACAACCAATGGGAAAACAATACATCTACACCATCGTCGACCTAGTCAAAAAGCATGGTCAACGGACGATCTTAGACAACATTTGGTTAGCATTTTACCCTGGTGCCAAGATAGGAGTTCTGGGACGCAACGGAGCCGGCAAAAGCACGTTGTTACGAATTATGGCAGGACTGGACACCGAATTTGAAGGCGAGGCTCGTCTGACAGACAGCTTTACGGCCGGTTACCTGTCGCAGGAACCTCAATTGAATGAGACACTGGACGTGTGGGGCAACGTGAATGAGGCAGTCGCAGCCCGTCGCGAATTACTGGATCAGTTCAATTCAATTAACGAGCAATTGGCCGAGCCATTAGAACCCGGCGAGATGGAAAAATTGTGCGACCGTCTCGCGACAATCCAGGATCAAATCGAGGCAACCAATACCTGGGAACTGGACCGCGAGATCGAGATCGCGATGGACGTGATGAATCTGCCACCACGTGACTTTCCAGTTTCCCAACTCTCTGGGGGCGAGCGTCGCCGGGTTGCCCTGTGCAAAATTCTTTTAGAAAGGCCAGACTTATTACTATTGGATGAACCAACCAACCATTTGGATGCTGATGCCGTGGCCTGGTTGGAGCGTCATCTGGCCGACTATGCGGGCACGGTCGTAGCGATAACGCACGACCGTTATTTCCTGGATAACGTGGCAGGATGGATTCTCGAGCTTGATCGTGGTCAGGGCATTCCGTGGGAAGGAAATTATTCCTCCTGGCTCGCGCAGAAACAGGAACGGCTGGCACGTGAGGAAAAGTCGGCTGTTGCACGGCGCAAATCCCTGGAAAGGGAAATGGAATGGATTCGGATGGCACCGCGTGCCCGCCAGGCCAAAAGCAAGGCCCGTATCAAAGCCTACGAAACGATGTCCGCGGCCGGATTTGAAGAACGTGATGACGAGTTTGAAATTCAAATTCCACCTGGTAAACATCTGGGGGACCTGGTCATTGAAGCTCAAAATGTGTGTAAGGGGTTTGAAAACAATGTCCTGATCGACGACCTCAGTTTTCGATTGCCACCCGGTGGCATCGTGGGAGTGATTGGCGCCAACGGTGCTGGAAAAACAACTTTGTTTCGGATGTTGATAGGTGAACAGGAGCCTGATCAAGGATTGTTGCGAATCGGACCGACCGTTGAGCTCGGCTATGTGGATCAAAACCGGGACGCGTTGGATCCGGAAAAAACCGTTTTCCAGGAGATCTCTGGCGATCACGAAACGCTCGAAATGGGTGGACGTCGCATCAATGCCCGGGCCTACGTATCACGCTTTAATTTTCGCGGCCCGGATCAGGAAAAGAAATTGGGAATCCTTTCCGGCGGCGAACGCAATCGGGTCCATCTTGCCAAGTTACTACGCCGCGGCTCCAATGTCCTGCTGCTTGATGAACCAACCAATGATTTGGACGTAGATACGTTGCGGGCACTGGAAGAAGCTATTCTGAATTATGCCGGCTGCGTTGTCGTCATCAGCCACGATCGCTGGTTCCTGGATCGGCTTGCCACGCATATCCTCGCGTTTGAAGGAGATGGTTACGTCCACTGGTGCGAGGGAAATTACCAAACTTACGAAGAACAACGTCGTGAGCGCTTAGGCATTTCGGCAGAAAGCCGACCACGATTCAAGTACAAAAAACTTCACCAATAGACGGACATTGCGGCTTGACCTTCGAGAACCGATCGTTTAACAATCAGGGTTGGTGTTTTAGGCAACTTGAGTTTAAATGTGCAAGAGGTAACCCACTGTGACCGTACTCCATTCTGGTACCACCACCAAATATTCGAGTAATTGGGAAAAGGCATTCGGTAAGCCTTCCGGTAAAAAGTCGACGAAGTCAAAGACATCGTCGACGAAAAAGAAATCCGGTAAAAAGAAATCCCTTAAAAAGAAGGCCTCAACAAAAAAAAGAACGTCGACAACCAAAGCAGCGAAGACAAGAAAAAAAGCGTCGACAACCAAAGCAGCGAAGACAAGAAAAAAAGCGTCGCCCAAGGCCAGGCCGGCGGCGAAGAAAAAAACTACCCGCGGTAAAAAATCGACAGTCAAACGGACCGCCAAAAATAAAAAAGCAGCCAAGTCGAGCAAAAAGCGCGTAACGCAATCGAAAACAGCGGCTGGTAAAAAACGTTCTACAAAAAAGAAAAAGAAATAATTTCCACCGGAGATCCACAATGAAAATCGAACTTAAATTTTGTTCCCAGTGAAACTACGCACCCCAAGCCGCCAGTTTGGCGAGTAAAATTTTCGGAGAATTCGGCACTAAAGTCAGCGCCCTCAATCTGGTCCCCGATGGCGGAGGATGTTTTGAGCTTTCGTTGGACGGAGAACTGACCTATTCGAAGCTGCAAACGGGTGAATTCCCGGATGAGGACAAGATGCTGGAAGAAATTGCCAAGCGGTTTTAGCAGCCACGCCGCAAAGGCAGCTCGCATTACACCAGAAATCGCTGGAATGAGCGCACCAGCGCGGGGTATCGTTCTGCTGAATCAAACTTACTGCGATCTGAAAAACGGATGTAGCAGAACTAGGCCAAAACAAAGAGCAACTCAGGTTCATCTTGCCGTCAGACGACTACTACGTTGCTCTGGAGATATAAGCCCCGGTGCGCGTGTCAACTTTGATCCGCTCACCTTGCGATAGGTATTCTGGGACCTGCACAACCAAACCGGTTTCCAACGTCGCCGGTTTATTGCGTGAAGTAGCAGAGTTTCCCTTCACTCCGGGATCACATTCGGTGACCGTCAGTTCAACAGCCGTGGGCAACTGTAGACCAACGCATTCGTTGTTGTAGAGCAATGCCAAAATCCCTTCCAGGGATTCGGTGATGTACGGTATTTCACCAGTTGAATCTTCCAGCAACAGGGAATACTGGTTAAAGTCTTCCTGATCAAGCAAATGCACATGCGTTGCATCGGTGTACATCAACTTAACCGGCCGCCGTTCGAAATCAGCATCTTCGAGTGATTCCCCACCCTTGAGCGTGATATCCGTTTTCTGTTTTGAAATCAAATTACGAGCGCGAAATTTGTACAGGGTCGCAGCTCCACGCGCCGACGGCGATTGGACAGAAACGGATTGGACAATCACCGGCGCCCCTTGATAATTCACCACCGACCCGGGTTTGATTTCTTTAGCTTGCATGGTTTTTCACTACACCAACGTCCACTCACAGCAATGAATTCGAAGCCGGATCCACTGCCACTCCCTGGCAAATCTCCGCCAGCCGTTCTAACACGATCAACAGCGCCCCGGGATCCATGAACTCGTCTTCTTCTTCAGATTCGTCAAATTCAAAAGTCAATCGTTCAAAGTGAAAGACATCGAAACGCGCATCGCAACCAGCCAATTGAACGGCCTTTTCTTGCTGGTCAGGGTCGAGTGTTGTTTTTTTTAATTCGGTATTGAGTTCAACCAACGACTCGGCCACCTCTTCCCCCGACATAAAGGTGATGTCCATTGCCGTATTGTCATCTGGTGAAAGCAACGTCAGCGATTCAAACATTCCATCTTCATTTTTCCGAACATCGGTGAGCTGGTAGCGCCGATCCATTTCTCGGAGTGCCGCTTCTACTTCAACAACATGGGGACGATTTTGGGAATCGAACAAAACGAAGTAGGTATCCCGCCAACGGTATTCATCATTTTCAAACAGAGACATCTCAATCAACGTTCTAGTTTCAGGTTTCGGTTGACCGGTAAATTCTCTAGCTTAACTTTTCTGCACCTGTTCGCCCAGTCGTCTTCGCCCGACGACTCTGTAAATTTTCACCTACCACGATTCATCCGGGGAATGTCCGCCGTGCCAGCTCTCCATGGCCTTCAACACTTCGTCTCGCTCGTTTCGGTTTCCCCAAACCGATTCACCCTGCTCGAGACGCACTTCATACTTTCCTTCATAAAGACAGTCGTCATGGCCACAAAAGTGCGGAACGTCAGCAACCCATACCACACGATAGAGCAGGACGTGCTTGTCGTCGATTACTGTAAAAATATCCGACATCGGTGAATCTCCCGTTAACAATCCGCCTTGCCCAATGGATAACCACCCGCCTCCTTAATCAGCCCGTCCTTTTTAAATCCCTTGAAAGCATCGACAGTCCATTGCACTATCCACCTAATTCCGCTGACCGCTGTGCTGCGGCCTGTACGGCCGAAATCAGTGTTGCTCGAAGTCCACCCGCCTCCAGAGCCTCAAGGCCGGCGATCGTGGTGCCTCCCGGACTGGTGACCTGATCTTTGAGCACCGCCGGGTGTTCACCACTGCTGGTGACCATTTCAGCTGCCCCCCGCACCGTTTGAGCCGCTAAGCGAAGTGCCACATCACGTGGCAATCCCAATCCAACTCCAGCATCACTCAGCGCCTCAATCACCAAGTAAACAAACGCCGGCCCGGAACCAGAAAGCCCAGTAACCGCATCCATATGCGTTTCCTTCAGCTCAATGGCTAATCCAACAGCTCCCAACAATTCAGCAACTTGCTGGCGGTCTTCGGCCGTTACACTTTCACCATGGCAGTAGGCTGCAGCAGCCTGGCCAACCAAGCAGGGGGTGTTCGGCATGACGCGAACAACTCGCTTTGTTCCCAATCGCTCACAAAGCAATGAAAGCGTCACACCAGCAACAATGGAAACAAAAAGCTTATCGGACGTATCAACATTCTGTAACTCATCCAACACCGAATTCAAGTGTTGAGGCTTAACCGCTAACACAATCAGGTCACAGACATCGACAACACCAGGATTACTGTGCTGAACCTGAGCACCTTGGACTAAATCCGTAAATTTCTGCCAAACCTCGACCGACGGATCAGACGCATGAATCTGTCCTCCACCAACCAGCTTTGCTTGCTGCCAGCCACTTGCCAGGGCAGACGCCATCCGCCCAGCACCGATGAATCCAACATTGCCATGGAACATGCCCCAATGCTACGTCATTGTTGGAGATTCGACAACGCGGCTGGCACCCTCCCAGCGACCAAATCGTCCCTCTGGTCGAGCTCAGAACTTGAATCTGTGGGTGTAAAACCCTGAAAATAGATCGCCCTGGGACAGAAAAACTCTTCGCTAAATCGGGCTGGACTTGCACGTTGCATTCTGAGAAACTCCCGAACCTTTCTAAGTGTCCGTTTACAATCCATGTTGATCGATCTCGGTTCTGAATTCAATTCAGCGGGCAACAATCCAATTCTGCAAGGACTCCGATCGTGAAAATCATTATTGCCATGCTTTTTTCTGCCGGAATTTGGTCCTCTCACCTCGCGGGCCAATCAGAGGGCTCTTTTCCATTGAAACTGCCTCTATGGAATCCGCTCGCAAAAGACACGGGTGATTCGCAAAAAACATCTTCGAAATGGAACCCGTTTTCAAACAAATCAAACGAGCAAAAAACAAATCCTAGTCGATCAGCACCTTCACGATCAACAACAAACAACCTTAACATTTCATCAAAATTCGATAAGTTGAATTCCGGCACGCGCAACATATTCTCGAAGTCCAAGAACACAATCGCCTCGTGGATGATTCCGGCAAGTGTCAGATCATCGAACAAAAACGGCACATCAAAACGTACCAAACCCCGGAAATCGTTTTTCGAACTGATTCCATTTCGAAAAGAAGCTCCCAAGCAAGCGAGATCACCTCACGAATTTCTGGCACAACCTCGCCCAGAATATTAATCCGGGGTAGACTAAATTGAGTTAACAGGTGGAAAACATCCCGCTAAACGAATGACGATCTCCAAAAAACGTCGACTCCAAATGTAATGAAGAACCGCTAGATATGGGTTCATCGTTTGGGTCGGGTTAATCAAAAAGGGTCGTTTCTGACTTCCCTACGTTTTCGACCTCACCTGGGGATGCTAGAATGCATCCCCTATGAAAACGGATCTTATCCTTGGCACGGCGGGTCATATCGATCATGGCAAAACGTCGCTGATCCGCGCTTTAACAGGCGTCGACACCGATCGTCTGCCTGAAGAAAAACGACGTGGCATTACGATTGATCTCGGCTTTGCCTTTCTCGAACTAGACAGCTTCCGACTTGGAATCGTGGATGTGCCTGGGCACGAGCGACTCGTGCGAAACATGCTGGCAGGTGCGACGGGAATGGATTTGGTTCTGCTGGTCGTCGCCGCCGACGACTCGGTAAAACCACAAACTCGTGAACATCTGGAAATCCTTCGGCTTTTGAACATGCCAGCTGGGGTCATAGCACTTACCAAATGTGATCTGGCCGACACCGAGTGGATCGATCTGGTTGAACAGGAAGTTCGTGAAGTTGTTTCGGAAACATTTCTCGCTGATGCACCAGTGGTCCGCACCAGCGCCACAACCGGTGACGGATTGGAAGAATTGCGTTCACAACTTTCCTGGGCCGCTGAAAAAGCAATCTCCCAGCGGATTGCTGTTGAGAACCTTCCTTTTCGAGTGGCCATTGATCGTTCCTTTACCGTACCCGGGCACGGTACGGTCGTCACTGGAAGTATCGCGAGTGGTGCTGCCAAAATCGGCGAACAACTGGTTGTACAACCTGGCGGATTTGAAGTCCGAATTCGTAGCCTGCAAAGTCACGACAGTGAAGTCGATCAGGTTCAGCGAGGCCAACGTGCAGCAATGAATTTGAGCGGCATTCACCACAACCAGGTGCAACGGGGACAACAAGTTGCCTTGCCAGGACATCTGATTCCCAGCCGTCGAATCACGGTGCAAATTTCATTGCTTCCTTCTGCACCACGGCCACTAAAACACCGAACACGCGTCCGTATGCATTTAGGAACGGCCGAACACATGGTGGGAGTTTCCTTGCTGGATCGTCCACTACTTAAACCCGGTCAGTCGTGCATTGCCCAGATGCTTTTAGGCCACGAGGCGGTTGCCACCTGGAAACAACCCTTTGTTATACGAAGTGAATCCCCCATCACCACCATTGGTGGAGGGCATGTATTGAACGTTGAAGCAACACGGATACGACGCAACGATGAACGAGTCATTCGCCTCGCCGAACAGCTTGCATCAGATGATGATCTCCAACGTGGGGCAGCAGCCGCTTTCTTTGCAGGATTGAAAAACTGGCTGCCAAAAGACCTCGGACGCATGGCTGGCATTGAGGACGTCGACTCCGTCTATAACCAACTGGTAAATCAAAAAATCGTCAGTGAAATCGTTGTCTCACCAACGAGGACGCTGCGAGTCCACGGCCAAATCATCCTCGACTTTCAAGTGCGGGTGACTAAAATCCTACAAAAACTACATCAAGAATACCCTCTTCAAGTCACGTTTGAACGGTCGCAAATACTTAGTCATTTTTCACAGGACCAGCGCCAACTGCTTGACCATGTGCTGGATCAAATGAAAGCCTGTGGTGAAATTCTGCGGAAAAACGGGCGTATCTCATTAGCTGGACATGGACCCAAATTATCAAGAAATGAACGTGTCCTTCTTGATGAGTTGATCGACATTTTCCGCCAAACTGGCGAGAAACCCCCAACGGTGAGCGAGTGCCGCAAACAGGCCACACGACTTCAAAATTCTGTAGCTCCCTTGATCGCACTGGCCTCTTCCAATGGCGATTTGATCGAGTTAACAAGCGAAATCTACATCCACGCCGAGGCAGAACTTCGCTTGAGAGAACGAATTGGCCAGGAACTACGGGCTGCGGGCGGGTTGACACTGAGCCAAATGCGCGAAATCCTGGGAACAACGCGTAAATATGCCATTCCCCTTGCCGAGTACTGGGATCGCACCGGTTTTACCCGGCGGGATGGAGATTTACGCACCCTGGCCGAGAATTTAGCAACCGGCTGAATAGGAACCAACTGATTATCATGCCTCCTCAAGTTCTACGAAATATTCCTTCGGTCAACGAGTTGCTCGACAGTCCACCACTGCAGCTACTCGTCAAACGGGCAAACCGGTCGCTGGTCGTATCAGGCGTCCGGTCGTTTTTGGAAAACCTCCGAAACGAAGCCCAAACGGCCGCCACTGACGTTCATTTTCCAACAGCTACGGAACTGGCTCAACGAATTGCCGATTGGATCGATGCCGATCAACAACCCACCCTCCGGCCTGTCGTGAACGCTACGGGCATTCTGCTTCATACGGGTTTGGGGCGTGCGCCATTGGCCGAAGAAGCCATTGCAGAGATCACGTCGATTGCCGACAGCTATGCCAGTGTTGAAATTGATCTGGAAACCGGAGAGCGTTGCCAGCGTACTGTCGCTGTCGAAAAACTCATACGCGATCTTACCGGCGCAGAAGCGGCGATTGTCGTGAATAACAACGCTGGGGCAACGATGCTTACGCTCGCCGCTCTGGCTAACGATCAGGATGTGATCGTGTCGCGCGGTGAGCTGATCGAAATCGGTGGCAGTTATCGACTGCCCGAAGTAATGACGGCCTGTGGAGCTCGATTGTGCGAAGTTGGTTCCACCAACAAAACACGTATCGCAGATTATGAATCGGCCATAACCGAACAAACGGGCGTCTTGTTAAAGGTCCATACCAGTAATTATGTCGTCATGGGTTTTACCGAAGAAACCTCCGTTCGGGACTTAGTTGTCTTGGGACGCCATCATGATCGGCCGGTCGTCCACGATATCGGCTCTGGGGCGTTGTTTGACCTGGCTCCCTTTGGGATTAGCGACGAACCGGTAGCCCGAGACAGCATTGCAGCTGGCGCAGATGTGATTCTATTCAGTGGTGATAAATTACTTGGTGGACCCCAGTGTGGAATCATCGCCGGTCGCCGTGAATTCATCGCAACAATACTGAAACATCCAATGACGCGGGCACTGCGAGTCGACAAATTGACTCTCTCAGCGCTGGCCGCAACATTGCGGCTCTATCAGGATCCTGATCGCCGGCAAACGACCGTTCCACTGCTGCGGCTGTTGAGCACGAGCCTCGATAACCTGCAAAACCGCGCCGAACGTCTGGCGATTCAATTGGCGGCATTTCCCTGGGTGGTTGAGGCAAAAGCCGTATCCGAGGAAGCTTATCTGGGAGGTGGTTCAGTCCCCACTCAGCAGCTGGCTTCCTGGTGCGTTTCGCTTGAAATCCAACAAAACGGTGTCAGCGATCTGGCCCGACGTCTACGAATCGGTTGTCCCTCCGTTGTCGGACGAGTTCAACGTAACCAGCTGTTGCTGGACTTACGTGCCGTTTTCCCTCAACAAGACATGCTCATCGTCGAAGCATTTGAAAAAATTGGCTCCACTGGAAACGAAAACCCTGATTCCAAAGAACAACACAGTCACCTTGATGAGAACTAAGATGCGACAAGTTTTGCTGGTAATTACAATCATCGTGTTTAGCCTGAAGATATCTCTGGCTGCTCAGTCCATACCTCCTACATCCTTAGTGCCCCAGGAACAACACTCCTGGGGAAAATTTCAACTCGGTGCATGGCGCTGTACCGAAATTGTGGGGCAATCGTTTGATGAAGACGGCAACGTGATTGCAACAACCTTCACCAAAACCACCACAACGCTCAATCATGTGTTGCAAAACGGCTTCGAATTAGTCGTCGACACGGAAGTGACCGTCGGCCAAGCAAAGCTGGAAAAACCATCTCAAGTTGTCTGGCAAGGTCTCAGTGGACAGTCGCGCGAAGAAACAATAACCGTTGAGGTAGGAAAGACGAAGGAACTGCGAATCGATGGAAGAATCATTCCCTGTGAAACTCGTCGTATTTTGTTTTCCAACGGCGACCAAAAAAAACAAACAATAGCATCCTATTCACCTATCGTAAAACCTTTTTTGCTAACCCAGGATACCAGCATAACGGATCCAAAAAATGAAAAACTGCTGTTCCGAACACGCGCCGAGGTGATTGCACTCGATTTGCCACACCGGGTGCTGGACGAAACGCTACAGGTCTCGCTAGTGAAAACCGTGCATCACGGGTCAGATGGAACCATCATCACCGTTGAGGCCCATAGCGACGAGGTCCCCGGAGCAGTGATCGCCCATTGGTCGAAAGAACTTAATAATCAAGGCGTGCTAATCCAAACCAGCACGTTGGAAATCATCGATTATGGAAGTCAGAGTCATAATCGTAAAAAAAGGAAACCAACCCGACGCAAAGACCGTGGGAAAGAACGAAACGGCGAATTATAATTTTTGGTCGGTACTTGTTACCACCTTGTCGCCCGTTTCATATTTCCCAATTAGAATCCAAACGTTGGAAGAATCAAGGAATCAACGGAGAGCCTCGTCATGGCACAGCTCAGTTTCACCGCCGGAATCACCTTTGACGATGTCCTTTTGGCCCCACGATACAGTGACTTTGTCCCCTCGGAAGTGGACGTCAGTACTCGATTGACTCGTAAAATTCAGCTCAACATTCCATTCCTCAGTTCACCCATGGATACGGTTACCGAAAGCGCCATGGCGATTGCTCTCGCTCAGGACGGAGGGGTCGGTGTGATTCACAAGAACATGTCCGTTGAACGTCAAACCGAGGAAGTGGACAAGGTAAAACGAAGTGCTAACGGAATCATTCTTGACCCGGTGATACTCAGCCCCAACGCCCCAGTCGCACAAGCCAGAAAGCTGATGGATCAGCATAAGGTTTCTGGAATCCCAATTGTGGTCGAAAATCGTCGTTTGGTAGGCATTCTTACCCGTCGTGACCTCAGATTTCTGGAATCCAGTGAGCACCCAATTTCAGAAGTAATGACCAAAGAAAACCTGGTGACAGCAACGGGAACTTTGACGCTTGAGGAAGCTGAGCGAATTTTAACGGATAAAAAGGTGGAGAAACTTTTGCTGGTTGACGAATCTTACAGACTGACCGGACTGATTACGATCAAAGACATCGACATGATGAAGCGGTTTCCTCACGCCTGTAAAGATGGGCAAGGGAGGTTGCGAGTCGGTGCTGCCATTGGCGTCCATGACATCGAAAGGGCTGCTAGCCTGATCGACAAAGATGTGGATGTTTTGGTCGTTGACAGCGCCCATGGTCATTCGGCAAATGTCATCGAAACAGTCAAAAGAATAAAGGGAAAATGGGACATTGAAGTTGTCGCTGGGAACGTGGCAACCAAAGAAGGAACACTCGACTTGGTCCGAGCAGGAGCCGATGCAGTCAAAGTCGGAATTGGCCCCGGCTCGATCTGCACCACGAGAGTAATCTCAGGGGTGGGTGTTCCACAAATCACAGCAATTCATGACGCCGCCGAAGCGGCCAAGGAAACACAGACACCGATTATTGCGGACGGCGGTATTCGATTTTCAGGCGACGTGACCAAAGCGATCGCTGCTGGAGCGGATGCCGTGATGGTTGGAGGACTTTTTGCCGGTTTGGCCGAAAGTCCAGGCGAACAAGTACTGTATCAGGGACGCACCTTTAAGGTTTACCGGGGAATGGGATCCCTGGGTGCCATGGTGCAGGGATCGAGCGAACGTTATCGGCAAGCTGGTGCCGGTGGTGACGCTGGGAAACTAGTGCCCGAAGGAGTGGAAGGTCGAGTGCCTTTCAAAGGCTCATTGAGCCCATTTGTTTACCAGCTTGTTGGCGGACTAAAAGCCGGAATGGGGTATTGCGGGACGCGCACCATCGGGGAATTGCGACATCTTGCAGGTTTCATTCAAGTTTCGCCGGCAAGCGTTAGGGAGAGTCACCCACATGATATCGCCATTACGCATGAAGCACCAAACTACAGTCCGGATTACCCGGGCGGCGGGAAGGACCCATGAGCCACACGAGGTGGCCTCTACGTGGATTCAGAATAGTCTCCACGTGTTCACACTCACAGCCTGGAAAAGCTGGTCCAAAATTATTCTGGCGATACTTATCAGCCTAATCGTGAATACCTACTGTTTCGCTGCGGAAATGCCTGCCAACAAAGACTGCGAAGAAATTACCGCAGCGCCTCAGGAACCTCAAAAAGTTCAATCGGTTCGTTGGGCACAACGTCAATCGTACCCGGAAGCAACCCTCAGCCAAACGCAACCATTGCAACAGCAAGACGGAATCACCCTGCCACAATATTTAAAATGGCGGCGTTCGAAAAAGCTATCTTCGGTTACTAAGGGTGATTCTGAATCAACTGGCGTACGACAAACGAGCCATACGGATTCGCAAAACTCGGTGCTACTCAATCGTCCACAGACACAACCTAGCGATCCAATCAATGATCCCTTTGGCGATCGGATCGCGCAACGTTCACAATCGGATGAATCCGACCCAACACCACCGTCATCGAAATCGTCTGATGAAATTCTTCTCGATCTCTTGAATCCGAACGACAAAGACGAAGAAACTTCTCCGATACTCGAATTGGAAGAGGATCTACCAACCCAACCAACGCTTGAAAACGTTCCAACTATAGACGAGCCGGCCCAGGAAACAGAAACTTCTGAAATCGAAGAGCCGGTAACTCCTCAACAACCGCAGATAATTGCTGAACCTGAACCCTTAGAGGATGATCAACTCGACGGGCACGCGGAAACACAATGTGAGCAAACCCCAAACGGTCGAGATTGTTGTGAAGAAGAAGAACATTGCGATCGCGCAATCGATGCAGCAAAACAGTCCAACCTCAGGGAAATATCACTCGACGTGACACCTTCGATTGCGTCAGGAGATGATCAGGAAGCTGAAGAAACAGCGGTAAAGCGTCGAGAAGATCTAGCACAGTCGGAGGTTCGTGATTGGCTGGACCACCAGGGAAATTTGAGAGCCACCGGACGAATGGTCGATTTTCTTAATGGACAGATAATCGTCAACGGCGACACGGAAACAACGGCGATCGCGTTCAGTGATCTTGGCAAAGATGAACGTTGTTTTGTGGCGGCCTGGTGGGGACTTCCTGCCGAATGTCATATCGGGGACGAGACCTACACCGAACGATCCTTTGCAACAGTCACCTATACCTGGAAAGCATCCGGACTCTGTCATAAACCGTTATACTTTGAACAGATCCAGCTGGAACGATATGGTCATTCAGCCGGCCCGCTGGTCCAACCGATTCTCTCTGCAGCACATTTCTTCGCCAGTGCGGCCCTATTACCCTATAAAATGGGTATCAATCCCCCATCTGAATGTCAATATTCACTTGGTTACTATCGACCGGGAGAGTGTGCTCCCTACCTGGTACCACCGCTACCGATTAGTCTACGCGGAGCTACGGCACAAGCTGGGGCGATTTTAGGGCCACTTTACTTTATTCCCTAAACGACATTTGAAAATTAAACCAGTCGATATCGAACTACGAATGTAGCGGGAGCGATTGGCTCAGCAAGCGGTGGGAAAATCATCCCACCGCTTGCATTTATTCACCTTTGAAAAATTGGCAGATAACCCTTGTCCAATTGCAACATGATTAAACTGAGCGCTGTCACATAGATCGGGCCGATATTTCCGGTCCACTCACCGCTGGCTGAGTTCTGTTCCGAGACGATTCGATCGTAGAGACGATCTCGAAACGATTCCCATATTTTCCCTCCATCGCGGTAAACGACTTGGCCATAGTAATGATAAGTGTAGTGCCAATGCCCAAATGCCCGACTTCCATCGGTGACCCGATAGAGATGTTTCTTACAATATTCCTGCATCTTGGGAACGTGTTCACTGTCATAATCACCCGCACTGTAAAGTGAAGCCAGTGCTGCGGCAGTAATCGCTGGCCGAGAAGACCCACGATTTCTCGAACTGTATGAAATTCCTCCATCCTTATTCTGGCAACCGTAGATGTATTGCTTGGCTTTTTCGATCGTCTCACTCGCAACCACCACTCCGGCATTGCGACACCCGCGCAGTCCCTGAACCTGCGTAATGGTTGTCGAACCTTCGTCGAAGTCATTGCCATCTTTCGCACTCACATAGCCCCAACCTCCAGACTTTGTCTGTGCCTGCCCACTGAAAGTTACAGCGCGGTTAAGTATTTCGAGCAGCTCCGATCGCCGTTCCTGATCCTCTTCTTCACCTACCACTTGTGACAAAAAAAGCATTGCAAAGCCATGGCCATACGTATAACGACTGTCCGATTTTGGATCACCGATCAGGCCATTGCCGCGTGCCTTGTGACTGATCAAATAATCAACTGCCCGCCGAATATTGCGAGCATAAGGTCCTTGCGTCGAAGTGGAACCGGAACAGAGTAAGGCACATCCAGCCAAAGCCGTCATCGCAGTAGGATAGTTTCCCGCTGTCCAATGACCACGCCGAGATTGAATCCGACTGACCCACCGTAGTCCCTTATCAATCGCCTTATCCCATGTCTGTTTGTTTTTTGCCGCGGATGCGCTACTACAAGACACACCACCCAACAACCCGGCCCCCGCTAAAGAGGGGATAGCATTTAGTAAAGTACGTCGGCTGGGAAGTTTTTTCATAATCTTAAACCCATACCTACTATTCTGAACAACAATGGGCCCCACGCCAACAGCACTCTGCAACCCAGACCATCGGTACAATTTAGCGTTCTGCCTGTTAAGGAAACGAATTTTCCAATCGTGTCACATCACATCCAGTCTTAACGTCGATCAGGCCGATGCTAGTGGTAGCCTAGGTTTAAAATCCCTACGGCTTTTGAAAAAAGCCTGATTTCACGAGAGGAATGTGAGAATGGCAGAAGAGGCAAATGGCTGTGAATTAGCATTTTCTATCGAC
>Ga0310342_100001061_pt1 | contig 16696 bp, 9 predicted proteins | sample S15DNA20500_MG_FD_206155 | JGI IMG/M metagenome (GOLD analysis project Ga0310342, IMG submission 206155) | Marine microbial communities from station ALOHA, North Pacific Subtropical Gyre - S1503-DNA-20-500_MG | ecosystem: Environmental > Aquatic > Marine > Oceanic | place: Pacific Ocean: North... | reverse complement strand
CAACGGGCACATAAAATGGGGGCACATCATCTGTTCTGAATACTTTCAGCAATTTTCAAGCAATTTTCAGCTCGCGGGTTTTTCAAGAAATAGAAGATCTATGAGCTTGCCGTCAATGTCATAGACCATCATGTGCAGGTTGCCCTGCGCGATCTTTATGAGACAGTAATGGTATTTGCTGGCTGCTTCCGCCGTCCAGTAGGCCCTCTTGGCATGAAGCTTAGATAGCGGCGCACCGCCGCCGCCCGTTACGACATAAGTAACGCCGTCATCCAACTCCACCTCTCCTGCTTTCAAAGGATGAGTCCTCTCGTAAATATGAGAGTGACCGCTGAAGACAACGTCCACATTGTATTCTTCGAAAACGGGGCTCAGAACTTGCACGTCTGATCTTCCATAGTCCGCGGCGCAATAAGGGGGATAATGAATGACGGCGAATCTCCATAGGGCTCTGGTTGCATTTTCGGACTGCAGGTCTTTCACCAACCACTCATACTGAGTGGTACCCGGCACGAAAGGCATTTTGCCCGGAAATTCCTTCCTAAATTTGCCCCGAGGATAACTGTCCAGAACCACAAAATGGGCGTTGCCGTAGTCGAAGGAATAGTAGACTTCAGGTTCAGGATAGGAAACATAGTCGTTGAATCGCCTGGAGTCGCTCCTTCTTTCGTGATTTCCAAGGGAAATGTAAAAGGGCGTGGTTTTGAGGAGTTCACTTAGCGGCCCGAAGAACATTTTTTCCCATTCCCAATAATTTTGACCGCTTTGCACCACGTCGCCGGTGTTGATGAAAAGGTCAGGCCTTTTTTCGGCCATTGCATCACCTATCCTTTTGTGGATACTTGCCGCGAGCGGGTCATGAGGATCGTCCCCCCTGTTGTCGCCATAGACTGCGAAACAGAAAGGTGTTTTCTCCCGGACTGCCGTCTTGAAAACTCGTTCGTCGCTTGTGGCTTTCTCCTCTCTCGTGCCGCTTTCGGCTGGCTCCACAGAGGTGACTTGATAATTATAGACCGTTTCAACCTCCAATCCCGAAAGGGTGACTTCGTGAATATACACGAGCTCAGGGGAGGCGAATTTCTCCGCCTGCTTCTTTTTCTTCACCCAATACTCCACAACCGAGGACGCCTTCTTGTTCGTCTCCCACATAATAGTAATTGCATCTTTTTTAGGACTTTGAAGGTAGGGAGGTTTGACTATGAGAAGAGGAGGCGGCGCATCGGAAAAGGCTGTGCGGCCCGGCAGAAAGCTTTGAAAAAGAAACACACAAAACAACAAACTCCACAAATTCTTCCTTAACATTTCACTTTTCCTCCTTTGCCGACGCAATCGCCTCTTGTTTTGGACCTTGGTTCTTTCATCCCACGCTATCGTGCGAGAATCCTGCTCAATTGTCTAGCTCTGAGTGTGACTATTCAGGTAGCCTCGCCGTGCCGCTGCCGTTGACTGAATAGTAGTCTACCCCCCCCCCCCGAGTGCAACAGAAAAAACCTCGGATTTTCTGCTGAACTCGGACGATGTGATCCCGTTTCCGGGGCACCTGCTACCGGGCGGCGAATTGGTTGCGGCTGGGCGTGACTCGGGGACGCACCCGCAACGACCGGGACCGGCGCATCCAGGCGCCGGTCAAGGACGTGTATCTCTATGCGTTCATCCCGGAGTTCCGGCGGGAGTTGTGCGCACCCGCCTGCTCCCGAACCGATGGGAGGGCGGGCAACCCGTTCATCCCGGCCTTCGACACTTCGTAGCCAGCCTGCTGCCCTTGCTGAAATCCCATTCTCTCCTTTCCCCAATCCTGTCGATCCTGTATATCCTGTCAGAAATCGACCTGAGTCGTTACATCACTTGTTGCTACCCTTGTTCGCGCCTACCCCTGCGATAACGCGCGCTTCATTCCCAACTCAGCGGTTTCATCCGCCTTTTCGAATTGTCCTTCCTCAGGGTAGGCGACCGCAACGGTCTTGGAGCTATCCGCTGACATACATTGCGAAGAGTTTCGGTTTGTCGTCATTCTTGCGGTGCATGTGCGCCCGAATCGTGAAGGGCTCGGAGACCTGAATCTCCTCGCAGGAGGCCCATCGCACGGGTATGCGGAAACCCGACTCTGTGATGGGTACGCAGTGGTCACCGGCGTAACCAGGTAACGGACGGCCCGCCGCGTCGTTCAACTCTATTTTCAAAGGGCATGCCTCGGAGATCCCGTCAACATTCAGAAAGAGTCGGGCGGCCTTCCCCTCCGCGGCAATCGGAGAACTCCACACGTACCCCTCCGGTTCATCCCGCGCCAGTTCCAGGCATCCAAACCGCTCCTTCTCCAGCATGGCCAAACCGCACTGGCCGAAGTCGCCCCAGGTCCCGTACCAGATCCAGGTCTCATTGCCGACGTTGAGGATCCCGTTGCCCTGCACGATCGCCTGTCGTCCCCGGCCGGTCGGGTCCCACTCCCTGTCCTCGTCTTCCTGGGGGACCACCTTGAACCCCGGGACCGGTTCCCGGAAATGCAGACCGTTGTTCGATACAATCAATCCGAGATCTCCCCGATAATCCAAAATCTCCGACGCGGTGTGAAACTGTCCGTACAATCCAACCAGGACATTGCCCTTGTTAAACATCGCGGGTCCCATGTGCGTATCTTCGGTGCTTCCTTCACGGGACCGGTCGAAGCCGATCACACCCCCCTGTTCCCAAGTCTCGAAATCCGCCGAGCGGTACACCATCGACGTGCGGTGCGAGTTAACCGAGCCGTCCCGGTTATAGATCCACGGAGAAAACTGTTGCCCGATCGCATGGTAACATCCGTTGAACTTGTAGAGCGAAGACACTTCGTACTTGGTCGGGATCTGGGGATTGCCCGGCACTTCGCGCCAGTCAAATCCGTCCGAACTGGTGGCGCAAAAGAATCCGTTGGCTGGGGACCCGTTCGGTTCGAAGTGCGAATCGTGATCGTGGTCGACGTAAACCATTTTGTATCGCCGATCCGGATCGGGGTCTTCCGGGTCGAAGATGATGCCCGGGTAATCGAGCGAGGGATGGTATTTATCTTTATCGTACATTTCCCCTGTTCCCTTGCCCTGGTAGTAGAGCCGGACGGGTTTTCGAGGCCAGACCAGGTTGTTTTCCTTCGAACCTTCAAATTCGACCAGTCCCAGCTTCGGTTTTTCCCAATGAATCCCGTCGGGACTCTCGGCGTAGCCGTGCCAGGCCGGGAAAAAGCAGTCCTTGCTGAAGTGTCCTCGTGGCGAGATAGCCAGGTACCACATGCGGAACAGGTCGCCTTCGCGAAGCACGGTTCCATAGAAGGTGGCGCCTCCCTGATCCGGCTCCCCCGGATCCCCGTAGCGCAGGACAGGATTGCCCGGGTACTTCCGAACCTGCTGCAGCGTCAGCTTCAGATTATGGACGAACGGCAGGGAAAGGTCGTCGAAGGGGAAAAGGGTGAGTTCCTGGAGGCCGCGTTGGTTGAAACCGGTGTCTATGGTGATCATGGTTGTTATTGGGTATTCGGTATTTAGTGTTTAGTATTTAGTACTGCTTACTGTTCACTGCTTTCTGCTGGCCACCGTTCTTGGCGGCCTGCTTCTCCATCCTTGATCGAGAGTTCCAAGCAGAATTGCCTTTGTCGTAAGCCTTGTCCAAACTACCACGTGAACTTTGTCGTGAACCACATCGAAATTAACTATCGCGAGATCTTTGTCATAAACTACAACGAATGCTCGAACCCGCCAAATAGGGGTAGTTCGCGACAAAGTTCACGGCTAAATCGGTGCGGTAAGTGAAATCGAACTTCCCATTCGACAACCGTTGGTCCACGTGAAACCCTTTTCCGCTTCACCTTTGGGAGATCCACGATGGAGAAAAACCATTCAATGATTCAGGTTGTTGCCCTTCTGGTCGCCGCCGTGAGCATGGCGAACGGGGCGCCCGGGAACGAGCCGGGTATCCCGCGGGGAACCGGCACCGCCGCCGACTACGGCGGTTTTGAAGAGGCGGTAGAAAAAATCGGCGCGGAGTCCTTTACACTATTGATCACCCGGCCGCACCGGATCGAGGCGGATCTCACCGTGGGCGGCAATCTGCATTTGCAATTTCACCGGGCAGGCCGGCTGATCGTAGCCGAGGGAGCGACGCTCACCATTCACGCCGCCATCGATGCCGGGTTGTGGCCGATTCTTGAAGGTAAGGGAACGATCAATGGACGGCCCGCCGTCACGGCCGTCTATCCGCAATGGTTCGGCGCGGTGGGCGACGGCGAAACCGACGACACCGCTGCCATCCAGCGTGCCATCGATTTTTGCCGCGGCGCCAAGAACCGATGCCTGCTGCCCCCGCGGCCCTATCGGCTGACCGAATCGCTTGTCCTGTACGGTCACAACCAGCATCTCGAACAGCTGGGACCGAACCGCGAATTGAGTATTCGGCATGGCATGGGACTGATCTGGGACGGCCCACCCGAGCACGCCGTGATCGAAGTCCACCGGTTGTCTTTCTCCACGATTCGCGGTCTCACCATCTTCGGCGAACGCGTCGGCGTCCTCTCCACTCAGGATCGCAAACACGCGTTTCTTCGTTCCTGAAACGGAAAGGTAATCAGCCACGATAAAGGTGTTGCCGCTTGCGTTGACCTTGATCCGCGGAATGAGCAGATTCCATTCGTTTATGCCCACGAGGGCGTCGCCGTACGCGTCGCCGGACACCGCCTTGAAGCGCATCGTCGATTCTTCCAGCGAAGTTTTCGCTCCCGCGCCGTTGACGATCGGATCCAGTTTTCGGTAGGTGATGTTTCCCCATGCGGACTCCGGTCCACGGTGCCCGCCCGCCGCGCCTTCGCTGAACTTCTGCGTCGGCAGGATTCGCAGGAACAGCCGGGTCGTTCAGCGGTTCCTGGCGGCGAATGTGATACGAGCAGGCAAAGATTAATCCACAATCGCACCGTGCTGTCGAAGCGTGTCCCGCAAAAGTTCGGAATCCAGCTCGCGGGCGGGAACACTCTGTTGAGCGCAAAGCGCGGCGGCGGTGCCGGCGGCCTGTCCCGTGGGCATGGCACAGCTGTTTACGCGTACCGCCGAAATCCCCTCGTGGGTGGCGGAGAGACAACGCCCCGCGGCGAGCAGGTTGTCGATTTCCTTCGCCACCAGCGAGCGGTAGGGGACCGTGTAATATCCGCCTTCCGGCATTGACTTCGTCTGGTACTCCGTATCGCCTCCGGTCGGACTGTGAATGTCGACGGGATAGCTGTTGCAGGCGACGGCGTCGGGAAACTTCGTGCATTCGATCAGGTCCGTGTCGGTCAGTTCGTACTCCCCGCGAACACGCCGGGTTTCCCGAACCCCTACGCGGTGGGCAACCCGATCGAGTGCGCAATTTTCGAATCCGGGGATGAAAGGACGAAGAAGTTTTTCCATGAACTCCTCGACCTGCCGGCGGCCGATGATCTCCGCTTCCGTCAGCAGATGAGAATCGGTCCCCTTCTCCACCAGGATCCGTGTCACGTTAAAGGAGACGTGATCCGGCCGGCTGGGCAACCAGATCGGACCCGACAACGCCTTGCCCGTGCGCGGATTGAGCAGCTCCGTCGTTTCTCGTACTCGGTCCCACTCTTTTCTCATCAAGGCGTATCCATCGGCTGCCTTGAACGCTTCCTGGTCCACGTTGGCCACCGTAAAGATCATCGTCAGAGGTTGCGTTTTCCCGTCGCGGGCCCGCCCCATGGGACAATCCAGCCCCGCCTTGTATGCGAGAGCCGCGTCCCCCGAAGCGTCCACGAAACAGGTTCCTTCGTGAGCGATTTTTTCGTCCTTTCCCAGGAACACGGCGTGGGTGATGGCGGTGTCCGTGCGCGGCGCCGCCATCAGTGGAGCGTGGCATAAGAGATGTACACCGCTCTCCTCGACCATGTCGGTAATCACCAGACCCATCAAATCGCTGTCGTAATCCATCCAGTTGGTTTCGGCCGGATCGCCCGCGATGCCGCCGCGTTCCCGCAGCCGGTCCAGGATCTCCAGGGGGATGCCTTTGACGACCACTGTGCCCCGGTGCGGATGTTTGTAGGTGTAGGCTCGGAAGCTGGTCATGGGGAGGCCGATGGTGCCGTTGCCCCCGATGAAGGGAAGCGATTCCGCCAGCAAGGTCTTCGCGCCCAGCCGCGCCGAAGCAATCGCCGCGCAGGTCCCCGACAATCCCCCGCCCACCACGATGACGTCGAAGGTGTCGCGGACCTCAACCTCTTCAGCTGGCAAGAGAACGTGGTTTTCGGTATTCGGTTTTCGGTTTTCGGTTTTGATATCCACTATCCTTTCGAGCACAATCCATTTTGGAAATGTGGTCCTTTTCCTGTTTTTGTCGGTGGGTGAATCTTACCAGCTTGAACAAATTGCCCCCGCCGAGCTGTGCTCGGTGGAGCGAGTGATTGTGCACCAAGACGGCCCGACCAGGCCAGTGGAGTGGTGGGCTCGCGGGCTCCGCATGTAGTGCACAATCCTGCGCTCCACCGGCGTGAAGCCGGTGGGGGCTTAAAGCTCCCCACAAAAATAGGGAAAGATCCGAACATGGTAAATTCGAAATTCAACTTGCTTCTGCTTGGCGGATCGCCGCGATCGATTTTTTGCCTTCGCGAAGGCTTACCGATGTCGGTTTTCCGGATTGAATGGTGTCGAGCCATGCCTCGGCTTGTCGCTGAAACAATCCCACGGTGATGAATCCGTCCGTGGGGCCGTCAGCCGCCGGGTCGAGTTCGCTGTGCAGGTCATGGCGTCCGTCCTTGTCTATTGTATAAAGGGCCGTGCTTGCATCTTCCAACTGCTGAAAGACGATTTGTCCCTCAAGGCAGTAAACCCGCAGGTCGATGGCCAGTTCGCGGTATCTTACCGCCCAGGTGGCGAAATAACTCGCCACCGCTCCACTGTCGAACGTGAAATTGGCGATGGCGGAGTCTTCTCCTTCCATGACCTCTTTGAGCAGCGTGTGATTGCGAACGCATTGCGCGCCCGTGACATCGCCGAGCAGCCAGATCAGGAGATCCACGTAGTGACATCCGTGACTGAAGAGGACGCCGCCTCCGATGGTTTCGATCTTCCTTGCCGATGGAAGAAACTCGACAAATTCCTCTGGATCAAATCCGTGTTCGGTCCGGCACAACGCGGCGATCGCCGGACCGTATCGTCCTTCATCTAGAAGTTGTTTCATCTTCTGAATCGCCGGGGCATGTCGCAGCACATACCCGACGGTGACGGAGGCGCCGTTTTCTTCGGCGAGATCGATCAATTCGTCGCATTCCACCACCGTGAGGGCGGCCGGTTTTTCTACCAGGATGTGCTTCACGCCGGCGGTCAATGCGTCCCGCACCATAGGGAAGTGAAGGTGATGTGGGGTGGCAACGATGAGCGCGTCGGCTTTGTCGAATGTATCCTTATAATCGGCGACATAGATCGCCCCGAGTTCTTTCGCCTTCTGGTTACCTCTTTCTTCGGTGCGGCAGCACACCACGGAGATCTCGGCCCGGTGGACGAGCGCCTGAAGAGCAGGAATGTGAAAATCACAGATGTTGCCCAGGCCGATGATACCGACCTTCACGCGCGAGGCACTCAAGGGACACCTCCGAGATCCGGCCTCCCCACGTAGGCGGGGATCCTGTCCGGGAATAGGGTCAGCCAGAAACAGCACGGACGTAAACCGGCGTCCGATAAACCTTGCCGCGAGCTTTTTTCGGGAGCCTTGTCGATCACCATCTCAGGAACCCTACAATATTCCTGCCCTCCGGAGGGCAATTTTTTCCTCTTCGGGCCTCGTGGATCGGGAAAAACCACCTGACCGGCTTCAAGTCCGCGGCATACCTGCGATTCCTTGCGCCGAATTTCTTGCCGGCCTCCAACCCAAGCGATTACTCACGTTCTGATTTTGATAACAGTTTGACAGGATCCGAGCCGGCACGAACAGTTTAAGGGTAACCTTTATTATGTGCATGGCTAAATGGCGATCCATCGTGGAAGGAGGCACCCATGACGAATATCACGCTTCGGGTCGATGATGAGGTGATTCGAAAGGTCCGAAAGATTGCCGTTGATAAGAGAACGACGCTCACAAAGATGGTGAGGGAGTTTCTGGGGTCCGTCGCCGCCAGAGATGAGGTAACGAAACAGCAAGCACTCCGCGGGCTTGAAAATTCCTTTGCAAAACTGAGTAGAAATATGGGAACGCACGGATGGATCCAGGAAGATCTCCATGAGCGATAAGCGATTCGCTGGCTCAAGGTTATCCCCACGATTGATATCGACACGGCCATGGTCGAGCGGGCCATTGAGACCCATAAGCAGTATCAAGTCGGGTACTGGGATTCGTTGATCATCGCGGCAGCGGAACGAGCGGGTTGCACGGAGATTTATTCTGAAAATCTCAACGCCGGCCAGCATTATCATGGCATGCCCGTCGTGAATCCATTCACTTCCAAGTAGGAGCATCTATCGTCATCATGGACGATTCTGAGGGCCGATGCGAGGTGCGTGTTCCGTCGGGCCAACGCACGTCGACGCGCTTTGCCTTGCCTGCCGAACCGAGTCCAAACACGAGCACACTGGTAGACTGTGATAGATAGCCTCCGCCGGCGTAAACCTCCGCAACCTGGCGCGTACCGTCCTCCCGGTGAAGGGTCACCCAGGCGCCCACGGCGGTAGGGTTGCCCGCGTCACCCCGGAGTTTTACAACCAACACTCGATTTTCAGTGGATCCCCGGTTTTCAAAAGCAACCACTGCACCGTCGTTGATCGACACGACAAAGTCCACCCAGCCGTCTCCGTTCAGATCCGTCCGCGTCAGTGCTTTTGCGTCTCCGGCCACCACCAGCCCGCTGTGATCGGGCCATACCGGATCGAATGTCCCGTCGCCGTTGCCGGATAACATCATACCGACGCCCCCGTCCATCCGACCTGTTTCGGGCTGTGGACTGAAGAAATTCTGTACCAGGAAAACATCCAGATTCCCGTCGCCGTCCACGTCGGTCAGCTCGACGCCGAATGCCGGGGCCGCCTGGGCCAGGCGGGGCAGGGGGCGGAATGCGAATCGCCCGCTCCCATCATTGATGAGAAACCCCGATTCAAGGGTGTTGGCTTCGAATCTACGGGCGTCCGCCAGGCACGTGGCCGTATAGATTTCTTCCAAAGATGCTACTGCGAACGATTTGAACGAAGTAAACTTCCCTCCAACCACAGGCATGGCGCTCATCGAACAGCTCCGGCCTCGAACGGGAACCAGCTCGCTGCCTTCGTAGTCCGCCTCCACCAGGCGGTTCCTGCCACTTCCGTCGAAATCTCCGTAATAGATCATGACCGGCCTTTCATTCGACGCGTGGTACTTGGTGTTCAAACCGACGTTGGTGACTACATAGTCAATATCACCGTCACCATCCACGTCACCCCCGGCAATGCCGTTGAACCATCCCGTGTGTTCCTTCAGCCCGGATTCATCCGTATGATCGACGAGGCTGCCCACCTCGTTTCGCCAGAACTTTATCGGGCCCCATTCGTGGGTAACGAACAGGTCGACGTCGCCGTCGCTGTCGGCGTCCGACCACAGGGCGCTTGTCACCATCCCGGTGTTTCGGAGGCCCGGCGCAATCTGATCCGTGACGTCGGTGAAGCCTTGCTTGGTGGACCAGTCATTGCGCAGCAGGCGGCTTTCCGGTGTCAGCGGGTATTCGCCCGGGATGGATCGGCCTCCGACGAAGAGGTCCAGGTCGCCGTCGCCATCGATATCGGCCGCCGCCGCGACGCTGCCACTATCACGCAGATGGGCGGGCACGCCTCCGGGTGCTCGCGTGAATCCTCCCGTTCCATCATTCAGGTACAGACGGTCACGCAACACCTCATCACCGGGCTCACACTCTACGCCGCCGCTCACGACGTACAAATCCAGGTCCCCGTCACTGTCCGCATCAAAAAGAAGGGGCGCCATGTCTTCGCTCTCCCGGTCTGCCCGGAGCGCCTTGATCGGAGACGCTTCGAACCGGCCAGGCCGGGTCTGCATCCGGACCCTCCCGGGCTGACCTGCTGCGCCTCCCTCGTAGACATCCTCGTCTCCGTCCCCGTCTATATCGCCCCAGGCCAGCCCGGGTCCCAACCGGGACAGTTTTTGGGGCAAAAGCGGCTGGCGCGCATAGTCGTCGAAGGGTCTCTCTCGATGCCGCCCTGTTCCCAAGACCTTTGACTTCGTGAACTGCGTCTGCACCGGATCCGGCAAGTGCTCCGGCATGCTTGCGTCATCCGGTTCGGTGATGGTGTAAAACCGGTCCGCTTCGAGATCCTTGAATTCCTGGACAGCCCCGCCGGGCCACTGAACCATGAGCAAGTCAATCCTCTCCTGTGGTCCCAATCCAAAGTGCACGAGTGGTTCGTTGGCCGACATGAACCCTCGAACCGGGGTCAGGTAGCGCATCTGGACACCCGCCGAGGTCCGGACCCGAACCGTTGCGCCAAGCCCATAGCGATTGCTGCGTGTTCCCCTGAGTCGAATCTTTACGCGGTGGTTGGCGGACGAACGGTTTCGATAGAGGCTTACCCTGTCCTCGAAGTTGTTGACCACGATGTCCAGATCGCCGTCGGCGTCCAGGTCGGCCAGCGCCGCGCCGAAGCTCACGCCCCGGTGGTCCAGGCCCCAGGCCGGCCCCACACTCCGGAAGCGTAGGTCGCCGAGATTCTCGAACGCCAGGTTCGGCTCTTCCTGTTTGGGCGACCGGAGCCAGAATTCCATGGCATTTCCGGTTCCTTTCGCCGCGATCTCATCGGCCTGGTTTCGATAATCGCTATTGAACCATTCGCGGGTCATCCCGTTGGAGACGAACAGATCCTCGTCGCCGTCGTTATCGAAATCGGCAAACTTGATCGCCCAGGTCCAGTCGGTGTCCGCCAGGCCCGCAAGCTTCGCGATCTCCATGAACCGGCCCGTGCCCGTATTCAGGTAGACCGCGTTGCGCATGACCTGCCTGGGGTCCGACGACTCGAGGAACCATCGTTGTTCCTCCATTTCGCCCATGGCCACCTTCTGCTTGTAATGCGATGTGCCCGACATATCCGACACCATAAGGTCCAGCCGCCCATCGTTGTTGATATCCGCGATATCCGAACCCATGGAAAACCAGGGTGTATGAGGGATCGCATTCCGGATCACGTCGGTGAAGGTTCCGTCGCCGTTGTTGTGATAGAAATGGTCGGGCCCCTTGAAATCGTTTGCCACATACAGATCCGGAAACCCGTCGCCGTCGTAGTCCCACCAGGTCGCGGACAGGCCCAGGTAGTTCGCGTCCGCCGCCTTGCCGAAAGCCTGGCGTGTCACATCGGTGAAACGCGGCTCGCCCGGATCCCCGAGTTCGTTGCGATAGAGCCGATCGAATTGCCCGGCCTTGAACAGCACCCCTCGGCGGCCGTCGGGGAAGGTGAAGGGTTTGTCAAAGTCGAGTTTCGAGCGCTCCGGTCTCGGCCGTGGTCCGCCAGACGGCGGATCCGGCAGGAAGAGCAGGCCGACGGTTTCGCGCAACGCGTCGGGCAGGATCCATTGGCCGTCGCGCTTCGAAAAGGCAAACCGCTTCATGAGCTCGATGTCGTTCTGCCGTGTCTTTAAGCGGTTGGTGAGAAGATATCCGTCCAGGTCGCCGTCGCGGTCGTAGTCGGCGAACGCCATCATCACGGAGGCGCCGCTGAAGTCCAGGCCCAGGGGCCCGGCTTTCTCGTCGAACGTGCCGTTGCCCCGATTGATGTAGAACCGATTGGAGCAGTCATAGCCGCATACGTACAGATCGAGATCGTCGTCGTTATCGATGTCGACAAAGGTCGCCCCCGTCCCCCAGGACGTACAGCCGCCAAGCCCGGCGACCTCCGTGATATCCTCAAATCTGAAACAGCCGCGGTTCCGGTAGAGCCGGCTGCCCCCCTGCGGCCGGGTCAGAAAAACGTCGGGCCATCCGTCTCCGTCCACGTCTCCGATGCAAACGCCCCCGCCCGTAAACGCGTTGTCGAGCAAGGGTTCGTATCCCTTCGGTGGGTCCCACTTGTGTACCCAGTCGATGCCTGCTAGTTCGGCGTCCAGGCGTTCGAACCCGGGTCCAGCGCTATGGACGTCAGAAGAAGCGAGAATCTCGGAACGGATGAAACTACCTGCGTGCTGCGCCCAAGCTTCCGGGAGATTCAGCAGCGGAATCCATAAGAAGGCAAGGAACAGGCAGACCCATCTGCCGCCTACTCGCGCTTCGTACACTCGCTTCAAACTCACATTCCTCCTCACCTCTCGATTCGTTTCGATTCGCGCGCATGATCGAGAGTAATCGCTCGCCTCTGGTTCTCGCAATCGTACTCGCGGTCGAACCGTTGCTGCTTTCGATTTGTGAGTACGATTGTGCGAACGACCGCATTGCGATCAGGCACGGAGGGTACAGATGTTGCCCAGCGAATGTAGCGGAACTCGCGTAGAGTTCCGAGGACGGAGGGATTAAACACAATCGTGATCGCGGTAATTATCCGCGATCACGATCAGAAAGAAGAAAAATATGTGTCCGGTATAATCCTTTAGCGCGCTCGCCGCCGAAGGAGCAGACCCGCCCCCAGGAGCAGCAGGACGACCACACTCGGCTCCGGAATGACTCTGGCCACGTTGGAGTAGTGGGTCTCGTCGGCGTCGAACCGTAAGCTTCGCGCGGCGGGGACTAAACTGGACGCGTAGGTTCCGATGAAATATTCGTGACCGTTACTTACGATCTCCGGCAGCACCACCGAGCCCACCAAGGCGGCGCCTCCGAGATTCGCCCCCGGATCCGATCCGCGCCAGACGGAATACGTGGCATTTCCCGCGCCCCCCAGCGATGCATCCGCCACCAGGGCTACATAATACCAGGTGCTGTCGTCCCAGGAGAACGGGTCTCCTACCGTCGCATCCCCGGCGACTGCGCTATCACGGTTGACTCGCACGTGGAAACTCCCGTCGCTGTTGAGCGCCAGGAGCCAATCCTCCCCCAAGCGATGCTGACCGGCCAGTTTGCGCCCGAAGGTGGCATCCGCGCCGGCGAGTTCGGCGTTGTTGACGCCGGTGACCCACATCTCATGCGTCATGCTTCCACCGGCAAACAGGCTGGTAGGGATATTCCAAGGCGTGACGGTTGCGCGAGGAAATGTTCCGTCCACAGGAGACGACTGAAATCGAACACCACTTCCACCTCCAGGTACGCCCGACACATTCAACACAACCGTATCATTGGGATTCTTATCCTCCCCGTTGTAGCTGTATCCGCCCAGGTTATTACCGCTTGCATCGGCGATGTTAGGATCGCCTCTGGCGGGCCCGGTTTCCTCGAAACTGTATCGAACGATGGTGTTGGCGTCCACCGGCGACACCAGGTCGGCCATCGCCTGCTGGATTCCCGCAAGCAGCAAGGTTGTCGCGATGATTGAAGAAATGGTTCTGAATTTCATGATTGCCTGTCTCCCGTCTTTAAGGTTTCCTGAGTTGCTCGTTTCTACTTACTACTCCCCGAATGACGCCGCCATACTAATTGAGGCGCCACCAAAGAGGCGAGAAAAAAAAAACAGAAATAATTCGCGGCGAGTGTGTCAAGAGGTTTTCTAAGAAGTAGATGTCAATATCTTTCCCCACTCTTTTCCTTGAGCAATCCGTCAAGAGCAAATGAATAAACGAGAAAATGTTTGTAAAAAAGGGGTTTTCGTGGAAAATTGTTACCGTATTGGTTATTTGTAGTAGAATCCAATCGTAGCCGACAAACTGCAACTTGGAGCATCATGTTGAAGCCTTCCGTCACGACCCCGCGCTTGCGCTTTCTGTCCAAAATCCCATCGTGAACCTTGTCGTACTCTGCCCGCCGTAGCCCAAAGGGCGAAAGAGGGAGCTTTGTCGGAACGTAGTGATTCTGAGAGAAATACCGACAAAGCTTTCCCTCACTTGCACTTCAGGCAGTGCTATGCGAGACTGAAGTGCATGCCGATCGAGCATCCATACCAGAACCTGGAAGAGGGAATTTGGCTGAAGGGCAATCTGCACACGCATTCCACGAGAAGCGACGGCAGCCATGACCCGCAGACGGTGATCGATCTCTACGCCGGTCGCAACTACGACTTCCTGATGTTGTCCGATCACGATGTGTATACATCGGAGTCGGACTATTCCGCCATCAATGACCAGGGGCTGACGCTCATCCCCGGTAACGAAATCTCACGCAGCGGCGTGCATATCCTTCACGTCCACGCCGACGGGAAGGTCGATCCCCATGAGAACCGTCAGCAGGTGATCGATGAAATCAATGGCGGTCGCGGCTTCGCCATTGTTGCTCATCCGAACTGGTACAAAGAGTTTGACCACTGCCGGCATGAGCAGCTGTGTGAATGGCGGGATTACGTCGGCCTGGAGATTTACAACGGGGTGATAGGCAGACTCGAGGGTAGTCCCTACGCCACCAATCATTGGGACCGGCTGCTGGGAAACGGCAGGCGGGTATTTGGCTACGCCCATGATGACTTTCACAACACCGAAATGGGTGACCTGGAACAGGGGTGGAATATGGTGTGTGCACGCGAGCGCAGTGTGGAGGCGATCGTGGCAGCGCTCCGCAGCGGCTGTTTTTACGCTTCGACCGGGGTCATGATCAGTTCGATCGAAATCAGTGGCAATCGGGTTCGCATAGAAACAGCCAACGCGCAGCGGATCGTAACCGTGTGCAACACGGCGCGCCGGCTCGCGGTCTGCGACGACCGGGTGGCCACGATAGACGTTCCCGAGAATGTGAGCTATGTCCGATTCGAATGCTGGGGCGCCGGCGAGCAATTTGCGTGGACGCAACCCTGCTGGATCACGGTATAGAGGTGGCGGGTACCGTCCTGACTATCCAATACTTGCTGCACACACCGTCTGGTGTCGGTTCACTGTCTCCATATGTTGTTTCCAAAAGCCACTGTGGAAACGGAATATCAAGCTCCAGGCGGCCTTGTCCGAAAAGGTAGGCTCCAAAGGTGCCGTCTTTCCCGGCGAGCTCTGAATTGTTGATACCCGTTGCCCAGATCTCGTGTGTCATGTCCCCGCCGGCAAACAGGCTGGTAGAGACACTGAAAGGCGTGACGGTTGCGCGAGGAAATGTTCCGTCGTCAGGAGACGCCCGAAATCGAACACCACTTCCACCTCCAGGTACGCCCGACACATTCAACTCAACCGTATTATTGGGAGCCCGATCCGTCCCGTTGAAGGCGAATCCGTCCTCTTCCATTACCGCTTGCATCGGCGATGATAGGATCGGCACTGGCGGGCCCGGTTTCCTCGAAACTGTATCGAACGATGCTGTCGGCGTCCACCGGCGACACCAGGTCGGCCATCGCCTGCTGGATTCCCGCAAGCAGCAAGAACGACAATGACAATATCTCTTCCCACTCTCTTCCTTGAGCAATCCGTCAAGAGCAAATGAATAAACGAGAAAATGTTTGTCAAGAATGGATTTTCGTGGAAGATTACCGTATAGGTTATTCGCAGTGGAATCCAATCATAGCCGGCAAACTGCAACTTGGAGCAACATGATGAGCCCTTCTGTCACGTCCCCGCGCTTGCGCTTTCTGTCCAAAACGACCTTTACATTCCTGATTCTGGTGGCCGCAACGGCGCTGCTGGCCACGGGAAAGATCGCACTGGGAGGTATCGGCAGTGATGTAGACGTGGGGGTATCGAAATCGGCCTTGGACTCGGAAGCCAACGAAAGCGACGTGACCGCTTTCACCATCGTGGTGACCAACTCCGGACCCGGGGACGCAACCGGGGTGGAGATCACCGATTTGCTGCCCGCCGGGCTCAGCCCCATTACCGGACTGCAGCACGTTGCGGACAACGATACGATTCTGCTGTGGCAATTCGCGGAAACCAACCTGCTCGACACCACGGAAGGGGGATTTGACGATGCCGAAGATTCCGGGCCGAACGATTTTGACGGGCGGGCCTTTGACGATGGGCTGGATCGCACTCCTCAGACCGTGGAGGCAAATGTAGCCGGCATTGAGGGGGGCAGCGGCATCGAGTTCTTCTTCCACGCCCAGCCCGCACTCAAGCAGTTTGAACGGGCTACCATGCTGAGCCCGGATGTCCCCGACTCGATTTGGGGGGATGGCGACTTCACGGTCGAGATGTGGGTGACGGATATCTCCAACGCGGAACTGGCCGGCACCGATCCGGATTTCGGGCGATTTCTTGCCGCGCAGGGCAAGTGGCAGTGGGCGCTTTCGATAACCACCAATGGCGCGTTCAAGGTGCGCACGGGTTCCACCTTCGATACCGATCCGCTCACGTGGGACGCAAATACCTGGTACTACGTGGCGTTGGTGGCCGACACCAGCGGCGCCGGCGCGGGACAGGCCCTTTATTCCGTCTACCGGGCGGCCATGGGCAGCCCGCTGGCACTGATAGGTTCCGGAGTGCTGGATGATATACCCAATGCCGATGACGAAAACTTCCACTTCGGCTCCGGGACTTCGCCCGGTCTGCCCTCGCGGATCTTGGATTTTGTCGCTGACGAGCTCCATTATTCCAGGGTAGCCCGCAGCGAAGGGTATCTTCGCGCGCTCTCCGGGACGACTGCTACCGCGGGCGGCTTCGACAGCGGAACCGGGGTCTGGACCCTCGGGGGACTCCTCAACGGCGGCACTGCCACCCTGGAGCTGGGGGCATTGGTGGACGG
>Ga0310342_100001058_pt1 | contig 16722 bp, 12 predicted proteins | sample S15DNA20500_MG_FD_206155 | JGI IMG/M metagenome (GOLD analysis project Ga0310342, IMG submission 206155) | Marine microbial communities from station ALOHA, North Pacific Subtropical Gyre - S1503-DNA-20-500_MG | ecosystem: Environmental > Aquatic > Marine > Oceanic | place: Pacific Ocean: North... | reverse complement strand
TCGGGGTATCTGGCGGGGCAAAGCAGAAGACATCGGTATTGCAGACCGGCTTGGCACCCAGGCCGGTTCCCAGCGGATCACGAATCACTCCGCCAATCCCGGTATTGGCTCCACCGTAGGGTTCCAGGGCCGAAGGATGATTATGAGTTTCCACCTTGAAGACCACGTTGTAGTCCTCGTCGAAGCGAACGATCCCGGCATTATCTTCAAAGACGCTCACGCACCAGTCCTGTTCACCGAGAGCCTTGCGGATCTCCTGCGTGGCGGCAAAGATCGTCTCCTTGAGCATGTTCTCGAAGTGGCGTTCCCCATTTTCATCGCGGTAGGCAATCCTCCCGGCCAGCGTCTTGTGACTGCAGTGCTCACTCCATGTCTGTGCCAGCGTTTCCAGTTCCGCGTCAGTAGGATCCCTGCCCAGTTGTTGAAAAAAGGACTGGATCGTCTGCATCTCGACCAGTGTCAGGTAAAGCTGTCCCTGCTGGCTAAGCAGTTCGAGCTGTTCGTCATCCAGCTCTCTTAAAAGCACCGTCTGTAATTCAAATTCATAGGCGGCCCCCAGTTCCAGCTTGTCGAGATCGAGCGGCCCAACCACCACCTGCTCGATGGAATCGTTGGCAAGCACCTGGCTGCAGAGCTGCTCGATGAACTCCTGGTCGGCATTCTTGAACCAGTACTTGCGGAGGGTCCTCACCGAATCGACATCAAACTTGAAATCCTGCATGGCCTGCAGGGCACTCTCGGCAACCGGATCCATAACACCCGGCTTGAGCAGCACGTGGACAAGCTGGCCGTCGTCGCCAGAAAGGCGGTTCAGGTGTTCCTCACCAAGCTCCCCGACCACCGTCCGTTCCACGACGGTATCCGAGAGAAGCTCCCGGGCCAGTTGTTCCACCTCGTCACGGGCCAGCGTCCCCTGGATCAGGTATCCATGGGCCGTCGAGACCGTGGATGCACTCCCCAGCGCAAGATCGTCCGACTCTCCGGCGATCTCTTCCATCGCCAGGTCCCGCTGGCCGGGAGCGGTAAAGATGTCAACTTCCCAAAGCGTCACGATTCCGTTTTCCTGCTTTAAGTATTCGACTCACCGTTCGCCGGTCATCCTTCGCCAACGCGTCACGGAATTGTCCAAGTAGTTCCGTGAACTGATCAATCGATTTCAGCACGTGGCCCTTATTGTCCTCAAAAATCTGCTGCCATAATCGCGGATCCCCAGCGGCAACCCGCGTGGTATCGAGCCAGCCACTGGCCACCAGCTGCTGGTCTTGGCTACGAGTCACAGCCGCCAGCACGGTCGCCGCCACGTGGGGAAGGTGGCTGACTGCCCCAACTGCCTCGTCATGCAGATCGGGTGTCATCGTTATAACCCGTGAACCGAGAGCTTCCCAGAACCGGCAGATCGATTTGAGCGATTCTTTCTGCGTGTCGGGACCCGGTGTGACGATGGCAACTCGACCATTAAAAAGGTCGTCACGGGAATATCTCACCCCGGTTTTCTCGCTTCCCGACATCGGGTGGCTTCCGACAAACTGGACATGCGGGGGGAGTTTTCCAGAGAGACTCTCGACAATATGCTGCTTGGTGCTTCCCACGTCAGTAATCAGGGTCGGCCCGGTGCAGCTTTCCGCCAGCGTGCGGACATGGTCCACGATCTGGCCGACCGGCGTACAGACGACGACCAGGTCAGCCCCGGCACCGCCTGTCCTCCAGCGGGTACTTGTTGCTGTCACCGCCCCTCGCCGGCGTGCAGAACGGAGATGCGAGCTGTTTCGCCCCAGGCCAACCACCTGGCGGGCCAGTTTCCGCTTTCGTAGCGCAAGCCCGACGGAACCTCCAATCAAGCCCACACCCAGAATGGCCACCGTATCAAGCGGTTTCATTGCCGGTTCCGTCCTTTACTCGCTTCCCTGTGAGAATCACAAGGTACCACAATCGTAAAATCCTTGCCTAAAACCCTTCGAGGGCATTATTAATCGGATCCAAATAGAGTCGTTTAAAGAGGATGAAGATCGCGGTAATCATCAACCCGGCGACCAGCATGAAGACAAGAATGCCCAGCACAAAGGCCAGCGTCTTGAATTGCTGCCGTGCCCGCTCCAGGCAATCGGTGGAAAAGGCCATCATCGTCTCACTGAGCTGCCCGGCAAGTTCCCCCGTCTCCACAGCGGCCAGCAGGTCATGGGGAAACACTCCAGCAGCCCGGAAAGCTTCCAGGAACGAGAGGTTCTGTTTCAACACCTCCTCGGCACGGCGGCCCGCCCGGCTGTAGATGGGATTCTGGGCACTTTTCATCGCCATCTTCAGGGTGCCAATCGCGTCGATACCGGCGTTATGGGCCATCGCCATTGTCCAGCAGATACGGGACAGGGCCATCGTCCGAATTGCCCTGCCCAGCATCGGAACTCGCGAGAGAACCCCTATCACCGGATCGATTGGGAACCAGGCCCGACGAAAGCCAATCAGCAGGAAGAGAACGGGAGAAAGGGCCAGGGCAACAAAGGAGAGGAAAATCAACGCCCCTTTCCCTCCCCGGAGCCCCAGTATGGAAACTGGTTTCCCGTCCAGGCCGGCGCCATCGATCATTCCAAAAATCAAGATCATCGCCGTGATCACGGCAATCGCAAACGCCAGTTCAAAAAGTGGCCAGGCGATTCCCTGGAGAATAATCCGCTTTAACTGGAGCTTGTGGTTATAGTGGTCGGCCAACTGCTCAAAGACCTCGGCAAGCCGACCAGTGTGTTCTCCAACCCGGACCATTGCTTTCATCAACGGGGGAAAAAGGTCGGGCACCACCTCCTCGATCCCATCTGAAAGCGACGATCCCCGGGTCATTAACTCCACCACCGCCATCATCAAGTCCTGGTTTCGGCCGGAAAGCCGTTGCGCCTCGGTCGCCCAGCTGGTCCGCAGATCAAGCCCGGCTCGGAGCGAGACTCCCATGCTCGAGCAGATCTGTCGAATACGCTTGTGAGAAAACGGTGCCATCACGGTGTTCCCTGGCCTGGATCGAAGCTGCGATCCAGTTTAGCAGAAGAGTCTGCCGGGCAAATCCGGAAGCCCGCTATCTGCTGACAAATTGATCAGCCTGGGCGGGGATGTCGACCCCCACCAGGGAGCTCCAGGCGGCGAGTAACTGGCCACTCCGGGGGCCCACCTGCCCACCGCCAACCGGGCTGCCGTCCAGCCCGGTCACAGACCAGACACAGGGAGAGGTACTGGTCAAGAGGACTTCATCCGCCCCGGCAAGGTCCGCCAGTACCAGGTCCTTTTCGGTGAACGGGATCGAGAGCGAGGTGGCAAGTTCCTCGAGGACATCGAGGCTGATCCCGGCAAGAATTCCCTCCCGTCGCGGGGAGACCAGCCCTTCCCCTTCCCGGTAGATGACGATATTGGCGGTGGTCGTCTCCCCCACCTTCTGCTGCTGGTCAAGCAACAGGGCACGAGCTCCCGGCTGCCGGCGCTCTGCTTCCTGGTCGGCCAGGAAGTAGTGCATCCGGCTGCGGCACTTGAGCTGGGGAGGCCAGCTACTGGCAGGAACCTGCCGATGGCGACTGGTAACCAGTTCCGTCCCTTCCCGGTAAGTCATGTTCCAGTGGGAAAACTCCAGCGGGGCTGTACCGATGATCACGGTCGGCCGTTGTGACGACCCCCTGGCAAGGCCGGGCGTCACCAGGATATACATCCCCAGGTCATCGGCCGGATCCAGGAGCTGGTAATTCTCCCGGGCAAGCTCCTCGGCGGTCGCCGTCAGCTGTTCCATCGTCTCGAGTGTTTCAATCCCCACCATTTCCAGGCTCTGTCGCAGCCGCTCCATGTGCTGATCCAGCCGAAAAAGCTGTCCGGCAAAGGTCCGCAATCGTTCACTGACTGTGACTCCCATCATAAAACCGAGATCCGAGAGCGGGAGCTGGAGGTCCGCCGACGGCAGCAGGGATCCGTTGTGATACGAAAGTGACATGACAAACAGGACCCGGGGTGAAAAGCTGTTGAATTATGCTTCTTGTATCGACTGTAACGGTCCGGGAAAAGAGGCGGCTGTGAAAATCTTCGGCCAGGGTAGAAGAGGAAACAACGTCCCGGGTATGACGAACAGGCAAACCAAAAAAACACGGGAAAATGGGGAACAAGCAGTTGCACGTTGAATCGCGTGGGTTAGAGTTTTCTGGCTATTTATTTAAGGATCAACAAGCCGAACAATGGAGACGAGAAAATGAAACGGCTTTTCCTGCTGGCAACGATTGCCCTGTTACTTGCTTCCTCTGGTTGTTGCCGCCCGTTGCTGCGACGTCCGCTCTTCCCGTTGCTGAACCGCATGCCCTGCCAGACAACCCAGGTCTATGGCGATGTCGTGGTTCCCTCATCAGAATCCGGGGGAATTGTGGAAGAAGTGCCAATCCAGCCGTAAGCACGGCTCGCATCACCACGACGCTTCTGGTCTGACCAGGCGGCCAAACCAACCGCTATTTTCTGCGCGACCGGTACGTTCGGTACAACCTCCTGCCGAGCCCGCTGGCGAGCGGCAGACGGACTGTCCCACAGCAATGAGATTCTCCGATTCTCTTCTTGTCGGGAGAAATAATTGTTGGTCCCTGTGGGAGTCGCTGCCGTGATTCACTTTCAACCTCGTCGTCGTTTCCTGGCTGCTGCCTGCTCTCTACCACTGGCCCAGGTGGTTTCCAAGTGCCTGCCAGCCGCCGAGCCAGCCCCGTCGCCCGGCGCCCCCGGTTACCATTCCCCCTCCACTTTCCACTGGCAGGTGGGCCTCTCGATCACGCCCACGTCCGGTCCCTGTGCCGGCATCTTCGCGACCATTCCGTTGCCCCGTTCCTGGCCGGAGCAGGAGGTCGAGATGGTCGACCGGATGTCTTCACCACAGGTCTCCGCCGTGAAATTCCGTAATCTCGCCAGTGCGGTACCGCAGGCCCTGGTTGCCATACCCCAGATTGCCGCCGGTCAGACCGCACAGGTCACGATGACCTACAAGATCACCAAGCAGGCTGTTCGTTGTCCAGAAGATCCCGGCTGCCTGGCTTGCAGTACCAGCATGCCCACGGCGGTCCGCAAGCACCTGGCGACCAGTCCCGGGATCGAACCGAGGGCGACCATGGTTCGCGCCCAGGCGTTAAAGATCGATGACAAGAAACGTCCGGCCTGGGAGCGGGTCACAGCCATCTACGATTGGGTCAGGGATAACATCGAGTGCCGTGAAGGCCAACGCCATGGCTCGGTGGTGACCGTCAGGGAGGGCTGGGGACAGAAGGAGGACATCAGCTCACTGTTCATTGCCCTCTGTCGTTCGTTGCAGATCCCCTCCCGTACTGTCTGGGTACCGGACCACAACTACGCGGAATTTTACCTCCAGGATCCAGATGGCAAGGGCCACTGGTTTCCATGCGAGCTGGTCGGGGGACGCAGTTTTGGCGAACGCACCAGCCGGCAACCGATCCTGCAAAGAGGAGACCTGTTCCGCGTGCCCGAAAAGAAAGTTCCCCAGCGTTACGTGGCCGAACACCTGTCAGTCAAGCAGGCCCTGGCCCGCCCACGGGTCCAGTTCATTCGTCAACTTTCCAACCCCGCCTGACCCGGGTCCGGTAAAATGAAATTGTCCCGGGGCGATCTCCCCGGGTAAGGAAGAAAGACCATGAAGCCATTGTCCCACGCAGTCCGGTGCCTGCTCTGCGGCATGGGCGTCGGCTGCCTGCTGATCCTGCTGGAGAGCCTGGCAATGGCCCAAACGACAGCGCCGGAAGTCCAGCCCCGGAGCGGTTTTTCCGAGCCCCGCAAAGAGCGTTGGGTGGTGGGCCTGCAGGTCCAGTCTCCAGGGAGTGCCAGCGGGATCCTGGGGACAGTGACGGTCCCCATGCCCTGGCCGGAACAGGAAGTGGTCGTTGTGGAGACGCGGAAGACATCGCATGTCAGTTCCATACGATATCGCACCATTGCCGGGAACGTCCGTCAGATGGTTGTCCTGGTCAGCCGGTTAAAGGCGGGAGAAACGGCAGAGGCAATGGTCACTTTTGAAATCACTCGCCGCGTGATTACCGCTCCCCGGGAAACCACGGATCTTCGGATTCCGGATGAACCACCTGCCGCCGTTCGACGGTTTCTTTCCGCATCTCCCGGGATCGAACTGCGCGACCCAAAGATCCAGCAGCTCTCCCGGGACATCAGCGTGGAGGGACTCAGTGACTGGCAGCAGGTAGAAGCCCTCTATGACTGGGTACGCGACAATATCCGCTACCAGTTTGACGAGCAACTTCGCGGGGCACGTGCCGCCCTGGATAACAAGCGGGGAGATTGTGAAGAGCTGACATCCCTTTTCATTGCACTCTGCCGTGCCCGCGGGATCCCGGCCCGCAGCGTCTGGATTCCCGGTCATTGTTATCCGGAGTTCTACATGCAGGATGCCGCCGGCCATGGCCACTGGTTCCCTTGCCAGGCAGCGGGGACACGTGCTTTTGGGGCCATGCCGGAATACCGCCCGGTACTCCAGAAGGGAGACAATATCCGGGTCCCGGGAATCTCCCAGCCTCAGCGTTATGTCGGGGACATGCTCAAGGCCAAGGCAGTCACGGCGGCACTAAAGGTTACATTCACTCGCCAACGCGTCGAGCTCCCAAAGCAGCCCTAGCGACCAGGATCACTGTCGGCGCCGCAGGTTGACTCCCGCCGGAGTATGGGTATGCATGTACCAGTTCCGCCAACCCTCCTTGTTGTAGGCGAAATTGACGTTCGCCCTGACAAGCTGTGAGAGGGCAGCATGGACATCCCGGTTGGAGAAATCCTGGCGGATGATCTTCGGTTTTCCCCCCGCGCCAAAACCGACGCCTCCATCCTGTGAAAACCCGGCGTTGAGATTTCCACCGCTCCCTACCTGGAACTGGTGGGATGTCACCAGGGCGTCAATAAGGGGAAGAACAGCATCAGGGTTTCCCAGGCTTCCCAGGGCGGCACCGGCACGGTTCACGACCGCGTTGTCCTTGCTGGATAGCTTCTCGATGAAATAATGCATGGCCCGCGTGCTTTTCCAACGCCGCAGCTGTTCGACGCACCGTTCACGCACCAGCTCGTCCGGATCCTCCATCACCCGCTTCATCAGGGTGTTGCTGGCCACGGTACCACCAATCTTACTGAGCAGGTCGACATAGAGCAGCCGCAGGTTTCGAGGTGGTGCCTGCCGCAAGTCGCTGAGGCGATCGGCCAGGGCGGGTGTCGCCCGGTAGGCATCAATGCCCTTGAGGTTCTGCCACGACTCGGCCGCGTTGGAGCGCTGCTTGATAACGGCTGTCTCCCAGCGACGGATCAGTTCTCGCCAGTTTTTCTCCTCTTCACTACGCTGCTCGCGGAGGCGATCACTTTTCACTTCCTGCGGAATTCTCCAGCGCCCGGCGATCTTCATGTAACCCTGTTCTCTCATCCAGAGATCGGCCTTCTGCCAGCCATCCCCCTGGCGAGTGTAACCGAGCAACTGGCGGGCCCGTTCATGATCGGGTTCCAGTTTCAGAACCTGTTCCAGGTGGTAATCGCGCTGCACAAGCAGTTTTAACTGGGCACATTTCAGGGCCATCTTGAAATGGCCGTCGACGGTATTGGGAACCGAGGGAAACGTCTCCTCGTACTGTTTGAGCACGTCCGATTTCTGTTCAATCCGCACCACCCGGCTTGTTTCCAGGATGATCTTCCCGGTCGCCGTCTTGATCACGTAACGGCGCGTGGGCTGCGTAAGCGTGTTAATCAGCTTCCCCTCGATCGTACCGCCGGTGGAGAGATGAAATACCTCCGCCCCAGCCGGGACCACCGCAAACAAGGCGAACAGGAATCCGATGAGGATACCGGGAAGCCGCTGTCTCCACGAAGCTGGCATAGCATTTCTTCCTGGCTGCTATCGAGAGTGACAAATCGCGAGTTCTACAGTCAGTATAGGATACCACGATCTGGACGGCCATTAATATTCCAGCCCTGCCAGGTGGCCCATCCCGGCAGACCCCACTTTCAAGATCGGATTTTTTGTACCGGCTCGTTTAATCCAGCTTACTATTTACCGCTGGACCGCGGTAAAACCCGACTGCCAGCAGGATCCAGCCCAGGATCCAGCTCCCTCCCCCCAGGGGCACCAGGAACATCAGAACGGTCAGCGGGGTTCCACTAGTCACCTTGACGGCAGTGTAGATATAGATCAATCCGCAGAAAAGCACGATGCCCACCAACAAAAGTGCGCGGCCCCAGCGAAAGAGGCCCGGAGAACAAAAGGAGGTCGCCAGGCCAAGAAAAACCAGGCCGAGCGAATGGATGCCGTGGTTCCGTACCGCCACATCCCAGCCACGAGACGTATCGAGGCTTTCATGCTCTGTTAATTCACCGGCTTTCACACCTTCCTGGAGGATGGACTTCAATGCGTGGGCACCGAAAGCCCCACAGCCGATGGCCAGGGCCATCGAAGCGGCACCGATCACAAGGCATTTCTTGCACGTCGCCATCTGTTCCTTCCCATGGTTCATCACCCGTCTGGCAGGCTGGAGGGGCGGGGCTGGGAATCATCTCCCACCCGCCACGCACGTTGACCACGGAAAGTCTGCCGGCCTAGAGCTGGGAGCTATCCAGGCCCGTCTGCGCTAGCTCTTCTTCTTCCTGGATGATAATTCGGGGGGTGACCATCATCATCAGGCTCTGGGTATCACGCCCGATCCCGACGTTCTTGAAGAGCCGGTTGATATACGGCAGCTGGGCAAGCATCGGCACACCTCGCTCGGTACGTCCCTCGCTCAGTCGCTTGATACCACCTAGCAGGACAGTACCACCATCCGGCACACTGACTGTCGTGGAGACGGTCGTAAACTGGAAGGTGGGGAGCTGAACGGTCGTTCCTTCTGTCGTTGTCACCTCGTTGTTCCGTGACGTGGGATTTCCATCCGGATCCAGGACCGTCTCCCCGGTGCTTGTCGTCTGCCGGCCGTCAAAGGTGAACTGTTCCACCTCTCCGATCCGGCTAAAGAAAGGCACCAGTGTGAGTCGCACGAAACGTCGGTCGTTCGTACACACCGCCTGGACACTCAAGTTGGTCCCTTCGCTGAGGACCACGATGACCGGCTGGTGGGCCGCGGCAAAGTCACCGACGACCGGGACCACGCCAGTCACAAAAGGTCGCTGCGACGTATCCGAAATGGAAGCCTGCTGGCCATTAAAGAGTGTCACCTTGGGAGCTGTCAGGACGTTGCTCCGGTTATCCCCGATAGCTGCCTGGAGCAGGAAAAAGACCTCGATATCGCTGAGGATAGCGAACCCAAAATTGGCTGCCGAGGCCGCGTCAAAACCACCGAATTGTGGTACCGCAGAGTTATAAGCATCCCCCTGGTCAAATACCAGGTCCAGGTCGACCGTGGGACCACCACTGTCCAGCCCGATCATCACGCTCGGTCCACTGTCGTCCTGGATGTCATCCACGTTCACGTTGTCATCGATTTCAAAATCAAAATCGATTCCGATCCGTTCATAAAAGTTATCTGATAAGGTGATGAACCTGACCTCGATCGTGATCTGCAGATCCTGCAGCCGTCGCAGCTGGTCAAGCAGATCACGGATTTGTTCATGAACCTGTTGGGTCGCACTGATCACCAGGCTGAGGTTACCCGCAAATTCCTTGATCGTGCCTGCCCCGCCAACATCTTCCCAGGAATCCGGTTCCACGGTCGTGGTGATCAACTCGATGAGTGAGTCGAAGTCTGCCATCGCGGCTCCACCCCGTGAATTCCCGATGCTCGTTGGCATGGTCCCCTGGGAACCAGAAATCATGTCGGTGGCCGCAAGCTGGGCAAGCACAGACGCATTCCCCATCGCCCCGTGGTTTTCCTCGCCATTGGCAAGCGTCAGTGGAAAACCACTTCCCTGCATCTGGCCGGCACCGAAACCAATCGTATCGTGGGCATCACGGATTGCCGAGGGAAGCCCTACATTCTGGCCAGTGTCAAAATCCGGAATCGGTATCACAAGATCCGCTACGTTGTAGACTTCCTGGTAAACATTGGTATCCCTGCTCATCTCGCTGGTAATCAACAACACCTCGTTGCGGATCACGTAACTCAGGCGAAGCTCTTCGAGCATCAAGTTCAGTGCACTCTTGAGTGTCACTGGCTGGGAGAGGTTAATCGAGACCGGCGTATCACTTGTCACACCCTCGGCACTGAGTCCCTGGCGATCGAGGTGAACATTGATTCCTGTCATGCGACCGAGCGTGTCCATCACCACCGACAGGGGGGTATCCGTGAAACTGATGTCCACCGGTTGATTCAGCGCGCTCTGGATTTTCATGCCTGCAGGCGAAAGATGACTACTCTGCCGTTCCATCGAACGCCGGCGGCGCCGCGTCAACTCGTCCCAGTCACGTGCGTCATCAAAACGGAAGGGACGGGAGTCATCAAAAGGTTCCGAGGACCGGTCAACGGAGATAAGCGTGTCAAGAAAACTCTGTTCCTTGTTCTCGTCAAGTGTCATCTGCATGGCGAGCCGGTGGGCAAATCGTGACTTCCAGATCAGGTTCTGCACGACAGCTTCGTCGGGAGCAATTTCTCGCGCCTGTTTGGCGATCACCTCGGCCTCGGCATAACGGCCCTCGTCGATAAGCGTATTAAACTGGTCCACCATGCTGGCGAGTTCTTCTCGCATCTCAGATGTCGCATCACGATCCGACCTGATTTTCTCAAGAACTGCCTTGTTGTCTGCGTCCAGTTCAATATCAGCGACATTGGCGTTAATGTAGTTCTCCATGCTGGTAATACTGCGATCCACGATCGCCAGCATTCGCTTGCGCGATGAAGCATCGACGTTCTTTGCTGTCCCAACCCGTTCACGAAGTCGCAGCATGCGTTCTAGGGCACCCTTGGGATCCTCCTTGCTCATCGTCTCCACTGCCTTCTGCTCGGCAGCGATTTCAGTGAACAGTTTTTGGCGCAAAAGCCGTTGCTGGGCGGTGAGTTCCTCCAGTGGGCTGCGGCTCGTGGGAGGAGGTAATTGTGGCCCCTCATTGGCCACAAGCAGACTGATCTTCTCGCGGATCTGTTGTTCCAGGGCCAGATTCGTGGCACCGGCAAGTGCTGCCCGGAAGCGAGCCAGGGCGGTATTCCGATCCTGCTGGGCCAGGGCTTGAAGGCCCTGCTGGTAAAGTTCCGCAGCCTTGCTGACCTCACCGGTGGCTGTGGCCGGGAGGGTCTGAGTCCCATCATTCCCGGGACTGTAGTTACCCTGACGGACAGGATACCTGTCGGCCGTGGCAGTATCCTGGCCCGGAGCAGCCGGATAACCAGCCTGCTGTATGGGATTGCCCGTCCGCCGTTCCCGGTTTTCCAGTTGCAATCGGAGCTGCCAGGGTCGCATGTCTCCACTCTGGAAATCGGTATCGGGGACCTGTAGAGATTCTGCCATCACGAGCATCCGCTGCGCCGTCGCGGTATCTCCCCGGTCCAACGCCGCCTTGCCAATCGACAGAAGACGGAGGGTTTCAGTCTTGTTCCGGGCTCGAACCGGCGAGGGACCGGCTGAAATCGTCGTGTTGACCCCCTGTTCACGGGCCTTGATCTTGGCCAGCAAGGCCAGTGGGGACGGATCGAGAGCCTGGTAACGAACTGGAAGTGCCCTCGCTTTCTCAGCCAGCCAGCGAGCGGTCGTATAATCGCGGTACTGGAGAAGTGCCTCGGCCTGGTCCATCATGAACAGGGCCTGTTCTCGCTGTAACTGGGGCTGGTTCCCCTGCGTCGCCACGTATGTCGCAAGCTGGTGCGCCCTTTTGATCATGGCTGAAACCACCGCCGGCGCATCACTCCCTGGCCGCTCAGCCACGTGTAATTGCCGGGCTGCTTCCAGCTGCAAGGCAGCTGCTCTCAGGTCGCCAGTCGCCATTGCCCTGCGTGCTGCGTGAAGCCGTTGCGCCTGGATTTCCGGGCGGGCTGCCAGTTCTGCCGGGTTATTGACAAGGCCATTTCGAAATACATTGTTGCCAGACTCCAGGGAGGTAGAACCTCCCAGTGGCTTGACCCGATCGGCCGTGACCGGTCCAAAATCATCCGGACCTGCCCCTCTCGGCACGCCCTGCTGGCGAATGAGTTGATCTCGCTGGACACCCTGGGCCATCAATTCTGCAGCCAGTTGTGCCGGGCCGTATTCACCAGCGGTAAAAGTGGCCCCGCTGGAGACGGACTTGTGATACCAGCCAATCGCCGTGGTCAGGTCGCCGTTTCGAAGTGCCTCACGGCCGTGACGGACACTGGCAATCGCTGCCGCCCGTGTCTGCCCCGCCAACGCGTCAATCGATGCGCGTTCTGTCTCGTTGGAATACGGTTCCGCAGGAACCTGGTTTCCAGCAGGACGTTCACCAAAAACGCTTTGCAGAGGCAGGAACAGACCCTGCGGTTGTGTGGCAGCCAGACTCCCGCCAGCCCGACGTTTCTCCAGATCAGCGCGGACTTTTGCAGGCGTGTCCTGGAAGCGGACGGTGAGAATGTCGTATGTCGGGTTCAATGCTTCAGCCCGCTCCAGGAAATTCTCTGCAAGCTGCAATTGACCTTTCTCCATGGCCTGCCTTGCCTGCTTGAGCAACTGGGTTACCTGCTGCCGTTGAACCCCGGCATCTTCCGAATTGAGCTGGCCCGGTACGACAGCGGAAAGCAGTAGCCTGCTGGTGGTCGTCACATCCATCGCCGAACAGGGGAGGGCCAGGGTTCCAACCAACATGAGAATGCCGGCAGACAGGATACGTGAAACAAGGTCTCGTGGCGCAGTCTTCAAAGCAGTACTCCGTAATGACAGTTTTGTCCCCGCAGAATTCGCGGATTGTGAACAGGATGGGCAACTGAATGACATGTTGTGCTTCATCTTCTTTTCACTCAAATCGAAAAGCACGATCGGTGAACCGTGCGGGGAAACAGATGGAAACCGATTACCGGCTCGGAAGTCACCGGTCGGTAAGGATGTAAAAAAGTGAGCTGGAAAGGAGATAGGGAGGGATGCGTCGGGTGAAGTGAGGGGCGTTAATTACTGGCGCAACGCCTGGTGGTCAAGCCCAGTTCCTGGTGATCGACAGAAAAAGAGCATTTGGGCCCCCCAGGTGCTAGCAGGAACCATCGTGCCAGGTAAAGGAGTCAATCCAGGTAAAGTACCCACGGCCGCCGGGCGCAAAAAAAACCCGGCACCCTTATGGGATACCGGGCTCTGAATATGGGCTGCCCAAGAGGCCGCCTGATGACGATTAATACATATCGTAATCGCCGCCATGACCATCGCCGCCATCCTTCGGCTTTTCCGCCACCAGGGCGTCGCTGGTAAGCAGCAACGTTGCCACACTTGTGGCATTCCCCAGGGCGGTGCGAGTCACCTTTGTTGGATCAATCACACCTGCGGCGACCAGGTCTTCGTAGGTATCGGTGAGGGCGTTATAGCCGTTATTCCCCTTGGCAGTCAGAATTCGCTCACAAACGATGCCACCATCCTGGCCTGCATTGGAGGCAATCGTGGTCAGCGGTGCACGAGCTGACCCCGTGACGATGTTGTAGCCAATCCTCTCGTCATCGGTGAGGTCATCCGACGGGCTGACAGAGCTGGCAGCACGCAGCAGGGCAACTCCACCACCAGGCAGGATCCCCTCGCTGACAGCAGCACGTGTCGCGTGAAGGGCATCCTCCACACGCGCCTTCTTTTCCTTCATCTCGCTCTCGGTCGCCGCTCCAACGTTTACCTTGGCCACTCCGCCGGCCAACTTGGCAAGTCGCTCCTCGAGCTTCTCGCGATCGTAATCGCTTGTGGAATTATCGATCTCACGGCGCAGCTGGTCGATCCGGGCCTTGATATCTGAACTTTTCCCTGCTCCCTCGATAATCGTCGTGTTGTCCTTATCGACGATAATCGTCTTCGCTCTTCCCAGGTCCGTAAGGCTGAGGGATTCAAGATTGATTCCCAGGGCTTCGAAGATCGCCTGTCCGCCCGTGAGGATTGAAATATCCTCAAGCATCGCCTTGCGGCGATCACCATACCCGGGAGCCTTGACCGCCACACACTGGAAGGAACCTCGGAGTCGATTGATCACCAGTGTCGCCAGGGCCTCCCCTTCGACGTCCTCGGCCACGATCAACAATGGCTTGCCCTGCTGGGCAACTTTTTCCAGAACCGGGACAAGGTCCTTGATACTGGTGATTTTCTTTTCAAAAACAAGCACGTAGGCATCTTCGAGTACCGCTTCCATGCTATTCGGATCGGTGACGAAATAGGGGGAGAGGTATCCGCGGTCAAACTGCATTCCCTCTACCCATTCGACCTCTGTCTTGAGGCTTTTACCCTCGTCCACCGTGATCACACCATCCTTGCCTACTTGCGACATGGCGTCGGCAAGGAGTTCACCGATTTCCGCGTCATTATTGGCTGCGATGGAGGCAACGCTTGCCATTTCACTTCGATCCTTGATCTTGATCGACATCTTTTCCAGGCTGGCAGTAATATCCTCTACCGCCAGCTCAATGCCGCGCTTCATCTGGACCGGGTTAACGCCTGCCACGACTGCCTTCAGGCCTTCATTAAAGATCGCCTCCGCCATCACGATAGCCGTGGTGGTACCATCTCCGGCCACGTCGCTCGTCTTGCTTGCTACCTCACGAACCATGCGGGCGCCCATGTTTTCGTAGACGTCCTCCAGGTCAATCTCCTTGGCCACCGAGACACCGTCCTTGGTTACCGTTGGCGACCCAAAGCTCTTTTGAATGATGACATTACGCCCCTTGGGGCCTAGCGTGACCTTGACGGTCTTGGCGAGCTTGGAAATACCACGGCGGATTGCGTCACGAGCTTCCTGGTCAAAGGCAATGATCTTTGGCATCAGTCAAATTCTCCTGGGGTTGAAAAACACCCTGTCACGGTCGACGCCGTTTGTCGGCAGGGGGGTGCGCTGTGCGAGTCTGGCTCGTGGGGTTAGCCTTCCACCACTGCAAGAATATCGGCTTCGTACATTAACAATAGCTCTTCGTCATTCACTTCGATGGCCTCACCAGCAAAGCTACTGAAAAGCACATGGTCGCCAATGGCAACCTGGAATTCACTACGGGAACCATCTTCCAGAAGGCGACCATCTCCAATGCTGATGATCTCACCACGTGCCGGTTTATCCTTGGCACTATCGGGAAGGACAATACCGCCAGCGGTCACTGCTTCGGCAGCTTCCCGACGAACAACAACCCTGTCTCCAAGTGGTTTAAGGGTCACCTGACTGTTCTTCTTTGTAGCCGTCGACATACCTACTGGATCCTCTCGTATTGGTTTTATGGAATTTACACAGTTGAGACTGTTTCCAGTATCAACCGAGCTTAACGATCCCGTAAGGGGGGAACGTAGACAAACTGCCAAATTGGCGCTGTCGGTGTCGTCTTCTCACTTAACCACGCAACTGGCGCGCCAAAAACTCGTTCCTGTTCCTGTCGACGCCTGTCGCCGAACAGGGAACTTCTTAGTTTAGAGTATATGCTAGGCAAATCCAGACCCCGAAGCCCCCTGTTTTGCTTTAGATTTTGACAGCAACAAGAAACGTCCCTGCCATATTGACAGCTCAACATTCTGTCTTCCCGTGGCAGTTGTGCTTCCTCGAAACAACCGCCACAATAAGCCCATTGGTTCACACCCTTCTGCTGGAACCGGCACATGCCCATTCCCGTTTCTTGTCAATGCGGTGCAAGTTTCCAGGCTCCAGACCAGTTGGCCGGACGAGTCACCACCTGTCCAAAATGCCAGGCCCAGCTGCCGATACCTGCCCCCCAGGCCTCCTCTGGGTTAACCGATCTACTTGATGAATTGGGCGTCGAGGCCAACAGCGGTCTGGCCGGGAAATGTCCCCATTGTTATGCCGACCTGCAGCCCAACGCAGTGATCTGTACTGGTTGTGGAACCAACTTGCAGACCGGTGCTTCGGTCATCCAGAAGAAGAAAAAACATTTCCAGACGGAGGCTCCCGACGATGGCCCCTCGCTTGGGGATGCGCGGCTTGACAAGGCAGCCAAGGAACTGGCCAAGGATGAGGCAGATTCCAGGAAGTCCAGCGACCCGGTGACGTGGTGGGTTTACCTGGCCATCCTGGACCTGGTACTGAGCCTCTGCGTGACCGCAGCGGTCATGATGATGACCCATGATGACATAAAATCCGACCGGATGAAGATGGTACAGAATCCGACGGATGGAATTTCCCTTTACCAGGCAGACCCAAAGAACATTGTCCTCATCGCCACCAAGACAGATGGCTATGAAAATTCACCTCCTTACAGCGAGGATGAGCAGGGCACCCAGTTGCGATCTGGCGCCTGGGGACGACGGGGCCAAAGCCAGGGAGGGTACACCTCGGTGGCGGTTCAACAGGGGGTGGGTTCAAAAATAGTCTGGGTAAATAATAATGCGATCCTGAATGTCAGTCCGAGTTTGATCAAGCATTATGCCGACAATCCCCAGCTTGGTGCCGTCAAGAGTCTCAAGTATGGACTCTACAAGGGACTTCGTGTCGGCCTGATCCTGATGGCCTTCCTCTCGGGGGTGATCACCGTGATTGCCCTCGGCCAGATGATCATCTCTGCTTTCGAAGAGGACATCACCCAGGGGCTCCTCTGCCTGACCATTGGTTATGCGCCCTACTACGCGCTTTTGCGATGGTACGAGCTCCAGAACGTCTTCAAGATGTTTGTTTTTGGAGTTTTTTTCCTGGTCGCCGCATTC
>Ga0310342_100001057_pt1 | contig 16722 bp, 17 predicted proteins | sample S15DNA20500_MG_FD_206155 | JGI IMG/M metagenome (GOLD analysis project Ga0310342, IMG submission 206155) | Marine microbial communities from station ALOHA, North Pacific Subtropical Gyre - S1503-DNA-20-500_MG | ecosystem: Environmental > Aquatic > Marine > Oceanic | place: Pacific Ocean: North... | reverse complement strand
CTCCGGGGGCCGTCTGGGGCTGCCCTGACCCGCCCGCGGTGGAGGCGCTGACAGGGGGCCAGAGGCTCGGGATCAGAACAGACCGCCCCTGCCACGTGCGCTCAGCCGTTCGCATAGGACATCCTCCTACGCCAAAGCTTCGGAGGACAAGGAGACCGGCTCGGTGTCGTAATCCGGAAATGGATCGTCGTAGCGGGGCTCGTTGAGCCATTCGGCGGCTGGCGGTGGGGCTCTTGCCGGCGCGACGCGCAGGAGCAGCAGCTCTGGTACCAGGCGCGCCAAGTGATGGCCCCGCACCGGCACCTCGCCAAATAAGAGCCCGAACAGGCATCAGATCTGCATCCTTTCTACGCCACACACGCGCCCGGCCGGCCTGGTCCAGTGCCGGGGAATCCTAGGAAATTCTCCCGGACAACGGGGTTTACTCCAAGTAGGACCAGTTGCCAGGAAAATGCTCCTTTACTGGCCATCCGGCCCGAAAAATAGGCCAAATTACTGATCTTGGCATTCCTGCAAGTTTTGCAACATGTAACGCGCAAACTCAATAAACCGGTGGCAGCCGCGATTGCGACTTCACCTCCACCTTCAAAATGGGGCGTTCGGCATGCTTTATTCCCCTCTTTCCCCCGGCCATCCCTCTATCACGTCCTGTAAATCCGTGACAAAGGGATACTGTCCTGCCCAGACCATTCCTGCCAGGTAAAGGCCACGAAATGGGCGCCGCTTGGCACCCCGCAGGCCCGCCTTGCCCACGTTTATCTGCGAATGACTGATGTACCAGCGTTGATCGTCTTCACCCTTCCGATTGTCTTGGAATATCGTTGAGGCGTGATACGGCCCCATGACACGGAAAGGTCCAAAATGAAATGGATCTTCTCCGATAGCATACTGCCAGCCCCAAAATGCCAAGACGAAGAGATAAAACCTGCCGTCCCGTTCAACCACGCGAGGTACTTCGAAGCCGCCCGGACCCACCAAGTCGTCATGAATGTTGGGCACCGTGATGATCGGACCATGATCTTCCCAGTGCACCAGGTCCGTTGATGTTGCGGCCGCAATACAGTCATCTCCCTTCCGGTTGAAGCAGCAATAGTGGAGAATGAACCGGCCATCATGGCGCAACACGGTCGGACTCGTACAATAGCGGGGGCCCGCGTCCTCGCACCAACCCGACCATTCGGGGTCCGGCGTGAAGACGGCCGCGCCATCGTCTGGCACCTTGCGCCATTCCCATAGATCTTCGGATACGGCCAAGCAGATCCGGCGTGCCGCACCCTGCCGCGGCTGAGCCTGGTAGAGCATGAACCACCGCCCTTCATGTTCGATCACCGTGCAATCCCCGAGTTGATTGTGATCCGGCGATCCCGGCGCACCAGAGGTCAAAATCGGCTCATGTACGGTCCAAGTCAGTAAATCTTTTGACGTGGCGTGATACTTTGCGCGGTCAGGGAGGCAGCAGGTGCCATGAAAAAGATGCCACGCGTCAGGCCCTTGCACGATCACGTGGGCGTTGACACCTTTTCCCGGTGAATAGACCAACTTGAAGGCGCAAGGCTGGTCAAGAATTTCTTTGCGGCGATCGTTGGATGGCATGGGATTGATTCCCTGGAAACAATCTATTTAAGATTGCTGGTTGATTTTGGATCATGGGGCCGCTACGCCGTCACTCTATACTTTAATTTGTAATTTCATTCAGTCGGCAATCACAAACCCCAAATTTACCGTCGAGATTCCTTCATGTCCATCACCTCGATTACCGCCAGCCGCCCGCGCCTGATCGAACCTGCGGAACACCCCCCCCGGCGAGACCTGTCGCTACGGCGTGGCGTTCCCCTTCCAGGTGGCACCCGAAACCGCCGGCGTACTCTGCTGCCTGCGCAACGAGGGATATCCCGCCGGTGATTTTGAGAACGGCAGTGACGTCTTTCTCTTCGACCGTCTCGACGGCATCGACCCTGCCGCCGCCATCTCGATCGTGCGGAACGACAAATACGTCGATACCCGCGGCCAACGCCGTATCGCGATCCACTACCCCGTTGTCGGCGGCTTTGGCCTCTTCGGCAGCGCGTTTGTCGCGCTGGCCGTGCATCTTGTTGCTGTACCCGCCGTAGTAGCGGACAAGCTGAAAGCTCTTGTCGGGGATGTGCTGGGTGATGGCGGCGATGAAGTCGCACGGGCTGAAGACCTCGAAGTTGCGCTGGACCTTCGGGTTGAGGCCGGGGCGGTAGATGACGGAGCCGTCGGGGTTGGCTTGGTTCGGGGCGCTGACCTGCATCTTCTCCACGGCAAAAGGGTTGCGGATGATGTACTGGGCCAGGCGCTCCAGATCCTCGCGCTCGTCGGGCAGCACCCGGCGGCTCCGATTATTCCTCCATATTCCCTGTGAAACCCTGCCACGTTGCGCCATGTGGTATTCTGCGCGACTTGTGCAAGTCTATGAGTATCACTGCAATACGAAGAGCATCAAAGAGTTACAAACCCGCCTTGCCGGATTAGAGGTCCGTTGCTCTATCCAACTGAGCTACCAGGGCATCGTGGACGGACCAGAGATCGGCTTTAGAAACGATAATCCTACACCGGCGATGGACACAGATTCAAGCATTGCTCTCCAACTACGGAATGATTGCGCTTACCGTTAAATTTCCAGTAGAGTAGCACCGTGAATCGAACGTTCCGGCGGGAGAATGAACCGTAATGAATTATGAAGAACTGTTGGGTACGGTTGGTAAAACGTTAACTGTTATTCTCGCAATCCTGTGGACTCTCCTCCCCTTCATGGTCTATGTCATCAAGTCCCGCTTGGAATCGGTCCAGGAGTCGATCGAAAAGCTTCGCGAGGAACAAGGAAAGTCTCAGCAGTGGCTCAGCGCAATCTACGACGAACTTCACGAAGTAAATGCGACGCTGTCCGGTCCGGAACCGATTTCAGAGGAAAAGCCGGTTAAGGAAAAAGAAGAAACCGACGATTCAGCCTGGGCCTCTTCTCCATAGAATCTCGCAACGAAGGGACATGGATGGGTCATGAAAGGACCACATCGGAGCGACAGCCCAAGGCCGCGCGGGTTAGCCTGACGGGCATCACGAAGCGTTTCGGTCCTGTATCGGTCCTGGAAGATGTCGACTTCAATCTACTGGCCGGGGAAATACATGTCCTCGCCGGAGAAAACGGCGCCGGGAAAAGCACCTTGATCAAAATCCTCGCCGGGGTACACACGGACTTTGATGGCCACATCGAAATAGACGGGATGCCGGTTCGCCCCAGAACGCCTCTCGAAGCCGATGCACTCGGTATCGCGGTCATTCACCAGGAGTTGTCCCTGGTAGGTCCCATGACAGTCGCCGACAACCTGTTTCTTGGACGTATGAAATCGGCCGCGGGCATGGTTTGCAGGCATCAGCAGGAGGACGAAGCGCGCGGATGGCTGAACAGGCTCGGCGTCAATATCGATGTCTGTCGACCGGTGGAACAGTTCCCGATCGCCACGCGCCAATGCATCGAGATCGCAAAAGCTCTCTCGAGACAGGCAAAAGCGCTCGTCATGGACGAGCCAACCAGCGCACTCAGCGAACCCGAAGTCGAGCGCCTGTTTGAAATGATCGACCAGGTAACCGCTCAGGGGTGCGGCGTGATCTATATCACTCACAAAATGGAGGAGATTGACCGGATCGCGGACCGAATCACCGTGCTACGAGACGGGCATCGAGTCGGAACCGCCCCGGCCGAGGAACTTCCGAAATCGAAGCTGATTCAATGGATGGTCGGGCGAACCGTAGAAGATCAGTACGTACGCGGATCGTCTCACGCCGGTACGAGGCGACTTCTGCTTGATCAGGTGAGCGTACATCGAAGGGGGGGCGGTCGCCACGCCGTCGTGAACAATATTTCCATGGAAGTCGGCCGAGGCGAAGTGGTCGGGCTTGGAGGCCTTCGGGGCTCCGGCGCCGGCGAATTGCTGCTTGGCCTGTTTGGCGGCGTGGGCGAGGTCCGGGGCCGAATCGAACTCGATAACGAACCATATTGCGCATCAACACCACGGCAGGCGATTGAACGGGGCATAGCGTTGTTGACCAACGACCGCAAAGGAACCGGGCTGGTGCCGCCGATGTCGATCACGGCCAACATCACCTTGGCAAGCCTACGGCAATTCACCCGGTTTGGTTGGCGGCGAAAAGTGCTCGAGAGGAGGTCGGCGCAACAGGCTGCCTCTTCACTCAAGGTTCAGGCGGCATCGCTCAACATGCCGGTGAAGGCGCTTTCGGGAGGAAACCAGCAAAAGGTAGCCATCGCGAAATGGCTGCAAACCGAGCCGCGACTGCTCCTGCTGGATGAACCAACGCGTGGAGTCGACGTAGCTGCAAAACAAGAAATTTACCAACTGATCGAACAATGGACCGCATCCGGCATTTCCATTCTCCTCATTACCAGCGAAATGCCGGAGTTGCTCGCCCTGAGTGACAGGATCGTTGTCCTGCACCGCGGCGCCATCACCGCCAAATTTTCCCGAGGCGAGGCCACCGCCCAAAAAATTCTTTCCGCCGCGATGGGATCATGAATTGAAGCAGCCGAACTCAACGTACTCCCCTCTCGCCGCGCTAAACACGCCTGCCGGCCGAGCGCTGATCGCGCTGGCGATCGTCATTGTGTTTGGAGTGCTGTTTAACGCGGAAGGCGCGTTCTTTAAGCCCGGGACTCACCGGGACGCGTTCCGACAGGCGTCCGTGTACGGCATCCTCGCCTGCGGAATGACCCTCGTCATCATCACCGCCGGCATCGACCTCGCGGTGGGGAGCGTCCTGGCTCTGTCTGCCGTCTGCTGCGCCAAGATGGCCATTCATTGGCAGTGGTCGCCCTGGCTGGTCATATGCGCCACCGTCCTGGTCGGCGCCGGTTCCGGATGGGTCTCCGGCGGCGTGACCGCGCGCCTTGGCGTGCAACCATTCATTGCCACCCTCGCCATGATGGTATTCGCGCGCGGGCTGGCGAAATATTTTTCCGGCGGCATGAAAGTTTCAACGGCAGTACAACAACCCGACGGAACCTATGAATATGTAGATGTTCCCGATCTCTTCCGCATGATCGATACGCGGGTCTTCGGCGGCAATGTTTCCGTCGTCACGCTGATCTTCCTCGGTTGCGTCGCGGTCGCCTACGTGATGCTCGCGTACCACCGCTGGGGGCGGGAACTGTACGCGATTGGCGGCAACGAAGAGGCAGCTCGCCTCTCCGGCGTCCCCGTGGCCCTGTCGAAAACCCTGGCCTATGTCGCCTCGGGTGCATTTGCGGGCATCGCGGGAATCTGCCAGGCCGCACAGGAACAGCAAGGCGATCCGGAGGCCGGCACAGGGTATGAGCTTATTGCAATCGCCATGGTCGTAATCGGCGGAACCAATCTCATGGGTGGACGGGGCGGCATGGGACTGACCCTGCTGGGAGTCATGACCATCGGTTACCTGGAAAAAATCCTCAGCATCAACGCGGTCCCGGAGGCAGCCCGGCTGATGCTGACCGGCGTCATCATCATCGCGGCAGTCTTGACCCAGCGGCGCGGGCGAACGTAGAAGTAGTCCCGAATACCCACCGCAGCAAAGCCGAAACCAAACAAAACTTGAACAGAAGGAAACAAAGAGAACGGAGAAGAATTTCAGTTTTCTTGTAAATCCGTAAAGCACCGGCAGTCGCCGAGACTTCCGATCGGCGACGCACAAGCCGGGCAGAGAATATTCGCCCCGAGAATCTGGACCCAACCCAAACAAAATGAACCTCGAAATACACGAAACCGCGGCTCAGCAACCAAACGAAATTAACCACGGAGTTTACGGAGGGGATTTTTAGTCACTCCGTGTGCTCCGTGAACTCCGGGGTAAATATGCGGGTCGCGATTAAGAACGATTCCTGTAGAAAGCAGTCCAAATACGACGGCGTGCCTGCGGTAAAACTGACAATCTCTCTGGTCCATCGTACTTCATTTATCAGGAAACAGGATTTCGTAATTGCTTATTGGTCATTCATTGGGCATTGGGTATTTCGTCACTCGTCATTCCAAGAAAGGACTTCTTCATGAGATTTGGTAATCTGAAATCAGCACTAATCCCTGTTTCACTTTTCGCCGCCGGCTGCCTGCTCTTCGGCTGTGGCCGCGGATCCAGCGCCCCGAGTCCGACTCCATCCGAAAAAACCGATTCTTCATCCGATGTCTTTTTGATCGGAATGAGCCAATGCAACCTTGGAGAGCCGTGGCGAGTCCAAATGAACGCGGACATCAAGGCCGAGGCCGAGACGCACGACGAGATCACCATGGTCTTCAAGGACGCGCAGAACGACACCTTGAAGCAGCGCTCTCATGTAGAGGAATTCATCAGCGCCGGCGTGGACCTTATCATGATCAGTCCTAAAGAAGCACAACCCCTCACGGAGCCGATCGCGAAGGCGTACCAGGCAGGAATACCGGTCGTCGTCCTGGACCGCGCGGTTCTTGGCGACGAGTACACCTGCTTCATTGGCGCGGACAATGTGAAAATAGGAAAAGCCGCCGGGAAGTGGATCGCCGACCAGATCGAGGAGGGCGCGAAGATTGTCGAATTGCAGGGATTGATGACCAGCGTGCCGGGCCAGGACCGACACAATGGATTCGTCGAAGGGCTTGTCGGCAAAGGAGAAGTAATCTTCTCCGCGGATATGAAATGGCTCGAACCGGAAGCAAGAAAAGAAATGGATTCCGCGTTAGCTCGATTTGACGACATCGACATCGTCTACGCTCACAACGACCCCGGCGCGCATGGCGCATACCTGGCGGCGAAAGCAGCGGACAGGGAAAAAGATATCCTTTTTGTCGGCGTCGACGCCCTTCCTCACGAAGGCGTAGCGTATGTCTCACAGGGCATTCTCAATGCAACGTTTCAGTATCCGACCGGCGGCAAAGAAGCCGTGGACGCATCGCTGAAAATTCTCTCCGGTGAAGACGTCCCTAAGAAAATCGTGCTTGGCTCCCGTTTGTTTACCGCAGAGAACGTAGCGCAGGGTGGCGAAGCTCTAGATTAGTCTGGGCCACACAAGTTCGCGAGATGGATTCAACCGCGGTACGAAAACGCTTCGAGCGCCTCTACGGAACCAGTCCGGTCATCGTCCGTGCACCCGGGCGGGTCAACCTGATCGGAGAACATACCGATTACAACGAAGGGTTCGTGCTTCCCGCTGCAATCGATTTGGAAATCGTACTGGCGATCGGCAGAAATGATACCGGCCGGATCCGGTTCTTTGCCGAGGATCTTAATGAGAGCTTTGAGCAGGATTTCGACAACCTCCGCGTCTCGACATCTCAGTGGGCAAATTATCTCCTGGGCGTTATCGCCCAATTCGTGGAATCCGGGGCCGCAGTCGAAGGCATCGATTGCGTGTTTGGAGGCGACATTCCCATCGGAGCGGGGTTGTCGTCATCCGCGGCGATCGAAGTGGGTTTCGCGATTGGAATCAACCATCTACTCTGCGCCGGCTTCGACAAAGTCACGATGGCGAAAATGGCGCAGTCCGCGGAACACCAATATGCGGGCGTCCACTGCGGAATCATGGATCAGTTCGCCAGCATTATGGGCAGGAAGAACCAGGCGATGAAACTGGATTGCCGATCCCTCGAAGTTGAATATTTTCCGGCGGACCTGGCGAACTGGAAAATTGTGCTCTGCAATACCCGGGTGGAGCACGAACTTGCGGCTTCGGAGTACAATACAAGGCGGAAGGAATGTGAGCGGGGGGTTAAACTGTTGCGGCAGTACGAACCCAGGTTGAATTCGCTACGTGACGTCTCTCCGGAACTTCTGGAAGCGCGCAGTTCCGAATTTGATCCGGTGGTGCTCAAGCGGTGCAGGTACGTGCTCGCGGAGAACAAGCGCGTTCTGAAAGTGTGCGAGCATCTGCGCGACGGAAATATTCGGGCGGTTGGGCGAATCATGCACGAATCGCATGCGGGGTTGCGCGACGACTTCGAAGTAAGTTGTCCGGAACTGGATATCCTGGAGGAGATTGCGCGCAGGGACGAGGCCGTAGCCGGCGCAAGAATGATGGGTGGGGGGTTCGGCGGCTGCACCATCAACATTGTCCACCAAGATCAGGTCAGTGGTTTTACAGATAAAGCCGGACTGGAGTATAAAAGGCAGACTGGCGTTACACCTGAATTCTATGTCACGAATATAGGCGACGGATCCGGGGTCGAGGGAAAATAGGCCACTGCAATGATCGATCTTTTCGAAGAATGAGTCGGATATGAGTATTCAAGAACTGCAGGCAATCGACGTTCACGCGCACTACGGGAACATGGATCGCGGGCAGGCGCAGAGGGGTTTAAACCATTGCATGTCCGGAGACGCGGAAACCGTTGTTGCCCGCGCCCGGACCGCGAACATCGAATGGCCCGTGGTGTCCCCCTTGCTTGCGTTAATGCCGCGCGGGAGCAGTGAATGGGGACCTGGATAGCCTGTTCCGCATCACGAAACTGCGATGGGAGGTCGGCGAGGATCTCTTTGCCCACGTCACGCGGGACCTGATTGCCGGCAGTTTCGACAAGACGTTCATCTGACTTAAAGATCCGGAATTCTCGAACCGGATCCTGCCGCCCTGTGTGGGTCTCAGCGAGGAAGAGTCTCGTATTTGTCGGGATATCTACAAATCCAGGTTCGCCGACATTCCGTAGCCGCAACTACGAAAAAGATCCTCCGATATACTCCCTGAAAGCGCCCCTCCCGTGGATGAGCGCCTGGATCTCCATGGACGGAAGAAGATACGGATCCGTTTCCTTCGTGATGTACCTTGCGGCCATCGGTGGACCGCCATCGGCCTCGTCGTCCCCCTCAACGCCCACGAGGTCGGCATACCGGACCTTTTCGCCGTCAACATCGTAATGAGCCTGCGTAATCCAAAGTCGTCCGAACCGATAGCGTTTCGCCACTTCGTCACGCGCGACGCTGCTGAAACTGGTCCCGGTAAATGCAAAGTCCCGCGGGCGAATCCCCAGATGCTTTTCGATCGTTTCGTCGCATTCCACCAACTCCTCGCGCAACTTATTCCCGCCTGGATCCTCGAGGCTCAACGCCGAGAGGTCCGGATGGCTCACGGTATGAGCGCCGATATGCCAGCCGGCGGCGACCAGTTCACTGATTTCCGCCCACGACATGCACTCCCCGTAGCCCTCGGGTACGTCCTCTGGATTCATCACCCCGGTGTTGATGAACAAGTTTCCACGAAACCCGTACCGCGCAAGGATTGGGTGAACTTCGTGGAGCATTGATTTCATGGGATGGTCAAAATCAAACATGATGGGACGTTCAGGCAAGGATCCCTTCCCGTTCCGCCAGGATTCGAGCTGATCATAGTTGATAGAACTGCATTGCAGTTCCGATGCGATCCGAATCAGAGAGTCGAAATATCCCATGGTCAGCGCTTTGTCCGACGAATCCGGCCGCGTACCGTGACACATCGTTATAGGAATTCGAATCATTAGCAAAACTTAGCGGCCTCGTTAAAAAAGCGCCACCCTTTTCCTAAATAAGGGACAGACCCTTTATTTGTTGACGGGAGTAAAGTGGGGTGGTAGGGCTTGAGGGTGAGAATGCGGCGAATCATTGGAGACCCGGGGGCGGCGTATCATTGTATCTCGCGGGTGGTGGACCGGCAGATGGTGCTGGGGTCTGTTGAGAAGGAGAAGTTTCGCTCGATGATGCGGAAGGTGGAGGCATTTTGCGGGGTCCGGATTTTGACCTACGCTATCCTTTCGAATCACTTTCATATCCTGGTGCAGGTGCCTCCGAGGAGGGATCTGGATGATGAGGCCCTGCTGCGCAGGTTGGGGTTTCTGTACGACCGGGGCTTTGTCCTGGAGGTGAAAAAGCAACTGGAGGCATACCGGGCCGAGGGCCGGGAGGATCTGGCGGAGAGGCTACGACAGAAATATCTCTACCGGATGTATGATCTCTCCGAATTCATAAAAACGCTCAAGCAACGCTTTACGCAGTGGTTCAACTGGAACCGTGACCGCCAGGGAACTCTCTGGGAGGAGCGCTTCAAGAGTGTGCTGGTGCAGTTCAAAAGCAGCGCGCTGACCACGATGGCGGCCTACATTGATCTGAACGCAGTGCGGGCGGGGCTGGTGGAGGATCCGAAGGACTACCGGTACTGCGGCTACGGGGAGGCGGTGGCAGGGGACCGATGGAGCCGCAAGGGGTTGGCTCAGGTTTTCGGGGAAAATGCATCCCGCGTGGACTGGCGGCACGTGTCCAAACGGTACCGGCAGATGCTCTATGCGCGGGGGGAGAGAACCGAGAATCGTCACGGGATTTCACCTCAGAAAGTACGGCAGGTGCTCGATGAGGGAGGACGGCTGAGCAAACAGGAACTATTGCAGTGCCGGGTGAGGTACCTCAGCGACGGCGTGGTGATGGGAAGCCGAAGCTTTGTGGAGGAGGTCTTTGCGAAGCACCGTGATCAGTTCGGGCTCAAGCGCAAGACGGGGGCACGACCGATGAAATACGGTGATTGGGGCGGGCTGTGCACGATGCGGGATCTAAGACAGCAAGTCATAAATACCGCAAAATCCTAACCCGCATTTTTCACAACATACTCAGCCAAGAGCTGGGATGTATCCAGAAACGGCAGGTTTGTATGTAGCAGGCCGGATACCACGGAGAGTTCAGTGCAGGCAATTATGAGGGATTGAGCGCCCTCCCCTTCCAGTTGTTCTGCGGCCCGGTTCATCGCGTGGATGTCCTTATCGTCTGCCGTGTCCGATTTGATCTTGCGAATCAGCTGCATCACATGTCCCTGCAATTCCTCCACCGGAAAAATTGCCTCAACTCCCTTCGCTTCGAAACGCTGCCCGTAGAGCCCGGTTAATTGAACAGCGGTCGAAGCGAGCAATCCCACCTTTTTCAAGTTCGCCAGGATTTCAATGGCGGCGGCCACAGTCAGGTCGATCAGGTTTACAAATGGAATAGAAACCGACCCAGCGATCTCATCGAAATAGAAGTGCGCCGTATTGCAAGGCATCACCAGAAAGTCTGCACCCTGCTTTTCGAGACCTTGAGCCATCGCGGCCAGGCACGGCGCCGGGCTTTCTCCCGTGCCTTCGATGATCGCCTTGATCCGGGACGGGACCTTGGGGTTGTTGTCTACCAACATACGGATGTGATCCGCGTCATCCTCCGCTGGCGTGGTTCGAATAACCCTCGCCATCAGGTCAATCGTCGCATCCGGCCCCATTCCGCCGAGGATTCCTACGGTCTTGGCACCCATTTGATCGATCCCTAAGTGTAATCCGGGAACTCAAAAGTTTTCCGGTATCCGAACAATCCCTGGGCGCCACCGGTGTGAACAAAAACGATGTTTTCTTCCGCTTTGAAATGCCCTTTTCTAACCAGGTCGATCAATCCGGCCATCCCTTTGCCGGAGTAGACTGGATCAAGCAGAATCCCTTCCAGCTGCGCGAGTATATTCAGCGCCTCGACCATGCTATCGGTAGGCAGGCCATAGCCGGGACCCACGTAGTCGCAATTTGCGATCACTTGCTCGCGTCGTACTACACCGCCAGCGCCAATATAGTCCGCGGTTTCCTCGGCGAGACGGAAGACGTTTCCCTCCTGGGTCTCCCGTGGAGCACGAACACCAATTCCCAGTACAGGGATCCGGCTGTTTGTGGCGGCGAGACCGGTGACCAGTCCAGCCTGCGTTCCGGAACTTCCAGTAGCATGAACCACATGATCGATCCGAAGTCCACAATTGTTGGCCTGGCCCAGCAACTCCATGGCGGCATTAACATAACCCAAAGCGCCGACTCGATTGGACCCCCCCCCGGGAATGATGTACGGTTTCCGGCCAGCGGCCCGAAGTTCGCCCGCAACGTTCCCCATGGCAGCGTTCATATCCGTATCGGCCGGGTATTTCACGAGTTTGGCGCCGTGAAGTTGATCCAGCAGCACGTTCCCGTTGTATACGTATTCATCATCCTTGCTCTCCGTGCGGTCCTCGAGCAGTAGATGACAGTCGTATCCCATTTTCGCGGAAATGGCAGCGGTCTGGCGCGCATGATTGGACTGCGTTGCGCCCTGGGTAATGACGGTATCGCACCCCTGAGCCTGCGCATCGGCGATCAGGAATTCCAGTTTCCGGGTTTTATTTCCGCCACCCGCCAATCCGGTGCAATCGTCGCGCTTGATCCAAAGCTTCGGCCCACCAAGTTCGCGGCTGAGATTATCCATCGACTCCAGCGGCGTCGGAAGATGGGCAAAAAATAATCGAGGGAAACGCGCAAGGTTCATAGGGTTCTCCTTACCAACAATGACACTTTCTTTTCCTATGAATCCAATATCTTCGACACGCCAGATACTGTAAGTAGGAGAACTTGGTCGGGGCGACTGGATTTGAACCAGCGACCTCTACGTCCCGAACGTAGCGCTCTACCAGGCTGAGCTACGCCCCGATTTCAGCATCGGCACCTTCCCCCGGACGCCACAATAAATCAAGCAGAATCACCGGTCCCGCAGCCGCCGCGCAGGAACGCCGACGTAGAGCCCCATTGGCTCCGTGTCGCGTGTCACCACGGCGTTCGCGCCGATCACGCAGCCGCGCGCGATCCGGGTGTTTGCCGTCACGGTCACATTCGCCGCGATCCAAACGTCCTCTTCGAGTGTGATCGGGCCGGACTTTTCGCCTGTAAGCGCCATAGGTTTGGCGGTAATTTCGTCATGGTGTCCAACAGTGGCAAACACGGTGTGCGCCGAAATATTGCAGTAGGAAGCTATACGAAGCCCGCCCCAGCCATACAGCACGCAGTTGGGAGCGAAGTGAGAATGATGGCCCACCTGTACGAAACTGGAGTCGTAATTACCGAGTGAAATGTAGGTTCCCGGGAAGAACTCTATGTGATGTTCAAGAATAAACTGGCCCGGCGACCCCTGAATGAACGCGTTATTGTAGAAGGTGGTATCGGAGCCAATTCGACATATTTGCGGCTTTCCAATCATGTGAAATCCACGGCCAAGCGTGACATTGTCCCCGATTTCCATCACTTCCGGATGCTCTATGTAGGCATCGGGCGCGATTCGGACGTTGTCACCGCATGATTTGAATTTCTGTTGATAATCGGTCATGACACCCTGATCTTTCGCCCCGTCACAATAACAGACGCGGATCTGAAAAACCACTGATCAAGTCCGCTCTCGGAGATTGACTCTAAGGGTACAGAGGTGGGCAGTCGCCCTGAAGTGGAGCCGTTCACGATCTACCCATTCTAGGGAGCGACAGGGACCGCCGTATCCAGATGGCCGCAACCATGCTGAAAAGCCTTCCTGAGAATGGATGGATCATGAACGGACCACATCGGACCGTCCGCTTACGCCATTTGAGATTGACCGCTTGTGCCCTTGCCTCCATGGTTAAATGAGGAGGCATCAGATATGGCTACCTTTGCGCTCGGCTTAGGAAATCGAAGTTTTTTTCCACCCAAATACATGAAACAGGCACGGCAGGAGATTCCTGCCGTCCTTCGTCGAATGGGACACGACGCGCTCCTGATGGAAGAGGGAGAAACCTCTCTCGGTGCCATACAAACGCGCGACGAAGGCCGCCGCTGGGCCGCGTGGCTGGACGAACAACAAGGAAAGTATGATGTAATACTGTGGAGCCTTCCCAACTTCGGAGACGAATCAGGAATGCTCCCAGCACTCCTTGGCGCGGGAAAGCGCGGCGACACTATTTTTCTGCATGCCTACCCCGACCGAGTCAATGAAATGGGCTGGGAAGAACGGAGGGATTCTTTCTGCGGCATGATGTCGGCGATGGATGTTTTGCAGCAATACAACATTCCCTTCGTGAAGCTTTCCCCACACGTTTCGGACCCACAAAGCGAGGCATTTAAAAGAAATATCGAGACCATCACCGCCATTGCCGATGGCACAGGAAAAGATCCATTTGAGCCGCTTCAGCCGGAATCCTGCACGGGCGGCGAAAACATCCTGGACGGCACAGTGCTTCTGGCCGTAGGTGCGCGAACCACACCCTTCATGACCTGCCGTTACGACGAGCTGACCGCCGCAAAAAACGGGCTCAGCATCGAAACAGCGGATTTGTCCAAAGTGTTCGATCAGATGAACAAAGTCGATCCGCAGGGAACCGAATACCTGACCCGGGCCGGCCAGCTCCGGGAATATACGAACTGGGAGCGCGCCTCCGATGAGGCATTCGATCAGCAGGTCCGGCTCCTGGTCGTGATGGATGAGTACATCACGGAGTTCGAGCCCTCGGTGATCGGACTGCGATGCTGGACTGAATTCCAGGAACTGCGTCACATCTCGCCTTGCGCTACGGTCAGCTACCTCAATCACGGGCGGGATGACGGACACGTGGTACCTACCGCCTGTGAAGTCGATCTCGGCACTGGACTGACCATGCACTTACTCCATAGATATTCGGGCGACGCAGTGGCGTGCCAGGACTGGAATAATAATTGGGAGGATGATGAGCCGAACAAATTCGCGTTCATGCACTGCGGCCCGCACGACACTGCGTGGCTGATTCCGAATAGTCACTACGTGGAAACCCACGGAATTTTGGATCATGACTACGGCAAGAACAGTGGCGTGGGAACTATTCAGGGACGGTTTTTGCCGACCGACACGACGATTGGCGGCTGTACGATCGGCAACGGAAAGGTCATGTGGTACTTCACGGAGGGCCGGGTGACCGAGGATCAATTGCCAAAGAACTATTTCGGGTCCGGCGGAGTCGCTGAAGTTCCTGGGCTGCAGGAAGCGCTAATCCAGATTGGACACCTGGGTTTCAAGCATCACTTCGCCATGACGCGGGGTCACTTCGCCGACCGCGCGATTGAGGACCTTCGAAAGCACCCGGGCAACGAGGTGTATGATCTGCGCAAACTGGGGGGGTAGAGGTCTTCGCCGTTCCGACCGCTGGATCATACATTTTCCAAGTACTGCCGGGAGGCAATGAATCCGCGCTTCTCTCCAGCCACGGTTCCATTGAAATTCATATCTTCAAGCTCAATGGTGATCCTGCCATTGTATTTGGCTGCCGCCAGAATCTCCAATAGTCTTCCCCATCGAGCGCACCCATGCCCGGGAATCGTATAGCGCCAATAGGTTTCGCCGAAAGCGAGGTCGAGCGGAGTGGTCGCGCGTTGGGAAGTGCCGTACTCGTACAGCCCCTCCCCTAGAATCTCGGTATCTTTCGCGTGAGCGTGGTAGATTCTAGGGGCAAACTCTTCTGCAAATCGAACCGAATCGATGCCCATTCGAATGAGATGCGAGGGGTCGAAGTTTACTCCGAGGTTTTCCGCCCCGGTGCCTTCAAGCATCATGCGATACCCTTCCGGCGTACAAGCCAAAACCGGCAGATGAGGTGACGGTCCAGGCCACCCTTCCAAGACGATACGGGCGTCACCGCCGGGCAGTGTTGCCAAAGCTTCGCACAGCCGACCATATCCGTCTATCGCCTGATCCATGCTTTTCCGCCGGTCCGTCTCCCCCTCCTCCTGGAACACGCAGGAAAAGAAAATACGGGCGCCATGCTCGGAAAGCGAAGAGGCATACTCGGCGCAACGGTCGATTGCTTCGCTCCGCTTTGCCTCGCTGCCCGCCGCGAGATCACCCCAGGGTTGAGGCAACTGCACGGTTCCTATTTTAAGTCCGGCATCCGTCAGTTGTTTCACCTTTTGTAGTGGCCAATCCGGAATATCAACACAGTCAAACCCCGAATCTTTCACGAATCGGCTGAGTTCCCCGACATTCGACATCCATTTACAGTTGCATACGACCCCGATGGGGATCGAACCTGTGCGCGTTGCCGCCGCGCGGGAAGGGTCTACGCTCATGTGCAAGTCACCATATCTTTTCGCCCTTTGTTTTCAACCAGTGTTCCGCTTCCCTGTATTCAGGAAAGGCATCCGAAACTCGCGCCCAGAAACTATCGGAATGATTGAATTCATAGATATGCATGAGTTCGTGGAGGATTACATAATCGCGAACCCAGCATGGAAGCAGAATCAGCTTCCAGTTCAAAGAAAGCCGGCCCGATTGAGAGCAGGAGCCCCATAGCGTTTTTTGTGCTCGAACTGAGATCGCAGGGACACCAAGGCCACGTTCTACTGCGAGATCCTCTACGCGGATCGGGATCTCCATTCGGGCCAGACAGCGCAAATGGCGGGTGACTGCTGCTTTCAGATCCTGGGGTGGATTCTGGAATCGAATCATCTCATCGCCAAATCGAAGCGTGGAGCCGAATAAATCTTCCTCCACTTTCAGGGTGACCTGCACCCCGCGCAATTGAAACGTGGATCCATCCGTGAGACGTGATGAGCGGCGCAGGACTTCACGTTCTCGGATTTGCGCGGCGAGCCACTCGCGCTGACCGGAAGCGAATGCGAGCGCCTCGCGCCGGGTGCCGAAGTGCGGCACCGTCATCCGGATTTGCCCGTCATCCCCGACTCGAAGAACATAGTTCTTGGCCCTTCGATGCCGGCGAAACTGTATCGGGACAGACTTACCGCCGATTTCAATATCAACGCTGCGCTCTTTCGCTATAAACATAAAATAGATGTTTAGTGCTCGACCACAATGAAATCAATCCTCAAATTTCACGGCTCACGATACATTATGCCCCACGCTGCAGCCATTGTCTCCCTAGAAGGTCGCGCATTGAATGTCCCGTTGCGCGCGCCGTTTACG
>Ga0310342_100001053_pt1 | contig 16730 bp, 12 predicted proteins | sample S15DNA20500_MG_FD_206155 | JGI IMG/M metagenome (GOLD analysis project Ga0310342, IMG submission 206155) | Marine microbial communities from station ALOHA, North Pacific Subtropical Gyre - S1503-DNA-20-500_MG | ecosystem: Environmental > Aquatic > Marine > Oceanic | place: Pacific Ocean: North... | reverse complement strand
GGAATCGGTACCAGTCCCGACCGTCCAGCCGAGATCTTGTTCCATGTCATCGAAATAGGTCTCGTCGGTGCCAGAGATCGCCGTACTGGAGTAGAAGGAAGCTGGGGCCGATCCCGGATCGGTAGAGGGAGTTCCACCGACCACGCTAGCTTCCACGTACCAGTGGACATCGGAGCCACAATCAAAATTCGGAAAGTCACCCTGGTAAAGATTGTTGCCGAGCGAGGTCATCGCGCTGGTCATCCAGCCGCTTCCATCGTCGAACCACAGCGTCGTACTCTGAGTATCGATACTGAAACCGGCTGCCGGGATGATCTCGACATCGACGGAATCTCCGGTCGGGCTGATCTGGTCCGGAATTCCATTGGGATACGCAAAAGTGATCGGATTCACTCCCAGAGACCAGACGAACAATCCGCGTTCCCTGTCACTACCAATCACGGTTCCACTCGGGAAGAAAGGGTAGAGACTCCACAGCCCATTGAAGCTGGCGTTGTCGTCGTCGGGGTAAGTATCGAAAAAACCGACCTCCTCGACGTCGAGCGGGGTGTTGGCCACCATGATCCTCATACCACTGCGATAGTTCGCCTCGAAGATGGTATCTCCGACGGTGTAGATGTTGTGACCGATCGCCGCGTTGCCGTTGGTGTACTCCAACAGCAGGGTCGGATTGGTGAGATCAGATACGTCGACGACAAAGGTCTTGGTCGGCACTCCGGGACCCTCATCCAGTTCATCCCCGAGGTAAAAGGTCTGTTGATCTGGCGATAACCAGCCCTGGTGAGAGTAAGCTCCTCCCGGGTAGATCAGCTGCCCGAGAGTTATGATGTTGGTCTTGACGGTGACATCGAGGATATCGAACGAGACCGGACCATTGCCGGTACACAGAAATGCGATCTCCCTCTGGGCAAAAGGCCCCGCCAGCATCCTGACCACCTGAGCATCGTGCACGTAATCATTACCCCAGCTGCCTTCAAAAACGGGAGACTCCGGATTTTGAAGACGATAGAAGCGCAGGCCATTGCTGCCGCCACCACAGCGATAGAGATATCCAGAATCGACATCGATAGCGACGTTGTGCGAAGAGAGAGTTCCACCAGTGGTGACACTGGCCAGCTCTGTGACCACGCCGTTGTCGACATCGCTGAGATCGATCACCTGGATACCGCCTCCGCCTTCGGAAACAGAATAGGCATAGCTCTGGTAGGTTTTGATGTCGCGCCACAGGCTGTTGGGCCCGGCGATCGACGCCAAGATCGTTGGATTCCCGGGGTTGGTGACCTCGACCACGGTGGTACCACTGGAATGCCCCATCAGGGCGTATTCACGACCACTGGGAGAAGTGTATCCCCAGCAGTCGTTACCGCTGGCGATTCCACTACCCATCTCGTTGAGGGGAATCCACGCCTCCAGATTCACTCCTTCGGAAGGAAAGCCACCGACGGGTCCGAACGGCTGGGGTCCGGGTAAAGCACTACGATAGCCGGGACCATTGTAAGGACGCTGACCATCTCGACTCTTCGGATCATCTACATGGCCAATCGCCAGAAAACCACTACCGAGAAGTACAAAGGCACAGACCAAATTTATGGCGCGGGTCATAGGAACCGTTTTCAAGAGAACCTCCCGGGTTTCTTGCAGACTGTATCTGAGACAAGGTGGGCTAGCCTCGATTATAAACGCCAAGAGGAGCCTGGCCTAGCCTTCCGTAGTCGCCATATCGGGGGACAGGGTCCGCAAAAACCGCAGCAGATTGTGCTCCTCGCCCTCTGTCAGGCCGATCCGATTCAGCATCGTCTCTCCATGGTGACCGTGACCGGCCCCGACTGGCCTGGCCCCTTCCCGCCGGGAATAGAACCGAATCACCGACTCCAGATCTACCAAACTACCGTCATGGAAATAGGGCGCGGTGTCGTGAAGTTGCCGGAGAGAAGGGGTCCGGAAAGCCCCCCACAAGGTCGGATCTCGCCGCAATCTGCCGGTGCGTCGAGCGATGGCCCCATCGGGTTGGTCTGAATAGATGCTGCTACTGCGGAAGGGATTGCTTTGCAAGTCCTGGATTCCACCGTAGCGACCGGCGTCTTTGGCGGAACTACCACTGGTCAGTAATCCCGTATCGTGAAACTCACCATCGGAAAGTAATGGACCACTGTGGCAAGAGACACAGGTTGCCTTTCCCAGGAACAGCAACAATCCTCTTCTGGCATCCGCAGGGTACAATCGGGCCGCTTCCCGATCTCCTCTCGACAGTGCATCGAGATATCCATCGAAGGAAGTCCTCGGAGCTTGCAAAGTAAGTTCGTAAGCCGCAATCGACTTGCCGAGATTGGAAAATGCTCGGTTCACCGCTATTCTTCGGCTCTCCTTCTGCGTGGTCCACGCAGCCAGCGGTCCCGATCGATCTCGTGATCTTTTCGGCATCCCGGCAAGATCGGGAAGGGCACCGAAAACCTGTTCGTAACGGCGTTTCAGATCGGGATCATTGGCGATGAATCGAAGCGCCTGAAGCCGATCTCCGGCCATCTCCTGCGCTGCTTCGATGGGTGCCAGCGCCTGCATCCAGAGTGAATCCCAGCGACCATCCCAGCCCCACCAACGTTGACCCGCGATATTCCACAGGGTTGGAGTATCTCGGTGTATCCTGGCGACTCCCCTCGGGTGCTGTTTTCCGTCGACAAAACCGCGATCTGGATCATGGCACGTTGCACAAGAAACCTTGCCATCCCCGGACAGGCCCGGCTCGGAGAAGAATCTCGCTCCCAAACGGGCAGCACGGGGATCATCCGAATACTGGTTGGTCGGATCCTCGAAAACAGATTCCAAACGGGTCAAAGACAGAGCGCGGCTCAGGTAAGGCTCTCGAATCAAGGGATCCTCTATCGAAGCCCCGACAACGACAATCCACAACACTCCTGAGATCATGGGATATCCACCCAGGCACGAGCCCGCTCCAGATGAGGGCCTTCACGTACATCGAGCGTGATGAGCCAACGACCACTCATGTGAAATCGAACCCCTTCGGCGCGGAAACCGCTCGCTGCTAAACGGGACGTTTCGACTGGCACCGCCAATCCGTGACCATGCTGAGGCATTCCACCATCAAAATGAACCTCTGCCGCGGCAGCGATCGGATCACCCGAACGAGACACGACCCCTTCCACGGTGATCTCCTGGTTCAGCGGTGGCTTGTCGGGAATCTTGAGTGAAATCTGGTAGGTTCCATCGGCACTTCTCATCTGAAGCCAACCGGGCCCCGACGGCAAAACGACTGCAGGAGTGCTCTGGCAACCGGCCAGCATCAACATCAGCATCAACATCCCCACCAGCAGTGAGATCACGACTCCGATGATGATGATCCAGCCTGGTCCATCCGATTGATCATGCATCGAATCCATCAACGATCTCCTTGCCGGGAAGGCGGAAGGGAACTGGGCAGGTAGGGTCGACTGCCGAAGTGTCTGATCGAGGTCAGTTTCAGCGGATCTCCGTCCTCGGTTTCCAGCACGACCCCGCGATGATTGCCGTGATCGAGCAGCCAAACCGAGCCGTCTGCGGCGATCTGGACCGAACGCGGACGGAACAGCTGCTTCTCCCCTGTTCCTGGTCCCTGCAATATCACCTGCGGATCCCCTCCCTGTCGCGAAAGTCTCAACAAAGCGTGTTGGCCGGCATCCGTGACCCAGATGGAACCATCCGGGTGCCGATCAACTCCGACCGGAATGACAGCGCCCGATTCGATCACAGTGGGTCGACCTCCCTCGGGTAGAAATCGTAGTAGCTGGCCGGCGATGGCGTCAGCAACAAGGATGCCGTCCCCATCGGCGGCGATGGCGGTCGCCTGCTTGAGAATCCCTTTCGCCGCCAGGATTCCCTTCGGCCGAAATCTGTCGTCGAGCAACAAGATGCGCGCATTCGCGGTGTCGGAAACCGCGATGGTTCGATCTTTCATGCAGGCTACAGCTCCGGGTCTAGGAGCCAGAGCGGCGTTCCAGCCGGGAGTCTGCTCGGCCAGAGATTCGAGATCTACTGTCCTGACGAGAGCCAGCAGCCATGGTTCACGTCGTAACGAGGAGAGCGTATTGCGACGGATTTCGAACATCTGGAGACGACGATTCCCTCGATCAGCAACCACCAGTCTGGGAAATGCTGTGCCCGGTAGAAAATCGAGTCCGGAAGGAGTTCTGAAACTGGCCGGCAGAAAACCATTGCCGCCCACGTCATCGAGCACAAACGGAATCTCAAGATCCCTTGCCAGCAGCGAAACCCGTTCTGAATCGGGTTCCGAAACGGCGAGCAACCGTCCTTCATCCTCGACTGCCCAGTACTCGCCATAGTGAGAAACCAGATCGACGCGCTGCCACGTCTCGACAGCTTCCACCTCTACTTCTGGATCTCTGACTCCGAATAGCTGCACCCGTCTTTCACTCGGCTCGGTGACGGCACAGACCAGAGCAGACTTATCGAGGGCAATATCCTCAGGATAATGAAGTCTTCCCCCAGCCTCACGTGGAACCATGGCATGCACCCCCCAGGAATGCATGCTGATTCCATGGGTACCGAAAACCTGTATCCGGTGATTGTCACGATCTGCCACCAGCATCACTTGATCAGAAAAACTACAGATTCCCATCGGCCCTGACAGAAGTCCCGGCGCTGCGCCATGATCTCCAACACCCTGGTCTACATCGGTAGACTCTTGATCAGCATCGAGAGACAAAAGCCGTTGATAACCGCGGTCGCTGACCCATACCTGATCACCCACCGCAGAGACTCCTCTGGGCTCCACGAAACCGTTCCAGCTATGTTGTAGATTTCCATCCAAATCGAGACGGTGTACTTGTCCCCGCAACAGATCGGTAACCAGAAAACCAGCCTCGTGTGGCGCCATGGAAATTGCTCCTGGTTGCCAGGGTGAGGTGGGTCCGGGAAGCAGACGTACCAAACGTCCAGCGCGATCGATCTCCCCCAGGGCACCGCTGTCATCGGCGATCACAAAGTGTCCGCGACTCAGCGGCAGCAATCCGCGAGGCCGGGAAAACTGCTCCGGCAACGATACCGAGGCCGCGCTCTCCTGTCCGGCAACATCGATGAACAGCAACCGCCCCGGGCGCTCGGTGACCACCGCAAAGCCCCCTCCTTGGACGGTACAGATCGCCCGCGGAATCGCCGGTTCGCACGAGAAGGTCGCCAGGGAGTGACCCATCGACAGGATGGCATTCAGATCGCCATCGTCTGGCACAGACGACGAATTGACCGGAATGACCGCCAAAATCAGGACCAGGACCAAAAACATCCATTTCCTCCTGCCCCCAGCATCGCGATCTGCACGCCCAACAGCAACCGTAGTCTCGCCCAGTTCCTGTCGGGGGCCTATCCTGATTCCTGAAAAGGAGTAGTGGATGGAATCGCCCGACGGCTCGAAGGGACTCCCATGGCGCACTGATCGTTGGATTCCCTGGTCAGAGATCGAGATCACCCAGCAAACGAGAGGCGGTCCCGGTGGGCAGCATGCCAATCGGTCGGCCACCGCCATCGACCTCCGATGGTCTCCCGTCAATTCAGGCGCATTTGAGGAAGCGGAACAGCAACGTCTGATCCGTGCCCTTTCGTCACGAATCGACAGTGACGGTCGCATCCGGATCGTGGCCAGTGATGAACGATCTGCCACCCGGAATCGTCAACTGGCCCTCAAGAGACTGAGTGCACTGGTGAGTGACGCCCTGAAACCACGAATCGCAAGGCGTGCCACCAAGCCGACCCGATCGAGTCGCGAAAAGAGAATCCAACAAAAAAAGAACCGGTCGCAGCTCAAGAAGGATCGCCGCAAACCAGCAACCGATGACAATTAAACCGAGGTCGTCGGTGCGGGATGCAACTCCGAGATCGACAAAAAAGAAAGGGTTCCGGGAAAACCCCGGAACCCTTGAAAATCATGGGGTGGGAGGAGGGGCTCGAACCCTCGACCTCCAATACCACAAACTGGCGCTCTAACCGACTGAGCTACACCCACCACTGAATCACAACAGGTCTCTGTTGCTCCTTGGCAACAGCAGAGGACCCGATGGTGGAGATGGCTACCTCGGGTGTCAAGGAGACCGAGGACACCGTTGCCAACAGATTTGAAGTAGACAGCCTTTTTCGCCGCCAGCATCGATGTTCGCCGTCACCTGCAGGGTCAGAAACTGATGATTTCGGGGCGAAAAGGTATCCCAGCCGAAGGAGGCACGAACCCCTCCCTCAGAGGGGTCCAGCGCAGGATCCCCGAAGCTCCATTGCGGCCACACCAGAAGTTCATGGTGAGTGCGTAGAATGTTCTGAGGACAGATCGCCTGTGACGACTTGATCGCAAGACCTGGAGCGGGCGGGAGCAACGGAGCATCCAGCATCGGATCCACCAGACACAGATCAAACCCCCCCAGCGAAACTGGCAGGAGAACTGGCTGATCGGCGGCGCAGGAGCGACTTTCTTTTTGGCCACAAATGCCCTTGAAGTAACCACGAGTGCCGAAATCCTGGTCATTGAGGATTTGTTTACGAAGCAGATTGCGGGTGGTTTCGTAGATCAGGGAGCCACGAACTGGCGGCTGCCAGGGTGCATCCGCTGCGACAAAGCCGGCACCGAACAGATCTGGATGACGATCCCCGATCAGTCGGTCCGACAGCTCCACCGGAGGCAGTGAAAGCGGCATTCCCAACTCACTGACATGCCAGGCGGTGAGCTGGGCGACGCTGCCGGTCTTCAAATCTAGCGGTTCATCTCCGGCCACAGACGGAGTGATCCATAGACTCGATAACAGCACCAGGACGGTGACGGAAGGGCTCAAAGATGGCCTCATCTCGGGGATTCCGGATCAGGCCAGAAGAAGGGAAGGAGTCGTTCATCCGATGGTATCGATTCTCGGGAAAAGGTGAAGTCGGCTAACGACCGCGGCTAGCGAGACGCACCAGATCCTCGGCGCTGATCTGGTCAGGATTTGCTGAAATAGCCTTCCTGACCCGGTCCTGAGCGTCGATGATGTGGAATCCGAGCACCTGCAGAGCCCGCACGGCGTCAGCGGGAGCCCCTTCAGGAACACCCACGGTCGCCGGAGACCCGACTCTCGCTGCCAGATCCTCCTTCTCGAGCGCACCGCGAAGATCAAGGACGATGCGTTGAGCGGTTTTGCGACCGATCCCCTTCACCTTCTCCAGTTCTTCAGTACGACCTTCGAGAACTGCAGAGCGGAGAACATCCTGGTCTACCTGAGAGAGCAGGGCGATAGCACTGGCGGGCCCGACACCAGAGACCTGACAGATCTGCTCAAAGAAGTCACGTTCTTCTGGTTGAGAAAAACCGAACAGAACCAGCTGCTCATCTCGAATCCGATGAGAGATGAATACCCGTGCCTGGGCGCCCTCACGCAACTTCTCGATGGTGCCTGAAGGAGCACGTAGTCGGTGCCCCACTCCAGCGACCTCAAGCACAGCGTACTGTGCAGTGATCCGAACAACTTCTCCGGATAGATACTCGTACACCTCAAACCCCGCTAGCCGGTAGAGAGATTCAATCCGCGTTCATTGAGCTTTTTCTTGACCTCATTGAGGGAAGTGACGCCGAAGTTCTTCTGGCTCACCAGTTCGAGTTCATTTCGCTGTAGCAGATCCGAGATCGTCTCGATTTCGAGACGGTCCATACATCTCTGACTTCTGCTCGATAGTTCCAGAATGCTGACCGGTTCTCCCAACAAGGAAGCAGCCTCTCCATTGACTGCCAGGAGTCTGGTATCGTCGCTTCGGACTCCCTCTCCCAGTCGCAGGTTCTTCTGGTTGAGAATCTTGCGAATCTCCTGAAGACTCGTTTCCCCGAAGTTCTTGTAGGACAGCAGTTCCGCCTCGGACTTGCTGACGAGATCACCGAGGGTGTAGATCCCCATCTTCTGGAGGCAGTTTCGACTCCGTACCGACAGTTCGAATTCGGTGACCGGAATCTGCAAGACCTGCTGCTTACGAATGTCCTCTTTCTCTTTATCCCGATCGTAATACATCGACTGTGACGCCTCGGCATCACGCAGATAGAGTCGTGCTCGACCATGATTGGGATTGGAAAGGAGAACCATCCGGTAGCAAGTAATGGCTTCCTCAAAACGGTCCGCATCCTCGTAAAGGACACCGAGATTGACCATGGCATGGGCATACAAAGGTGCAGTTCGCTGACACATGCGGTAAGCCTCGATGGCCCGCTCCTCATCTCCATAGAGAGAGTGCATGTAACCGAGTCGAAACTGGTAACGAGTCTCTTCCGGATTGCCCTCTGCAGCGTTGCTGTAACAATCGAGAGCTTCTCGATATTCTCCCTCGTGCTGGTGGAGCAATCCGCGCAGGTAACAGATTCTCGGATGATCTTGCGGGGCAGAGATGTCGTCGAATAAAGCTCGCGCTTTTTCCACTTCTCCCTCGAGAATCAAGGCTTCGCAGTAGAGCATTCCGACACGCGGTTCGTGGGATTCCTGATTCCAGCCGGGATCAAGCACCTTGAGCGCATCAGAGGAGTTCCCCTCCTCCAGTAGCAGCTTGCCCAGTAAGTGCATGCACAGGGGATTAGCGTGCTGACATCGAGATAAGACCTCTCTCGCTTCGGACCTTCGTCCCAGCAGATCGAGAACCACACCTCGCCGAAAATCGTCTTCGATAAACTCAAGTAAGTCTTCAAGTTCATCGATCGCCTCGCGACGGGAAGTCACCCCTTGTCGCGCTTCATGGTAAAAATCAACACTGGTTTCCTTCTCAAGGATGAGTTCACGCAGTGCTGAATCGTTCATAGAACTACTGGAGCTCAAGAATGCCTCCTCGATGGAGAAATGCTGGAAAAATCCAAAGGGTGCTCGACCAAAATGCAGTAAAACCGCACGGCACCGACTTTCCGGGGAAGAACTCCAAAAAACGGTGCAAGTTGACGTAGGATCATAAGTAACGCACCACTCCACGTCAACGCGAACAAGACACGGATAAGATGGCAGCTTTCCTTGCCTGCCCCCCCTGCGCGGGAGAAGATGGGGGTAGGGCCGTCGCCGGTAGCAGGTAGGCCCAGAGGAAGCCGGCCAGGGTGTCTCAGCGCAACTCCTTGTCGTGACAGAACCTCGGTAGATTTGGAAGATCGATGGCCGAGGGATTAAATCCCGCCCAAAAGAGCGCAGTGACTCATCAAACGGGTCCCCTGGCCATAATCGCCGGTCCCGGCAGTGGCAAGACCCGAGTGATGACACACAGGATCGTCCAGCTGGTCTCCTCGGGCGTTTCGCCAGCTTCGATCCTGGCCATCACCTTCACCAACAAGGCCGCCGATGAGATGTTGCGCCGCACCCAGGCTCTGCTGGGAGCAGCAATGTCTACTGTGCTACCCGGTTCAGGGTTCCTGGGCCCCTCGGCTCTCGATCTCGACGATGAAACACCAGTACTGCGCACCTTCCATTCTTTCTGTGCCAGATTGCTGAGGCGATATATTCATCGTCTGGAACCTTACACCAGTCGTTTTTCCATCTACGACTCCGCTGATCAACTACAGCTAATCGGTGAGGTGTTGAAGTCTCTTCAGCTGGACCGTACCTCTTTTCCACCCAGAGCGACCCTTTCAAAAGTCAGTCACTGGAAAAACCAGATGACTGGCCCCGAACAGGCTTCAGAAAACTCCGCCACTTTTCGTGATCGCGAGCTGGCGCGAGTCTATTTCCGTTACCAGGAACTTCTGGAGGAACGAGATGCCGCTGACTTTGATGATCTTCTACTGCTGCTCGTCAGGTTGTTCAGAGAACATCCTGATGTGCTGGAGAGTATGAGATCTCGCTTTCAGTTCGTGCTGGTCGACGAATTCCAGGACACCAATCGACCCCAGTACTTGATCGCAAAGTTGCTGGCAGATGAACACAGAAATCTATGCGTGACCGGAGACCCCGATCAGTCGATCTACTCCTGGAGAGGTGCCAGTGCCGACAATTTTCTCCGATTCAAGGAGGATTTCCCGGAGCACTCCATCATCACACTCGACCAGAACTACCGATCAACACCGCAGATTCTGGAAGTCGCATCGCGTCTCGCAGGAACTGAGTTTGGAGAAAGAAAACTGTTCACGGAGAACGACGCTGGACCCGAGGTTCGGGTTCAGCAGGTTCGAGACGAACGAAAGGAGGCGGCATGGATCGCCGACTGCATCGAGAGCTGGAAAGCAGACGCAGTCTCCGCTTCGGAAATCGCTGTCTTGTACCGGGTCAACGCACTCTCCAGGACGTTTGAAGAAGAATTCGTGCGGCGCAGAATCCTCTATTCGGTAATCGGGGGGATGTCTTTCTATGAGCGAAAAGAAGTGAAAGACATCCTTGCCTACCTGCGTGCCGCAAGATCGACCAAGGACGACGTGGCGCTTCTACGAATTTTCAATGTTCCGGCCCGAGGTATTGGCAAGGTGAGCATTGAACGATTTGTCGATGCCGCCAGAGATGCTGGGCGCACTCTCGGTGAGCACCTCCGTTCCGACGGGGCTCTCGATGCACTCCGTGGCAAGGCTCGAAAAGGGGTTGAGCAGCTGCGTGATGTGCTAGCCAAACTTACCCAAACTTCCGCGAACTCTCTCACCGAGCAGGTGGAACTCGCCATCCAGGCGAGCGGTTATCTGCCACACCTGGAGAAATCGGAACCAGAATCGTGGCAAGAACGGCAAAGGAACCTCGAAGAACTGGTCTCCGCCGCTTCTGAAACCGAGGAAATCCTCAACAGCGTGTATGCCAGTGCCATCGTAGATGATCCTGATTTTGAAGTGACCGATGCGCTGTCACTATTCCTCGAAAGGATTGCTCTCATCACGGATGCGGAGATGAAATCGAGCGAAGAGGAACAGGTTTCTTTGATGACTCTCCACAGCGCCAAAGGGTTGGAGTACAACAAAGTCATCATCATAGGGGTCGAAGAAAATCTGATTCCTCATTCGCGTCATGGTGAAATAGAAGGAATCGAAGAGGAACGACGCCTGCTCTACGTCGGAGTCACCCGTGCACGCGAAGAACTGATCATGACTCATACTTCCTGGCGAAGACGCTTCCACGAGCGCGAGCCGAGACTCCCATCCTCGTTCTTGACCGAACTGGAAGGGACCTCCATCGCTTTTGAACGAGCAGAAGGAGGCGGATTTTCAAAAGGAGGCTGGCAACAGGATCCGTTCAGTTACAACGCCGAGAATAGCCACGATGAAGACGACGGTATTCACCCAGGTGCCTGGATCCGCCATGAGATCCTTGGAAAAGGGGTGATTCTCAGTGCTCAGGGCCACGGTGCCTCGAAAAGGATTTCAGTCCGATTTGAACAGGGTGGAGAAAAGCAACTGGTTGTCGCCTATGCTCCCGTCACTCCGATATCACCTCCAGATGAGGAATGGGATTCTAGTTGAACACGACGCTCCGATACCGACGACGGATTCTCAGTGGAGCCAGCATCTGCTGGCTGCTGCTGTTAATGATCCTGGGCCAGCGTATCGGTTACAGCCACGAACTGGTGGCAGGAGTCGGAACCCAGAGCACCTTCACCATTCGTGACGGCCAGCTGACGATGCTCTTCAATCTGGGCTGGAGCGTACCGGCAGGATTCCCGGTTTTACAGAGTCTCGATCACAATGGAGATGATCGGGTAGAAGAAGACGAGTGGAGGCCCTATCTCACCTCTCGTATCGAATCGTTGCTTCCGTTGTGCGAATTACACATCAATGGCCAACCCATCACTCTCGAGCTGATCCTCATCGAGGAAGAAGGACTGCAGGGCTCCGTCCGTACTCGCCCATTCGATGCTTATTTCACACTTCGTGGGCAACTCCCTGCTGGATTACCGAAATCGAGCGAGTGGGGCGGGGGGTGGTGGCTCCACTGGCAGGACAACACCTTCCGCAACCAAACCTCGAGCCAGTACACCTGGATCCCGCTGTCAGACCACGACCCCGAATTGTCTTTCCTCATCCTGCGTCCTGAGCCAGAAACGATAGAAGATCAGGGAGCGTTTTTCCGCACTCCCGGACGTGAATCGACCATCTATTTTTACAAGGGGACCACCGACTTTGATCCGTTCAACTCCGACCCCCCCACCGTCGCCGATCTGAAGAAAGTGGCCGTTTCCACTGGCACGATCACAGACACCAGTGATCAGGAAACCGGGTCAGCGACAAACGAGCCGTTGATCCCGCGCCGCCCCGTAACCACCAACACGAAACCAGACCAGCAATCGGGACCTGGCGAAGAGGAACAGATGGGTGGTCTCGTCACCACCGTCCTGGAAGGAAAAGCTCCTTTCTGGGAGGTGCTGCTGGCGTTAGCTCTGGCGATCATCTACGGCGCCGGACATGCACTCGGACCCGGTCATGGCAAGACGATGGTCGCAGCCTATCTGGTTGGAACCCGCGGACGAGTTCGCGACGCGGTGACCCTGGGTCTGGTGGTCACCTTCGCTCATACCGCTAGCATCTTCCTGTTGGGTCTGGTGTTACTGGCTCTCATCGAGGCCAGTGCAGACAAGGCCTCCTCTGCCACCTATCAGAACTGGCTGACCACCATCTTCAGTTTCGGATCGGGTTTACTGCTGGCCATATTCGGAATCTACCTGGCCCGCCGACGCTGGCGTACCGCTCAAGCTGCGTCGCAGGGCCACTCTCATGATCATTCCGACGGTCACAACCATGGTCACTCCCACAATCACGGCCATGATCACTCTCATGATCATTCGCACGTACCCGAGAACTGGGGGCAGGATGGCGAGGTCCGCTTCCGTGATCTGGTCACTCTCGGACTCAGTGGCGGCATCGTCCCTTGTCCTGCTGGATTCACCATCATGTTGGTAGCCGCTCACTTTCAGGCACTGCTGCTGGGACTTGTTGTACTCGGGTTCTTCAGTCTGGGGCTGGGGCTGATGCTGATCGCCATCGGCTGCGTGCTGGTGCTCGGCAAGGAACGTCTCCTCGACCGTGTCGGTTCGTCATTACAGACCCGGTTCCTGCGTTATGCGCCGGTAGCATCTGCAATACTGGTCGGCGGAATCGGTTTGTGGTTCTGCTATGACAGCGTAATCCAGGGTCAGGATTCGATCGCCCAGATGCTACGAGCCGTGGCCGCAAGACTGGACGGATAGACCGCCACCTGCGGCCTTCACATCGATTCGCCGGTGCGAAAGTCGATCAAAACCACAACATTTAAAAACCGAGTGCTTCGAACATCGCTCGGGCCTTGTGGGTCAGTTCCGCCCGCTCCGCTTCTGGATCGGAATCCCAGGTCACGGCTCCCCCGAACGGAATCAGAGCCTGTCGACCTTTTACTACTGCGGTACGGATCGCGATGCTCAGTTCCATATCACCGCACGGAGAAATCCAGCCGACTGAACCGGTATAGACCGATCGGGGCCATGGTTCCAACTGGCGGATCTGTTCCATGGCAGCGATCTTTGGTGCTCCGGTGATGGAACCTCCAGGGAAGGTCGCACGCAGAATTTCTCCGGGACCGGGGTTACCCCGCAATCTTCCCTCAACAGTGGCGACGGTATGGAGGACCGAGGCATACCGTTCCACCTCTGCCGCATTCTTCACCACAACCGTGCCGGCCTGACAAATTCGCCCCAGATCATTACGCTCCAGATCGACGATCATCGCCAATTCTGCACGTTCCTTTTCATCCAGAAGTAACCGACGGGCCCCTTCGATATCGAGCGCCTCATCACCCTGGCTGGGAACCGTTCCCTTGATGGGACGGGTCATGATTTTGTCGCCACGTCGTTTGAGAAATTGTTCCGGCGAGGCAGAAACCACAGAGACCGGATCTCCCTGGATCAATGCGCCGTAGGGAACCGGCTGCACAGCACGCCACAATCGATGGAGATCAGCAGCCGCAGGGACACCATCGATGAGCAAGCCGCGGGCCAGGTTCACCTCATAGACTTCTCCAACACCAATCTGTCGCCTGATTTCATCGACAGCAGCTAGATACTCCTGGTCCGAGAGAGACGCAGCTTCGACCAGTGCTTGATACCGAACCGGCTGCTGTTTCTGATCGGGTGCTAGCCACCAGCGTCTTTGCTGCCAACCTTTTCGTCCGCGATGAATGAACCAGCAGTTGCCATTTTTCGCATCGATGGCAACCAGCTCGTCATAAAGACGCCAGCACAGCTCGGGAACGCCATCGAGCAGTTCCGAGAGCGGTCCCGCGAATCGTTCTCTGGCAGCAATTCCCAGAAACACATCCGCAGCTTCGTAACCGATCCAGCCCACGGCACCGCCAACAAACGGGATCTCTACCCCGCTGGATGCGGACACCGCCGTAGGTAATTCTGAGCTCCAGCTGCGCCACCACTTTTCGAGAGCCTCTAGTGGCTCTCCCTCGCCACAGGTCCTGGCTCCCGTTGGATCTGACACGGTCCAGTGATCTCGTGTCGCCTCGAAAGAAGCCACCGGATCCAGCCCACAGAAATGCCAACCACCTGTTCCGGCGGGATCGAGGCCACTTTCCAGCAGGAATCCCTCGCTGTGACTTCCGATCGAGTCCAGGAACCGTTCGACATCGACAGCTTCCAGTGGCTCCACTTCAACGGCACTCAGAAATGGATTCTCGATCCGTGTCGCTGTCATTGCCGATTAATCCTCCAGAGACCCGCCAGCGATGCCGAAGATGAGATCAGGACGCAAGTCGCAGCAAAGCAGGACCAGATGGGAATTGAAACCGTGAACGAGCAACTGGGTGCCCTTTTCATCGGAGACTGCTGTGCCTCCAATTGGTTATTGCTGGCCCGTCAGGTGCCGACGGTAAGGAAGATAGGGCCCCAAATCGGATCCCGCGACCCCCTCTTCCCTGCGCCAAGCGATCACAATTCGCCCATGATATGTACACAAGGAATATAGAATGACCAACCCCGATATCCTCAATTTATCCCCGAAAGAACGATCTCTGATGGTGGTCAGCCGCAAGGAGGAGCACTGCATCCTCTATGACAGTACTGATCTCCCTTCACTCCTCGAACAACTGCTCACGATGGGCTCAGAAGCACCAGAAACCCTGGAAGAAGCCGCTCATCGAGACGAAGAAACTCTCAGCCAGGATCACTTCCGCGCGGTCGCTCGTGAATTGCTGAGTCGGGTGCATTCCAACTTCCGGTAGTGCGAGACCTGCGCGAAGGTTTTCCACAATTCCAGCTCGCTGACCAGCGACTTTTCCCCAGCTGAGGTCATGAGAATTTGCTGCTCTATTTCAAATCATCTTCACATTTTTTTCGGCCTTCGTAGGATCTAGATCTCAGGGGGCGCCGCCCCGTAATCAGGAAAGTAGGTGCAGGTAAAATGGATTCGTTCCTTCAGCACCTGAAAACTGAGCGAAATCTGAGCCCGGAAACCTTACGTGCTTACCGGAAAGACCTGGATCAGCTCAAAGATTTTTTCGAGACCAAAGATCTTGCCCTCATAGCAGGATCCAGTACCGAGAAGGTACGTCGCTGGCTGGCCCACTTTGCCGAGTTGGGTTATTCGAGAAGTACAGTGGCGAGGAAACTGGCCTCGGTTCGTGGTTTTTTCCGATTTCTCCAGAAAGAGGGGCGTAGCGAAGGACGCTGTGCATTCCTCGAGTTGAGTACCCCGCGAGTACCGCGTTCTCTGCCGCATTTTCTCACCGTCCAGGAAGTGATGCGTCTGCTCGACCAGCCGGAAACAGATTCTTACCAGGGCCTGAGAGATCTTGCGATCCTTGAAATCCTCTACAGCACCGGACTCCGTGTCAGCGAACTGGTTGCCTTGAACTGGGAAAACATTGACTCCGAAGCCCGTCTCGTCAAGGCGTTCGGCAAGGGTCGCAAAGAGCGCCTGGTTCCCATCGGAGAACACGCTCTTGAAGCATTGTTTGCCTACAAAGCTGAGATTCCAACTCGCTGGCTACCTCTCGATCCTACGTCTCCGGTGCTGCTCAACCGGTTCGGTGATCGAATCTCTGATCGCTCGATTCGCAAGATCTTTGACCGTTACATCCACAAGGCAGGTCTGGACTCCAAGACCAGTCCCCATACTCTTCGACATTCCTACGCCACTCACATGCTCGACAGCGGTGCCAATCTCAGGGAAGTGCAGGAATTGTTGGGACACAAGCACCTGGCTACCACTCAGGTATACACCCACCTGAGCACCGAGAGGTTGTCGGAAGCCTACCAGCAATCGCATCCACACAGTCGACTTCCAGAGGCGGAAAAGAGCCGCTAGCAGCCCACCAGAACTGGAATCAGCCGCTGATCTGTCAGTGAACGATTGCCGCATCCCGACGATGTGGCTATCCTTCCCCACCGGTACTTTCAAACCGGTTCCGCGCTGGCGTAGCTCAGCTGGTAGAGCACAGCTTTCGTAAAGCTGAGGTCACGGGTTCGACTCCCGTCGCCAGCTCCATTAGATTTTTCAGGCCCCGTTGACTTGTGTCGGCGGGGCTAAATTATCGTTTCAGGATCTATTTGTCCCATATCGGTGCACCTGACCGGGAATCAATCGCGTCAGAGGGTCACAGAACGACACTCGCAACACCATCGTCTCGGGCCTACAATCGAGGTAGCCCCGCCCTACAACAAACGGGATCTTTCAGGAAGGACTGCCGTAAGCACGTTCTTTCCCGGTTCGGTTTTTTGTGATGGGCAGGGCTGGGCTACGATCGAACCAAATTTCAATGTCCCGCACGACCTTGAAAGGGGACACATGTCTCTCAGTCAGAAAA
>Ga0310342_100001052_pt1 | contig 16760 bp, 12 predicted proteins | sample S15DNA20500_MG_FD_206155 | JGI IMG/M metagenome (GOLD analysis project Ga0310342, IMG submission 206155) | Marine microbial communities from station ALOHA, North Pacific Subtropical Gyre - S1503-DNA-20-500_MG | ecosystem: Environmental > Aquatic > Marine > Oceanic | place: Pacific Ocean: North... | reverse complement strand
ATGTAGATGGGGCACTGCATGGTGCCGATGAGGGTCAGGCCGCCGTCCTCTCTGGGGACGGCGAGCATGCCCTGGGGCTCGATGTACAGCTGCTCTTGCAGCCCGACACGGTAGACCCCGGTGATCTCGGTGCCCCCCTCTGCGCGATCGCCCTTGTGGATGGAGATGCGCTTGAAGACATTGTCTTCGGCGAAGATTCGGATGTCGTGCCCTTCGGAGCGCTCTGGGTCCAGCAGTGGAGTCAGTGCTTCGACATCCACCCGAAGGTGCCGGACCGCCTCCAGCGCCCGGTCCCGGGTGGGTGCCGCGACGAGCGCGATGGGCTCGGTCACATGCCGGATGACCTCCTCGACCAGAGCGGGCTGGTCCTCGGTCATGAGGTAGACGACATTCTGGCCTGGGATGTCCTTGGCCGTGACGATGGTGATGTCGGTCCAGTCGAAGTCGGGGTCCTTCTCAATTCCTCGCAGCTTTCCGTGTGCGATGTCAGATCGGAGGGTTGCGCCATAGAGGCAGCCTGCTGGCCGGATGTCATCGACATACAGCGCATCACCGGTGACCTTGGCTGGGCCGTCACAGCGCGGGATGTCCTGACCGATGGGATTCATGGCGGAAGTGTATCAGCCCGGTGGATTCGTGGTGTTGGGCATATGGGGTGTCGCCAGTGAGATCGCCCAATGGCTTGCGGCATGTCGACCCCCGAAGAGGGGACACCACCAGTTCGGACACCGATGACGTGCCCGTCCGCGCTAAGCTGCTCAGAACATGCGCTCGAAGGATCTCTACCCGCTTCCATTCGCCACCCTGGTCGACCGCCTCGATCGAGAGGTGGGGACGGGGGTGCTGTACATGATGCCTCAGCGTGAGTGGTGGTGTCCTGTGGAGGGCCGGGACGCATCCATCATGCATTTAGGCCGCCGAATTGCTACACCGGCAGGCCCTGCGAGCGGGCCGCATACCCAGCTGGCCCAGAACCTGGTGCTCAGCTTCCTGGGCGGCGGTCGCTTCATGGAGCTGAAGACCGTTCAGGAAAACGATGCGCTCGAGATTCCGCGGCCGTGCATTCATGTGCCCCACATCGGCTACAACGTGGAGTGGTCTCAGGAGCTGCGCGTCCCTCAGAGTGCGCTGGAGTATGTGAAGGGCTGGTGGCTCATCCACATGCTGTGCAGTGCGCATGGGCCGGGCCTATGGGGTCTGGATCCCCAGACGACCTTTGATGTGTCGATTGGCTACGACCTGGCGGGCATCCAGTCGGACAAGGTCACGACCTACCTGGCAGCCATGCGGGATGCATCGGCGCTGATGGCTCAGCTTCGAGACGAGCTTCCTGAGTCTGCTGCACGCTGGGCCAATGTGCCGGCCCCGGCTCAGGTCTCAGACTCGATCACCATCTCGACCTTCCATGGATGTCCGGCCGATGAGATCGAGGCCATCGCAGCCCAGACCCTGGACTGGGGCTGGAACACAGTGGTCAAGCTCAATCCAACCTTGCTGGGCCATGACCGCACCCGGTCGATGCTCGATGCCTGTGGCTATGACTTTGTGGACATCGATCCAGAGGCCTTTGAGAAGGACCTGCAGTGGGCGCAGCTGATGGAGATGGTGCCCCGCCTGCAGGCGCGGGCGGAGAAAATGGGACTGGGTCTGGGCTTTAAGCTCACCAACACCCTGGTCTGTCACAGCGACCGGACCCCGTTCTACCCAGACAAGGGTGGGCAGGGCGAGATGTACCTCTCCGGGCCGCCGCTTCATGTCCTCAGCTACACCCTGGCTGCGGAGCTCCGTGGGGCCATTGGGCCCGGTGTGCCGCTGACCTTCTCTGCGGGTGTGGACAGAGACAATTTCACAGACTGTGTGGCTGGTGGCCTCAACGTGGTCACCAGTTGCTCGGATCTACTGAAGGGTCGGGGCTATGGTCGGATGACCAAGTATGTTCGGTCTCTAGAGAAGGCGATGGAGCAACACGGCGTGGGAGATGTCCAGGCGCTGAAGGCTGCGGTGGGTCCAGCACATATCGATGGGATCGCCGGTGGCCTGCTGTCCGACCCCAGATACCACGCGGACGCCAACCAGAAGGCACCCAAGAAGGTGGGCACCCACCTCGAGCTCCTCAATTGTCTGACCTGCGACAAGTGCATTCCTGTCTGTCCCAATGCCGCCAACTTTGACTTTCCCGTACCGGAGGGAGAGTTCAGTCCCGGGCGGCTTCGCTGGGTCGAGGGTGACTTTGAGGCCCTGGAAGGTGAGGCACTTGTGGTGGAGAAGCGGCACCAGATCGGCAATGTGGCAGATGCCTGCAACGAGTGTGGCCAGTGCGATCCCTGGTGTCCCGAGGACGGCGGCCCCTATCTCGAGAAGCCCACGCTCTTTGTGTCCCCGCTGGCCTGGTCCGACCATCCAGATCAGGATGGATTTCACCTCGATCCGGACACCGGGTCCCTGCACTGGCGTCGTCGTGGACAGGTACAGACGTACACCAAGAACGATGATGGAACGGCAGTGTTCCACGTGGAACATGGCAGCGTCACGCTTCGGGATGATGTGCCGCTGTCCACCGTGGGTCGAGGGGATGCGGATCTTCGGGATGCCGTGACCATGCGCCTATTCCTGGAGAGCTGGTCGGATCCGGGTGTCGTGACCTGGTTACCTCCGCGATAGAGGTCCTGGCTGGAGGTCCGAATGAATCTGCCGCTGCTACCTACACTCGATGAGCTGCTCCACCCCGAGCGGCAGCCCGAAGAAATTCGAGCCAAGGCGCTTTCTTGTTCCGACCCGCTCGACCCCATTCAGCTGTTCAACATGACCTGGCGTCAGCGGGATGGTGTGGTAGAGCACCGGGTGCTGCCCACCGCGCTTACGGGCGTCGAGGCTCCGATTGTGGTCATGAGTGGTCGGCGCTTTCCGACCGGATCTCACAAGGTGGGGCCGGCCTATTCGTGCGCCAGGGATGCCCTGCTGCGCGGGGAGATTACGCCGGATGGATCGACACTCGTGTTTCCGTCGACCGGCAACTATGGCATCGGTGGTGCCTGGGTAGGCCCGAGGCTCGGTTTCAAATCCCTGGTCGTCCTGCCAGAAGAGATGAGCGCGGAGCGCTTTGAGAAGATCCGGGGCTATGGGGCCAGGATCTCCGCGACGCCAGGCAGTGAGTCCAATGTGAAGGAAATCTATGATCGGGTGGCGGAGCTTCGGCAGGACCCCGACAATTTCATCCTGAATCAGTTTGCGGACTGGGGAAACTACCGCTTCCATCACCACTGTACCGGCGGGGCTGCACTGGGGCTGGCCGCGGATCTGGCGGATCAGGGCATCGGGGGCGGCCGGATCGCGGCCTTTGTCTCCGCCATGGGATCGGCAGGCACCATCGCTGCAGCAGATCGCATCAAACAGGCGCAGCCGGGACTCAAGATTGTAGCGGTGGAGCCCAGACAGTGCCCCACGCTGTACAACGTGGGCTTTGGCGCCCATGCCATCGAAGGCATTGGCGACAAGCACGTCACCTGGATCCACAATGTATTGGCCACAGATCTGCTGGTCTGTGTGGACGATCAGCAATGCCTGGAGGGCCTGCAGTTGCTGCAGGAGGGCCGAGATACGCTCCGGGACCACCTGGGCCTGGATGCAGACTGGCTCGAGAGTATCGACGGGGTGTTCGGCATCTCTGGTGTGTGCAACATCCTGGCCAGCATCCAGGCGGCTCGCCACCTTGGGCTTGGCGCCGATGATCCGATCTACACCGTGGCCACCGATGGCTTCGATAGGTACCCCTCCGTGATGCGGCGGCTCGATGGTGAGGCCGGTCCACAGACCGAAGAGGTCGCCAGGTCTCGAATCGACATCTTCAAGGGGCAGACCCCGGAGATGGTTCTGGACGGTACCCCCGAAGTACAGCAGCGCTGGCACAATCAGAAGTACTTCACCTGGGTCGAGCAGCAGGGTCACTCTGTCGAAGCGCTCGATGCGCTGGGTGACCCATCCTTCTGGGCAGCGGAGGCTGCCCGGGTCCCAGAGATGGATCGAGATACCCTGGCCCTTCGGTCGTGATCGATGCCCTGATTCAGACAGCTCAGGGGCCGGACATGCCGGTGGTCCTGGGCGTCATCTTCGGGGCGTGTGTCATTCGGGCCATCTTTGGCTTTGGCGATGTGCTGGTCAGTGTGCCGATCCTGACCCTGATCATCGGTCCACGGGTGGCGGTACCGCTGATGGGCCTGGTGGGGGCCACCAATGCGCTGCTCATCCTTGTTCGTGAGCGCAGAGGCGTGTACTGGCGACCGGTCCGCTACCTGCTCATGGCCTCGATCGTGGGCATTCCGCTGGGTGCCTGGTCGCTCAAGGTCCTGCCGGAGCGCTGGATTGCGGTGGCCCTCGGACTCATCCTGGTGGCCTACTGTACGTGGGCCTTGCTGGGTCGACGAGTGGTGCGACTGCACTCTCCGAAGTGGGCCTGGCCCTTTGGCTTTGGCGCGGGCCTGATGGGCGGCGCGGTGGCTGCGACCGGACCACCGATTGTCATGTACAGCACCACCCAGGGTTGGTCGCCCTCAGAGATGCGGGCCACCATGCAGGGATTTTTTCTGCCCAACGGGATCTTCATCATTGTCTCCCACCTGGTGGGTGGGCTGTGGACGCCTACGGTGTTGTACACCTATGTGCTCACCCTGCCACTCATCGCCCTCGGGCTGCCCATAGGTGCCCGAATCGGCGGGAGGATCGCTGCCCCACGCTTTGAGCAGCTCACCCAGATGGTGCTCCTGGGCACGGGGGTGCTGCTGCTGGTCAGTAGCTGAGGGGCAGATTGCTCACTGCTCAGGGTGCAGGACCTTGACCAGGCGTGCCATGAGCGTGGTGTTTCGCTTGAGGTAGGTGCCGGAGATCGTAAATCCCTGGCGCAAGTTCAGGATCAGCATCGGAGCATTGTCTGGCGCGGTTTCCGTGAAAATCACCTGGAACGGGTGTGTCCGGCACCAGGCCGCCTGCCTTCGGGCGAGCTCTCCGGCGATCCCCTTGCGCCGGAAGGCAGTCAGGACCCCGCCTTTCCAGCTCTCAAAGGCGCGTGGGTCATTGGATCTGCCCACCTTGTAGCCGACCAGCCGATCCTCACCGTAGGCCAGACATGTGTAGATCCATGGATGCCCAGTGAGGCCCACCCGGAAGTTCTCGGCGTAGTTGTTCAGCTCAATCTCACGCCCGCCCTCTTCCTCGGTGATCGCTTTGGCCAGGGTGCTAAGCTCCAGGAGCAGTGCGGCATCTGGCATTCCCTCCACTTCTCGGTATACGAGCTCAGACATGGCGCCTCCGGGAGTACCCCTAGCACGTCACAGGGAGCACCCATGCACACTCAGCGCTCCGCTGTTGGGGTCTGTTGTGATCTCCGGCTGGGTATGCTCAGCAGCGCGCAGGCCGCTCGCCGGATACCGATCCTCAGATGCTGAGTGATAATCGCCTCCTGCTGAACGCCACCGTGCTTCATCTCGATCCCCCGAAGGTCGAGCAGGCCTCGATCCGCATCCGTAGCGGTCGCATCACCCAGGTCGCCGACGCGCTGAAGCCAGAGCCTGGAGAAGTGGTCGATGATCTCAGCGGGCGCTGGGTCATTCCGGGCTTGGTGTGTGCGCACACCCACCTGTACTCGGCCTTGGCCACGGGCATGCCGCAGCCCACAGAGGCGCCGACGAGCTTTGCGGACATGCTCGCCAAGGTCTGGTGGAAGCTGGATCGAGCCCTGGACATGGAGGGTGTGGAGGTGTCTGCGCTGGTGGGTGGTGTCGGAGCGCTGCGCGCCGGAGTCACCACTGTGATCGACCATCACGCCTCGCCCAGCGCCATCACTGGCAGCCTGGAGACGATTGATGGCGCGCTGGACGAGGTCGGACTGAGGCGCCTGCTCTGCTACGAGGTCACGGATCGTGGCGGAAAAGAAGAGGCGGTGGCGGGCCTTGATGCTCACGCCCGACTCCTGGGGGAGTCCGGTGGAGGAAAGCGTGCCGTTCTGGTGGGTGCGCACGCCAACTTCACCCTCAGCGATGAGACCCTTTCTGCTGTCGGCGCCATGGCCAAGGAGGCGGGGGTCGGGATTCACATCCATGTGGCAGAAGCAGAAGATGATGCCCAGATCACAGGGGAGAATCCGGTGGATCGTCTGGAGCGGCTCGGCGCTCTGCTGCCTGGGAGCATCCTGGCGCACTGTGTGCACCTCGATTCTGAGCGGATCACCCGAGCAGCGGCGGCGGGTGCATGGATCACTCATCAACCCCGCAGCAATCAGAACAACGGTGTGGGGCACGCTCCGATAGGGTCCTTTGGGCCGGACACTGCACTGGGCACCGATGGAATAGGCGCCGATATGTTTGCGGAGCTTCAGGCTGGCTGGTTCCGCGGTCAGGAAGCTGGCACGGACTGGTCTCCGGAGCGTTGGCTCTCGGCGTTGGTCGCAGGCGCCCGTCTGGCGGGCACGGCCCTCGGGGTGACGCTGGGGCGCATCGAGCAGGATGCCGCGGCAGACCTGGTGGTGCTGGATCCACCCGTGGGACCCCCCATTTCGTCGGATACCGTCGCAGCTACGTTCCTGTTTCGACTCTCCAGCGCGGATGTGCGACACGTCCTGGTGGGGGGTGGTTGGCGGCTCTGGGATCGTCAGGTGGTCGGCTTCGATACGGTGGAACTGGGGACTCGTGCAGAGGCGGTAGCCCGAGCCACCTGGGCACGGATGGGCGGATGAGGCCCCGACTGGAGTACACTCGTGCACTTCTGGGAGACTGCGCTTGAGTCAAGACATCTCGATCATTGCAATGGGCGGAAACTCGCTCATTGATCCATCCCTGCCGCCAACGGTGAAGAGTCAGTTCATGATGGCCGCCAGGGCAGTGGTGCCCATCGCGGATTTGATCGAGGGGGGTCACCAGGTGGTGATCACCCACGGCAATGGTCCCCAGGTGGGCTTCATGGCGCTGAGAAGCGAGCTCTCCAAGGACTATCTACACGAGGTCCCGCTGGACTCGCTTGTGGCAGATACCCAGGGCAGCCTGGGCTACATGATCCAGCGAGCGCTTGGCGAGGAATTTCGTCGGCGGAAGTTCAAGCACGAGGTGGTGAGCATCGTCACTGAGGTGGAGGTGGACCCCGATGACACCGCGTTTGGACACCCGACCAAGCCCATTGGTCGCTTCTATACGGAAGCGGAAGCCGAGGTGCTCAAGGTAGAGCGGGGCTGGGACATGGTACGGGTGCGCCACCGCGGATGGCGTCGGGTGGTGCCGAGTCCGTCTCCGGTGAAGATCGTGCAGCTCGCCACGGTCCGACGACTGATCGAACTGGGGGTCACCGTGGTCTGCTGCGGCGGCGGCGGAATCCCGGTGGTTCGGGACGCGGATGGCACCATCAGGGGAATGGAGGCGGTCATCGACAAGGATCGCGTCAGCGCACTCCTGGGCGTAGAGTTGGGCGCCACACAGCTCTTCCTCACCACGGCTACAGATGCCATCTACCGAGACTTCGCAGGACCAAACCAGATGCGCATCGACCAGCTGACTGTGAGGGAGGCCCGGGCGATGGCGGACGACGACCAGTTTCCGGCTGGCAGCATGGGCCCCAAGGTGGAGGCCGCGATTCGCTATGTGATCAATGGGCAAGGACATGCCGTGATCTGCCGACCAGAGGACCTGGTTCTGGCATATCAGGGCAAGGCCGGGACCAACATTGTGGAGGATGAATGAGCCAACTTTCCCATGAGGCACTCAGTGCCTTGTTCGGCAAGAACCTGTTGCTGACGCAAGACTGGTCCACCGAGGACATCCAGACACTCGCGGAGTTGGCGCGCACCTTTGAGGCGAGAGATCGGGCGGGTCAATCCATTGCCTTCTGTCCTGATGAGCTGGCCTACGCGGTGTTCTTCGACAACTCCACCCGCACCAAGTCCGCCTGGGCAGGGGCCGCCAGCCGCCTGGGCATGCGTCCGGTCATTGTGGATGGGTCCTCCACCCAGGTCGCGCACGGGGAGACGGCCGAAGAAACGGGGGCCATGCTCGGGATGAATTCCCATGCCATGGGCATCCGTCACGACCTCATACTGGGAGAGGGCAATCCGTTTATGCGGGACATCCAGAAAGGGATCAACGACTACCTGGATGCGACCGATGATCCACGGCGCGTGCCCGTGGTGAACCTGCAGTGCGATGTGGATCATCCCACCCAGTCCATGGCAGATCTTCTCTGGCTTCAGGAGAACTTTCCCGCTGGGCTCCAGGGCAAGAAGATCGCTGTCAGCTGGGCGTATTCGCCCAGCTACGCCAAACCCTTGAGTGTTCCCCAGGGACTGATCACCTTGCTCAGTCGGTTTGGTGCGGACCTCGTCCTGGCGCATCCGGACGGCTACGATCTATTGCCCGAGTGTGTGCGAGCAGCGCACGCCAATGCTGCAGAATCCGGCGGAAGCTTCCGCGTCACCCAAAGTATGGACGAGGCGTTTCAGGATGCGGATGTGGTCTACCCAAAGAGCTGGGGACCCATGCAGCTGATGAAGGAGCGGGTCGCCGCCAACCGGAATGGGGACAAGGACGCGCTTGCAGAGATCGAGGGCCGATGCCTGGCACAGAATGCGGGACACACAGACTGGATCTGTGATGAGCGCCGGATGGCGATGACCGCAGGCGGGGAGGCGCTGTATATGCACTGTCTTCCGGCGGATATCGGAGACGAGGTCACGCCGGGGGTCATGGACAAATACCGATCCCATGTCGCCAAAGAGGCAAATAAGAAGGTCTACGTCATCATGGCATTGCTGGCCGCAGCCAAGGTCCGTGATCTGGCTGGCCGCCTGATCTGAGGAGGAAACATGTCGAATCTAGATACACGAATTGCCGCTCTGGCAGAGGAATACCGGACCCTTGGGGGAGAGATCCTGGCCGAGGCCATTCGCATCCCTGCAGACTTTGTGGACAAGCCCCTGGACCAGGGTGGTGATCCGCTGTGTGGGCTCTCGAATCACGAAGGGCCCAGGCTGGAGTACCTGCGGGCCAAGCTGATCGAGATCGGCGGCGTGCTGTCAGAGGATGACGTCGGCTTTGATACCTACGGAAATCTGGTGTGGCACCTCTACGACCCCGATGATCCCACGCCGGCCGCCGACAAGAAGATCATCTACCTTGATGGCCACACCGACACGGTCAAGGCGCTTCGGGAGCAGTGGATCTCCAAGATTGGTGGCGGGATTGATGCCTACAACGGCATGGGAGATGGGTCCGTCGACTGGACCTTCCTGGAAGATGAGCTTGGCTGGCTCCCGCCGGAGGGTGAGCGCGGCAATCTCTTGTTTGGCCGGGGGGCTGCTGACCAACTCTCTGGGGTGATCAGTCAACTCATCGCCTCCAAGATCCTGATGGAGCTGCTCTCTGAGGGGTCGCTCAGAGGGGCAGTGGTTCGCAGCTACGCGACAGCTGCGGAAGAGGACAATGATGGCGGAGGTCCGATGTACCTGACCCGCAAAGTCCTGCCGGGAGCAGATCCAGACATCATTCCGGATGTGGTGATCCTCACAGAGGGTACGGGCGATAGCGCCAAGGGTGCGCTCGGCATCTATCGAGGCCAGCGTGGTCGAATGCAGATTCGTGTCACGGTCACCGGGCGTTCCTGTCACGGATCCATGCCCTGGGAAGGTCTCAACCCGCTGGAGTTTGGCGCGGCGATCATCGTGGAAGCCAGGCAGCAGTACGACCGTGGAGATGGCTTTGAGTCCCACGGATTTCTGGGCGACGGGAGTCGTACCGCGTCCTGGGCGGTGCTCGAGTCGCCGTCTGATTGTGCGGTCCCCGATCGCTTCGTGTTCCGGTTCGATCGTCGGCTGACTGTGGGCGAGACACCGGATGGTGCGGTGGAGTCCATCGCATCGCTTCCATCTGTGGCCCGCGCTCGAGAGGCAGGCCTGGATGTCCAGGTCGAGGTTCCCATCTACGAGGACCCAACCTGGAAGGGCTATGTGCCAGGCAATGCCCAGATCTACATGGGCTGGGAGACACCAGAGGATCACCCTGCCATTCAGTGCGTGGCCGATGTCTATCGACGAGTGGTGAGCCCCCATGTGGATGCCGGTGCGGCCAGTGTGTCTGGAGGGACGCTCAAGGAGGAGCCCCGGATCGATCGATGGATTTTTTCGACCGATGGTGTCGGCTTCCCCATCCCCCGAGATGCGAACGTGAACGTCGCGCCCGAGAAACGCTGGGTGGAGGCGGGCGAGTTCCGACACCCGGCCATGTTTGGTTGTGGGCCAGGGATCGAGCAGAACACCCACAAGATTGGGGAGGTGGTGGACCTCAGAGAGCTGCAGCATGCCGTGGCTGTCATTGCACGCTTCCCGAGCGCTTACGTAGAGCAGGGCTGAGTCGATGAACCTTCCGCGCACCATTCGGGCCCTGGCCTGTGTGCGTTGCGGGGCGGAGTCTACGGACTTCTGGCAGTGGACCTGCCCGGATGATTGTCATCCCAATGTCCGGATGGATGTGGTGCTTCATCCAGGTGCGGCAGAGGAGATGGGACGGAACCTTCGTGGCCGGCCCTTCGATCACTGGCGCTACCGAGAGGTGCTGCCTCTGCCCGATGCGCCGACCTTCCCGCCGCTACAGATTGGCTGGACCCCGGTTCACGCCACGGATCGGTTGGCACCGTGGCTGGGGGTGGCCAGGGCGTGGGTAAAGGATGATGGGCGCAACCCATCGGCCAGTCTCAAGGACAGGGCCAGCTCGGTGGGCGTGGTGCTGGCACTGTCAGCAGGTAGCGAGCGCATCGTGTGTGCCAGCACCGGAAATGCGGCCAGTGCCACGGCCTGTGTGGCCGCCAGCGTGGGACTGCCGGCCACCATCTTCGTGCCGGAGCGGGCCCCAGCACCCAAGATTGCGCAGCTGAGGGTGTTTGGTGCGCAGGTTCTGCGGGTGGCCTCGGACTACGACACCGCCTGGGATCTGTGCGCGGCGGTCGCCCAGGATCGGCCATGGTTCAACCGGAATTGTGCGCTGAACCCCTACCTGGTGGAAGGAAAGAAGACTGTGGGGCTGGAGCTGGCCGAGCAGTTGGGCCCGGAGCTGCCCGAGTGGGTGGTGGCCAGTGTGGGGGATGGCTGCTCGATCGCAGGAGTCGTTCGGGGACTGGAAGAGGCCCACGCGGCCGGACTCTGTGACCACGTACCCCGGGTGTTGGGGGTCCAGGCGGCGGGAGCGGCGCCCTTGGTGGCTGCCGCCCTCACTGGAGCAGAGCCGGCCATATCTGATGCCCAAACGGTGGCGGACAGCCTGTGCGTGGGGGTTCCAAGGAATCCGGACAAGGCGCTGATGGCTGTCGCGCGGTCCGGAGGGGCCTGGATTGCGGTGACAGACGAGGAGATCATGGCCGCCTTGCCAGCCACAGCATCGCTCACCGGCATCTTTGGGGAGCCGGCAGCGGTGACCGCGGCTGCTGGCGTACGTGCAGCGGTGGCGCAGGGCATCATTGATCCCAGTGAAGGCGTGGCCATCATCAGCAGCGGCAATGGCCTCAAGGATCCGGAGACGGCACTGAGATCTGTGACCGGGCCGGTGGATGTGGCGCCGGATGTGGCTGCCATCGTATCGGCGCTGGATGGCTGACTGAGCCGCCTGTGGGTGGGCTCTTCCAGAAATTAATTCCCGTGAGGGGGTGCTGAAGCACCGCCTTCATTCCGTTCTCTGATTGTGAGACGTGCGGGCTTGATGGAGTCATTGCCAGACTTGGACACCATGTCAGTGCCGAAGAAATCTCCTCATCGCGACCATCGGGTGACTCTCTCGCCGTGGATTGGAGTTCTGCTGCTGACCATGCTGGCTGCCGGCCTGCGTCTGTGGGGCCTGGACCTGCAGTCTCTCTCCCACGATGAGCTCTCGACCTGGGCCCGCACGGAGTACGGGAGCCTCTCTGGGCTTCTGGACCACGGCGTGCGTACCGATCTGCATCCGCCGCTGCACTTCATGTTGATCTGGGGCCTCAAGCAGCTGGGAATGGACTCGGCCATCGCGCTGCGGCTTCCCTCTGCGGTGGCTGGGATTCTGTCGGTGCCCCTGCTGTATCGGGTGGGCGTTCTCTTGGTGGATCGGGCCACGGCCTATACCGCCGCCGCCCTCATGGCGGTCAGCTGGTGCATGGTCTTCTACAGTCAGGATGCCAGGGCCTACACCTGCATGCTGTTCTCGGGACTGGTGGCCATCGAGGCCTCGATTCATCTGGTGCGCAGCCAGCGGGCAGGGACCGCCTCACCGTGGTGGCGGTGGGTGCAGTACATCGGTGCGGGCACTGTGACGGCCTATCTGCACTATTACGGCCTGTTCTTCATCGGTCTGCTCGGCATCTGTACGGTGTTCCTGAGCATGCCTTCTCGTCGCGGGATGCTGAGGATGATGGTGGCGCTGTCGGCTGTCGGTGCGTGCTATCTGCCGTGGCTGGCCCCGCTCCTGGAGGATCTGGGGCGAGGATCGTCCTGGATTGCGCGGCAAGGGGCAGAGTTCTTCCCCTCCTGGTTCCAGTGGATCTTCAGCGATGCGCTTGGGCCTGCGGTGGCGGTCGCCATCCTCCTCTTGGTGGGTGCGGTACAGGGCGTGCTTGCCTGGCGACGAACGGCCAGCCTGGCTGGCCTGGGTGTGGTCACTGTCTTGCTGCTGTGGCTGTGCCTTCCGGGTCTTGTGGCCTTCATGAAGTCGCTGGTCTCCGCCCCGGCCCTGACCAAGAAGAACCTGCTCCTGTGTGCACCAGGGGCCTACCTGCTGGTGTCCCTCTGTGTGCACCGGCTTCCCATTCGTCCCCGTGCCCGCACGGTGGTCGGGGTGGGCCTGGTGGGCTGGATGCTGATCGATCTCGTCAGCATCAAGGGGTACTACTCCACCCCGATGAAACGGCAGTATCGCGAGGCGGTGGCGGCGGTGGTGGAGCGGGCGGATGAGCCGCTGGTGGTCGTGTGTGGCATCGGCGCGCACTACAACTACTACCTGCGATCGATGGGGGCGGGATCGGTGGATCTCGAGTTGTGCAAGGCACATGGTCTGCCCAAGCTCACCGCGGCCGTGAACGCGGATCCGGACCGTCCTGTGGCGTTCATCAATGCGCACTACGCGCCCTCACCAAAGGTGCGTTCGCACCTCGAGTCTCATTTTTCAATGCTGGACGAACAGGTCCTGCTCGGTGCACGGGTCCGGTGGCTGCGGCCTGTGGGTCATGCGCCGATTGTGGCAGATCAGACACGGCCCGATGCGCCTGAGGGCACCTCCGATAGGGCGGCATGCGGGTCCTCCACTGAGCAGCGGTCGGACTGGTCGGTCTGGGCCCGAGGAGGTGCTCCCCATCACTTCACGGTGCAGGAGGGTGTGGTGAAGCTGAACGCCAAGGCAGAGTCCGTTCAGAAGACGGATGCCTGTCTCAAGCAGCGTGTGGATGTGGTGGATGAGATGCAGGTGTCCGGCAGCTGGGCCACCGATCTGTCAGGAGAGGGCTTCGGACAGATCTCGGTCCGCTTCTTTGGTGCCGACGGCAGATGGGTCCAGGGAGAGGGTCCGCATCGCCCCTACAAGCTTGTGGGAAGCAGCCGAGCGCGACAGGACTGGACGGCTATCGAGCGCACCATCAAGGTACCGGACACCGCGGCGCAGGTGGAGCTCTGTCTGGAACTGAAGGCCGCCAATGGCGCGATGCAGGCCCGGGATCTCTGCATCAGCGGGCGCGGTACCTGAGCAGGCGGATGTCTTGCCCAAGGCACGACAGGCGGGCCGCATTTAAGCGCGACCCGCCTGTACATAAGGATCATGATCGTCCCATTGAGGACGTCAGGTGCCCGCTTAGAAGGCGGACGGATCCTGCACGTGTGGATTTGGCAGATTGACGTCGTCTCCCTTCTGGGACGCGCCGCCTGAACCTGCGTTGCCCGACAGCAGACTGACCCCTTGCGAGACCAGCGACCGGCTGTAGGTGGACCAAAGTGCCTGCGCCAGCAGCGCAGCCGCCAGCGTGGCTGCAAACCGCATCAGCCAGACAACCAAGGCGAGGACGGCATTGGCATCGAGCGCATCGGCTTCGAAGGGAAGCAGGTGGTAGGTGCCGCCTGCCCACTGCGGGATCAGCCAAGCCAGGTATACAAGTCCAGCGATTCGGCTCAGGTTCTGCTGGGTGAGAATGCTCAGCAGAACGGCGAAGTACACCAGATGCCATATGGTCGATGCCGCAAAGGCCTCTCCAATGGTCTGGGCGAAGAATTGTACGACCTGTCCCACAATGATGAAGGGCAGACCCACAATCGATTCGAGTCCGTCGGTGCTGGAATAGAAATCACCCGCAGGCTTCAGGCTGAGTGATTCAAGTGCATCCTGTCCCAGGTATGCGGTGAAGAAGCAGAGCACGGCGAAGACACCCAGCGCGCGCTGCCAGCCCGAATGGCGTCGGATGGTACCGAATCCGATGAGGGCGATGACGGCGAAAAACGCGGCCTGAAGCATGCCGGACTTGCCGATGAGGAACGTGGAGAAGTCACCGAGGGTGACGCTGCGAATCTTGACGACAAAGTCATCGATCGACTTGCTGCGCGCGGACCGGATTTTCACCACGTTGTCTGCGATACCCCGCAGCTGTTGGGCGGAGAGCTCACCGGCATCGAGGTTTCTGTACAGAGAGAGACGTTCGCGTGTGAACGGTCGGATCAGGTCACCACCAGGGATGTAGTTCCATCCAAGGATGTCGTCGTTTCCTGAGCGGGCATACGCCGCGGCTTGCTCTTGAAATCCAGCACCCGTGAGGGCCAGGGAGTCGAGCGACTTCAGGATGTTCAGGGTGAGGTCGGGGTTGCTCGTGCTGCTGGCAAGAGTCTCAGAGCAGTTGTCACTCTCTGGTCCGGCGACGAGCTTCTCTACGGGCCGGTACTGATCGTCGTACACCGTTGAAGTCCGGGGCTCCGCGACGCAGACGCCTGGGAAGCTGGAAGCGATGGCGCTCTCGGCCTGCATTTCATTGCCTTCTCCGGCAATCTGCATGACCTGTGAGACCAGGGCATCCTCACGCTCCAGTGACACCATGTTCATGGGGGCCAGCATCCGAACGATGAGGGCGCCGACCAGAACAATTGCGACCAACATCACGACGGGGCCGAGCAGGCCTGTCTGAAGCTGCTTGAGCAGTACGGTCGTGATGGGAACTTTGGGATTGTTGGCTTGAGACATTTCGAGAACTCCGTGGTTGAGGGCATAGACAGCCTGGAAAGGCTCGGCCCCTTCGCGAAGCAGCCTACAGCAAGTGGAATTGTCCCGTCGAGCCCTCGGCGAGGGAATTGTGAATCAAAGCGATGTGGATGAAGATTCGATCCGCGACATGTGACGCATCTTGGATCGCATCTGTTGTCCAGCAGAAGGAAGATGGAGAAGGTGTGCCGGCAGGTCATTATTCCTCCTGGAGGATCCTCTGCTCGGGGACCGTGGCTCGATCGATCTCCCACCCATGAAGGAATAGGCAGCATCTCTGCGTTCCAGCAAGTGGTGGCGCCAGGCCCCCATCCTCGACCAGTGGATCTTGCAGGTTGCGCTGGACTGGCCTCACCTGCGGTAAGGTGGCGGAGGAGGAGTTCTGATGCAGGCGGGATTGCTGCGTCTCATGTGCGCATGTCTGGCCATCGGGCTTGCCGGGCGGGTATCGACGGCGATGGCCGGCCAGCAGATCTTTGTGCTCAGCGCGGATGAGTCGGTTCAATTGACCACCGAGGGGCGTGGCACCGAGCCCGTAGTGGCGCCTCCAGCCTGGCAGCTGAGGGAAGGGCAGACCATTGTGCTGCCCGAGGGTGCTGAAGCAGAGCTGATCATCAATGGCCGCTACCGCACCGTGAAGGGGCCAGACAGAATTCCTCGGGATGAGTCCAGCCTGGGCACATCCGCCAGCGCGGATGAGACCGGATGGCTCAAGGACGTGGGACTCGGCCGTCAGGAGGGCATCGCTCCTGGTGGTACTCGAGGCGGTGGAAATCGATCGGGCCAACCCGTGGTCCAGCGGCCGCTGCCGCGATCGAGTGCGGCCCGGCTGGACGAGATCCGCTGGCACTGCGAGCTGTGCGGAGAGGTTCAGGTGAGCTTGCTCAAGATGACCACCGGGGCCACAGTCTGGCGAGGTACTGGGACCGATCGTGCCGCATATGACGGCCCCATTCTGACGCCTGGAGAGTATGGGATTCGCCTGAACTCGGGCCCTCCGAGCACGTTTACCGTCGTCGGAACTCATCAAGCTGTACAGGTGCGCGCGGCGGTGGAACACGTCTGCCGCAGCATTGAGGATCGGTTCGATGCCCACAGTGCTGCAGTGGCCATCTGGTGGCTGAGTGACATCAAGACAGAGGCGCTCATACTGATGGACGAGGCGGTGACGGCCTATCCGGACGACCCCCGCTTCCTTGCCCTGCGTTCCCGCTATGAGTCGCACCTGGGGCAGCCTGCGGGGGGTGTTCGGTGAGCACCACGCCGGACAAGCCCAAGCTGGCCTCTGAAATCTCTGCGTCGGATAGCGTCGGGCATGAGCTGGTTGCGGAGTTCTTTGCGACCCTCGTGACCGCGTTGCTCGGCGGCGTGCTGGGCTTCACGGTGTTTGGCGGTCAGTTCGCGGATCTCTACATGAAGCTGCGCCCCTCGGTGGCTGCCACCGGAGAGGTGGCTGTGGTGGCCATAGGCCCCGCAGCGCTCCATGCATGGGATGCCGAGAAGGACTGGTTGCCAGCGGGGGGTGAGCAGGTGCCGACCCCTCGG
>Ga0310342_100001051_pt1 | contig 16761 bp, 10 predicted proteins | sample S15DNA20500_MG_FD_206155 | JGI IMG/M metagenome (GOLD analysis project Ga0310342, IMG submission 206155) | Marine microbial communities from station ALOHA, North Pacific Subtropical Gyre - S1503-DNA-20-500_MG | ecosystem: Environmental > Aquatic > Marine > Oceanic | place: Pacific Ocean: North... | reverse complement strand
CAGGATCGGGGACTTCATCAACCAGAACGACTTCTCGAGCAACGCGGTCTACGAGGAGTTCGGTGAGTTCGTCGATATTCCCAACTACACCTCCTACATGATCGTAAATATGTGGGCGCAGAATCATGACTGGCCTCACAACAACTGGTACGCCGCCCGTCCGCGCATCGAGGGAGGCAAGTGGCGCTTTTTCTGCTGGGATGCCGAGTTCGGGATCAGCCTGAGCCCCGGGGGATATTCCAGCGACACCTTCAGCTTCGTCTTCGGGCGCAACGGACGCCTATCGGATATCATCGACGCCCTGGTCGACAATGTCGGGTACCGCCGCTTCTTCCGAGACGAGGTCGAACGCTATCTCGGTGGCGCTCTCTCGCCAGCCAGCACCCGCCGGCGTTTCGACGAGCTGCGCGCAGCCATCCTGCCGGACATCGAGGACGAGCTGGACCTCGTGGGCCAGAGCCGCAGCCGGTGGAACAACAACATCTCCACCATGCAGAGCTTTCTCTCCAATCGCAATTCGGTTTTCCGCAACCACGTGATGAGCTCCAGCCGGCTCACCGTGCCGCCGGACCTGACGCCTGCAATCCGGTCCGTGACGCCCGATGAGATCGTCAACACCGGCGATGTGGTGGTCCGGGTTCGCGGTACGCGCCTGAGCAGGGATGTGCAGATCTTTTTCAACGGGATCGAAGGAGAGTTCGTGGATTACCACGGCCTCATCGGGGGGTTGAGTATTCGTGTCCCCTTTGATGGGGCACTCGACGGTCCTGTCACCATGCGGGCCCGCAACCCGGATGCGGAGCTCGATTCCGAACCGGCAGAGGGGCTGCTCATCGTCTCGCTTCCGGCGCCGTTGCTCACCGGCGTGCAGCCCGATGTCGGCTCCGCCGAGGGCGGCGAGACGGTCTTCGTGAGCGGGGGGTATTTCTTCGAGGGCGTGGAGGTATTTTTCGGAGACCAGGAAGCTGCCGAGGTGAGGCGCTTCGGCCCCAACGGTGACAGCACGGTGCTGCTCGAGGTTACGACGCCGCCCGGACAGGGCCGGGTCGAGATGCGGGTGGTCAACACCCGGCCGGGCCGGGCTGAGTCCGTCGATACCGTGACCTTTACCTACGAGAGCGCTGAAGGCTATCTCCGCGGCGATCCCGATGCCAGCGGGGATGTTAACCTTACCGACGCGGTCCTCCTGCTCAACTTCCTCTTCGCCGGAGGCGCTCCTCCGTCCTGTGAGGCCGCTGGAGATACCGATCGCAGCGGCGACATCGGAATGACGGATGCCATCCAGATCCTGAATTATCTCTTCCTGGGGGCGGATGGACTTCCCGCGCCCTTCCCCGAATGCGGCCGGGATCCTCTTGGCGAGCTGTTGCGCTGTGACGGGGCCCGGGATTGCCAGTAGCGATTGGCCGCCCGCGTCGTTTGCCGGGTTTTTACGCCGCTATCGCTATTCAACCAGCTTGCGCCAGCGGACATTGCGCAGGGCCGCTGTCGTCTGGAAGGTCGCCAGGCCCAGGGGCCGCGACTCTTCGACCTCGATTCGCACGTCTATCTGCCTGTCCTTGGTGTCGGCGTTGACGATCTTTTCGTTGTCGAGCCAGGCCTCGAGCTTGTCCTTCGTCACCCGCAGGCGGACCGCATACCAGGCCCTGTTCTTGAAGAGGATAGATGTCGTGGTCTCGTTGTTGGCGGCGTCCTCCCCGTCGAGGCACGAGATGCCGCAGACCGTTCCGCCCCAGCCACCGAGGATGAGGGAGGCAAAGCTGTCGTTTACCGGGAAGGTCAGGCCGCAGAAAAAATCAGAGCCATCCGCCCGCATGGCCTCCAGCCGGATCTCGTAGTCCATCTTCGGGAAGTCCCGGGCCCAGGTGATCCCGCTGAGGACCTCGCCGGCGGGAATGACAAGCTTCCTGTCCCTGGCGTAGGTTATCCCGGGGTTGAGGAAGTCGGATTGTTTCCAGCCAGCGAGGCTGGTGCCGTCGAAGAGCGGCGCCCAATTGCCGTTGTAGCCGTTCTTTCCGGTGGTCGTGACCTGGCAGCCGCTCAGCCAGGAGGCGAGGCATATACAGGACAGCAGACGAGTCGTTTTCAGGGACATCTCAGCTCACCTCCAGCAGCTCGACTTCAAATACGAGCGTGGCGTCCGGGGGGATGACACCTCCGGCTCCGGCGGCTCCGTAGCCGAGGTCTGAAGGAATCGTCAGCTTTCTTTTTCCGCCGATCTTCATGCCGCAAACACCTTCGTCCCAGCCGGCGATTACCTGGCCGGCTCCGAGATTGAAGTCGAAGGGTTGGTTGCGGTCGAGGGAGCTGTCGAATTTCGTTCCATCGGTCAGCCAGCCGGTGTAGTGGACACTGACCCTATTGCCGGCCTCGGCGGTATCGCCATCTCCCTCGGCGCTATCGGTGTATTGGAGGCCCGAGGGCGTGGTCACCGCGTTGTCGTTTTCGAGTTCTTCCTGGGACACGGTCAATCCTTTCTGTAGCGATTTTTCGATCCGGGCCGAAAAGGCCCGGCTGAGGATCATAGCAGCAGGCGCGGCCGCCCTGCTACTTCTTCTTCTGATCCTTTCCCTCTTTCGCCTTTCTCCTCTCTTCGCGCTGCCGCTTTTCGTATTCCTTGTACCACTTGACCAGCTCGGGCGGCCACTCAAAGCGCTTGAGGGGGTCTGTTTTATAGCCTTCCAGGTGCCGGTTTTCTTTCCGGCTGCCTGGCTTCGAGTAGCGCCAGTCCCGGTAGCCGAAGATCTCTCTGACCAGTGCGGAAAGCTCAGGGTCATATTCGAGGAGCTCCTCGCGCGTATCGACATGGTTGTGATCATGATCGGGGGGGCGGTTGGTGTCGAACCAGGACTGCACCCCCTCGGCCCAGTATTCATGGTGGTTGTTCGCGGCGTATTTGCTCTTCCAGAGGTCTCTCTTCATGGCCGCCTCGTAGGCCGCCTCGAGCCGGCCATCGAAAGACGGATCGAGAAGATCCATCCCCGTATCGTGGATCGCGTGCGCGAACTCATGGATGAGAATGTTTTCTGCCTTGTAGGGGTCGCCGGGCATCCTCAGCAGGTTTTCTTCGCCGCAGCTGACCGAGGGCCTGTCATGGGTGGATCCCAGTCCGCGAGCGCGCTTATCGTAGAACTTCGGGGGCTCCAGGTCGCTATGCTCAGGCACCTGCGTGGTGTATTCATTGTATGCCATGACGGTAAAGCGGATCCTGTTCCTGGCGAGGGCCCGGAGAATGTCATCGCGGCCCTCGAGCATGCGGTTGATGAGATAGCCGGCCTCGAGGAGGGCGTAGTCGGAGACCTTCTCCGAGGAGAGGATCGGAAAGCCCCCGATATTGACGATCTTCTTGTAGAAGGGCCGGAGCCTGAATTTTTTCCGAAGGTCATCGGGAATGGCTGTCACCTTGAGCTCCGGGGAGGGCCAGGCGGCGCCTTCTTTTACCCGGGGGTCGGTGCCGTTGAGAAATTCCTCGATATTGGTATATCCATCACCGTCGGCATCTTCAGCGGCGTCGCTCGGGGAGCGCGGGTTGAGCTCGTAGGCCTTTTCCCAGTGGTTGCGCATACCATCACTGTCGTCATCCCTGCGCCACCACAGGACGTCTTTCTTTTCCTGTTTTGACCGGTACTCCCGCTTCAGCTTCGGCCAGGAGCCGACCTCTTTCTGCGAATTGATCAGGGTTCCCTTGCCGGAGCGAACCTGTGTGATGACCCTTGTGTCCACCGCGTCCCGCACCGGCTTGGAGGCGCCGCCTTCATAGAGAACTCTTCGGTAGGCGACAGCAGGGTCATCTGTCTCGACGGGGGCGAAGGGGAAGGGCTTCGCCTTCCTGTTTTTCTTTTTCAGCCCCTTGACGGCGCTCCAGGGGTCTTTCCCTCCACTTTTTTCGCCTTCCACGAGGTTGCCGGCGGCATGCATCTCGGTGGTCTCTGTCGCCGAGAAGATATTCGTCGCCTTGATGTAATTACCGACGTAATTCACCCGCGCGGGATCCTGCGAGGTATAGCCCCGTCCACCCTGGTAGATCACGTTGTTGCGGAAATCAAAGAGGATCGATCCTTCGCCATAGGTGCCGGGCCGTGGAGAGCGGCTTCGATGATGGGCGTAGAGGTTGTGGTGGAAGCTGATGTTGCCGTTGGTGCGAACGAGGGAGCCGTAGCCATGCGGACCCTTTTTGTGGAAGCTGTCATTCAGGCTCTCGCTGATGATGCACCACTGTACGGTGACGTTTGTGATGCCGGGGCCGGAGACCGAGAGCGTCTCGTCGATGGACCAGCTTGCCGAGCAATGGTCGATGATGACATCGCGGCTGCCGGAGCTGATGGAGATGGAGTCGGCTTCCTTCTTCATGGTGTCACCCGGGCGCACACGCAGGTAGCGGATGACCACATCGTGGGTTTTGACCGCGAGACCATGGTTGCTGAGGCAGATGCCGCCGCCCGGGGCGGTCTGGCCCGCGATGGTTATATAGGGCTCGGAAATGCTCAGCGTTTTCTCGAGCTCGATGGTGCCCGCTACGTCGAAGACGATGGTCCTGGGCCCCTTCGCTTCGCAGGCCGCTCTGAGGCTGCCCGCGACGGCTTTTTTCTTTCCGCCGGGGTAGTCCTCGAGGGTCGTAACGACGAAGACTTTTCCGCCGCGGCCGCCTTTCGCTCCGGCGCCGAATCCTTCGGCGCCGGGAAAGGCCGGAAGGTCCTCCCCGTTAACGGGGATGCAGGTCCAGAGCAGAAAGATCAAGCCGCTCAGCAGGCCCTGTTCTGTGGTTTTTCTGAGAAGTCCTGTTCCCATGAGAGCTCTTTTTTCGCTTATCGGGAGTGGATCTGTAACCGGTCCTTTTTACCCCGGGGACCCGGACGGGTCAACACGCGCCGGATTGGATGGCTTGGGGTTTGTCCGGTTTCCATGATCTGGGTTAAAATACGGCCTCGTTCATTCGCCCGTGGATGGGACGAATTGTCTGAATACCTTTGCCTTGGATCTTTTCACCTGCCCCGATCTTCACGGGAGGGGCCGACTTTCCTGGAGATGAACATCGTGATATTTAAGATTCGTACGATTCTCTGTATGTGCCTGGCATTCACCTTCTTCTCGCTGGCGTTCGCTCCAGCCTTCGTGGCGGCTGCGGAGAAGACGGTTGTCTTCGTGGCCGGGCGTGACAGCCACGGCTTTGGATCCCATGAGCATGGTGGCGGCTGCCGTTATCTTGCCGCCACCCTCGAGAAGGGGTTGCCGGGTATCAAGACCAGGGTCCATGCCGGTGGCTGGCCGAAGGATTCGTCGATCTTTGATGGAGCCGACGCGGTCGTTCTCTACATGGATGGAGGCGGGGGACATCCCGTCAACCGGCATCTCGAAGAGGTCGACAAGCTCATGAAGAAGGGCATCGGCCTCGCCTGCATTCACTACGCGGTAGAGGTTCCCAAGGGAAAATCCGGGAACTTCTTTCTCGACTGGACCGGAGGTTATTTCGAGACCCACTGGTCGGTCAATCCGCATTGGATCGCCGATTTCAAAAAGCTTCCGAAGCATCCCATCACCAGCGGTGTGAAGCCCTTCAAGATCAACGATGAGTGGTATTTTCATATGCGCTTCCGCGACAAGCTCGAGGGGGTCACCCCGATCCTCAGTGCCGTGGCGCCCGAGAGCACCATGCGCCGGCGCAATGGAGCCCACAGCGGCAATGCGGCCGTCCGCGCCTCTGTGGCGAAGGGCGATCTCCAGCATGTCGCATGGGCGCGTGAGCGTCCCGACGGAGGCCGCGGCTTCGGCTTCACCGGCGGTCATGTTCACTGGAATTGGGGAGATGAGAATTTTCGTAAGCTGGTCCTCAATGCGATCGCCTGGGTCGCGAAGGCTGAGGTGCCCGGCGCCGGGGTCTCCTCGGCCAATCCCAGCAAGGATGAGCTGATCGCGGCGATCAAGGGCAAGAAGGTCGCAAAGAAGGCCGGCAAGCTGGCTCCCGGGAAGCCGGGCGTCAAGCCTGTCTTCAAGAGCCCGGTGGTGACCTCGCGGACCCCAGGCTGTTCGATCAAGGTCGATGTCGATATCCGGGGAGCCAAGGAGCTCTATCTCGTGGCCTCCGATGGCGGCAACGGCTTTAGCTGCGATTGGGCGGACTGGGGAGAGCCCCGCCTGGTGGGCCCAAAGGGAGAGAAGAAGCTCACGGAGCTGAAATGGAGCTCGGCGTCCAGCGGCTTTGGAAACGTCAAGGTCAACGCCAATTGCAACGGCCAGGCCATGCGGATGGGAGGCAGGGACGTTCCCTACGGGCTCGGTACGCACGCCAACTCAGCGATCGCCTACAAATTGCCCCCGGGCTACGAGCGCTTCAGGGCCCGGGCCGGCCTTGACAACGGCGGCACCGACCAGGGAGCCTGCGGCCACAACAGCTCGGTTCAGTTCATGGTCTATACCGGGAATCCCGGCTCGGCCGTGCTGACATCGATCGGCGGTGGCGGTGGGGGTGGAGGCGGCGCCGACAGCCGTGAACCCGGTGATGCCCTCGCGGGTCTCGATGTGCATGCCGACCTCGATGCGACCCTCTTTGCCTCCGAGCCGGCCATTGTCAGCCCGACCAACCTCGATATCGATCATCGTGGCCGGATCTGGATCTGCGAGGTCGTCAACTATCGGCGCAACAACGGCCGGCGCCCCGAGGGCGACAGGATCGTGATCCTCGAGGACACCAATGGAGATGGAGTCAGCGACACCTCGAAGGTTTTCTACCAGGGACGCGATATCGACTCCGCGATGGGCATCGTGGTGCTTGGCAATAAGGTCATTGTCTCCTGCGCTCCCAATGTCTTCGTCTTCCACGACGACGATGGAGATGACAAGTCCGACCGCAAGGAGGTCCTCTTCACCAAGACGGGCCAGCCTCAACATGACCACTCGACTCACTCGATCGTCTTCGGCCCGGATGGAAAGTTCTACTGGAACGTCGGCAACACCGGCCGGCACGTACACGATGCGAAGGGGACCATCATCACCGACATCGATGGCAAAGAGGTTCGCGACAACGGCAAGCCTTACTTCGGCGGCATGGTCTTCCGCTGTAACGCCGATGGCAGCGAGTTCGAGGTGCTTGGCCATAACTTCCGCAACAACTACGAGGCTACGGTTGATTCGCTTGGGGCCGTTTGGCAGTCAGACAATGACGATGACGGCAACCGGGGCGTTCGCATCAACTACGTCATGGAGTTCGGCAACTACGGCTACCGGGATGAGATGACCGGGGCGGGCTGGCGAAGTAACCGGGTCGGGATCGAGAAAGAGATCCCCAGGCGCCACTGGCACCTGAACGATCCCGGCGTGGTGCCGAATCTCCTGCAGACCGGCGCTGGCTCGCCGACTGGCATCACCGTCTACGAGGGTCGCCTCCTGCCCAGGATTTTCTGGGACCAGGTGATCCACTGCGATGCCGGGCCCAATGTCTGCCGTGCCTACCCGGTAAAGAAGTCCGGCGCGGGTTACGATGCCGAGTCGGTCGACATTCTCAAGGGTAGCCGGGATCGCTGGTTCCGTCCCGCCGATGTCTCTGTCGCTCCTGACGGCTCGCTCTTTGTTACCGACTGGTATGATCCGGGCGTCGGGGGTCACGGGATGCGGGATCTCGGCCGAGGCAGGGTCTTCCGGGTCGCTCCTCCAGGCGTCAAGTACAAGGTGCCCACCTTCGATTTCAAGACGGCGGAGGGCGCTGTCGAAGCGCTCAAGAATCCCAACTACGCGGCCAGGTACCTGGCGTGGACGGCCCTCCATGATATGGGGACGAAGGCGGAGAAGGCCCTGCTGGGCCTCTACGGCTCGGAGAATGTTCGCCACCGCGCCCGGGCGCTCTGGCTGCTCGGTAAGATCGAGGGCCGGGGGGCTCACTACGTGGAGCTTGCCGCCGCCGACAAGGAAGAAGACATCCGCGTCGTCGCGATCCGCCTCGCCCGCCAGCTCAAGCAGGACATTATTCCTCTGGTCGCGAAGCTGGCCTCCGATTCCTCGGCGCCGGTCCGCAGAGAATGCGCGCTTGCCCTGCGCCGGGAAAAGTCAGACAAGGCGCCGGCGCTCTGGGCGCAGCTTGCCGCGGCCCACGATGGCAAGGATCGCTGGTATCTCGAGGCGCTCGGAATCAGCGCCGCCAATCGATGGGATGAGTATTTTGGCGCCTGGCTGGCGAAGTACTCCGGGAAGGCGTCTTCCGCCGCGGCGCGAAATGATGTGGTGTGGCGTTCACGCGCCAGTGCGACCCCGGACCAGCTGGCCGGCATCCTGGGAGGCAAGCTGGAAAAATCCGAGGTTCCGCGTTACCTGCGAGCCTTTGATTTCCTCAAGGGGCCGGAGAAGGACGGGGCGCTGATCGCCCTCGCCTTCGGTGCCGGCAAGGATGCCGATCCCGCCAGGCTGCTGGTGGCACAGGAAGCGTTGAAGCGGCTGGGCAATTTCGATCCGAAGAAGGATGCGAAGTATTCCAAGGCTCTCGATGGACTGCTCGAGAGATCGAAGGGCACTCCGCAATTTGTTGATCTCGTCAACCGGTTCAACATCAGCGCGAAATATCCCGACCTGCTCGACATGGCCATCGCCGACCCGGCCGGCCAGGCTGGAGTCGACGCGATACGCATCCTCCTAGGGAAGAACGCGACGGAGCTGGTCACCAGGGCGCTTGATGGAGATGAGAAGAGGGTCACGGGCATCGTCGAGGTGCTTGCCAATTCAGGAGAGAATCGTGCGGCTGGCATCCTGGCCTCGGTGGTCAAGGATGACGACAGGAGCGTTGAGTTACGTCGAAAGGCGGTCAAGGGCCTGGCCCGGAGCCAGAACGGAGGCCGCGAGCTGATCAGGATGGCCCAGAAAGATGAGCTGGAGGCAGGCCTGCGTACCTCCGCGGCCCTCGACCTGCACCGCTCCCGTGCCAAGGATGTGCGCTCGGCCGCCGCGAAGCTTTTTCCCCTGCCGAAGACGAAGAGTAACCGGTCGCTTCCCTCGATCGCCAAGCTTCTCGGGGCCCGCGGAAACGTGGAGCGCGGAGCCGCGGTATTCGCCAAGACCGGGACCTGCGCCAACTGCCATAAGGTCAACGGCGCGGGCAAGGAGGTGGGCCCGGACATGTCCGAGATCGGCGGCAAGCTGACCCGCGAGGCTCTGTTCGAATCCATCCTCTTCCCGAGCGCGGCGATCAGCCACAACTTCGAGACCTACGTCGTGGTTCTCAAGAACGGTGAAACCCACAGCGGCATTCTGCTCAGCCAGACGGCCGCGGAGGTCGTGATCAAGGGCGCCGACGCGCTCAGCAGGAAGTTTCCGAAGGCCCAGGTCCTGGCGCTGAAGAAGGACAAGCTGTCGATGATGCCGGCTGATCTTCAGAAGCAGATGAGCGCCCAGGAGCTCGTCGATGTCGTGGCCTATATGACGACCCTGAAGAAGGCGAAGAAATAGGCAGGGCTAGTCGCCGAGGAGTTTATTGAAGGGCGCCAGCTGAGGATCTGCGGTGTTCTTCATATGCCCGGCCAGCTGCCTGCGGAAGCTCTCGACCCGCTCCTTGTGCGCCGGGTCACCGATGAGGTTGTGAAGCGCGTCGGGGTCCTTTTCGTAGTCGTAGAGTTCCTCGGGCACACGGTAGAGGAAGAGCTTGACCCGCTCGGCGATGGAGCTGTTGTTGCTTGCCGCAGCCTTCATCGCGGCCATGCTCAGGCCGTTCTGGGATTCATTTTTGAACACAGTTTTCCCGTCGGCCCAGCCGTTGTAGATGTAGCCCCAGCGATGGGTGAGCACCGAGCGCATCGGGTAGTCGCGTCTGCCGGCGGTGCGGTGGAAGTGGGTGAAGATCCGATCGCGCCCGGATTGCTCCTTGCCGCTCAGAAGCGGCCGGAACGAGCGGCCATCCATGCCCGCCAGCGGCGGCAGGCCGAGGAGATCGAGAACGGTGGGGGCAAGGTCGATTCCACTCACCATATGCTGGCGGTCGATGGAGCCGGGCTTAGTCACGCCGGGCAGGCGGACGATCCAGGGTGTACGGGTTGAGTGGTAATAGCAGTTGGTCTTGGCGAAGGGCAGCGGCATACCGTGGTCGGAGAGGAACATAACCAGGGTGTTGTCGGCGAGTTCCGCCTTGTCGAGCTCTTTGAGGACAGCTCCTGTGATACGGTCGGCCCGGCGCACCGAGGTGTAGTACTGGGCCATCTCGGTCTTGATCTTATCCAGCGGCGGCAGGAAACCCGGCACCGGGATGTCTCCGGGCTTGTAGGGGTTCTCCACCACGGGAAAATTCGACGCCTTTTTTTTCTTCTTCGGGTTGGCCTTTTTTCGCGTGGCCCCCTGCTTGCTGTTTGCGAAGGGGCGATGCGGGGATTGCGAGTTGGCCATCAGGAAGAAGGGCTTGCCGGCGGCTTTTGCCGCCGCGAAAAACTTTCCTGAATGTTCGGCGAAAAGAGCCGGGTCGCGGCCGACACCCAGCTCACGAGCCTGGAGCACGAGATCCCAGCTCTCCCCCCGGCTGGGAACAACGTGGGGAACCTTGGCCAGGATGCCTGTATGGTAGCCCGCCTTTTTCAGCGCCTCGAGCAGGGTCGGCACTCCCGGGTTGATCTTCTGGAAGCCCAGGGCGCCGCTTCGATGCGGATAGCGTCCGGTCATCCAGACCGCGCGCGTCGGCATGCAGACGGCGATGGTGACATGGGCATGGTTGAAGAGCAGGCCCTGGGAGGCGAGGCGATCGATATTGGGTGAGATCCCGGCGACCTTGCAGCCGTTCACCCCGAGCGAGTCCCAGTTCATGTCATCGACGGTGATGAGCAGGAAGTTGAGGCGGGGTTTATTTTCATCGGCGCCTTGCAGGGCAGCGCAGAAGAACAGGAGAAGACCGGGCAGTGCAGCCCAGGACAGGAGGCGTTTATTTTTCAGCATGGAGAGATTCTATGTAGCCGGGGCGCCGTGGACCATCGAAAAGCGTTTTGTCTCCAGTCCCGGTTCGTGCTGTGTTCTGGACAGGAGGGCCCGGTTTCTCTAGACTGTTCGTCGCCGAGAAAATCGGCAGGAGATGGATGCGATGAATATCGAGAAGCGAGAAGCGAAAAACGAAAGCCCTGAAACGGGCGGGTTCCTCGGCGCCATCGAGCGGATTGGAAACAAGCTTCCCGACCCGGCGGTCCTCTTTATCTTCGCCATGTTGCTCACATGGGTGGCCTCCTGGTTGCTTGGTGGATATGAGTTTGAGATTCCGAAGAAAGGTGGGCCCGAGACACAAGAGGTTGCCAATCAGCTCACCGGTGCGGCGCTGGTGCAGTTTCTAGTTGATATGGTTAAAACCTTCACAGGATTCCATCCGCTGGGGGTCGTTCTGGTCGCCCTGCTGGGAGTCGGTGTCGCGGAGAAGTCGGGCTTCATCGACGCGGTCATCAAGGCGTTGCTGAGCGTCACGCCCGCGATGTTCCTGACTCCAATGCTGATCCTCGTGGGCATCATCAGCCATAGCGCGGCGGATGCCGGCTATGTCCTGGTGATTCCGCTCGGGGGAGTGATCTTCTATGCCGCAGGGCGCCATCCGCTGGCCGGGATCGCGGCGGCCTTCGCAGGGGTCTCGGGCGGGTTCAGCGCTAATTTTATTCCTTCGGGAATCGATCCTCTGCTGCAGGGGATTACCCAGGTGGGGGCGCAGATTCTCGAACCCACCCAGGAGGTCAATCCCCTCTGCAACTACTGGTTCACCACCGCCTCGAGCATCCTGATCATCCTCATCGGGTGGTACATCACCGACAGGATGATTGAGCCCCGGCTCGAGTCAACCGAGGTCGATGGAGACCCTGATGACATGCCGAAGATGGAGGAGCTTACAGCTGCCGAAATAACCGGCATGATCTGGGGAGGGGCCTCCCTGCTTCTTGGACTTGGCGTCCTGTTGATTCTCTGTCTCCCGGAGGATTCGGTTTTTCGAAGCAAGGGAGAGCTGACCTCTTTCGCCGCGCCCCTGATGAAGGTCATCGTGCCGCTGATCTTCCTCCTCTTCATCGTGCCGGGTATTGTCCACGGCTACGTCTCCGGCAGGTTCAAATCCCACCGGGACGTCATCAAGGGTATGAGCAGCACGATGAGCACCATGGGCTATTACCTGGTGATGGCCTTCTTCGCCTCGCTCTTCATCTATTCCTTCAACCAGTCGCACCTCGGAGCTCTCCTCGCCGTGAAGGGGGCGGATGTGCTCAAATCGCTCAACCTGCCGGCGCAGCTCACGATCGTCGGGATCATCCTGCTCTGCGCCTTCGTCAACCTGGTTGTCGGCTCGGCATCGGCCAAGTGGGCCCTCCTGGCGCCGATCTTCGTCCCGATGCTCATGCAGCTGGGGATCTCCCCCGAGCTGACCCAGGCGGCCTATCGTGTCGGTGATTCGAGCACCAATATCATCACCCCGCTGATGCCCTACTTCCCCCTGGTGGTCGCTTTCTCGCAGCGCTACGTGAAGAAGGCCGGCGTCGGAACGATTATCTCGCTGATGCTTCCCTACAGCCTCGCCTTCCTCGTCTTGTGGACGGGTTTCCTGCTGGTCTACTGGGGGGTTGGGCTTCCCCTGGGTATCGGCTCCTAGGGCGAACGAAACAATTTTCCTCAGAGAATGTCGAGGATGTTTTCCGGGGGTCGTCCGATCCGTGCCTCTTCCCCGGCGACGACGATCGGACGCTCGATGAGGATCGGGTGCCGGGCCATGGCGGCGATGAGGGCCGGGTCATCCTCTTCGCTGCTGGCGAGGCCGAGCTCGGCGAAGGGCGGCTCCTTTCTACGAACCAGCTCGATCGCCCGGATTCCGAGCTTGTCGAGGAGACCTGAGATAGTGGCCTCGTCGGGGGGTGTCTCGAGGTACTTGATGATCTGCGGCTCGATGCCGCGGTCCTCAAGGAGAGCGAGGGTCTGGCGGCTCTTTGAACAACGTGGATTGTGATAGAGGGTTACCGTGCCGACCGTGCCGCTCATTTGGAGCTCTTTTCCCGGCGTTGCGGCCTGAGCTCGCTGTCCTGGATCGTTTCGTCAGCCAACTTCACCTCTTTGTCCCAGAAGTGCTTTTCAAGAAAAGCGAGGCCCAGCTTGTCGAGCGGCGTCCCGCGAACTCCATGGCCGCCGCCCTCGACGCGGATGAGGATCGACTCAACCTCAAGCTTGTCGAGGGCCTTGTCGAGAATTTCGGATTGATGAAAGGGAACCGCCATGTCTTTCGTGCCGTGCACAATCAGGAACGGGCAGGCTTTTTTGCTGATGTAGCTCATCGGCGCGGCGTGCAGCGTCTTCTCCTTGTTTTCCTGGATGGCGCCGCCGATCAGCAGGCTCTCGGGTGAGCGGGGCGCGTCGTGATCGATCTTGCTCGGTTTCGAATTCATCAGCAGGAACTGGGTCGGCCCGAAATAATCGAGGACCGCCGCGACGCTGCCGGAGTAGTCCTTATAGGGTCCGAGGTCGCCCTCGAGCTCCTTGTTGTTCCCGGTGACTCCCAGCATGGCGACGAGGTGGCCGCCGGCGGATGTTCCGTAGACAGCTATCCGTTTGGGATCGAGACCGTATTTCTTCGAGTTGGCCTTCAGCCAGCGGATCGCGGCCTTGCAGTCGTAGAGCTGCTGGGGCCACTTCGCCTCGCCGCTGAGACGGTAGCCGATCGAGACGCCGGCGTAGCGGCCCGTGGCCAGGTAGGCGCCCAGGCGGTTGAGGCCGCCATCCTTCGAGCCCTGTCTCCAGCCACCGCCGTGGATGTAGGCGATGACCGCCAGGGGTCTGTCGGTGGCGCGTTTCTCAGGCAGGGCGAGGTCGAGTGCCTGGCGCGGATTGTCGGTGCCGGCGTAGGCGATGTTCTTCTCGATTTTGACACCCTGGAGCGCGCGCGGCTGGCGCGCCTGGTTACGGTTTCGCGGCAGGCGGCCAACGAAGGTGAGGTGTTCCCTGAGCGAGATGAAGCCATCCTTGTCGGTGTCGACCCGCCCGAAATTTTTCCGGTTGCGCTCGGGAAGCTCCTCGCGGGTGAGCTTGCCGTCCTTGTCGCTGTCCCACTCGGTGAAGCGCCGGTCGGGCTTGAGCTCCTGGGCGGCGGAGAGCATCGGGAGGAGGAGGGCGCAGCAGGAGATGAACGTTATTTTGAATTCCCGGATCATGGGGTCCTCGTAGCTGTCGATTGGATGTGAGATTCAGCCGAACCGCCAGTATAGCCGGGTTCCCGGGCTGCTTCCATCGTCCTGGTGAAACCGCGCAGAGGATGCCGCCGAGATGTTAATTAACTTGAAGCAGGCTTCGGGAAGTCCATAAGATCAGGGAAGTGAGAGTGAATGTTCGAAACAAACCAGGGCTTCTTTGAGGGCGCGACCCGATGAAACCGCACAACCGCTTCGGCTCAGCCGGCCTGCTGCTTCTCTTTCTCCTTTTTGCCGCTCCGTTACTTCGCCCTGATGACTGGCCAAACTGGCGCGGGCCGAATCACGATGGCATCAGCTCGGAGAAGGGGCTCTCCTTCACCTGGAAGTCGAAGCCGAAGGTGCTCTGGAAGCGTGAGCTCGGCGCCTCCTTCAGTTCTTTTGCCGCGGTGGGGGAGCGGGTCTATACCTGCGGCACCGGCGGGGGCAAACAGAAGCTCATCTGCCTGGGCGCGGCCGACGGCAAGCCGGCCTGGGAGATCGATATCGAGGGAGAGCTCCAGGAGCGTCAGGGAGGCGATGGCTGCCGGGCGACTCCCGCGGTCGACAACGGCCTGGTCTACGTGCTGGGGGCGAAGGGAACGCTGCTTTGCGTCAATGCAAAGGATGGCCGCGAGGTCTGGCGGCAGAAGTTTTCCGCCGCCCCGACCTGGTTCTACAGCGGCTCTGTCCTCATCGAGGGAAACCTGGCCGTGGTCTCTCCCGGGGGCGGCGATGGAAGCCTGGCGGCCTTCAATAAGAAGACCGGCTCACGGGTGTGGAAGGCGGGCTCGGATGGGGCCGGCTACGCTACCCCCTATCCGTTCACCTTCGAGAAGACCCGTTATATCGTCTGCTTCAGCGCCAAGGAGATCCTGGTGGTCGAGGCGGACGACGGCAGCGTGGCCTGGAGGTCCACCTGGAAAACCAGCTACGACGTCAACTCCGCCACGCCGATCTATGACGAGGGAAACCTCTTCATCAGCTCCGGCTACGGCCACGGCTGCGCGCTCTTCCGGCTTCGTAAATCCGGCGGCAAGCTGATTGTTCGCGAGGTCTGGAAGAACCAGGTCATTCGCAGCAAGTTCCAGACCTGCGTGCTCTACAAGGGCTTCCTCTTTGGAGCCGATGAGCAGGCTCTGAAATGCGTCCAGCTGAAGACCGGCAAGCTCGTCTGGAGAAAAGATCGTCTTGGAGCTTCCGGCGGACGCGGCAGCAGGACTCGCCACGGCACCCTGACCCTGGCCGATGGCCACCTGATCTTCCTGGCGGAGAACGGCCAGCTGCTGATCGCAAAGGCCTCGCCTTCGGGTTTCAAGCCGCGAGCGGGGGCGAAGCTGCTTTCCGGGCGCTGCTGGACCGCTCCGGCGCTTCAGGACGGGCGGCTCTACCTGCGCAGTCTCGACACGGCCGTCTGTATCGACCTGGGGAAATAGGCCGGTCCGGGGGTCATTTCTTTTTTTCTTTCGCCCGCAGGATGTTGGCGTGGACGTGTGCGACGTCCCACATATAGTGGCCAATCCTGTGATCGTCCGCCGCCTTGATGAGATGCCCGCGGGCGAGCTTCTCCTTGCCGGCGGCCTCGTAGTAGAGTCCGAGGTAGAGGTGGGTATAGAAGAGCCTCATGTTCAGCTGGGGGGGAGAGGGTTTTCCCGCCCGGGCGGCCTCGAGGACGTCCTCGGGCTTAAGCTTGCCGGCATAGAGATCGTAGATCTGGCGCATCGGCACCCGCCGGTCGTCGCCGATTTTCAGGATGTCCTTGCTCGCGGCGGCAACTCCACTGAGCCGGGCCATGCAGAGGTAGCGCCAGGTGGCGTTCTCGACATCGCTGGAATCGACGGTCTGGTAGCCCTCGAATTGTTTTTTCCCCTTCTCGAATTCTCCAGCGTAGTAGTAGGAGATGCCGCGGCGCCAGTGCCAGGGCTCTCTTTTTCCGTCGAGCTTGACCGCCATATCGAAGTCCGCTACAGATTCCTTGATCCTGCCCGCCTTGAAGTGCTCGCTGCCTCTTCGATCAAATGCTCCAGCCGCCCGCAGGGCCAGGCTCTCCGCCTCTCGCTCCGCCTCCCGGGCTTTGAGAAGAAGGGATTCGGGAGTTTCCTGCGCGGCCAGCTGACCTTGGGCCAGGATCACCAGGATCAATGTTGCCAGGGGCAGGCCTTCGATTTTGATCATGCTGCTGGTTCTCCGGGTATGTGTTGAATTCACAAGAGCGAGCTTTCGATGTGAACAGATAGTATGGCAGGTTGGGCCGGAGTTTGTATACTGGCGGGTCCGGTTTCAATATCAATCATCACCAAGGAGCGTATCCATGCAACTCACCCGGATTTTCGGCTTCATACCCTGCCTCTTCCTGCTGGCTTCCTGCGCGGTGCCGGGCACGAAGGTGACCAAGGCCCCCTTCGGCAAAACAGCCGATGGTGAGGCGGTAGACGTCTACACATTGGTCAACAAGAACGGCGTCAAGGCGAAGATCATGACCTACGGAGCGCTGCTGACCGAGCTGCACGTTCCCGACCGCGATGGAAAGCTCGCGGACGTGGTGCTCGGCTTTGATTCTCTCGAGGGCTATCTTGCCGGCCATCCCTATTTCGGAGCGACCACCGGGCGGGTCGCCAACAGGATCGCGGGC
>Ga0310342_100001050_pt1 | contig 16776 bp, 10 predicted proteins | sample S15DNA20500_MG_FD_206155 | JGI IMG/M metagenome (GOLD analysis project Ga0310342, IMG submission 206155) | Marine microbial communities from station ALOHA, North Pacific Subtropical Gyre - S1503-DNA-20-500_MG | ecosystem: Environmental > Aquatic > Marine > Oceanic | place: Pacific Ocean: North... | reverse complement strand
CAGCACTCTCGATGAGTTGAACCGGCGCCTGTCCCAGCGTCTGGCCCGACGCAGTAATCGCCGTGCGTTTTTTCCTCATATGACCCTGGCTCGACTGAAACTGCCAAAATCGGGGTTTCGCATCGAGCACGCCATCACGGTTGCACCGATTTCATTCGCGACGGTGCAACTGATGCAGAGCTGGTTATTGCCGACCGGCGCGGAGCATCAAACGGTGCTGGAGGCTCCACTGGGGGGGTAGTTATTGCTGCTGGAAACCGTTTCAAGAGGGTGGGCAGGCTCAATCGATCACTGCGCCAGGATAGATTGCCCATTTTGGACCGGTTATCCTGACGGTACTGCTAACGGGTCGACCGATTTCTGAACAAATTCAGATCTGTTGCGCTGTTAGGTGCCACGGTTATGGGGGGGCCCTTGAAACTGTTGTCCATTGTCGTTGTGATCGCGACCTGCTTGTCTCTGGGATCGGTTTTGGGTGCACAGACACCCATCTGGTTGGACTGGCAGCGAGTCAGCGAATCAAACATCCTGGCTGATCCGAGTCTGGGCCTGGAAGACGTCGAGGAAAAGGATTTTGCCACCGCAGATTTTGATAGCGATGGAGACATCGATCTCATCTGTGTCCGTAAACTTCCTTACACCACCTTTGGAAATCGTACCAACGTTCTGTTTCTCAATATCGATGGAGTGATGACCGATCAAACCCTGGAGTTTGTTCCTGGTTTTGCGGTGGCAGATAACTCCAGAGATGTACAGGTCGGGGAGTTCAATGGAGATACCTGGCCAGACCTGATCGTGGCCAACGCGGGCAATGACGGCAGCAATGGCCAACAGCCACGACTTTACATCAACCTGGGTGAGGACAGTTTCGGCAACTGGTTGGGGCTCGATGAACAGCCTGATCGGCTTCCTGAATTACTTTCTTCCGGGGGGGCCGAGCCCAATTCCTGTGCGGTGGGGGTCGGAGATCTGACCGGCAACGGTGTCGATGACATCTACCTTCTCGACTACAACAACTCTGTCGAAGATCGCCTTTTGATCAATGATGGCAACGGCAATTTCACTGACGAAACTTCGATGATGCCGCCAGGATTTGTTGATTCCGGCTTTGCCACTGCCGGCCAGATCGGCGATGTCAACGGCGATGGTTGGCCAGACATCGTCAAGAATTCCGTACCGACAGTGCGGATCGCTTATAACGAGGGCGGGACCTCTTTTGGCTCTCCACAGGAACTCGTGGTGACCTCCTGCTACCACTTCAATCTGGGAGACATCGATGGCAACGGAATCCAGGATGTGTTCGCGGTGCAGGATCCCCAGGACCAGTTCCTTCTCAACACATCCCCCGCCGGTACGATTCCCTCTATCTGGCAGAATGTGCCGATCGGTGACAGTCCTCTGACTGGTGGATTCGGTGGCAACACCTACGTCGTCGATCTCGACAATGACGGTGATAACGATGTTGTGGTCACCGATGTCGATACGGATGTTCCCAGTTGTGGCCGCCGTCTGTCCTTTTTGCGCAACGATGGGCAATCGCCGCCATTACTGGAAGATCCATACCTACAGGGACAATGGACATCCGCACACCACAACGGCACTTTCGATGTGGCGGTGGCAGATTTTAACGGCGATGGGGTAGTCGATATCTGGGTCGGTCACTGTGCTGGCAATGATCTCTACTTTCAGATTTCGAACGTTCCCGATGTGCTGCCTCCGACCCAGTTGACGTGCAGTCAGCAGATACTCGATATTGTCATCAACTGGAACGCTGCCGAGAGCTACGACCTGGTCAAGATCAGTCGCGATGGGATTCAAATCGCCGAGATACCAGGGAGTCAGACCACTTACACTGACGTTGCACCCGTCTCGGGTCAGCATTCTTACACCGTGGTTGCCACCATCGGCAGCGACGAATCACCGCAGGTTGCCTGCATCGTCAGCGTGAGTCTGGTCGAACCGATCTTGAACCTGGTTTGTGATCAGGTGGAAGAAGACGTTCAGCTGCAGTGGCAGAACCAGAGCGCTGTAACGGGTGATCCCTACGAGTTGATCCGTATCCTGCGTAACGGCGTTGAGTTGGCGAGTGTGCCGGGAGAGAGCGAGTTGTTTGTCGACCTGACCCCCCAATTTGGAATCGCGGCTTATCAGGTGATAGCGGAGGCACTCGAAGACTCTGCGGAACCCGGCACCTGTACTCTTCAAGTACTGCCGACCGACGTTTCTGATCTGGTCATCGGTTTCTCCGATGATGACAACGGTGCTACCGATTCAGTTTCGGCGATTGTCCAGGCACTGGTGGACAACAGTTTATTTGCACTCTCGGCAGAGGTGGATGATCTTGAAGACCTTGCCTCGCAGGGTTTTTCTCTGGTCGATTTTGAACGTGTCTGGGTCGAGGTCGGCATGTTCCCTAACAACCACATGATCTCGAATGAAGAGGGACAAGCCCTTGCCGATTTCGTGCTCGCTGGTGGCCAGCTCTACATCAGTGGCGGAGACACTTTCTGTTTCGATCCCGATACTCCCATCCAGGATCTGGTCGGATTTGATGGGTGCGTAGACGGTGGGACTGCAGTGGGAGACATCTCCGGTCTCGTTTCTGCCGATTGCGGTCTCGTCAACTTTGATCAGACCGTTCCTTACGACGGTGAGGCTGCCTTCGTCGATCAGTTACAACCGGTCACCACCGGCCAGGAGATCCTGTTTGCCAGCGAGGGCTTTACCTGTGCGGTGGTGAACTATGTCGGGGATGACGGAGCGGTGATCTCACAATCGCCGGAGCTGGGCGGGATCGGAGATAATCACGACCGCAAGGACCTGATCGAGCGCTATATCGGTTGCCTTCCGGTCAGGCCGCCGGTTGCGGCGTTCAGTTTCTCTCCCTCTTCAGGTACTGCGCCGTTGGATGTCAGCTTCCAGAGCGAGTCGACCGGTGCCATCGATAGCCATCAGTGGCAGTTCGGTGACGGAGAAGACGACAGTGCTTCAAATCCCGACCACACTTACGTCGCTCCGGGAACCTATTCGGTCACCTTGATGGTCGAGGGTCCCGGCGGGACCGACCAGATCACGATGGTCGATGCGATCGAAGTGGAGCCGGCGTTACCTGGATTTGTCAGGGGTGATGCGAACCAGGATCAATCGGTCGACATCGCTGATGCCATCGCGATTCTTGGATACCTGTTCAGTGGCGGTAGCGATGGGGGTTGTCTTCCATCCACCGATGCCAACTCAGATGGAACCACCAACGTAGCGGATGCGATCACAGTTCTCGATCATCTGTTCAACCAGGGAGGACCGCTTGCGCCGCCCTTCCCTGGCTGCGGTGTGGATCCGACTGTAGGCAACCTTGAATGCCAGAATCCGCCCTGTTCTTAGGACCCGGATGGCGATCAGAGATCGCACCGACTCTGGTATCGACGATGGTCCGATCGAGCTGAGCGGTACAATAGAGAAACCTTCCGGGATCGCCCCCGGCTTCGGAGAGGAACCCGTGATGTCTGTGGGCAAAAGTTTCATCACCCCACTCTGGTCGAAATTGGCGATGATCACCCTTGTTTCTGGCCTGATGCAGTGCAGTTCTTTCTTGCACGCTCAAACAGGAGGTCCGGGTGAGGTTCTCGACCCTCTCGGTCCGATGCCTGCCCCGCCGGAGAACCCGCTGACGGAAGAAAAGGCATTGCTCGGCAAGTTTTTGTTCTGGGAGGAGCAACTCTCCCATGACAATTCGACCTCCTGCGGCAGCTGCCACATGCCAGAGGTCGGTGGTTCCGATGCGCGGGCGGATAACCCTCGTTCCATTCATCCCGGTTTTGATGGTTTGTTCGGAACTTCCGATGACATCTCGGGATCGATCGGTGTCGTGCTTCAGGACTGTTCCGGTGGATTGCTGGACGATGGAGTTTTCTATCCAGAGAGACAGGTCACTTCCCGGCGTTCTCAATCGATGATCGGTGCCGGTTACCATCCGACCCTTTTCTGGGATGGTCGAGCGGGTCCTGAATTCACCGATCCCGAATCGGGACAGGTTTTGATCGCAACAGGAGGGGCCCTAGAAGCGCAGGCTGTGGCTCCGATTGTTTCCATGGTCGAGATGAGTTGCGATACCCAGAGCTGGGATAACGTCCGTCAGAAGTTGATTTCAGTCACTCCGCTAGCACTGGCCACTGATTTACCGGGGGACATCGAGGATGCGCTGGTCCTCTTCCCGGATTATCCATCGTTGTTTGAGAACGCCTTCGGTGACGACGAGATCAACGCCACCAGGATTGCCTATGCCATCGCCAGTTACGAACGCATCCTGATCCCCGACCGTACTCCCTTTGATCTCTTCAACGAGGGCAACGCTGGTGTTTTGACCGCCAATCAGCAGCAAGGGATGTTGCTCTTCATCGACAATTGCGTTGTTTGTCATAGCACCCCGGCGCTGGGGGATGGTGAGTTTCGCAACATCGGAGTTCGTCCCATCTTTGAGGACGAAGGACATTTCCTGGCCACCGGTGATCCGGATGATCTGGGCCTTTTCAAAACTCCTTCGTTACGTAATGCCGGATTGAGAGCCCCTTATTTTCACAATGGCGGCAAAGCCGATCTTGATGAGGTGCTGGCTTTCTACAATGGCGGGGGAGATTTCGAACCGAATGATCCTCTGATGGACCCGATGCAACTCGGCAACAGTGAACTGGCACAGATCAAGGATTTCATCATCAACGGGCTCACTGATTCTCGCGTCGAGTTTGGATTGCCACCCTTTGATCATCCGACGATGCAGCCATTTTTCGTTCGCGGCGATTCCAATGATGACGGAGCTGTGGATATCTCCGATGCGATCCACGCATTGGAGTTTCTGTTCACCGGCGGAGCGGTTATCTGCGAAGATGCTACCGATATCAATGATGACGGAGCCCTCGACATCGCCGATCCGATCGCCTTGCTGGCTCGATTGTTCGGAGGATCGGCTCCGTTGCCTTTGCCCAGCGACATCTCTTTTGGTCCTGATCCGACTGCAGATGGTCTGGTCTGTCTCAGGTAGGATTCTCAGCCGCATTGCCCGTGCTGTGCTGCGGTGATAGAGTTCCTCCTAGCGATGAAAATCACAGTTGTCAGCTTCTTATGCGCATCCATCTTCGCCGCGTGCCTTCTCGTCGGTAGTGCAGAAGGTATAGAGCCCTCTGTCGACTTTATTCGTGACGTACGACCGATTCTCTCCGAGCACTGTTTTCCTTGCCACGGGCCCAACGATGAATCACGCAAGGCGGGCTTGAGATTGGTTGACTTCGAATCTGCTACCACCCAACTCAAATCCGGATTGCTAGCGATAGTTCCCGGCAGTCGTGATGACAGTGAGTTGTGGCTGCGAATCACCGATCCCGATGATCCGATGCCACCAGCGAAGGAACATAACGAGTTGAGTTCCGAGCAGGTCGAAATCCTCGGACAGTGGATCGAGGAGGGTGCAGCTTACGCGCCGCACTGGGCCTATGTCTCCCCGCGGCCGGCCGCTGTTCCGGCGACCGATCTTGACGGGTCGGTTGCAGCCATCGATCGGTTCATCCTGGATCGCCTCCAGCGCGAAGGACTGGAGCCCGCCGCCGATGCCGACCGGATCACGCTGTTTCGGCGTCTGCACTACGATCTCACCGGCCTTCCTCCCTCTGTGACTGCACTCGATGAATATCTGGCAGATGATGACGAGAACGCCTACGCCCGCGCAGTCGATGATTTGCTCGCCAGTCGACACTTCGGGGAACGCCTGGCGAGTGCCTGGCTCGATCTGGTGCGTTACGCCGATACCGTTGGCTACCACGGCGATCAGGAGCACCGTGTCTGGCCTTATCGCGACTGGGTGATCGCTGCTTTTAACTCCAACATGCCGTTCGATCGCTTCACCATCGAACAGCTCGCCGGTGATCTGCTCGAGAATCCCGATCAGCAGCAGCTGGTTGCCACCTGCTACAACCGATTGATTCAGACCAGTCATGAGGGCGGATTGCAGCTCAAGGAGTACCGTTCCATCTACATGGCAGATCGGGTTCGAAATGTCTCCGAGGTGTGGATGGGCGCGACCCTCGGCTGCGCGCAGTGTCACGACCACAAGTATGATCCTTACCGCATACGTGACTTCTACTCGTTCGGGGCATTCTTCGCCGACATCGATGATGAAGAGCACATTCGTGATCCATATGGAGGTCTCAACACCACTCCCACGCGTCGAAGTCCCGAGATGCGAGTGATGACGGACGGTGGTAGGGCCAAAAAGCAGCAGATCGCCAGCGACCTGGTGGGAATTGAACAACTCATCGAGACCGCCATCGAACAACTCAAGCCGCAACAGTCGCAGTGGGAGCAGGATCTGGGCCAACGGATCGCTTCCGGCGACAGACACCAGTCGATCTGGGTCGATGACGTGCTCGATACTGGCGGAACGGTCAGTGGGCAGTGGAAGTTCGTACGCGAGGATGAGATCCCTCCCCACAGTGGCGAGTTGTATCGACGACAATCGAGTGCTGGCCTGGTCCAGCACTACACCGTGGACACGACCCACAAGCGCATCACCGTCGGAGATGGAGACATTCTATTTGCCTGGGTGTACCTGCATCCTGACTCCTTGCCGAAGGCCGTCATGTTGCAGTGCAACACCGCGGGTGACTGGGAGCATCGCGCCGTCTGGGGCGGAGACGAGATCACATACGGTCGCCGGGAAAAGAGTGACCGAGCCTACCAGCGGATGGGAGAGCTACCACCTGCCGGGCAATGGACTCGCATCGAGGTTCCGTTCGATAAGATCGGACTGAACCCCGGTACCGTCGTCAGTGGCATCGCCTTCACCCAGTTCGGCGGCACCGTCTACTGGGATGATTGTGGCTTTGTGAGCGCAAGTCCTGCACCGGCGGATGTGGTCGAGATCCTGGCGATCCCGTCCAGTGACCGTATCGATGCGCAGCGCCAAACCGTGCGCAGATTTCAAGCGGATCAGTCGCAAGAGGTGAGTGCTTTGCGAGCACAACGGGCAAGTCTTCAGGAGCAAGCGGTAGTCATCGAGAAAACCTTGCCGCTGACGCTCTTTACCAGGCCGCTCAAGATGCCACGGGAGGTCAGGATTCTTCCTCGCGGAAACTGGCTCGATGAGTCGGGTGAAATCGTCGAACCGGCGATCCCTGCATTTCTCGGCACTCTTGATACTGGCAATCGTGCTTCACGTCTCGATCTGGCCCGCTGGCTCGTCACCACCGAGGCCGAAGGTGGTGTCGGTGGCATGACGGCTCGAGTCTTCGTCAACCGGATGTGGGCACTCCTTTTCGGCGAGGGGCTCTGTCCGTCGGTCGAGGATTTTGGTGGACAGGGACGACCCCCGACACACCCGGAACTGCTCGATCATCTCGCCCAGGAGTTCATCTCATCGGGATGGGATATCCATGAGTTGTTCAGGAAAATGGTGCTGTCTCGTACATACAGACAGTCCTCGAACCCGGATCCCCGGGCACTGGAACAGGATCCAGAGAATCTGCTTTTCTCTCATCAGGCGAGATACCGGTTACCGGCCGAAATGGTGCGAGATACTGCACTTGTTCTCAGTGGATTACTGATCGATCGACTCGGTGGTCCCAGCGTCAAACCACCGCAGCCGAAACATTACTACAGACACCTCAATTTCCCGCCGCGACGCTACAAACCCGACATGAACCAGGAGCAGTGGCGTCGGGGTGTTTATGTTCACTGGCAGCGCCAGTTCCTGCATCCGATGTTGCTCGCCTTTGATGCTCCCGTTCGTGAGGACTGCACGGCGCGTCGGGCCAGATCGAATACGCCTCTGGCATCGCTGGTATTGATGAATGACCCGGTGTTCGTCGAAGCGGCGCGTGGGTTCGCCCAGCGAATCCTCGGCCACGGTCTATCGAATGACGAGGAGGCGATCGCCTTCGCCATGAGAGCGGCGACCTGTCGCCAGCCTCAGCCCGAGGAAGTGGCTGTCCTTACCAGTTTGCTGGTCGCCAGCCGTGAATACTTCGCGGCGAATCCGGATGAGGCCAAATCGTTGCTGGCGGTTGGGTCGTCGCCGGTACCGGAGGCCTCTAAACCGAACGAGCTTGCTGCGTGGGCTGAAGTCACCCGTGCCATCTTGAATCTACACGAAACAATAACCCGTGAATGACCAACTCGATCAACTACGATTTCAAATCGAACAAGTGAGCCGCCGACAGTTTCTCGGTTCGCTGTCTCTGGGTGTCGGTGCCGCCGCTCTCAGTCAGTGGTGGCCGGAGATCGTTGGTGCCTCCGAGACGATGGCGCTTCCTTCGGCACTCGCACCAAAGGCGAAACGGGTCATCTTCCTGTGCATGGCCGGGGGACCGAGTCATCTCGAAACTTTTGACGAGAAACCAAAGCTGGCACAACTCGACGGCCAACCGATGCCGGAGTCGTTCACCAAGGGGATGCCGATTGCTCAGTTACAGGGCAAGGAGCTGAAATGCCTCGGCCCGAGAACGATCTTCCAGAAGCACGGTGACAGTGGCCAGATGATCAGCGATTACTTGCCGCACATCAGTACCGTCGCTGATGACATCGCCATCGTTCGATCGATGGTGACCGACCAGATCAACCACGATCCCGCCCACAGTTTCATGAACTGTGGTTCGATCATTCCGAATCGCCCCAGCATGGGTTCCTGGATCAACTACGGGCTCGGATCCGAGAGTGAAAACTTGCCCGGTTTCGTGGTACTGACGAGCGTCGGTGGACGAAATCCGCAGCCGATCGCCGCACGCCAGTGGTCGAGCGGGTTTTTGCCCAGCAAGTTCGGTGGGGTCGAGTTCCACTCCGCCGGGGACCCGGTGCATTACGTCACCAATCCGCCTGGTATCAGCCGCGATCGGCAAGAACATCTGGTTGCTGCGATTCGTGATCTCAACCGTATCCGTGCCACCACAACAGATGATCCCGAGATCGACTCACGGATCTCCCAGTATGAACTGGCCTTCCGCATGCAGATGTCGATTCCGGAGTTGATGGACATCTCCGATGAGTCTGCCGAGACCCTCGAAATGTACGGGGCAGTTCCTGGCGATGGATCCTATGCGAGCAACTGCTTGCTCGCTCGAAGACTCGCCGAGCGCGGGGTTCGGTTCATTCAACTCTATCATCGTGGCTGGGATCATCATGGCGGTCTCAAGCAGTTCATGAAGACCTGTTGCGGTCTCTGCGACAAACCAACTGCAGCACTCATCCAGGATCTCAAACAAAAAGGGATGCTCGAGGACACCCTGATCATCTGGGGTGGCGAGTTCGGTCGAACCCCGATGTCACAAGGAGGAGGGGACGATCCGGGTCGCGATCACCACATCAAGGGCTTCTCGATGTTCCTGGCCGGTGGCGGCATAAAGGGAGGAGTCACTCATGGCGCGACCGACGACCTCGGTTACAACGCAGTCGAAAATGTCGTCCACGTGCGCGATTTGCACGCCACCATGCTGCATCTGCTGGGAATTGATCACGAACGGCTCTCGGTTCAGTACCAGGGACTGGATGTGAAACTCACCGGTGTCGAGAAGGCCAAGGTCGTGAAGGAAATACTCGCCTGAGCAGTTCCTCCACGACCCGCCATTCCATCTCAAAAACGCGGGTTCAGGTCGATCGGCATGCGAGCTTCGACGGTAAACGGAGAGTTACTTCCCATCCGAATCAGGCGAGCCAGATAGGGGCGCAGGTCCACCCCTGCTACTGCCAGAACCCGTAGCGTCGGTACGTCGAGCAGAGCACGAATGGCATCGTCACCTCCACCTCCGAACAGATTGAACAGGTCCATCGGATCAGCAGGGCCAGGTCGGTGCACGATCGAGACCTCACCTTCGATCCCTGCCTCCTTCTTGACATGAGCGATGGCATCTTCGACACCACCGATGGCATCGACGAGACCCAGTTCCAGTGCCTGGCCTCCCGCCCAGACCCGACCGCCTGCGATGCCACGGACTCGGTTCGGTTCGATGTCACGACTGTCGGACACTCGCCCGATGAAATCCTCGTAGACATCATCAACGGTCGCTTGCAGGCGGGCCAGCTCCGCAGTGTTCCAGCCGCGGTGGGGGAACATCATGGTGGCGGATTCATCGAGGGCGACCGGATCGAAGTGGATACCGAAGCGCTCCAGAGCCGAACCGAAGGAGAGTTTCATGCCGAACACACCGATCGAGCCGGTGATGGTTCCCTCGGTGGCATAGATCGGCTGACCGGTACAGGTGATCCAGTATCCTCCGCTGGCTGCCAGGTTTCCCATCGAATAGACCATCGGTTTCTTGGCAGCGAGTTTCACCAGTTCCAGCCGGATTACCTCGCTGGCGGTAGCGGAACCCCCCGGAGAATCGACACGGACCACTACTCCTACCACCGAATCATTGTCGGTGAGAGCCTTGATCACCTTGGCGGACGGTTCGCTGACCATCGATCCGGGTGTTGCGGTATCCCCATCGACGATTTCTCCGCTCAGGTGCAAGATGGCGATGGAGTTTTCCGGGATCTTCTTCTCGCGAGCCGGACTGAACATTTCGGTGAAGATCTGTATCGGATTGAACGGCTTGCTGCGTTTCTTACCGGGACGTTTCCATTCGACCGATCCATCGAGGATTCCTTCGATGGTCTGTTCGAGAGTGCCATGCTGGGCCAGCATATCGACCAGTCCCTCTTCGAGGGCTTGCTTGGCAGTGAAGATGCGGATTCCCTGAAGCTCACGGACATGGGCCGCCGTCATATCCCTGCCGATAGCGATTTGTTTGACAGGAAACCGGTTCATCGACTGGAGAGTTGCCAGGTAGTGATCACGCAGGTGATCGCTCATCTGTGGCAGCATGAAGGGTTCGACTGCCCCTTTGAAGTCACCCACGCGGATCACACTCGCCTCGATCCCGAACAGATCCATGGCATTCTTGAAATGGATCGGCATCAAAGCGGGAGATGCCAGGTCGATCCCACCGGTGTTGGTCAGCATGACGGTGTCACAAGAAGACGCGATGGCCTCAAGTGAAGTGGTCCCGTTTTCCATCCAGGCGATGAATTTCTTGCCGCTGTCTCGGCCACGAATCAGCGTCGTGCACATATCTGCGACCTGGGGCATCGAGAAACTGGTTCCTCCGGAGAGGTCGAGCGCGATGACATCGATCTCCTCGTCAGCGATGGCAGATTCCAGAGCTTTCAGCAGATCGGGAAAGGAGCGCTGGCTTCCCATGTTACCCATCAGCAGCGAGGTGATATCCAGACCGGGAGCGGCATCGGGCTGGTCGGACCAGGCTCCCTTCAGCTCGAACAGGCGTATTACGGTGGTGGCTTCCGTATTGTTATCGTCGATGGTGACGGGGGGGCCCTGGACCGCGATGGTCAGGGTCAAGACAAGGCTCAGAATGTTGATCATCATTCCTCCTGTTTTATGGGTGAACTGAGATAATAAGCGGATTCTCACGTGAAACCAGTGGAACCCTGTATCTGGACCCGGATCAACGGTGATGAGAAGATGGAAGTTTGAAAGAGAGGGCAGATGTCTTTCTTGAAAGTCGGAACTCTGACGAGTTCGTTACTGCTGATAGCGATGACGGTGATGGCTCAAGACGATAGCCAGCTGGAGAAGAACTACCAGGAGAAGCAAAAAAAGTCGTTCGTGAAGAAGATCGAGTGGGTCACGACTCTGGCCGAAGCTCGCAAGATTTCCGAGAAGAAGGGGTTGCCGATCCTGGCATACTTCACTCGCTCTTACGCGCCGTGACCGCCTTGTGAATTCATGGAGGGGGGTCCCCTCCTATCCGACTGGTGGGTCAAGGAGAGCAAGCGTTTTGTTCCTTACCTCAACATTGCTGCGATGCTCGATGACAAACCGGACCAGGATATGATGTCGGCATATGGTCTTCGTGGTTATCCGTCCTTCATATTCCTCGATACCGACGGGGTCCTTCTGTTCGGCAAGGAACCTTACTGGCGTCCCGATTCGTTGCTTTCGCTGGAAGAAGGACTGGGAGAAGTCGAATCGATCTTCCAGCTGCGCAAGCATGTCGCAAAAAATCCAGAGGACCTGGCCGCTCGTGCTCGTCTGATCCTGATCGAAGGATTTTTGAACCCGGCCAGTGCTAACGCCGCTGCCATGGAGGTGGCGGCCGCTGTCGAAGGTGTTCCCGTCGAACTGGTCGAGAAGTGGAAAGCATCGCGGCTCGTCATCCGCTTTCTCGGTGTCTTCGAGCCCTATCGGATTGCTTACCGGGAGAAGCAAGAAGACAAGGAACAGAAACGAGCCGAAGCGGTCGCCGCTTGTTACCTGATGGTGAAAGAGGGAAAGCGGATGCCCGAGGAGGAAGAGTGGTTCCGTCCTTTCTGGGTACTCGCCTTCGATGGAGCCATCGATGAGAGCAATGAAGAGATCGCTCAGTCCTGTATCGCTGCATACGAAGATGCCTTTGGTGTGCAGGATCGATATCTGAAGAAGATGAGAAAGAAGCTAGAAGATCTGATCAAAGAGAAGGCGGGTGCCGCGGGTTGATCAGGGAGAAACGGGTGGGAACAATCCTGCTTCGCGAAGCGCGCTTTCCCAGCGGGCCTTCTGGCCTGTCTCGAAGCGAGCCTCGATGAAGATGCCGTCGTCGCGAAATTCCTCTAGCTCCACCGTCGCCATGGTACGAAGCCTGGCCGCCAGATCAGAGCGAGAGTGGGGAAGCTGATACTCGCCCGTTTCCACCCGTTCTTGAGTGATTTCCAGAATTCGTTCGATGATCCGTTCGATGCCCGTTCCTTCGGTGGCACTGATCACGAACGAGTCTTCCTGTTCGGTGAGTAAGTGTTGTAGATCGATACGACGTTCGTCAGGAACCCGATCTAGTTTGTTGAAGATCATCAATTGAGGGTGCTTTTCACAGCCGATCCTCTTCAAGGTTCTCGCCACCGATTCGATGTCAAATTCCACAGTGAGAGATGAGGCATCGACGACATGGAGCAGCAGATCGGCTTCCCTTGCTTCCATCAGGGTCGCATGGAATGACGCGACCAGCCCATGGGGAAGTTTTCGGATGAATCCGACGGTGTCTGAGAGCAGCACATCGAAGGGAACGTTCAGTTTCCACTTCCGAGTGCTGGTGTCGAGAGTCGAAAATAGTCGATCTTCTATCAACACATCGGCGCCGGTCAGTTTTCGTAGTAGTGTCGATTTTCCGGCGTTGGTGTAGCCGACCAGGGCGATACGAAAGGAGCCTTCGCGCGACTTGTGCTGGGTGTGGGCCTGTTTCTCGATGTCGGAGAGCCGATCTCTGAGCACGCTGATTTTTTTGCTGATGATTCGGCGGTCAGTTTCTAGCTGGGTTTCTCCCGGTCCTCGTGTTCCGACTGCGCCCCCCTCCATGCGCGACAGGTGTGTCCACATGCGAGTGAGTCGCGACTGGAAGTACTGCAGCTGGGCCAGTTCGACCTGGATCTTCGCCTGATGGCTGCGGGCATTGCGTGCGAAGATGTCCATGATCAATTCCGAGCGATCGACCACTCGCAATTCGGTCGCTTCCTCGATGTTGCGTCCCTGGCCCGGTGAGATCGGATCATCGACCAGGATGACATTGGCGCCCACGCGGTCGGCCTCTTCCTTCAACTCCTCCAGTTTACCGCGACCGACATAGGTCCCAGGATGAGGCCGTTCTCTCTTCTGCAATACAGCAGAATCGACACGCAAGCCGGCGGTATCAGCCAGAGCCATGATCTCGGCCACCGGATCGACTGATCCGACGGCGACCGAGGGATCCCCTGGCATCACAGCCTTGAGGATCACGGCGATCTCTCGATCATCTTCCGAAGGGGTATTTTGTAGTGAGCTATCGAAGGAATGTTTCGCCATCGAGCGACGTCTTCTCCTGGAATCAGTGAGCTGGTGAAGAACCGGTCAGCGGCACTCACCATGGCCTTCCCGCCAGAGAGAACTCCGACATCGGACCGTTCCAAGGTATCCGACTGACTGTTTCGGAACCAGCGAGCGAGCTACAGAATCTGGTCATCGGTAACACCCGGTGGGCAAGCCGGATCTAGTCGTTACGATTCTCGTGTCTCGATCATGTGATCAGGGGAGGCAAATTTGTTGCACTCGCGCGATTCGACTGCCGATCATCATCCTCGCCGCATCGGCTGGCTCGCCGGGATTCCACGCCAGGAACATGAACTTTTGCGTTTCCCTGGCGTCGAGATCCTGCAGGCGGGATCGCAACGCAAGGTCTTGAGGATTCCTCCGTCACCTTCTCGTCCCACTCTCATCGCCAAGATTCATCACGAACGTGATCTGGCCGCGAGAGTGAGACGTTTCTTTGGTTGGGGTAGAGCACGGCTGGAGTGGAACAACCTGATGCGCGCCGAAGAGAGAGGTGCCACGGTGCCACGTCCGATCGCACTGGAATGTCACCAGGGCCACGACATCATCTTCACCGATTACTTGCTCGATACTGAACCGTTCCCCCAGCACCTCGAACGTTACCAGGGAGAGGGACGAGTTGCGTTGTTGCGAGTGCTGGGCCAGTGGCTCGCCAGCGTGGTCCGTTCCGGAATCGATGCCCGCGACATTCATACGGGCAACATCCTGGTACGAGGAGTCGAGCCCACAGCGATGAGTCTCTGGCTGGTCGATCTACACGATGCGCGGGTCGGGCTTGGCGTTCCACCTCATCGACAGCGGGCGATGGTACAACAAGTGGCCAGCGCTCTCGGAGCTGCTCGATTCACCAATGATGTGCATCATTTTCTTGAAGGGTGGGCCCATGGGGCGCGGGCCCTCGGTATCGATGGGAAATGGGCCAGTGGCCCCGACCGGGAAACGGATGAAATCGACTGGGCCGCAGTCGAGCCGGAACGGCTGGCGGAAACGTTCCGGCAAGCAGAGCGAGCCGAGATCCAGCGCCGCCGCCGTCACATTTCTCGGGCACTTCAGAGGCCTACCGATCTCCGGCGCGACCTGGAAGGTATCGAGAAGGTCTACCGCAATCACACCGACACCACTGGAATCCTGCAGGTACGTAGAGGAAGGGGTCGAGGTGGGTTGAGTGGCTGGCTTCGTTCCTGGCCGACGATTCCTCGGGCTTCCTGGTTTGGTGATCGCGTCCGCCAGACGGTGTGGCGTTGTTCACCGCGGGCGAGCCTCTTCATCAAACGTTGTAGTGGTGAAGAACTGATCGTCGAGGCGGTACCAGGAAAGGTTACGCTCACCGATTTCTTGAGACAATCTCCCCATCGTTCGCGCGAGTTAGTGGCACCGGTGCTGGAGACTCTCGCTCGTTTCCACAAGGAGGGGATCCATCTCGATGGCGCATCAGCTCACCACTGGTACCTCGATGAAGATCGAGATGGTTTTCAGGTCAGACCCGATCCGGCATTCATCCGCTATCGAGGAAAACTGTCTTCCGATCAGATCTGCGAGGATCTGGTCGGACTGGGTTGCGTGTTCGACGGTTCGCTGACGCCGAGAGATCGATATCGAGGGCTGTGCCATTACCCCGGTTTTTCATCGAAGTCGGTACCTGTCGCGACAGTGTTGGCGATGAGTCAGCGTCTGGGAGAGCGTTTTGCGGCCGGAGACGATGGGGATTCGCCATCGATACAGATCCGGCCCGTCATCGATCGGGATGTGAAGGCACTGCATCGGCTCAACGAAGCCAACGCCCCCGAGGTGGGAGCGCTCTCTGCGAAAAATTTTGCGGCGCTGATCGATGTGGCGACGATGGTTCGAGTCGTCGATCCGATTGGTGAGGAGAAGGGCCCGGCCGGGTTACTGGTCGCGATGCGGCCCGAAGATGAGTACGACAGCCCCAACTTCCTGTGGTTTTGTCGCTATTTCGATAATTTTGCCTACGTTGATCGGGTGGCGATCGCCGAGCAGGCCAGACGCCGTGGCATCGGCTCGGCGTTTTACGCGCTGCTGGAGGCGTGGGCACGGGCGAAGGAGTTTTCTTCCATCGTCTGCGAGGTCAATCTGGAACCGCGCAACGAGGGCAGCCTCGCCTTCCATCACAACTACGGTTTCCGCGAGGTGGGCCAGAAGCTGAGCCGCGGCAAACCGGTGATGATGATGCAGAAGAAATTACGCCACTAGGCGGTCAACTGGGATCTCTCCATCATTGCGCCGGTTTGGCGAATCCGATCACTCCCTGGGAGATTCTCGCTCCGGCGTTGCCGGTGGGTTGTCCACCATCATCGACCTTGGCGTGGATGATGACACCCCGGCCGGAGATCGGGTTGTGGTGACTGTTGAGGGTCACGTTGTTGATGGTGATCGAGTAACTGGCGTTGCCGTTGGCATCGGCGGTCAGGTTGCCGAGATCACCGGCGTGCCGGGTTTCATTACTGGGCAGTGAATGATCGTGACCTTCCGGGTTGTAGTGGCCACCGGTTCCCTTGCCGTTGTCGAGTCGCAGATCGCCGTATTGATGGATGTGGATGGCGTGCTGCTGCCCCGGAGTGAGCCCGCTGATCTCCGCCTCGACCAACACTCCGCTCGCGACTCCGGTGAAGGTGACGGTGCCGCCAGTCTTGTTTCCTGCCGTCGGTGTCATCACCGCGACCATCACCTGACCGATCTGATTGGCGGCATTCAATTCGGCGGCATGCTTCTGCGCCATCATCTCCGCTTCCCTTGCGAGCGCAGTTTCTGCTGCCTTTTGTGCTTGCTGTCGGATTTGCTTGTTCGACTCCAGTTCACAACCTGCGGTGAGGCCCATCAGCAGGGCCAGCAGGACGCCGTATCGCCATCGATTGATCATCGAGATTCTCCCTTTCGAGCTAGCT
>Ga0310342_100001048_pt1 | contig 16795 bp, 23 predicted proteins | sample S15DNA20500_MG_FD_206155 | JGI IMG/M metagenome (GOLD analysis project Ga0310342, IMG submission 206155) | Marine microbial communities from station ALOHA, North Pacific Subtropical Gyre - S1503-DNA-20-500_MG | ecosystem: Environmental > Aquatic > Marine > Oceanic | place: Pacific Ocean: North... | reverse complement strand
GTGTGATACCTATAAAAATGCTTTTATTAATGGGTAATATGTTACTGACCTTTTTAGTGAAATCTGCCAGCATAAGAGGTACGTTGTCTCTAAATCTATTGCCCGTTTCATTTGCCTGTCTTTCTTTACTACAAAGTTGCGACAGAGAATCAAAAATAAAGACTGAGTTGGGCTTGGACTCTACGTATTTAACTAAAATATCAAGATAGTCTTCTGCGTACAAGATTTTTTCTGTAGAAGAACCAACTATGTGTAATTTATCTGGTTGTAACCCATGGATTCCTTCAATGTTTAGTTTCTTTAAGCGTCCTTCTACGTTAAAGAAATAAACATCTCTATTACCAAATTCTTCTTTTTGTGCATTAGCGGCAAATTGCAAACACATTGTTGTTTTGCCAATTTTAGGAGGACCGGTAAGGAGTACAAAACTACCTTCAGGAATACCACCGCTTAAAATTAAATCTAACGCAGGGCTAACAGGGATTACGGTATCTTCAACATTTAGTAAAGTATCTGCCGTAAAAAATGCTGATTTGCCATATTCTTTTTCTAAAGCCTTATCAATTGTCATCTAATTCTTCCAATCTATTCACAATGTTTTTCTTTTGGTTGAATTCTTTTCTCTTAAACGATGTTCCTGTTTGTTTTGGAGCATCTTCCTGAGTTATATCAGGAGACTTGCAAGTTTTATTATAGTGTTCAACAATAGGCTTAAACCACTTAACTTTTAGGCTATACAAATTATATGTCTTTTTATCTCGCAGGGCCATAACAATGGCTTTAGCAGGATATTGTTTCATTAATCCTTGAGCCAGTTTTAATTGGTACATGAAATATCCCTTCCATTCTTGGAGATTCCAAAATTTAACTGGCAAATCTTTGTCTAAATGTCTTGCTCTCCTCTCACACATTAGCTCTGCTATATACTGGTCTGGTCTTACCCATCCTCCTGGAGAATATCTAGATGGATATTTATTACTCTCTGATACATTTTTTGCCATTATAGAGCATCTTCTTGTCTAAAAACAGCCCCTCTAGCAGTACGTGAAGTAAAATTATTCTTAACTTTGGCGTCATCCGCTTTTTCTGACGCGGATTTAGTCATAATAGCTACTCCAGAATTATTTCCTATGGTTTTTGTAGCCATCATGTCGCCTGCCCCAATATTTTGCAAACACGCATTATACAATAGGTCTGGATTTGTTACTTTAACAGTCACCTTGTTACAAACTTTGTTTACCAACGAAGTTGCTTTGTTTACTGTTAGATTGCTGTTGTCTCGCACAAGTCTGCTGATTACTTGATTTTTTAAAGACTTGCTAATATTTGGTTCTTTAGTTTCAGCTTCTTGCTCTTCAGGTTCTGGTTCAGGAAACATAGCGCTATGCAAATCTGCGTGCAAATCTGCTAATTCTCCATTAATATATTTGCTTACCGTAGTTTCTTTTCGTCCTAATGATTTGGCTATATCAGCGTGGTTTTTACCTTCTGATAATTTAACTTGAATTTTATGTTTTTCCGCCAATGATAATTTTCCCTTAGCCATTAAAATACCTCTCTTTCAGCATTGTTTAAAAACGCCCTATTCTTTGTTTTTAAAAATTCTACATAAAATCTAAAAACACTTGAGCTAACTTCCTTCCATCTCCAGGCTGATTCATCGCCAATTTTCTTTTGCATATCTCTATTGGAGTAAAGCCCTTCTGGATTTGCCAGCGTACCATTCGGACCTATTTTGGCAAAATATCTCTTAGTTTCTTTATAAGTTATAGTTTTTGCATAGGCAAATTCGTTGTCTTCACCGGATAATAAAACAGGATACCCGTTTAAGGTGGTGTCGTTCTTACCCCACCATGTATATACTACGGTATCTGTCTCTGGTTCTTGCAAAGTATCTTCGTCTTCATTTTGACGAAATATTGCGCTATCCATATCTCTTACAGAGATACGTTCTGGATTGGTTTCGGCCATCTTATTTTCTCCGAGTTTGTGGAATCTTATTACCGTCTTTATCAACAGGATATAAAGAACCTCCTTCTGGTAAAGAACCAGAAAAGGGCTTGTCTCTATAAGCATTGTGCTGTTTAGTTAAATGCGCTTGCTCATCTTTACTTAAACGAGAAGCGTTTCTTTCAGCTAGTTTTCCTACAGTTCTTGGAGAAGCATCAAATACAGTAATGTCTGAATGAAAATTTCTAGCTACAGGTTTGCGTTTTTTGCACGAAGGGCAGGAGGGATGTGTTGAACGGATTTTGTCCATTGAGGTCTTAATCTCAAAACCATGTCCACAACCACCATCCTCTTCGTAACATTCAAATAAATATAGTGGCATTAGTCCTTTCCGTTCATTAATAATTTATACAGAGGAGTTAAGTATGGTTCCCATTCTGGTTCTATTTTGGTCCATGGGGTGATACCTAAAATATACGCATGAGGATTAGGTATGACAGGCTGTTTTTTTAATTTTAGACCAACTTGTTCTGGCGACTTGTCCCCTTTGTAGAGATTACACTTGCGGCAAGAGGTTACAATATTGCCCCAGTGCGTGGGGGTTCCTCTTCTTTTTTCTATTTTCCATCTTTTTCTAGGAACCACGTGGTCATAAGTCAAAGAGTGGCAAGTTAAGTCTAATTTACCACAATATTGACATGTCATCTGGTCTCTTAAAAAGACGTTCTTTTTAGAGAAAGGAACACGCTTCTTTTTAACGTATTTAGCCCTACGTATTACGGCGGGCATAGGAAATTTATCCCCACTACAACTTAGGACGAAATCATTATTATACCAGTCAATTAAATGAGAACCATCTTTTTGGGTTAGCTGATACTTTACAACTTGCTTCATGGCGCTTTGCCATCTAATTAAACCCAATCCTTGGTAATCCGCATTAAGTACTAGAGTCCTTTTTCTTTTCATTCTCTAGTCTTTCTAAGATTTTCTCAATTAATGGGTCTCTAATTATATCGTCAGTAGTCAATCTTACTATACCTACTCCTGGCAAACCTTCCAGTTTATTTATTACATCTATAAACTGGTTGCTCCCGCAGGCAAGGTCTGATTGTGCAGCGTCTCCTGATAGTACCATTTTACTCGAATTGCCCAGCCTTGTCAAGAGTAATTTTAATTGTTTTCTGCTGGCGTTTTGTGCTTCGTCACATAAAATAAACGAATTATAGAAATTTCGTCCTCGCATATAGGCAAATGGGACTACTTCGATAGAACCTTCCTGTTTTAAAATTTGCAGGTCGGAACTTCTTGTTCTTAATAAAAATTCATCAAAGATTGGACGAATATAAGGTGCTAATTTATTATCTATATCTCCTGGTAAAAATCCTGTATCTTCACCAGCTTGCACCAAAGGTCTAGTCAATACTATTTTTTTATATTGATTGTCTAATAAGCCCAATAACCCTGATGTAGCAGCTATATATGTTTTACCTGTTCCGGCTGGTCCAATACATAATGTAATACGATTTTTCTTTATTGATTGAATATATTTTTTTTGATTAGGTGTTTTGGCAATAAGTCTTTTAGGTCTAATGTTAGCTTGTTGTTTCTTAGCCATTCATTCCCTCTATATTATGTCACATGAACCACCTGCACATGCAATTTCTTCTTCTAGTTTAGTATTGTCTTCGTTTTCTATCATGGTGGTATAATCTACTGCTTGAAACGATTGGTTTAAATCGCAATACAGCTTCCAATTATATACATCTTTCATACAATAAGTCAGTCTTTTAAGGTCGTCGTCAAAATATTTTTTAGCATATCTGTTCATTCTTTCTACAAACTCAAACTTTTTACCCAGATTCATATACTCTTTACCTCTAGAACCATTAACAGATTCTGAGGCACTAATTCTCTGTTGTTCTATTAGGCAAAAATCACAAGCGGCCCATAAGTTACTATCAAAACACCCCAGGGCTAATTCAATTAAACCAGAGGTCCAAAGTGCTGGTTCTCCATATTCCTTAACTATTTCTCTAGATGTATAAACTGCTGTAAAAGGTGCTTGTGGATAATCTTTATCTCCGGAGTGAGGCAGCAAAGATATGCCACAAAAATACTTTCTGTTTTTATAGATAAATTTACCTACATCTTCCCACTCATGGTCTAAAACATTAATTGTATTACTAACATTGTGTGTTAACCACGGTTGGGTACATAAAGATTTATTTGTGCCCCCCATAACCCAGTGTTGCTGGGTGCTTCGAACTATTTCTAGTAAGTCTAATGCAGGAAGCTGGTTCTTTGTTTTCGCTCCATCTGCCACTTCTATCGGAAAACGGATAATATCATCTGTATTATTATTCGACCAAACAGATTCTTCACACGCCGTTTGATTAACATTTCTAAAATGATTATATGGGGTCTCGGTTTTATTAGCCTGGACAACACGTAAATATCTCTTGGAATGGTGCGGGTGAATACCCGACGAAGTTCCTAAAATACATGACGTTGTTCCTTCTGGTTTTAAGCAAGTAGTACGAGCCGCCTGATTAATCTTCAGTTTTTTCGCAAGTTTTTTATTAGTTTCTTTAATGGCCTTGGCGGCTTCTTTTTGGTTATTAGGGTCTAAGACAACATCAAAGTTTTCCATAGTTCCCGTCATACTTACACCAAGCAATGCCTCTCTTTGAAATATACGCTCAGAGGCCGGGGTTAAATAACCAAAAACAGTAAATCCTGCTTGTAGTGTTCCTATAATAGCTGCGGCTTTAGCCCTATTAAGAAAATCTTCTTTACTCTTAATGGAAGCCGAATTAATCGTGGATAAATTGCAACCTTGCCACCCAGATTCTAAGCCAATTTCGCTTAACTTAGATTTATAACCTTTTCCATCATAAGTTTCCATATATTTGTCATATTTCTTTTGGTCTACAATATCGTAACACCAAAATGAAATTTCAACACACGGATTAACTAAATGTTCTAAGTCATCCACCCATATAAATCCAGGTTCTCCAAATTCTTTTGTTCGTTTAAGTATCTCTTGAAAATTGGGATACGATGTCTCAGACTTCAATAGAACACAAGAATTATTAGACCTACCACGCTGAGGGTTTTCTGCCCTCCAGTTACCTGTTTTAGCATTAAGCATTTCTTCGTCATCAGGACTAAATAATGCTATAGTAGCAGAACGTCTGACCCCACCGCTTAATACCGCATCAGCAGTATGCATACATATATCATACGCATCTATAGGACGAAGTTGTTTTTGATTTCTTTGCAAACATTGTAAGAGTAATCCGTCAATTTGTTTTAAGCTGTTTTTTAATCCGTCTGAACCTGGGGCTTTACCCACCCCAGAACTTAACGGAGAACCCTTTTTTCTGATTTTGTTAAACTTAAATTCTACTCTATGGCCTATAAACTCTTTAGACACATCATTAGTAGCTATTCCAAAATAACTGGCTAATAAAACTCCTAAAGCATCTGCCCATCCCTCAATAGTATCGGGAATAGTAAATGTTTTTATAGATTGGCTGCAAAATTTTTGTGTTGTTTTTGCAAACTTTGGCAATTTTGCTACATGGTGTTTTTGAACACTAAAACCAGCTCCGCACCCACATAATAATAGCCAAAAATATTCTTGAAAAAATCTAAGTCTATCGCATGGAGAAGACACACAGTTGTATAGCCTAGCGTGTTTTTTTATAATAGGCTCACCACCAAATTGTAACGCTCTTTGTGAGCCCAATACCTTTTTTTGGGACATCATTTCATAAGCCCAATTTATTTCGTCATCAACTTCATAGCCATTATAGAAGTCCAACATCATGTTGTGTACTCTATCGGTTGCTTCCTTCCATGTTTCCCTTCTTCGTTTGTTCTGTTGCCATCTTGAATACCTAGAAACAAACGTATAATTCATCAACTCATTGAGCGCCGACATTTCTCTCCTTTTGTATTTTTTCTGCATACTCAGCAGCTTCTTTTATTCCTTTGTTTGTTTCTTTACCGATTGCAGCTTTGGTTTTTCTTTTTTTCTTTCTGCTAAAACCGGCATAACGATTCCAAAAATTAGAAAGTTTCACAGGGTCATCTGTTGAGTAATTTTTTGTTAAACCCGTGGGATTGCCCTGATTGTCTTTTACCAACAAAGTAACCTCAAATGTTTTGCTTGTTTTCTTTGAACTACCAATATCTAAGTTTGCCATCATGAGTTCCTGTAAGTGTCCTAGTAATAAAAAGGTCCACCCGAAGATGGACCTGTAATTGTTTTAAAAAGCGACACGGAAAAAAGTTATACTTCGCACGAGCTTGTATAAATGCTTTCAACCGTAGATATAGTATGTAAAGTACTGTTAACTACCTGTTGCTTTAAGAGTGTACTTATTGTGTGCTTCAGTTGACTAAAATGTAAAGACCGAAGTCGTGTCGCTTAGCTGTTAGACATTATATGTCATGGCGCTCTTGTATTTCCGGTCTACTATATTATACCCCTAACTAAGTGGCTTTCAACTTTTAATTTTGAAAATTTTCTCTTTTAATTCTGCGGTTGGTTCAATAGAATTAATTTCTATTTTTTTTCTTAATAAATAAGCTAAAATTTCCCATTTTGTCTTGGCTTCATTGCTTTGGCACATATTAGCCTTATTTAATTCTGGATAAAATATTTTACTAATACCAACCTGATACATATATTGTAAACAATATATACAAGGAGGACCGGTTATAAAAGCATAACAACCATCACAGGATGTGCCTCTTTTAGCACAGGAAAGAATAGCATTATGTTCTGAATGTAACATCCAGTCATATTTATGAGGTCTAAGATTAGGCAGGATATTATCATCAATGTCGGCTATAAAACTGTTATAACCAGTGGCCACAATTGCTTTGTCTGGTGTGGTAATTATACAACCACATTGGGTTTGTGGGTCTAAGCTACGAGTAGAGACTCTATAAGCTTGTAATATAAAATAATCTACCCAGTCTTCTCTTTCAACTTTTTGTTGACAATCCTTCCACTCTTGCATTAAGGCCAGAGCGTCGTCCGATAAATCTTTCATCTATTATCCTTTTAATGATAGATTTTGATTACAAACCAACACGATTTCATAATCGTGAGAAGGTAAAGCAGCTATTGAGTTTACAACTTCTTGGGAGCATTGCGCCGGTTTGTTTGTTGGTAATATATATGAAAATTTCATTTTACAAGTTCAATAATTTGAGAAGGTTTATCAATTTCGTAAATTCTGTTTTGAATATCTTTTTGAGGGTAATTTAATATGAAACCATATTTTTCTAACTGCATAACTAAACCAAACATATCTAAACTGTCTAAAATTCCTTCAGAATATAAACATGTGTCAAGTGTTATATTTATATTTTTCTTATCTTGTACATATGTTTTAATTATGAGAAAAATTTCTTGTTCTTTTCTCTGCATAATTTACCACTTGATGTTTTAATTAAAGCTTGAGGATTTACCGCAACCACATCGGCAGATAAATCATACATATTTTTAACCATTAACATAATTGTTCTTTTTATATCGTCTGTAGGATTATTAGATTCGAAGGCTACTCCAACCTTTTTAGTACCCCGGTCTTCTAGTCCCACGCAAACGGCCCTACCGTTTATCACACCCTCTAATCTAGACACTTTCTGCTCAATATTTTGGGGATATATATTAATACCCTTAGACACAAAAGAGTCCTTGGCCCTTCCTATAATAACTAATTGGTCATCAGTCATAAACCCGAGGTCGCCAGTATTATAATAGCCATAAAAAGAATGTTTGTTATTAATAGGTTCATAAATGCTTTTAATCATTACGTTGCCAATACCTTGATGGGTTATATCTTTACCTTCTTTTTCTATTATAACCGATACTCCAGGCATAACTTTTCCGCAAGTAAGATATTCGTTAGCGCCAACAATAAAAGCAGATATTCCATCAGACTGAGAAACAGCAAAAATATTTTCTGCTAAGGCATAACAAATTTTTATTGAGTTGTCTTTTAACCCTAAAGAAGAAAACTTGGTATAAAAATCATTCAGGTCTTCAGAAAAAGAGGGTTCAGAACAACTTATGAACTGTTCAACAGATTCTAAAGATATATTTTGACAATCTTCTAGGTCTATTTTTTGTTCTAGATGCTTGAAAGCAAAATTAGGCATCCATATATGTGTTCCTTTATTGTTTGAAATGCTCTCAAATAAACTTTTGGGATTCAACAACCAATCAAAGGTATTAATTAGTTTAAATTTACAGTCTACAATCAATGGCATTAAAAAACATGCTATTAAACCCATGTCGTGGTATAAAGGCAACCAAGACACTACGCATTTATTTTTCGTCAAATTGCATATTTTAGCATATTCTTGACAATGGGCAACAATTGCTTTATGTGTTATTTTACATAATTTTGTTTTACCAGATGTTCCTGATGACAATTGGTAAAACGCGATATCGTCTGGGTTTGGAAAACAAATGTCCTTATACTCTTCTTTAATTTCGCTATGACAATGAAAATATTTTTCATATTGTGAAATAAATTCGTTGTCACACAAGCATATTCTAGGAGAAGCTTGTTCTAGAATATCTTGCATTCTTTCTTGAAAAACATCTTCTACTACTTTAGGGGAAGGAATCTGAATAACAAGGGGAATTCTTCCATATAAAATACACCCTAAAAATTCTTCCGCTAATTGATTAGCATCTTTTCTGGCTAATAAAACCACATCTTTAGGATTTGTGATTGTAGATATATAAGAGCCTGCCCTTTTAGCTTTATCATATAGTTCTGTGTGGTTGGAATTGTTTGATACTATGCTGTTTATTGTTTGGCCTATTCTATTTGTATAGGATATGAGATTTTTAACTAAATAATCAACACCTGCGCCGTTATAGTGGATACCGTCTGGTAGTGTTGTTTTTGATAACCACCCAACATCCATGGGTAAGCTAAAATAATCCGAGTGTTTAGAAAATTCATTATTGCTAATTAATACATCGTAATGATGCTGCATCTCTAAACGATATTCTTTATCTAGGTCATTAGCAGTTCTTAAAGAATGCATTCCTAAACATAAAACATTGTTACTTTTTTGCTTTATTAAATCAAACGCAGAAGCTATACTTTCCTTGTCTTGATAAAGGTATTTAGTATGACCATTAGACTCTGTTTTTCTAGTTAAAAACTGCTCATTAAAATAACTACCAGCCATATTCTCTAAAATGTCTTTTGGCCAAAAACAAACCCCTTCGTGCCAACCGGATTGAATCACAGTTAAATCATAATAATTATCCGGCTTATCTCTAACCATATCTGCCAAAACAAATATAGAAAAAAGATAATGGTCGTAATACGCTCGTACAGACGTTATTTCATGCTGACCACATGTTGTTTTGTCAAATGTGTTTACCCAGTCTCCAGGGTCAGGAGTATTTAATCCAGGCCATATACCCCTCGAATCTGTGCCTATTAATATTTTCATGGTTGTAATTGCAAGTTTGGCTGAATCAATAGCCCCTTCTCTAACTAGTCCGTCATCCACAGTATTATAAATATATTCTGCATCACACAAAAGAGCTGCCATTTGAGCGGCTTTAGGCTATTTTTCTATATAAACAGCATTCTCCTCTTCGTCTGTATATAAGCCCAACATATCTTGTTTTGTCAATGTTTTACCTTCGTCTAAAATGGCTTCCATATATTTGTCACCTTCTCTCCAATATTTCCACCAGCCCAATTGTCTTCGGATTGCTACTTTTAACTGTCTTTTATTGGCGTGAGACGGATTGTGAGCCACTTCCACCGCTTCTTCTCCATTTGCAGTACAATGTTTAATCAATTTTATTACTTGTAGAAGTATAGTAGTAACCACACTAATCGTGACAGGGTCAAAAAAAACTTCTTGTGATGTTTCGTCTACATTTTGTTCTTTAAGTTTCGCACTAATGCGACCTGCGTGATAATTTGTTGATTGCATTTTATACTCCCAGCGTAAATAGATAATTCAGACGAGCGCTTTTTGCTATATCTCCAGGTTCCATCCATTCATCAGCCCTGTTTTTTACTAAATCGTATCCGCATTTTGTAAATGCATAAGAAGTTGATGTGCTACAAACTGGATAAATAATATCTTTTAATTCGTCGTTCATTAAAGACGATTTATCTCTTAGTCTCCATAAAACTAGTTTATGTTTGGTCATCCACCAAATACGTTTCCACCCATATGGCAGACCTGTCATTTTGCGCATTACATTAGTAACACATTTACCATCAAAATCTATAGTAACTAATTCTGCGGCTTTTGTTTCGTCGTTAAAGACAATAGAAGTAAATTTAGGAATTGGTCGATAAACATCTATTTGGTCTGGTTGTTTACGAATAGCCTGTTCTAAATTAATAGAGCGGCCTCCTCCCCCTGCATTAGAGTTAATCAAACTCATTAATGCGCTTCCTTCTCTAAATTCAACACATTCTAATACTCCGTCAGAATGTTGGCCGTTTACCCAAGATGCTACTCCTACGTGACTATAGCTAGTTTCAGTCATAGCCCCTATAATTTTAGATATACAACCTTTACCTCGAAAAAGAAGAATATCCCCTTCTTTAATAAGGGGCTTAGCTTCTGAATAAGGAATATTATTAATCTTCATCTTTCGTGCCTTTATCAACACCAGATAAACCACCTACTTTGCCTTTTATTTCTCTCAATTCTCCTCTTAATCTTTCTAGATTAAGTAAAACACCATGAGGATGATTAGCCTCGGCAGTATGTTTTTCAAAACGTTCTTCTAATTTATCTACCAATTCTTTAACATGCGCAATTTCTATTTGTAATTTGTCGTCTAAATTTTCAACTTCTTTGTCTAATTTACTAAATTGAATTCTAGTTCCTGGGTGCCCAGGTAAAGATACATGCGTATCTATTTTATTATTTAAGGCAGAAGTCGCTATATAAAGGGGGTCTAAAGACTGTTTGTGTAAAACACCGGCCACAGAGAACACGGCAATAATTGTGCCTATGCAAGATAGTATAAAAGGCCATGTTATACGATTATTAGATGCTATAGCATCAATTCTGCGATGGGTATCCGTACGTTCTAGGCGGCTTTCTTTAACAAAAGAGTTTACCGTTTCAGTTAAGTGAAGTAATCCCTCTTCAGTTCTAGTTTGTCTTTCTTCGAAATTGGTCAAGAAGGAAGAACTTGGGTTATCGGCCATGTTTCGCCTATCTTAGATATTTTATTTAGTGCATCGCCTTCCCAACAATAAAAAACCCGCCTGTTACAGCGGGTTTTAATTCCTGATTAAATCATTTAAGAGGTTGAACCACCCTTGCCTTCATAATCACCGGACTTAATAACACTTCCACCAGCGGTAGAGAATGCATATTCACCCAATAGAGCTTGAGCATTAGCATCGTTGGTAGCAGCGTCATCAGCACCCAAACCTGTGGTAGACGAGTAATTATTCGCAGCGGCTGGGCCGGAACTAAATGTTCCTTCATAAATATTCCAGTTGCCAGAACGAATAGCAGTTGCTACTTGAGTAACTCTAGCACTAAGCATATTATGAATTTTGCTTCTTCTAGAACCCTTTTCAGAAGCCCCGGAAGCCAAAGAGGTACTTGCAGATTGGCCAACATTGGAAGCCACTCTTTTCATATGATAGTTGCCTACTTCTTGATTAGCAATATCATTACTACTTGATACAATAGTGCCGTCAATTGGGGTAGTGCCTACTCTAGCACCACTAGCTACTGTAGAGCCATACAACCCTGGTTCAGAAATACCCAAATTAGAACTATCTAAGGCATCACTGTTAGAACCAACGTTTTTAGCAGTACCGGCGTCTACAACAATACCTGTTACAGCACCTGTGGTTATAGCACTACCTCCACCATCTACCAAAAAGGTTGAATCATACTTACTATTAGTAGATGTTGCGCTTTGAAAAATAGTATAATCAGCCATTTAAAACTCCATATGTATATATATACACATTCCTATCTGTCCTAAAATCATAATCCTGCTTTATTATACACCGTTTTTAATAAAAGACAAATTATGTGGAGATTTAAATCTTATGCCAAAAACCCCAGAACCATGTATATTATCATATTGAGTTTCGTGCCAAATATTGCCATTAACAATGGTCATAACTTTATATTTAGTCTGTATTTCTTGAGCGGCCAGGAGATTGTCTACGTAACTGTCTAAAAAGTGTCCGGTTGAGGGGTAAAAATACTCTATTCCACGTTCTACTAAAAGTTTGACCGTTCTCATAAAAACTCTTGGTTCAAAAAGCCTATAATCCAACATTACTCTTAAAGTAACCCCGTTTTTTTTACAAATTTGTAAAATGGCTTCTATGTCTTGAATTAATTTATCTTCTTTTTTATCCACAATAAATATGGAATTTACAACCAAATCAATAACATTTGCCCCTTTACGAATAGCCGTAATAACGGAATGTTGTCTCATAGATGTATCATTTAATCCATTAGGATAATCTATTGGACAAGACAAAGTTTTGTCGTTTGGCAAAATGTTTTTAACAGCAGGCAAATGAACAATATTTGTAGAAATACCGTCCACATTTGCTTCTAATGCTTGAAATGTGTTTTGTAAGATTTCTTTTTCAGATTTATCTTTTGCATATAAATTTATTTCGTGATAAAACGTCATGGTTGCTTTAATTTAACTATAGATGGGTATTTGTCACTTCCAATTATCCCATCAACAAAACCAAAGTTCAAAGCATCTTCTGCTGATAAAATCCAGTCTTCGTGTTGGTCTAGTTTCTTCCTTAGAAAATTTTTCACTTTAATGTCTGACTGTCCTTTAAAATAGCTGCTATCTCTACAGGCATCAAAATAAATATTAAACAATGTATTATTAGTTTTCTCAATCCATTCATGGTGAGAACGAGCTTGTTTAATAGTCATATCCACAGTGTCTGTTTGTCCCTCATGAATTAGCACCATGGCATTTGGCATAATTAATCGTGTGTCAGCCGCCTGGGGAACAATAGACCCCATTGAACTAGCTTCTCCGTGTAAAACCATTGTTATATGGCAGCGAGATTGTTTAATCATGTCAAATATAGCCATACCGGCTTCCCATCCTCCTCCTATGCTATATTGATGTATAAAAATCTCTTCACTTGATTGGTTGTTTAAAAAACGAAGATTCTTAATAAAGGTAGACGCCATTCGATAGTCTACCCCAGGGTCACTGTCTGCATCAGAAATATGACCATGTAAATAAATTTCTCTACACGCAACATCTATATTGTAATCATGAATTTCTTCAATAATATTATTTATAAATGTTTTATCTCTCATCTTGAAAATACTCTGCAATAGATTTAGAGATTCCATTGGTCACACAGCTCGGAGAAAATAGTTTGCCCACAGAGATTCTGAATCTGTATGGAGAAACAATATCTACAGACTCTAATCCTGTAGCATCACAAATAATTTTAATAATATCATCGTCTAATTTAAAATTAGAATGACCCATCCAAAAATTATAGTGTCTTTCGTCTAGAAGAGGATTCATTGGTATATTCGGCATATTTGGCATTGGGCCAAAAACAACCTGTTTAATATCAGGTTCCGTTTTATCTTCATAAGACAAATCTTCTTCGTCATCCCAGCCGTCTGATTTAATATTTAAGTTGTCTTCGTCTTCGGGATGTATCCATTTTTCCCAGACAATTCTTTTTTCACTTGACATTGATTTGCGACTTCCATAAGAAGAGAATTCGGGCTTTATCATTGTTGTTATGTTTACAGGTTGGACGCACCAAATGTTCGTAGGGGATGAATAACTGGTTCTCCCTTGGTTGTTTTCTTAACCGCAGGGTCAGTCTCATACAGTTGTTTCCATGTTTTAAAAGTGTAGTTTATAAATTCTTCATTTTCCTTATCGTCTACTTTTGTTTGCTGTAAAATTCCTAAAATAATATCTGAACATTGGCCACTATTAATTTGATGTAATAAATATCCGTATAAATGTCCTTCTTCTTCTGTACATTTTTCTCCCCAGTTACAGGTGATATTAATATCGGAATTCTCCATAACCGAAAAAGTAACTGTGCCGACAGTATTTTGATTATCAAAACTTTCTATTAGAAAATTTTCAACCTCTTTGTTAATATTTTTATCTTCTTCATATTTAAAAAGATTTTTAAACCATTTTATTATATTCATATAATATTATACCCCGAAAAAAGTTGCCAAATCCAGATTAGATTCGTCTACTTTTATAAAGTGGCTTAATATTTCGTCGGTGGGATACAATAGTATTTTAGCATTGCCGTCGCCAGCGTTTTCTACTATTCTTTTTGGGGGAATAGAATCAACCAGTTTTCTCAGCTTATCCACCTGTATAAAATACATACCATCTGTAATATGACACCACCATACGGCTTTAGTGGCTAACAAACCACTAGGTTTATCAGAACGAGTATTCCAAACCTCTATAGCTGCATTTCCACTTTTTGCGGCATATTCGTCATTTTTGACTTCGACGGTCCATTCTTTGTCTTCATATGATACTAACAAGTCGTGGTCAGATAGTTTACCTCTCTCTTTATTGTCAACAACAGTACAGCCCCCATGTTCAAACAAGGCCCGTACTTTATTTTCACCAGACTTACCTCTCTCTAAATCATTTCTTATTCCCATGAGACATTCCTAACTTTCTTAGACCCCGTCTAACATTTTGCCGAACAGATTCTCTATGAATACCTAATTTAACACTTGTGTCTCGCAAAGATATATTATCGAAACAATGAATTAAAATACATTCTTTTTCTCTTTTGCTGAGAATAGAAGAATTTTCTACTTTCTCTCTTAAAAACCGCACATAATCATATTCATCAACAAAGCTTTTGTTTTTATTATCCGGTATGTCTAGAATAGTATGACTAGAATCTTTTGACAATTGTTGTAAGGACAAAATCTTTTGATTCTTCTTAATAGAGTTTAAAATTTTCTTTACAGCCCAAATAACTCTCTGTTTGCGATAACCATATTTAGACCCTTTTCCATTCCATTTCCAATCTGCCGTCATAATTTCCCCAACAACAAAACCAAATTTGTCTGGGTCGTTAATTATAACTTTGGTAACAGATGGTGCTACGGCCATTAGTATTTTTTTAGCAACATTGTCATACTCCGCAAGTGATTCCATCTAAAACTCCTGTCAATATGTTTGCTGAATTATCCCACGAAAATTGTCTGGCTGTTTCTAAGCCTGCAGGATTGTCTGGTCTGTCTCTATAACACTGTCTCATATATTCTATTAGTTGCTCTTCTTCGTCAAGGTCTAATTCTGCCCAATTGCCTTGTCCGAAGAACCATTTTCCATCATGGGCCAACTCCTTATTTGGGGTGTCAATTAAATGGGCGTTAGAAGAATTACAATAATCTATATGTGCCGTATTATTAGTTGTTATTACAGGCTTACCGCAAGACATGCTTTCTAACAATTCTAGATTCCATCCTTCTGCTCTAGAAGGAAATATTCCGCAATCGCATTTGTTTATAAATGCAGCTACATCTTTCTGGGATTGCACTCTGTCATAAATAAGTATTTTATTAGCCAATTTAGAAGACGCACAAAGACTCATCCAATATTTAGTTTGTTCCTCATTTAAAAATGGGTTATGAGTTAAAAGATGTAATTCAACATCATCGTTATTATCAAACGCTTTGCTGAAACAATTGATTAAAACATCATGGCCCTTGCGGGTTTCCCATTTACCTGCTGTAAAAAATTTGTATGGTCCATCTTCATTGTTTGTATCAGCAGGGAAAAATATTTTATTATCAACGCCTAAAGGAACAACGTGAGTATTAGCAAACCCAGCGTTTGTCATTATTTCCTTTGCCCAATTGGAGCAAACAATTAGTTCATCTGGGACGTTTAGGTGGAACAACTCATGCTCATTAAAAGAATCCAATTCAAAAATAGGCCAACCCAAATATGAACCTTTGCCCACTCTATTTATCAAATCAAACTGGTGCCACATTTTTACAAAAGGGGCATCGTTATCAAAATTTTGACAACTCTGACTGGCTGATTCAACCACTTCAGGAGGACAGTCTGGACAAACTCTCTGACCGGCTATAAAAGTCGATACAGTTACATTTTTCTTTAATAAGGCGTTTATTATGTTATATCCGGCTACCCCATAACCAGTTTCGGACAGACTGGCATAAAAACTTAAATTCATTTTTTCATTTTCTCCATTTTACCATAAATTGCCCCTCTGTCAAGGGGATTCCTAAAATCTTACCCAAAAACCGTATTATGAGTACGGTTTACCCTAACAAAAGTTCCTCTGCGGGGCATATCTTTTAATTTAGTGGCACCAATATAAGAGCAACAACTTCTCAATCCTCCACATATTTCTTGTATTACATTTTTAGCTGGTCCTTTAGCTGGCACGACTACTTTCTTTCCTTCTGCTGCTCGGTGGGTAGCCACGCCTCCGCTATATCTTTCTTGAGCATATGAGGACGACATACCATAAAACTCAAAGTGGGTCTTCCTTCCCTTTGGTGTTTCTGTATAATCTATAATCCATCTCCCAGAACATTCATCACATCCTGCCAACATCCCACCAAGCATAACAAAATCGGCACCCGCCACAAAAGCTTTAGCCACATCTCCTGGAGTTTTACAACCACCATCAGCACATATACGGCCTACTCTACCTGTTCCATTAGATAAACCGTGTGCGGCGTCTGCACATTCTATAACTGCTGAAAGCTGGGGATAACCCACACCCGCTATCAATCTAGTAGTACAAACACT